>OLNJ01000326.1_pt1 | contig 43270 bp, 40 predicted proteins | sample 1672191 | NCBI WGS metagenome assembly OLNJ01 (sample SAMEA3136657, study PRJEB25190) | human gut metagenome | biome: human gut; feature: human-associated habitat; material: faeces | place: Austria | collected 2013
GAATGGATGGAAACATAGAAATTTTAAATTTTATATACCAAAACTCTGAGATGGGTACTGAAACAATAAAACATCTTATTGATATTACTGAGAAATCTACAAATGAAGAATTTAAAAATATTTTGTACTCTCAATACAATGAATATAATAAAATATTTAAAGATTCTGAGAAGATGATAAAAGATAGAGGACATGACCCAAAAGATATTAATAAGTTTCAAAAAATCACAACATATATTATGATAAATATGAAAACTTTAACTGATAAAAGTCCATCACATCTTTCAGAAATGCTTATTCAAGGAAGCACCATGGGAGTAATTGATGCAACTAAGAGAATTAACCAATATGATGATGCAGATAAAGATGTTTTAGAATTAGCAAATAAATTGTTAGATTTTGAAAAAGATAATCAAGAAGAATGGAAAAAATTCTTATAATCATACATGGAACTATAGATACTAATAAATTAAATTTATTTAGTAGATATAGTTCTCTTTATTTATTCATATAAATTTATTAATAAGTAATAAATAAGTTGGATAATAAATGGAAAAAGATATATAATTTATAGATGGGTGATGATTGAATGTATGAGAATTTTGGAAAAATAATAGTAACAGTTGGATTAGATATAGTTATTTTACTTGTAATATATATCTTTCTTATATATGGAGATAAGAAGGATGTAGAGGAGACAGAATGGTTGACAAGTACTAAATTTGCACATAGAGGGTTGTATTCTAACGACCAAGTAATACCAGAAAATTCATTAGAAGCTTTTAATAACGCCATTAAAAACAATTATGGTATTGAATTAGATGTTGCTTTTACTAAGGATAAGAAAACAGTAGTATTTCATGATGATAACTTATTAAGGATGACAGGTTTAAATAAAAAAATAAGTGATTGCACATTAGAGGAACTACAAAACTTAACATTAGCTGATACAGAGTATAAAATTCCTACTTTTAGTGAGGTACTTAGTTTAGTAGATGGAAAAGTTCCTTTAATAATTGAAATAAAATCAAATAGTGATAGAGATGGTTTGTGTAAAGCTGTGGAAAACGAGCTTAAAAAATATAAAGGTAATTTTTGTATTGAATCTTTTGATCCTTTAATACTGAGCAGAATAAAAAAGAATATGCCAGAAGTAATAAGAGGACAACTTTCAATGAAGTTTCCTAAAGAAAATAAATCTCCGAAAACACTTAAAATAGTCCTAGAATACTTATTATTAAATTGTAAAAGTAGACCTCATTTTATAGCATATAATTGGATAGATTCAGATAATCTTTCTCTAAAAATTTTAAGAAAATTAGGAATTATAACTATTGCTTGGACTGTTAATTCTGAAAAGGCTTTGGAAGTAAGTAGTGAAAAGTTCGACACGATAATCTTTGAGCATTGTGAACCAATGAATTACTAAATTTTAAATATAAATTAGCTTAAATAAAAAGGACTAGATACAGTCCTTTATTTTTATATAAAATTTGGTTATAATAAAATGGGGAAATTTAACAGAAAATTTATTCTTGCTAAATGCAATAAATAAAAATAGGAGGATGAAAATGAATTTAGAAAAGAAGTTTGAAGAGGTTAAGGAGTATATTGGAGAAGTTGAATATCTAACACATGCAATGGTGTTAGTTGATTGGGATACAAGAACTAATATGCCTATAAAAGCAGGAGAATCAAGAAGTAAGGTATTAGAATATTTATCAGGTCAGTTATTTAATATGACTACATCACCAAAGGTTAAGACATTTATAGAAGAGTTAACGCCATATAAAAATGAGATGTCTTTAGTTCAAAGAAGAATTCTTGAAGAGCTTGAAAGAAATTATAATGAAATTATGAAAATACCTGAAGATAGATATGTGGCTTCTGTTGGAGCTACAAGTAGAGCTCAAATTGCATGGGAAAAGGCTAAAGAGGCAAATGATTATGAAAGCTTTAAACCATACCTTCAGAATGTTATTGATTTTTCTAGAGAATTTATTGGGTATTGGGGATACGAAGGTGATAAATATAATACATTATTAGATAAATATGAAAAAGGACTTACAGTTGAAAAGTTAGATAAAATATTTAGTGAGTTAAGAGATGGAATAGTAGAGATATTAGAAAACATCAAGAAAAGTGATAAGAAAATAAGTACAGATATACTAAATGGTAATTTCGATGTAAATAAGCAAAAGGAGTTATCATTGTGTGTACTTGAAAAAATGGGATTTGATTTAGAAGCAGGAAGATTAGATGTAAGTGTCCATCCATTCACAACAAATATGGGAAACAAGGATGTAAGATTAACTACTAATTATCATAAGGATAGATTTGCTTCAGCATTATTTAGTACAATTCACGAAGGTGGACATGGGATTTATGAACAAAATATTAGTGATGATTTAGAGAATACAGGATTAAACGCTGGGGTTTCAATGGCTATTCATGAATCACAATCAAGATTTTATGAGAATATAATAGGAAGAAGCAAAGAGTTCACTTCATATTTATTGAATTTATCTAGAAAATATTTTGAAGAATTTAAGGACGTTACTGCAGAAGAGTTTTATGAAGCAATGAATAAAGTAGAGCCTTCATTTATTAGAACAGAAGCTGATGAATTAACTTATTCACTTCATATAATTATTAGATATGAATTAGAAAAAGATTTGATAAATGGAAGAATAACATTAGATCAACTTCCAAGTGAATGGAACAAGAAGTATAAAGAATACTTAGGTGTTGAATCGACAAGCGATTCTGTTGGGGTTTTACAAGATGTTCATTGGTCTGCATCATTATTTGGATACTTTCCTAGCTATGCATTAGGTAATCTTTATGGAGCACAAATTTATTATACGCTTTTAAAAGAAGAACCTAAAATAATGGAAGACATTGCAGAGGGGAATCTTAATAATCTACATTCTTGGTTAAAAGAAAATATTCATAAATATGGAAGTATTTATTCGCCAGCTGAGATAATTAAAAGAGTAACTGGAGATGAGTTAAACCCACAATATTTCATTAAGTATTTAAAGGATAAGTATTATGAAATATACAATATTAAATAAATAATAAAAAAGCTCTATTAAACCATAAAATTGTAAAGCGGTTTAATAGAGCTTTTATTATCTTTTCTCAATTTGTTTTCTAGTTCTGAAAAGTACCTTTTTCAAAGCTTTCCAATTAAAAGGTATAAGTGGGTATAAATACTTTTCACCAGTTACTGTCTTAGTTGTAAATAGAATTATTAAATTAAATACTAATCCTGCTATAAATCCCCAAGCACCGAACAATCCAGTAGTTATAAGTAGGAGGATACGATTAAATTTTAATGCAAATCCTAGTTCAATGCTAGGTTGAACAAAACTAGTTAGCGCTACTATTGACATATAAAGGATAGTTTGAGGGGTAAACCATCCAGTTTGAACTGTATAATCACCTAAAATTAATCCACCTATAATTGAAAGTGAAGTACCTAGAGAGTTAGGAGTATTAAGTGATGCTAGTTTCAATCCATCTATAGCAATTTATGCTATAAGAAATTGTATGAATATTGGTATTATATAAGGGTCTTTCGGCAATAGAAAGCTTAATTTTCCAACTAACCACTGAGAATTATCTGTTAATAGCACATAAACTGGAGTTAAGAATATATTTACAAAAAGTACAAGATATCTTAACATTTTTAGATAATTTCCTGTAATTACAGGTAGATAATAATCATCGATAGATTGGAAAAAATCAAAAATACTGCCAGGCAATATTAGCGCAGAAGGTGTATTATCGATTAATATAACGATTTTACCTTCGATAATTTCAGCAGCTACTACATCAGGTCTTTCTGTATATCTTGCTTTAGGAAATGGATTTAATCGACTTTTAGGCATTAATACCTCAAGTAAACTTTCATCTCCTAAAGTTAAAGCTTTAATTTTTAAGCCTTCTATTAATTCTTTAACCTTATTTAATGTTTTTTTATCTACTTTACTTTCTAGATATCCGATTGCTACATCCGTTTGAGATATTTGACCTATAGTATGCATTTCAAATATAAACTTAGGATCTCTAATCCTTCTTCTGATTAAGGCAGTATTAAATACTATAGTTTCCACAAAACCATCATGAGAACCACGTAAAACCTTCTCTTTATCTGGCTCATCAACACCTCTAGAAGGATATGTTCTATAATCAAGAATAAGAGCTTCATTAAAGCTTTCACATAGCATAGCTGTTTGACCAGATAAAACAGCTTTAACGATGCTGTCTATATCAGTATCTGTAGAAGCTTCTATAGAGCTTAAAGCTTTTTCTATAAGCTCTTGGGCAGAAGATATACTTTTAAAGTCTTCTTTTTTAAGATTGTACATATCTCTTCTTACATATTCCATATTAGTATCTTTTACAAAGCCATCAAGATAATAACAATAGAATTTTGTGTTATGTACATCGATTATTCTTTCAAGAACATCAAATGTTTTTCCTACTTGTAATTCTTTTTGTAGTAGTTCAACATTTTTCTTAAAATTATTTGTTAATTTCATTTTTAGCTCCTTATCTATAAAAATAATACATTTAGTTTTAACTTTTTTTGAAGCTTATATACTAATTTTGTAGTAAAATAAATAGAAGATAATTTAAAGGTGAGGTGTTGTTACATATGACTAAAACAAATGCTATGAGAATTTTAGATAAAAATAAGATTAAATATGAAGTAATAGAATACGATATATCTGATGGAAAAATCGATGGAGTATCTGTTGCTGAAAAGACAAATCAAGATGTTAAAGAAGTGTATAAAACATTAGTAACACAGGGCAATACTAAAACGATTTATGTATTTGTTATACCAGTAAATGAAGAATTAAATCTTAAGAAAGCAGCAAAAGTATGTGGTGAAAAGAAAATAGATATGATACATGTAAATGATATTCTGAAACTAACAGGATATATTAGGGGTGGCTGCTCACCAATTGGTATGAAGAAGTTATATAAAACATTTATTCATAAAGATGCTGAAAGTTTAGAGAGAGTATGTGTAAGTGGTGGTAAAAAGGGCTTACAAGTTAAGTTAGCACCACAAGATTTACAGAATGTTTCAAATGCAATATTTGAAGACTTACTTTAATTAATTATTTTCAAAGAGAAGTTAATAATTAATGTAGGTATAATTTATAAATATTTATTATCATTTAATATTAAGGAGAGAAAGAAATGGAACTAAATATGGATTTTTTACGTGAATATGAAAATTTAATGAATGAGGATGTGGAAAAGGCTTTAGAGTTTTGCATAAATACTTTAGAAGAAAGCAATAATCCTGAAATTTATATTTATATAGGTGAGTGCTATATGGCTTTAAATTTATTTGAAGAAGCTATAGAAGCTATAGATAAAGGATTAAAGGAAGGGTCAGTAAATATAAATTTTGCTAAGAGTTTAAAAGGAGAATCTTTATTCTATTTAGAGAAATATGAAGAAAGTAAAGAGATATTTTTAGAATTATTAAAAGAAAGACCAAATAGCTTTTTCTCAATAGCTTATCTTACTGATATAGATATTAAGCTAGGTAACTATAAAGAAGGAGTAGAAAGAGCAGAAGAAGCGTTAAAGAAAAATAAACTTGATAGCAAAGATTCTGCTTATATAGAAGTAAATATAGGTTGGATAAAACTTAAATATTTAAATAAAGAAGATGAAGCATTAAATCACTTTAATCATGCACTAGATTTAGATAATAATTTAGGAAATGCTTATATAGGATTTGCAGAATATTATTTAAGAAAAGAAGAGTATTTTAAAGCTATAGATAATTTTGAAAAGGCAATTGATCTTGGCGAAAATACTTTAGATGTATATTTTGGAATGGGATTAGCATATAAAGGGTTAGGACAATTAGAAGATGCTTTAGAATACTTTAAAGTTGTATATAATGCTGATGAAAGCTATGAAGAAGCTAAGAAAGAAATAGAACTAATTGAAAGTGTTCAATCTAACTAATAGTTAATTACTTTAAAAGTATATAGGAGAATTTATGAATAAAAGTATTAAGATAAAACATATTAGTGGAAGAATTATTGATGCAAAGATTAGAAGGTTGACAAATAGGGATTTAGATAAAATTTTATTACTTCAAGATTTCATATATGAGAGTATGGTAGATAAAAGCCTTTTTGCTAAGACAGAAAAAGAAGAGTTTGAAAACATGATAAACAATAACGGCGAGGTTATAGGAGTTGTTACTGAAGATGATGAACTTATAGCTTTTGGTGCTATGATAAAGCCAGAATTTGAAAAATTTAACTTAGGATATGATCTAAATTATGATGATAAAAAACTTATTTCAATAGCTCATATTGAATCCACAGTAGTACATTCAGATTATAGAGGAAATAGGTTACAAAGAACTTTGGTAGAAGAACTTGAAAAAGTTGCAAAAGGTAAAGGATGCTGTATTTTTTGTGCAACAGTAGCACCACAAAACGAATTTAGTTTAAATACATTCATTAAATTGGGATATAAAATAGCTATAGAAAAAGAGAAGTATGGTGGCTTAAAAAGATACATTGTTATTAAGGAATAAAAATATAAATAAGTTGATATTGCCTAAAATAATATTGTTGGAATTATATATATTATATGGTATAATTTTCATGAAACATATTTACATATTGGAGGGGCTAAGATGGAATTTAAAGACTATACATATGAAAGACCAAGTTATGAAGAATATAAAAGTGAATTTAATATTTTATTAGATAAATTCACAAATGCTTCAACATACGAAGAGTGTAAGAAAGCATTAGAAGATATAAATGCTTTAAGGGGTACACTTATGACTATGATGGAACTTGCTGGTATAAGATACACTATAAACACAAATGATGAGTTTTATAGTGAAGAAAAAGATTACTGGGATGAAAATTCTCCATTATATGAAGAACTAGATGATAGATACAACAAGGCAATGGTTGCTTCTAAGTTTAGAGAAGAGTTAGAAAGAGAATATGGTAAGCAATTATTTAAATTACTAGAATTAAAGCTTAAAGCTTTCTCTAAAGATATTATTGAAGATTTGCAACTTGAAAATAAATTAACTTCAGAGTATGTAAAACTTATTGCTTCAGCTAAGATACCATTTAACGGTGAAGTATTAAATCTACCAGGTTTAGGAAAATACAAAGAATCAACTGATAGAAAGATTAGAGAAGCAGCATGGGGAGCTTCATCAAAATTCTTTACAGAACATGAAGATGAGTTTGACTCAATTTATGATAAATTAGTAAAAGTAAGAACTAAGATAGCTAAAAAGTTAGGGTATAACAACTTTGTAGAGCTTGGTTATATAAGAATGAGTAGAACTGATTATAATGCAGAAATGGTTAGTGAGTTTAGAAAGCAAGTTAAAGAATATATAGTACCTGTTGCTTCTAAGCTATATGAAAGACAAAGAGAAAGATTGGGATTAGACGAATTAAAGTATTATGATATAGATATGGAATTCACTTCAGGAAATGCTACACCTAAAGGAGATAAAGATTGGATATTATCTAATGGAGAAAAAATGTACAGTGAACTTTCTCCTGAAACAAAAGAATTCTTTGACTTTATGGTAGAAAGAAAGTTACTTGATCTTGAAACTAAGGAAGGTAAAGCAGGTGGAGGATATTGTACTTATATAAATGATTATAAGTCACCTTTTATTTTCTCAAACTTTAATGGAACTTCAGGAGATATTGATGTATTAACACATGAAGCAGGACATGCATTCCAAGTTTATAATTCTACTTGGATTTCTGTACCTGAAATTGTTTGGCCTACTTATGAAAGTTGTGAAATACATTCTATGAGTATGGAATTCTTAACATGGCCTTGGATGAATAATTTCTTTTTAGAAGATACAGATAAGTATAAATTTACACATTTAGGGTCAGCTATTAAATTTATACCTTATGGTGTAACTGTAGATGAATTCCAACATTTTGTTTATGAGAATCCAGAAGCTACACCTATGGAAAGAAAAAATATGTGGAGACAATTAGAAAAGAAATATTTGCCACATAAAAATTATGAAGGTGATGATTTCTTAGAAAGAGGAGGATTCTGGTTTAAACAAAGTCATATTTTTGAAAATCCATTCTACTATATTGATTATACATTAGCTCAAATTTGTGCACTTCAATTCTGGAAGAAAGCTAATGAAAATAGAGAAGTTGCATGGAATGATTATTTAAGACTTTGTAAAGCTGGTGGAACTAAATCATTCTTAGAACTTGTTAAACTAGCAAATTTAAAATCTCCATTTAAAGATGGCTGTGTAAGCTCAATTATTGGTGATATCGAAAATTGGTTAGACAATGTAAATGATAAGAGCCTATAATAAATTAGTTCTATAAATAATTAAATATAGATAAAAGTACACCTCAACTATTATGAAGAAAATTAATTTTTAAGAAATAACTTATATATGAGTGTATGTATTGTTATTTAAATAAACGAAGTAGAGTTTTTTCTTTGCTTATAAATTTTAATTTACTTGTCAATAATAATGTTGAGGTGAATTTAATGTACGATAACATAGGAATTAATAAAGAAAAAAGATTAAATTATATGAAAAAAAGAATACGAATTCCCAAAATAACCAATAGAAATTATTATATTTATAGCTATGATTATGATAATAATTGTTGTGAAGACAATGATTTTGAAGATGCATACAAAGATTATTACGAAAATGAATATGATTATGAGAATGATGAATATAAAGAAAATTATCCATGTGATGCTTTCTGTGAAGATTATGAAGAGACTTGTAGGTGTACTATGAATACAGTGAAAAAGTTAGCTTTAGTTTCAGCAGGAGTTTTAGTTGGTGTATCTGCAATTTCATTATTATTATCTAAAAGAAGGTAAGCGTAATATAAAATAAAAGTAGTGGAATTTATAATATATAAGAAGTATAATATGAATAAAAATAAAAGACTCTTTTAAGAGTCTTTTTTAGTTTAGGTGATTAAATTGAATTATAAACGTTTAGAAGAAAATATTTTAAGAAGTTGTAGTGGATTAACTAGAAAAAAAGGAAACGAATTAATATTAAATAAAGCTGTTAAAAGTATTCAAGGGAAAAAAGTAGATGGTGTTTATCATATATACGGTAAACTAGAAAATGATAATAAAGTTATTAATACACACCTTAAATATGACTTAAATAAAGAGAGATTATGTGGCTATAAATGTACATGCAGTAAGTATAAAGATTACTTAGAGCAAGGGTACTCATATTATTGTGAACATATAGCAGCTACATCTTTAAGATTTTTAGAGTCGCTAAAGAGTAAGATTAAAGATAGTAAGGAAAACTCGCAAAGTTCACCAAATAAAGATGTGAGAGAGATACTACATATAGAAAGTAAGATTTACTATCATAAGATAAATAATTTAAATCAATTTTTTTTAGAACTAAAAGTAGGAAATAAATCAAAATATTTAATTAGTAATATAAAAGAGTTTATTTATTCAGTTTTTAATGATAAAGAGATAAAGCTGACTGATACTTTCAAGTATTCACCTTTAAAGCATAAAATCAATGAAAGTGATTTAAAATACTTAGATTATATTAAAGTAAATATTCTAAATAATAGTACTAGTAGTGCTAAAATTAAAATCGAGCAAAAGCAATTGCCACTACTATTAGGTAAAATACCTAATGAAGAAATACTATTTAAAGATATATACCTAGAGTATAAAACTAAAATTAATAAAGGTACTATTGATATAGCTTTTAATTTGAAAGAAGAAAATGGGCAATTTGTATTATGGTCTGAAAAAAATTTGCCTGTTCCTTTAGATAATGAGAAAAGAGTTTTTTTATTTAATAGAGAGATTTATTTATTGGAAAAAGAAATTTCTAAGGCTTTTATACCTATATATAATGAATTGAAGAAAAATAACTTCAAATATTTTCCAGGAAATAATCAGAATTTTATTAATATAATTTCCACACTTTCTAGTATTACTAAGAAGGTAAATGTAAGTGATGATCTAAGAAATTATATGAGAAAGTTTTTGAAGGGGAAATATTTTATATATAAAGAAAAAGACAATATATTTTGTGATATCAAGGTTATCTATGGTGATAAAGTAATAAACGTATTAAAGGATAATAAGGTTAAACTAGGATGGATTAGAGACTTAAAATATGAAGAAAGAGTAATAATGACCTTTGAAAGATATGGATTCATAAAAAATAATGCAAGAATGAAATTTGTTGGTGATGATGAAAAGCTCTATTCATTTTTACATTCTAGAGAAAATGAACTTTTAACTTCAGGGGAAATAATCATACCTAAGGACTTGAATGAATTTAATGTTTATACTTCTAAAGATTTATATGGAACAGTATATGAAGAGGATTGGGCAATAAAATTATCATATGGAATTAAGGATATCACGCAAGAGGAATTTAAAGAGGCTTATTTAGCATTTAAAAATAATAAGAGTTTTTATAAAACTAAGAAAAATAATTTTATTGATTTATTAGATGATAAGATTAAAGAACTATTTAATATGATAAACCTTTTGAATTTAGAGAAAGATTTAGATAAAGGTATATCATATATTAATAAATCTAAATCATCTTTAGTTCAAGGTATTATAAATAAATGTGATTTATCCTTTATATATAACAATGGAAGTTTAAAATCTGTAGAAGATAAGCTTGAAGCTTTAAAATCTAAAGAAATAAAAATTAGTAAAATGCTAATGTCAACTTTAAGGCCATATCAATATGAAGGTGTTAAGTGGATAGATAATTTATATGAATTAGATTTTGGTGGAATTTTAGCAGATGATATGGGGTTGGGTAAGACCTTACAAACAATAGCATTCTTATCAATGAAGAAGAAGGAGAAGTTTCTTATTATAGTACCAACTTCACTTATCTTTAATTGGAGAGATGAGTTTTTAAAGTTTGCTCCTAGTTTAAAAGTAGGAATTGTATATGGAGATAAGAGAGATGATGTACTAAAAGATTATAAAAAATTTAATGGTCTGATTACTACTTATGGAATATTAAAAAATGATTTAGATAAATTTATTGATAAAGAATTTGATATTTGCATTATTGATGAAGCTCAGAATATTAAAAATTATAAATCACAAAATGCAGAAGCTGTAAAAAAGATTAAATCAAGGTTTAAATTAGCTTTAACTGGTACTCCTATTGAAAACAGCTTAAAAGAACTTTGGAGTATATTTGATTTTGTAATGCCAGGATTTTTATATTCTACAAAAGAATTTGAAAGTAAATTTAGTAAGGATGATGAAAAGAGCATGATGTTGCTTAAGACCTTAATAAATCCTTTTATTTTGAGGAGAACAAAGGAAGAAGTAGCTAAAGATTTACCAGGTAAAAGTGAAAAGAGAATTATAGTAGAATTAGACGAAAATCAAAGATTTATGTATAAAAACTATCTTAATAACGTACGTGAGAAAATTAAAACAGATTCTAATATTCAAGTATTATCTCATTTAACTAGATTGAGACAGATTTGTCTCCATCCTGCATTGGTATTTCCAGAGTATATTGGGAATAGTGGCAAATTTATAATCGCTCATAAGTTAATTAAAAGTGCAATAAAAAATGATAGAAAGATTTTAATTTTTTCTCAATTTACATCTGTTTTAGATATGTTCGGAGCTGAATTAGAAGAGGATAATATTAAATTTTTCAAATTAAGTGGTGATACTTTATCTAAAGAGAGAATGAAATTGGTTAATGATTTTAACAATAGTGATGATGTGAAAGTGTTTTTAATATCTTTAAAAGCTGGAGGAACTGGATTGAATTTAACTTCAGCAAATTTAGTTATACATTTTGACCCTTGGTGGAATCCTGCTGTAGAATCTCAAGCAAGTGATAGAGCTCATAGGATAGGACAAGAAAAAGATGTAGAAGTAATTAAATTAATTGCTAAAGAAACTATAGAAGAAAGTATAGTTACTTTACAAGAAGATAAAAAAGAGTTGATTCAAGATATTTTATCAGGAAGTAATATTAAAAGTTCATCTATAAATAAAAAAATGATACAAGAATTAATTGAAACTTATATAGAAAAGTAATATATAAATGTATTGGTTAAGAAGTAATGGAAATTTAATATGGATATTATATTAATATTTTGTAAAATTATCCTATATCATTTGAATAATATATATGAAAGTGGTAATGTTAATTAAAAGATTAAGGAGGAGTAAAAATGGTTAAGGAAAACTATTTATCCATATTAAAAACTTTTTTTATAGCTCTTATATTTTTAGTTATCGGTGGTATAATAGGCGTGAAATTTATACCTGCTACATTTAGATATATGTTAAATATAGCTTTTTTTGTAGTAGTATTATTTTCAGCATTTTCTAAAAGAGGTGGACTTATAAGAAATAAAGCTAGCATGTACACATATGCATTTATTTTAGGAATTCTTACTGGTTCTACGTATGTTTATTATTTTGCAAGATTAGGGCCAGAGATTTTTATTTCATGTATTGTAGGAGTATTATTAGTATTTGCTTTTGCTTATTTTTTGGCATTAAGAACATCAGAAGAAAAGATTATGAAACTTTCACCAATAATTTGGGGTGGAATTCTTGCATTGATTATACTAGAGTTTATTAATATTTTCTTTTTTAGATTTGGGATATTTGATTTACTTTTATCTACTGCTGGAATTTTAATATACTCGCTTTACGCTATTTATATAATGAAGTCTATACAAAGTAGGTGTAGATACGGAAGACTATCTGAAGGTGAGGTAGTACAACTATCATACTCTATATTTATTAGTTTTCTAAATTTATTACTTGATTTATTAAGATTTATGTCTATCATTAGTGATGACAATTAGCATTTAAATTATTTACAAATAATGGATAAAGATATAAAATTAAAATATAGTGACAGTAAAAAGAGAGGCAAATCCTCTCTTTTTATTATATATAATTATCAGAATTTTCTATAAATACTATAAGATAATAAGGAGAGGTATATGGAAGAAATAATAATTAATGGGAAAGAACTTACTTTACAGAAACTTATTAATATATCTAGATTTAATCGAAAGGTGAAGATTGATGATGCTGCTAAAGATAAGGTTAAAAAATCACGAGCTATAGTAGAGAAAATTGAAAATGAGAAAAAAGTAGTCTATGGGATTACGACTGGATTTGGAAAGTTTGCTAATGTGACTATATCAACAGAGGATTGCAAAAAGCTACAACGTAATTTAATACTTTCACATGCATGCGGAGCAGGGAGGCCTCTTCCTACAGATGTTGTAAGAGCTATTATGGTTTTAAGAGCTAATGCTCTATCAATTGGTTATTCAGGTATAAGACTTAGTACATTAGAAACTTTAATAAAGATGGTAAATGAGAATATTAATCCAATAATATTTGAAAAAGGTTCTTTAGGTGCTTCAGGAGATTTAGCTCCACTATCACATATGGTTTTACCAATGATAGGTGAAGGTGAAGCAGAGTATAAAGGGGAGATTATGTCAGGAAGAGAAGCTATGATAAAAGCAGATGTTAATATCGTAGAATTAACTTCCAAAGAAGGGTTAGCCATTAATTAATGGTACTCAAGTAATGACAGCAATAGGGGCATTAACAGTTTATGACGCCATTAATTTAATAAAGGTAAGTGATATTGCAGCAGCATTAACTTTAGAAGCTTTAAGAGGCATAAAGGATGCTTTTGATATAAGAGCTCATAAAGTAAAACCTCATAAGGGACAATTAAAAACTGCCGAAAATATTTTGAATTTAACTGAAGGAAGTACTTATATTACTAGACAGGGAGAACTAAGAGTACAAGATGCTTATTCTTTAAGGTGCATACCACAGGTGCATGGAGCAAGTAAAGATGCAATATCTTATGTAGAAGAAAAAGTTTTAATAGAGATGAATTCTGTAACAGATAATCCAACTATATTAGAAGATAGTGATGTAATATCAGGTGGTAACTTTCATGGACAACCTATGGCATTAAGTTTTGATTTTTTAGGAATAGCTTTAGCTGAATTAGCTAATATATCTGAAAGACGTCTTGAAAGATTAATTAATAATCAATTGAATGATTTACCATCATTTTTAATAGAAAATGGAGGATTGAATTCAGGATTTATGATAACTCAATATGCAGCAGCTTCATTAGTTTCAGAGAATAAGGTTTTAGCTCATCCAGCCTCAGTTGATTCAATTCCCTCTTCAGGTAATCAAGAAGACCATGTAAGTATGGGAACAATTGCTGCTAGAAAGAGTAGAGAAATATTAGAAAATGTAAAGAGGGTAATTGCCACAGAAATTATGGCGGCATGTCAAGCTATTGACTTTAGAGAAGGATTAATATTAGGAAAAGGAACAAAGGTTGCTTATGATATTGTAAGGCGACATGTAGACTTTGTAAAAGAAGATAAGATTATGTATAAAGATTTAGAAAAAATTACTGAGTTAATAACATCAGAGGAACTATTAAGAGAGGTTGAAAAAGTGGTAGAGTTAAAATATTAGTAAGGAGATATACTAAATATGGCAGATAAGGTATATGAATATATAGATATGAGAAAACATAATGGTGAGCATCCGAGGATGGGAGCTTTAGATGTTGTTCCCTTTGTGCCTGTTAATGATGTAACTATGGAAGAATGTATAAGCTTAGCTAATAAAGTTGCTAAAGAGATAGGGGATAAATATAAAGTACCTATATATTTATATGAAGATGCTGCTACTAAAGAGGAAAGAAGAAATTTAGCAACAGTTAGAAAAGGGCAATATGAAGGGTTTTTTGAAAAAATAAATAATCCAGAATGGAAACCAGATTATGGACCTAGTGTAATGAATGCCAAGTTAGGATGTGCTGCTATTGGAGCAAGAGTACCTTTGGTTGCCTTTAATGTTAATTTAGATACAAATAATATAGAGATAGCTCAAAATATAGCAAAGGTTGTTAGACACATAGGTGGTGGATTAAGGTATGTTAAAGCTATGCCAGTAGAGCTAAAGGAGAGAAATATAGTTCAAGTATCTATGAATTTAGTTAATTATGAGAAAACTGCAATATATAGAGCTTTTGAGATGATAAAGATGGAAGCTAAAAGATATGGAGTTAATGTAATAGGTAGTGAAGTTATTGGATTAGTGCCAATGGCTGCATTAATACAATGTGCAGAATACTATCTCCAAATTGAAAATTTTTCTAAAGAACAAATATTAGAAACGAGGCTATAGTATGTCTTTAATATTAAAAAATATAAGCTCTCTTGTTATCTGTAGAGGAAGTCATGGAAAAACTAAAGATGAGATGAAAGATGCAGGAATAATTGCTAATGGATATATAGTAATAGAAAATGAATATATCAAAGAAATTGGTGAGGGAGATGGATATTTAAAATATCTTAATAATGAGGCTGTATCTATAGACTGTAATGGTAAAACTGTAACTCCAGGTCTAATAGATTGTCATACTCATATAGTATATAGTGGGTCACGAGAAAAGGAGCTTAAGTTAAAGTTAAATAATAAAAGCTATATAGATATTCTTAAAGCTGGTGGAGGTATATTAAGTACAGTAAGAAGTACAAGAAATGCATCATTAGAACAATTAATAAAAGAAAGTGAAATTAGATTAAATAATATGCTTTTGCATGGTACAACAACTATTGAAAGTAAATCAGGCTATGGATTGAATCTTAAAGATGAAGTTAAAATACTAAAAGTTAATAAAAAATTAAATGATACTCACCCAATAGATATAATATCAACTTATCTTGGAGCTCATGCTATTCCAGAAGAGTATAAATACAATAGAGAAAAATATATTGAGGAAATAATTAATAATCATATTCCATATATAGTAGATAATAACTTAGCAGAATATATAGATGTATTTTGTGAGAGAGGAGTATTTACTGTAGAAGAATCAAAAAGGATTTTAGAAGCTGGGATAAGTAAAGGATTGAAAGCTAAGATTCATGGTGATGAAATAGAAAGTATAGGGGGAAGTGAATTAGCTGGTGAGTTAAAAGCAACTTCTGCTGAACACTTAGTAGCTATATCAGACAAAGGAATAGTATCTTTATGCGAAAATAATGTGATTGCAGTTTTATTACCATCTACATCATTTTATTTAATGCTGAATCACTATGCTGACGCTAGGAAGATGATAGATAATGGAGTGAAGATAGCATTATCTACAGATTGTAATCCAGGAACATCACCTAATGAATCATTACAATTTACTATGACTTTAGCATGCTATGGAATGAGATTATTACCAGAAGAGATTATAAATGCAGTTACTATAAACGCTGCTTGTGCAATAAATAGAGAAAAAGAAATAGGAAGTATAGAAGTAGGTAAAAGGGCTGATATAACAGTTTTTAATAGTAATAGTTTAGAATATTTAATATATCATATTGGAAGTAATGCAGTAGATAAAGTTATAAAAAATGGAAAAATATTAGTTGAAAGTGGAAAGTTAAAATTTTAGGGGGTATGAACAAATGTTTGCAAATAGTAAAATAGAAGACTTTTTAGAAAATGTATCTTCCTCAGAACCAACACCAGGAGGGGGAACTGTAGCGGCATTATTAGCAGCACTATCATCATCTTTAGTAAGTATGGTTTATGATATTACAAGTAATAAAAGCATGTTTTTAAATTTAGATAAAAGTGTAAAGAGTGAAATATTATTAGCACAAGATAGGATAGGTAATATAACAAGATTATTTTTAAAACTTATGGAGGACGATGCTGTTGCCTTCAATAAAGTTATGAAAGCTTATAAACTACCTAAGTCTAATGGAGATGAGATTAGCTTTAGAAATAATAAAATTCAAGATAGCTATAAAGAGGCTCTATATATACCTCTTCAAACTCTTAGAGAAAGCTATAAGCTATATGATTATATATATTTGGCATGTTTATATGGAAATAAAAATGCTATAACTGATGTTGGGGTAGCTGCATTATCATTACAGTCAGCTATAGAAGGAGCTGCACTAAATGTAAAGATAAATGCAAAATATATAGAAGACAGAGAATATGTATCTTTAATTATTTATGAATGTAATGAAACTATAAAAAATGGTAGAGATAAAAGAGATGATATATTGAAGAAGGTGCAAATGGAATTAGAATGTTAATGGAAGGTTGAGATTTATGAATAATAAAGATATATATAATTCAATGAATATAAAATTAGATAATGTATTGCCAGATAAGACTATATTTAAAGAAGGTATAAGAAGAGCCCCTGATAGAGGATTTAATTTGACAAAAGAAGAAACAGAGTTAGCTCTTAGAAATGCTTTGAGATATATTCCTGAAGAATTGCATGAAGAAATAGCACCAGAATTTTTAGAAGAGCTTACTACTAGAGGAAGGATATATGGATATAGATTTAGGCCGAAGGAAAGGATTTATGGTAAGCCTATAGATCAATATAAAGGTAAATGTATAGAGGGAAAAGCATTTCAAGTTATGATAGATAATAATTTAAGTTTTGACATAGCTTTATATCCATATGAACTTGTTACTTACGGAGAAACTGGACAAGTGTTTCAGAATTGGATGCAGTATTGTTTAGTTAAAAAATATCTAGAAGAACTTACAAACGAGCAAACTTTAGTTATTGAATCAGGTCATCCTGTAGGTCTCTTTAAATCAAGAAAAGAAGCACCAAGAGTAATAATTACTAATGCTATTATGATAGGACAATTCGATAATTTAAAAGATTGGCATAGAGCTATGCAATTAGGTGTAGCAAACTATGGACAAATGACAGCAGGTGGATGGATGTATATTGGTCCTCAAGGAATAGTGCATGGAACCTTTAATACCATATTAAATGCAGGAAGATTAAAGCTTGGAATTAAAGAGGATGAAGATTTAAGTGGTTATATTTTTGTATCATCTGGTTTAGGTGGAATGAGTGGAGCTCAAGGTAAAGCCGCAGAAATAGCTGGAGCAGTTGGTATAATTGCAGAAGTTGATTATTCAAGAATTGAAACAAGATACAACCAGGGGTGGATTAAGATTGTATCTAATAATCTAGATGAAGTATTTAAGATTGCAGAAGAATATAAATTTAGAAAAGAACCTATTTCAATAGCTTATCATGGAAATATAGTAAACTTACTAGAATATGTCGTGAAAAATAATAAAAACATAGACCTTTTATCTGACCAAACATCTTGTCATGCTGTATATGATGGTGGATACTGCCCAAGAGGAATTGATTTTGCAGAGAGAACTAGACTTTTAAAAGAAGAAAGAGCAGAGTTTGAAAGATTAGTTGATTGTACACTAAAAGACCATTTCAAATTAATAAAAGAATTATGTAACAGAGGGGTATATTTCTTTGATTATGGAAATTCATTTATGAAAGCTATATTTGATGCAGGTGTTAAAGAAATATCTAAAAATGGAATAGATGAAAAGGATGGCTTTATTTTTCCCTCTTATGTAGAAGATATAATGGGACCTGAACTTTTTGATTATGGTTATGGCCCTTTTAGATGGGTATGTTTAAGTGGAAAAGAAGAGGATTTAATAAAAACTGATAAGGCAGCAATGGAATGTATTAATCCTAATAGGAGAGCACAAGATAGAGATAATTATGTTTGGATAAAAAATGCTCAGAAAAATAATTTGGTAGTTGGAACAAAAGCAAGAATTCTATATCAAGATGCTTATGGTCGTAGAGACATAGCCTTAAAGTTTAATGAAATGATAAGGAATGGTGAAATAGGTCCAATAATGATAGGCCGTGATCATCATGATGTTAGTGGAACAGATTCACCTTTTAGAGAAACGTCTAATATTAAAGATGGTAGTAACATTATGGCTGATATGGCTGTTCAATGCTATGTAGGAAATGCTTCGAGAGGTATGAGTTTAGTAGCTCTTCATAATGGTGGTGGAGTTGGTATAGGCAAAGCTATAAATGGTGGATTTGGATTAGTTTTAGATGGTAGTTTCTATGTGGATGAAGTAATAAATTCAGCTATCCTTTGGGATGTTATGGGAGGTGTAGCTAGAAGAGCTTGGGCTAGAAATGAAAACTCTATAACTACTAGCATTGATTATAATATTAATAATAAAAATAAAGATCATATAACCTTACCTATTTTATCATCAAATGAACTTATTGAAAGTGTTGTAACAAAACATTTTAATTATTAAAATTTGTCAAAATTATTATCGTAAAAATTTTGATATCTATACTATGAATAAAAAATAGACTTCTGATAAAGATAATAGTAAATAATTTTAATGAAAACGTTAATTAATTAGATATTTGCTAATGTATCAGATGGAATATAATGATTAAGTTTGCTATTATTAAATTTAAAGTATAATTCTGTGGAATTACACTTTAATAAACAAAAGAGGAGATAAGATATGGGAAGTAAAAAAAGTACATCTAAATTAACTTTAATGGCTCTTATACTTATGATTTTTACATCAGTATTTGGTTTTAACAATATTCCAAGAGCATTTTACCTTATGGGATATTCAGCTATTCCATGGTATATTTTTGGGGCAATTGCCTTCTTTATTCCTTATGCATTTATGATGGCAGAGTTTGGTGCTGCTTACAAAGATGAAAAAGGTGGAATATATTCATGGATGGAAAGCTCTGTAGGACGTAAATTTGCATTTATTGGGACATTTATGTGGTTTTCTTCTTATATAGTATGGATGGTAAGTGTATCATCTTTTATATGGGTACCTTTATCAAACCTAATATTTGGTGCAGATAAAACATCTACTTGGTCATTATTTGGCCTAAACTCAGCACAAACACTTGGAATTCTAGGAATATGTTTTATTATAGTAATAACATTCCTATCATCAAAGGGAATGAACAGTATTTCAAAAGTAGCTTCAGTTGGAGGAGCTTTTGTAACAAGTGCTAATGTTGTACTGATTGTTGGTTCAATTATTGTTCTTTGTGCAAACAAATTTAAATTTGCACAACCTATAACTTTAGAACAATTTACACATTCACCAAATCCAGCATATGGATCAATTCTTGGTGTGTTAGGATTCTTAGTTTTCGCTATTTTTGCTTATGGCGGATTAGAAGCAGTTGGGGGATTAGTTGACCAAACTGAAAACTCTCAAGTAACATTTCCGAAAGGGATTAAGATTTCAGCAATAGTTATTGGAGTTGGATATTCTTTAGCAATACTTACAGTTGGATTCTTTACAAATTGGGATGCAGTATTAAATAATCCTAATGTTACAATGGCAAATGTTTCTTATGTTGTTATTAAAAACTTAGGAGTAGAATTAGGTAAGGTTTTCGGCTTGTCACCGAATGGAATAGAAATAATGGGTACATGGTTTGCTAGATATATAGGGCTTGCAATGTTCCTAGCATTACTTGGAGCATTCTTTACATTAATTTATGCACCGTTAAAGCAATTAATTGAAGGAGCTCCAAAGGGAATTTGGCCAAAAAGCTGGACTGAATTAGATAAGAATGGAATGCCAGTTAAAGCTATGTATGTTCAAGGTATAGCAGTTATAGCTATAATACTAATTGCATCATTTGGAGGACGTAATTCAGATAAATTCTTAGATTACTTAATACTTATGGGTAACGTGTCTATGACAATCCCAACTATGTTCTTAGCTATAGCTTTTATTTACTTTAAGAAAAATGATAATATTAAAAAACCATTTGTTATATTCAAGAGTAAAACAATGGCTACAGTTTGGGCGATAATAGTTACAATAACAGTTGGATTTGCAAACTTCTTCACAATAATTCAACCAGCTATTGAAACTAAAGACTACGTTTCAACAATATTCCAATTAGCAGGTCCTATAGTATTTGGATTGATAGCATTTATATTAATTTCGAATTTTGAAAGAAAAGAAAAAAATAAAGACAAAAAAAGAGTTGCTTAATAGCAGCTCTTTTTTATATACTACGAAAGTTTAAATTATCTAATTATATTAGCTATTACAAGTAGCTGAATTACTAGAATTATTGGAATTCCTACTTTGAATTTTAGGTGCTTAGTTTTGTGTCTAAAAGTATACATTCCTATAAGAGAGCCAATTGAAACTCCTAATAAAGATATCAATATAAGTGTATGTTCACTTATTCTCCATTCTTTTTTTATAGCGCGTCTCTTATCTATGTACATTAATATAAAAGATACGAAATTTATTATAATAAAATATATAGTAAAATACTTAATCAAATTATTCACCTCTTCTAATAATTATATATAACTGGTTATAAAGAAAAATTCTTAAGTATAAAGTAACTTAAGAATTTTTAAAAGTATTATTATTTTTCAGTTCCATCTATTAATCTTTTTATATTAGCTCTATGTCTCCAAAAACAAAGTGCAGCAGCTATAAATGTTGATATAATCAAGTATTTATCATAACCAAAAAGCCATGTAGAAGTACATAAAACTACTGCAGCAGTTAATGATCTAATAGAAACTATTTTTGTAAAAAGTTTTAAGCCAAAGAAAACTATCGCTGTAACTATGAAAGCTTTAGGAACTATAAACATAAATGCTGCAGCTGAAGTTGCAACTCCCTTACCACCTTTAAATTTTAAGAAAATAGTGTAGTTATGTCCAAGTATTGCTGCTAATGCAACTAATCCTAAGCTTAAACTTTTATTAGTTGTTAATATATTATTAGCTAAAAGTATTTGTGTTAAAACGACAGGGACAATAGCTTTTAACATATCTAGTATAGCTGTTATTTTACCTATTTTTTTACCAGCAACTCTTCCAACGTTAGTAGCGCCAATATTTCCACTTCCATAATCTCTTACATCTTTATTTAACTTTTTCTTAACTATAATGTATCCACTAGGTATAGATCCCATAAGATAACTAAAAATAATTAATAATGCTAGCATGTTAAACTCCTTTGTTAATTCTAAATATTAATAAAAATAAAATAATATGATATCTTTATAAATATAATATTATTTTAGATATTGAAAATATGCCAGAGAAACATAATATTATAACTTTAAAATCTACTCGATATTATAAATAATATAAGAATTTATAGTAAAAATTAAATTAAGACTATATTTTAACAAGATAAAAAGATTAGATTTGTTAGTTAAAGAAAGGATAAGTTTATGATAGATATTTATACAATAGGACATTCTAATTATTCTATAGAGAGATTTGTTGAAATGTTAAAAAAGTTTAAAATAGATGTAGTAGTTGATATTAGAGGAACTCCTTATTCAAAATATAATACTCAATATAATAAAGAAGCGTTAGGCATTACATTGAAAGAGCTAGGATTTAAATATATTTATATGGGGAGAGAGTTTGCTGCACAAAGAGATAATAAAATAATTTATACGTGGGAAGGATATTCAGATTTTGAAAAGGTTATTAATGAACCAAGTTTTATAGAAGGGATTGAAAGACTAAAGAACGGTTTAGCAAAGGGATATACTATAGCATTATTAGGTGCTAAACAAGATCCTGTTAATTGTCATAGATTTGCTCTTGTTGGAAGAGATTTATATAAAAGAGGTTTTAATGTTAAACATATAGAAGATGATTTAACTATTTCATCCCAATTAGATTTAGAAGAAAGGTTGTTAGAACGATATTATCCTAATGAAGAACAAATTACTATGGATTTATTATTAAACGGTGAAAAAAGTAGAGAAGAGAAACTTATAGACAGTTATAGAAAGATAAATAGAGAAATTGGGTTTAGAGTTGAAAATTTAAATGTAACAAAGAAAATTTAACTTTCATAATATAGTATAATGAATATACTATGGGAGTGAAAATATGAATAAATGGGATGACTTGGCTATGGTAACTTTTATTGCATGTGATGTAATAATTGAGAATACAGAGAATTTCAAGTTGTTTTCTAATTACTTTTATAAAAATTTAAAATATGAAGCAAAAGATATACTTAAAAGACTATTCAAATAAAATAAAGGAGGTGGTTTTTTATGAATTATAAAAGTGTTTTAAATAATGTAGTGTATCTAGATATAGAAACCACCGGATTAGATCCTCTTAGTTCTGAAATTATTGAGATTGGAGCTATAAAGATTAAGGATTTTATACAAAGTGAAATAAGTATTTTGATTAAACCCCTAAAAGATGTTCCTAAAGGTATATATCATCTATGTGAAGGACTTAGAAAAGAAGAGTTGGATAATGGGTATGAACTACAAGAAGCCAAGAGTATATTGAAAGAGTTTATTGAGGAGTTGCCTTTAATTTGTCATAATAAATCTTTTGAAAAATCTTTTTTCTCATATTACTTTCCAGATATAAACAATAACATGTTAGATTCAATGGAACTAGCATGTATATTAGAACCAAATCGAAAGTCTTACAATATTCAAGATCTTCTAAGTGAGATTACTACAATAAGAGAAAAGGAAAGACATCGAGGACTTAGTGATTCAATTCATACTATGTTAATTGTTAATTCGTTATTGTGCAGATTGTGGCAAAAAGAAGAAGAGAATAATAAAGTTAATGCTTTATATAATGACATAAAGAAATTGTTTAATAACAGGCCTTCGTGGGAATGGGAAGAGTACTTATTAAAACCAATTATGTTTGATTTTATTGATTATCCTTATGTTTTATTTAAGGAGCGTTTATTTAAACCTTTAAGAATGAACAAAATTGATATAGATTATGAAAGATATGAAAAACTTTTAAGAGATAATGAAATATGGAATAACGGTAGAGATTTTAAATATCAGTATAGAGCAGATCAAGAGTCTATTTCTTTACAGATAAGAAATAACTATGAGAAAAGTAAAAGAATATTTATTGAAGCACCAACAGGGAGTGGAAAGACATTTGCATATCTTTTAATTGCTATTATTACAGCTTATTTAAATAAGCAAAATAAAAATTATGAAGATAGTAATTTTGTAATTTCAACAGATACAAAAGAATTGCAGAATCAATTAATTGACAAAGATATCCCTAATATGCTTAGAAAATTAAATTTATATAATAAAATAAACTTTGGAGCTATGAAAGGCAAAGGAAACTACATTTGTATGGAAAGACTTAAAAAATCTAAAGAATTTGACAATGATGATATGAGTTTGCTTGCTTTTATATTCTTAAAGAGATATGGAGAAGAGGGAATTAGTGGTGATTTAGAAAATATTAATTTCTGGGCCTTAAATCATTTTAAAATTGATAAATATAAAATACATATTAATTGTGATAGTGAAAATTGTAATTTAGATAGATGTAAAACTACATGCTATTTGAAGAATAGATATAATGAATTGCAAAAAGAGAACATTACAGTTGTTAATCACTCCCTATTAGCTAGTTGGCCATATTCAGAAAAAAGAAAAATTAATCATTTAATTATAGATGAGGCTCATAATTTAATGGAAAAAGCATATGATTTCTTTTCGGAAGAATTTAATTCATTTGAGTTTTTAGAGTTATTAAAGCAAATAAATGAAACAACTCCATCTATTATATTTTTATTAAAAAGGTTGAATGGATTATATAACTATAAGAATCATATTGATACAGATGACATAATTAATAAATCAAAAGATGTAGAAATTAATTTAGCTTTTATACTAAATGAGTTTAGAAGACTAGGCCTAAAAAATGGACAGTACAACTTTAGTGATGAATTTTTTAATTCTGAAGAAATATTGAAAAAATCGTTATCTAGTATTAAAGAACTATTAAGTAATATCAAATTAAGTATCTATAGACTTTATAAAGTTTTAGATGACTACATAAAAAGTATACTAGATGAAGATGAAAAAGATTCTGGAAACGAATATAGAGTGCTGAGTAATTATGTTATGAAACTTAGAGATTCTTTTGAGATAATTGATAACTTTTTAGAGTTTTCAAAAGATTATGCAAAAGTGTTAGAAATAGATAAGGAATATAGATATTTTATAATAAAGAATATACCGTTAAACATAGCTAAGTTAATTAATGAAAATATGTTAAACGAAGTTAAAAGCACAGTTTTTATTTCGGCTACTTTAAGAATTAATAATTCATTTAATGAAGTTAAAAAAATATTAGGTCAACAAGAAGCGAATACCTTTTTCATAAAGCCAGTATTTAATTTAAAAGATAGAACTAAAATTTTTACAGTAAAAGACATAGGTTCTTATAAGAATGAGGAGATATTTGCTAATAATACTGCAAAATTCATTTATGAATTAGCTGTAAAAATAAAAGGGCATATGCTAGTTTTATTTAGTAATAACTTAAGAAGACAAAGTGTAATGAATAGATTAATTCAATATGCTAAAGGTACTGCTTTAGAGGTATACGATAATAAAAAGGCTATACAATATTTAAAAGATAAAAATAGACAGGTTGTAATCTTAGGTAGTAAAGGGTTCTTTGAAGGAATAGACATTCCAGGTGATTCTTTAAATTGTGTAATAATAGATAAAATTCCTAATATAAATCCTACTGATCCTTTATATAAAGCTTTAAAAGCATATACGAATATTTATTATAGTGGATACAATTACCCTAAAGTGTGTATCAAAGTTAAACAGGGATATGGACGATTAGTAAGGAGCATATATGATTATGGATATTTTATAATTCTTGATGGAGGCACCAATAGTGAGACTTTAAGAAAATTAGAAGGAGATTTAAATGGTCCTCGTATCAATGAAAAATGGAGCAAAGAAATAGTAAATAATATATCTCTTGATTTTAATAGGTGGGATGAGGAAAATTTTAATAGCATTATTAAAGAAATAGATATTAGTAAAATTAAGGATAGTTTTAATGATATTTCTTTTAAGATGAATTTGTATTGGGAATGTATAGAAAATGATGCCATGAAAGAGATATCAAAGTTTAAAAATAATGAAAAGATAATTGAATTAAAATTACAAGACATTAAAAATAAAAAGTTGTGAACTATAAAATGCTCACAACTTTTTTGTAATTTATGACAAAATATTAAAGCTTAAAAGGATAATAGTGGGATAATAATACTTATATTGGAAAATAAAAATATATTAAAAATACAATATCTTGTATTTGCTTAAAAAGCGTTGACAAAAGGTCGAAATTTATCGTATTCTGTTAGATGTGCGAAAGCTTTTTTGCATTTAGTAATTAATATTTGTATAAAATTAGGCATGAGGTGAATTACAAATGGGTATAAAACTAGAAAATCTAGTTGTAAAGTTTGGAGATTTTAAGGCAATTAATGATGTAACATTACAAATACCAAAAGGTAAGCTTGTTTCATTATTAGGACCTTCAGGATCTGGTAAGTCAACAACATTATTTACTATTTCAGGAATACATAAGCCACACAGTGGTAAGATATTCTTTGGAGACAGAGATGTTACTGGATTAGATCCAGAAAAATTAGGAATAGGTTTAGTTTTCCAAAACTATGCACTATATCCTCATATGACTGTAAGAGAAAACATAATGTTCCCTTTAAAGAACTTAAAATGGGACAAGGCTAAGGCTGAAGCAAGAGTTCTTGAAGTTGCTAAGATAGTAAAAATTCAAGATCAATTAGATAAGAAGCCAGCACAACTTTCTGGAGGACAACAGCAAAGAGTTGCTATAGCAAGAGCTATTGCAAAGAATCCAGATATCTTATTACTAGATGAACCACTTTCAAACTTAGATACTAAGTTAAGAGTTGAAACTAGACAAGAAATAAGAAGAATTCAAAAAGAAACAGGGGTTACTGCTATATTCGTTACTCACGACCAAGAAGAGGCTATGAGTATTTCAGACGAAATAGTTTTAATGAAAGATGGAGCAATACAACAAATATCTTCTCCAAGTGATATTTATATGAACCCTTGTAACAAGTTTGTTGCGTCATTCATAGGAAGTCCTGAAATGAACTTCATTGACCTAACAATAAACAACGGAGAATGCACTATTGATACTTTAAAAATAGACAATCTACCAAAAGATATGTCTAAAGGTACTTTAGGTGTTAGAGCAGAAGATTTTGAAGTTGCTACAGAAGGTCTTAAAACAAAAGTTATGACAGTAGAAATACTTGGTAGAGAAAGATTATTAACTTTAGAACATAATGATAGAACTTATAAGATGTTAGTTGATAAAGAGTTCTATATCAATGAAGGTGAAGAATTAATAGTTAGACCTAAAACTGGTAAGAGTTATGTGTTTGACGCTGAAAGTGAGGCGTTCGTAACAAAATGCTAAAAAAAGGGCGTAAAGGATATATATATTTATTACCAGCATTAATTATATTAGGTGTATTTGTTTTCTATCCAATTATAACTACTATAGTAGGAAGTTTTGATGAAACTAAAGCTCCGGGATTTGTATTTGGATTTGATAGTTACAGATACTTATTCCAAGATAAGAGATTTATACAATCACTTATTAATACATGTATTTATGCAGCAGTAGTTCCAGCATTATCTGTTGGTATTTCACTATTACTTGCAAATTCATTAGTAAATATAAAAAATGAAAAAGTAAGAGGGGTTTTCCAAAGTATTTACTTCTTACCATACGTAACTTCTTTAGTTGCAATTGGTGTAGTATGGTCTTGGTTATTTAATAGTGAGTATGGTATTATAAACTACCTGTTAGGGTTAGTAGGAATTAATCCAGTAAACTGGCTTAATGATCCTAAATATGCAATGCTTGCATTAATAATCTTTGCAGTATGGAAGAGTTTAGCGTTTAATACACTAATTTTAACTACAGGAATAGCTTCAATTAATCCGCAATACTATCAAGCAGCTAAAATAGACCAAGCTACTGATGGAACTATATTTAGAAAGATAACAATTAAATTAGTTTCTCCTATGATAGTATATACATATATAATCAGCTTAATAGCAGCATTTAAGGTTTATACAGAAGTTTATGTTCTATTTGGAGGACGTACACTAGATGGTGCAGTATCTACAGTAGTTAGATATATTATTGATAGATTCTATGGGGACCAAGATTTCCCATTAGCATTTGCTGCAGCAGTAGTATTATTAATAATAATTTTAACTGTTACGTTTGTTCAAAGAACAATTTCACGTAATAAAGTTCATTATTAAGGAGTGCGGACATGAAGAATAAATTAAATATAAAAGTAGCTTTAAAGTATTTTATATTAGTTGCTTTTGCTATAATTACTTTATTCCCATTTTACTGGATGATAGCATCATCTTTTAAGGATAGTTTTGAGGTTATCCAAACACCTCCAACAATGGTTCCTAATAAAATATTATGGGAAAATTACAGCACAGCATTATCAATGGCTCCATTTGGAAGATATTTTATAAATACTATTATAGTTACGATTTTAAGTATAATTAGTACAGTTATAATAGCAATATTATCAGCTTTCGCTTTCTCTCATCTAGAATTTAAGGGAAGAGATTTAATATTCTCAATTTTCTTAGCTTCAATGATGATACCAGGTGAAGTTTTAATAGTTACAAACTTTAAGACAATATCTCAATTAGGTCTTATGGATACTTATACAGCACTATTTGTTCCTTACATGGCAAACGTTCTGTACATCTATATGCTTAGAGAGTTCTTCTTAAAGATACCAAAACAATTATATTATGCAGCTAAAGTTGATGGTTCAAGTGATTGGAAATTCTTATGGAGAATCGTTGTTCCAATGGCCAAGCCTTCAATAATTACAATTTGTATACTAGTAGGAATAAATTCATGGAATGCATTCTTATGGCCATTATTAGTTACTAATAAAGAAAACATGAGACTGTTAGCAACAGGATTAACAGCATTCCAATCTGATGCAGGAAATCAATATGAGTTAATTATGGCAGCTTCAACTATAATTACAATGCCAATAATTGCAGTTTATATTTTCCTTCATAAGAAGATAATGAGTGGTATTTCTATCGGGGGAATTAAAGGATAGTTTATTAGGAATAACATAATTTTATTTAATGATTTAAAAAAGTTTTAGAGCATGAAGGAACCTTGATTTAATCAAGGTGACTTCTTAGCTCAAAAAATTTTAATCTTTTTTTATTCATTAAAATGGGATAAATGGAATTCTTGATATATAAATTAAAATTTTTACAAGAGGTGGTACTAATGAAAAAAAGACTATTAGCAGTATTAATGACTGCAGCAGTTGCTACTTCAGCTTTCGTTGGATGTTCTAAAGGAGCTTCTTCAAATGCTGATATAGTAACAGAACTACAAGAGCCTGTAACTATAGAAATGTGGCACTACATGACTGGTAAACAAGCTGAAACATTACAAGAAATCGTTGAAGAGTTCAATACTACAAACGATAAGGGGATAACTGTAAATGCTGTTGCTCAAGGAAGTGTTGCAGATCTTAACAAGAAGGTTATAGCAGCTTCTCAATCTAATACATTACCAGCAATCATAAATGTTTATCCTGATTTAGCTACAGGATTAATAAATGAAGGTAAAATAGTAGATTTAGCTACATACATAAACGACGAAAACGTTGGTATGGCTGATGATATGAAAAATGATTTCGTAGACGCATTCATTGCAGAGCTATCTCAATGGGAAGAAGGAAAAGTTTATGGTTTACCAATGACTAAATCAACTGAAGTATTATACGTAAACAAAACTTTACTTGAAAAGTTAGGTTATACTATGGCTGACATGGAAAACTTAACTATGGAAAAATTAGCTGAAATTTCAAAGAAAGCTTATGATGAATTAGGAATAGCTGGATTTGGATTTGACTCTTCTTCAAATGCTTACATTTCAACTTTAAAAATGGGTGGAATGAACTTTGTTGAATTAGATGGTACAATCAATGTTGATAATGAATGGGTAAGAGAATTTATGCCATTCTTACAAGAACAAACTACTAAAGGATACTTTAGAATTGCTGGAGAGGACAAGTTCCTTTCAGTTCCATTCTCTAACCAAAAGATGTTAACTTACCAAGGTTCTTCAGCAGGATTTGCTCATATCAATACAAATGGTGCTTTCGAAATAGGTGTAGTTGAAGTTCCAGTATTTGAAGGTAAAGACAAAGCTGTTATCCAACAAGGTGCTTCTTTATTTGCTACATCTACTGTTTCAGCTGAACAACAATACGCTTCATATGAATTTATGAAATTCTTAACTAGCGCTGAAAATACAGCTAAATTTGCAACTTCAACAGGTTACTTACCAGTTAGAAAGTCTGCTCAAGATTTAGATTCAGTTAAAGCATTAATTGAAGATGAAACTAACCTTTATGGTCAAATTTACAACGTAGCTCAAAAAGCTTTAGAATATGCTTACTACACTCCAGCTGTTAACAATGCTCAATCAGCAAGAACATCAGTTGAAGAAAAGTATGCAGCATTCGTTACAGGAAACATTACTGATTTAGATACTTTTGTTAAAGATTTATTATCAGAAGTTGAAACTTCAATAAGCAGACAATAGTTTGAAATAAAACATTTAATTTAATAATTTGAAGTTATTAGAGTATAGGCGTATTAACGAAAGTTAATATTGAGGATACTAACAATTAATTGATTTAAAGTCCCTACTTAGTTATAATATATAGCTATGTAGGGATTTTTTTTACAGATATATATTATCGTAAATTATAGGAGGAAAATAATGATATACGCACCAATGAAAGAAATTATAGAAAAAATAGAAGAATTTGATAAGATAGTATTATTTAGACACGTGTTTCCGGATCCAGATTCATATGGAGCACAAAATGCTCTTAAAAATATAATTGAATGTACATATCCAGATAAAAAAGTATTATTATTTGGGGAACATTCTAAAAATCTTGAATACATAGGAAAGATGGATGAATCAGAAGAACTTGATAAAGATACACTTGCAATTATTTTAGATGTTGCAAATGCACCTAGAGTAGATAACCAAGAATTTAATAACTGTGGATATATTTTAAAGATTGACCACCACAAGCCTTTTGATGCACCTTTTGAAAATCTTACATGGGTAGATACAAATTATACATCTACTTGTGAAATGATTTTAGATTTATATTTAAGCAATAAAGATAAACTTAAGATTGAAAAGCAAGGAAGAAAAGCTTTATTTACAGGAATTATAGGGGATACAGGAAGATTCCTTTATGTTGAAAATCCTACAGATATCTTTAAAAAGTTATCGGAAATAACATTTGACTTAGAAACAAAAGAGATTTATGCAAATATGTATAGAAGAGAAGAAGAAGAATTGAAATTCTTAGGATATATATATTCAAACTATAAAAAGACTGAAAATGGAGTTGCGTATTTAAAGGTTCCAAAAGAAGATGTAGCTAACTTTGGGCTTGAAACAATGAAAGCTGTAAGAATGGTTAATGCTCTTCAAGATACAGCAGGAATTATAAACTGGATGTTCTTTGTTGAAAAGCCAGATGGTGGAGTGTTCTGTGAATTTAGATCAAATGGACCTAGAGTAAATGATATAGCTGCAAAATTTGGCGGTGGCGGACATATGCTAGCTGCTGGTGCTTCTATAGCAAATTTTGATATTGCAGATAAAATGATTAAAGAGTTTGATGATAATTGCAAAGAATATTTAAATAAATAAAATACATTAAAGCTATTTATTAATATAATTAATAAATTTTGGTTGACAATTCAGTAATGGATTAATAAAATTATAATGTAGACTCCAAAGTAGTTTTCTTTGGAGTTTTTATCATATACATATTGTCAGTAGGTGGATTTATGAAGTTAACTAAAGGTCAAAATAGATTTATAAATAATAAGTCTATGGGAGTATCATTTTTAAAAGGTAAAAATAATAGTGGTAAAACAACTGCTTCATTATATAGAACAATAAATCTTGAAAATAATTATTGTATATATAATGAAGATAGAATATTGTATTTAGCTTTAAATAATGATAGTGCTAATAATATCAAGTCTAAATATAATGAGATAAAAGATAAAAATTATTTTTATTCATTATTTTCTTCAATAGATGAGAAGGTGACAATTCTTTCGTTGCCAGAACTTATACTAGAATATTCTAATAAATATAAAATGTATAATGATATGAAGTTAGTGTATAAGAATAAGGAGTCTTTAATTCAATTGATTAAAGATGAAGATTTTAATGATATTATCACTGCCTACGGAAAGAAATCTAAGTTGATTAAAAATCTCCCTTTGGAATCTTTATTAGAGGAAATTCTTTGGATTAAATCATGTGACTTTACATTTGAAGAGTATATGAATTGTAGCAGAACAGGAGCTATAAAAAGATTACGAAAAAACTCTATATCAAGAAAATTATTATATAACCTTATGGAAATGTATAATAAAAAGATGCTTCAAAATAAATTTATGGACAAGTATGATCGTGTTAAATTTGCTAAAGAATTTAGCAAGAATGTAAATGAAAAGTTTAAGCATATAATAATTGATGGTGGAGAGAAGATTACTAGATGTGAGCTTCAATTTATTTCATCATTATATAACATATCTAGTACTTCTTCATTAACATTTACAATAAATACAGAAGAAACTACAGAGATAGATTCTTGGTTTGTTAAAGGAAAAAAGACAACTTATTTAGAAGAAGAGTACAAAAATAAAACTTATATATTAAAGGGATTACCAATTAATAATGAAGCTAAAAAGGTAGACTATATGGAGAGGTTTAAATATATTAATTTAAAGCATAAAAATGAATTTGATTTTAATATAGATAGTTTAGGTGGAACTAAAGAAATTTATTTAGAGGATAATTTAGTATTTAAAGAAAATGAGTTAAAGGAGATACCTGTATTTAATCAGATTGCTGCTGGTAATCCAATTGAAATAAATGATGAGATGAGAGAAACCTTCTATTTGCCAGCTGGTTGGCTTGAACGTGGTAAAGATACATTTATCCTTGAAGTTAAGGGTGATAGTATGATAGATAAAAATATCTTTAGTGGTGATTTAGTTGTTATAAAGAAACAACATACAGCTTACAATAATGATATTGTAGCTGCTTCATTAGATGGTGAAGCAACATTAAAAATATTAAATACTAATGGTAAATATCCTAAACTTATACCAGCGAACAATAGATATAGTGAGATAAGTTTAGTAGATAAAGAGGTAAGTATTTTAGGTGTAGCAATAGGTATAATAAAACACCATCATTAAAAGGGGGCATTTAATATGGTATCAAAGAGTATGGAAACCTTAATGAAAAATAACTCTGTCATTAGAGAGATGTTTGATGAAGGTAAGAGATTAGAACAATTATACGGAGAAGAGAATGTTTTTGATTTTAGTATAGGTAATCCAAATGTAACTCCTCCAAACGAAATTAAAGAAAATATAATTAAAATTTTAAATGAAGAAAATCCGTTAGAGGTACATGGATACATGAATAATTCAGGTTATTTTTCTGTAAGAGAAAATATAGCGGAGCATTTAACTAAAACTAAAGGAATACAATTAGAAGATAAAAATATTATTATGACCTGTGGGGCTGCAGGTGGACTTAATATTATTATGAAGACCTTAGTAAATCCAGATGATGAAGTTATAATCTTTGCTCCATATTTTGGAGAGTATATAAATTATATCAATAACTATAATGGTAAAACTGTAATTGTTTCTTGTGATAAAAATAATTTTGAACCAAACTTAGATGAGCTAAAAGAAAAAATTACTGCTAAAACTAAAGCTGTAATTATTAATTCTCCAAATAATCCTTCAGGGGTTATTTATTCTGAGGAGATTATTAAAGCTATTAGTAATATATTAAGAGAAAGTTCGGAGAAATTAGGTACTGAAATTTGTTTAATATCAGATGAACCATATAGAGAAATTGTATATGATGGAGTCGAGGTGCCTTTTATTCTTAAGTATTATCATAACTCTTTAATTGTATATTCGTACAGTAAGTCTTTATCATTACCAGGAGAAAGAATTGGTTATATTGTAGTTAATCCTAAGATGAATAATATATCAAAAATTTTAGCTGCATTAAATATTGCAAATAGAGTATTAGGTTTTGTTAATGCACCATCGCTTTTTCAAAAAGTTGTAGGAAGATCTTTAGATTTAGAAGTTGATGTTAATATATATAAGAAAAATAGGGATTTATTATATAATCACCTTGTTAGCTTAGGATTTAAATGCTTAAAACCTAATGGAGCTTTTTATTTATTTCCTAAGTCTCCAATAGAAGATGACAATAAATTTTGTAATGAATTAAAGAAATTTAATATATTAGCAGTACCAGGATCGGTATTTGGTTGTAATGGCCATTTTAGACTTTCCTATTGTATTAAGTATGAAAAGATAGAAAATTCTTTAAAAGCCTTTGATAAGGTAGCAAAATTGTATAGTGATTATTTATAAGAAAGTTTTTGTTTAGTTGCAGAATATGTATAGGTGGTGTTGTAGTGTCAAAAGTGGTAAAAAAAGTTGCGACAGTTCAAGATATAGCAGGGATAGGTAGATGTTCATTAACTGCAGCGATTCCTATATTATCTGTGTTAGGAGTGCAACCGTGCCCTCTTCCAACAGCTATTTTATCTTGTCAAACAGAATATCCTAATTTTCATTTTTATGATTTTACTAATGAAATGAGAGATTATATAGATTCATGGACTAGTATGAATTTAAGTTTTGATGGTATATATAGTGGTTTCTTAGGTTCAGAGGATCAAATTAATATTGTTATAGAATTAATAGAGAGATATCGAGAAGCTTTAATTGTAGTTGATCCAGTTATGGGAGATAACGGTGAAAAATATAAAACTTATACAATAGAAATGTGTAATAAAGTAAAAGATTTAGTTAAACATGCTAATATTGTAACTCCTAATTTAACTGAATGTTGTATTTTAACAGATAGAAAATATGAAGATGTTGTTGATGTTATTAATGAAGAGACTCTTTTTGAAATAGCAAGAGAAATTTCTGAACTTGGCCCTGAGAAGGTAGTTATAACTGGTGTTATAAAAGATGATGAAGTAATAACATTTGCATATGATAAAGAGCGAGATGAAAGTTTCAGTTTTTCTAATCCGTATAATAATAAATCCTACAGTGGAACAGGGGATATATTTGCATCTATAATTTGTGGTATGTTAGTTAGAGGGTTTGATTTTAAAATAGCTGTAAATAAAGCATGTAACTTTATTAAAAATGCTGTATATATGACGAGTTTAGAAAATGCCGATGAAAGAAATGGTATATTCTTTGAGCCATTATTAAAAGATTTAATCATATAGTATTTAAAATGTGTTTTACTTTGAATAAAATGAGTTAAATTGGGCAAATTTAAAATAGGGGGGATAAATGTAATATATACCCCTTGTATTTTATAGTGAAGTATGTTAACATTTAAAAAGAAGTAATTTACTAATAGCTTAAAAACAAAGTGGGGTATGAATTCCCGCTTTTTCTATTTGAACGCAACTACTTTACCTAGTTGCGTTTTTACGTACATTTTTAAATTACTTAAAAACTGAATATTGTAAAGGAGGGTTAATATGAAAGTTGAGTCTTTAATTAAAGAGATTTACGGAATTGTTGAGCCTATGGCTAAGGAACTTAATTTAGAAATCTATCATATTGAATATGTTAAGGAAAATGGAGAGTATTATTTAAGAATATATATAGATAAGGATGGGGGAATCTTCCTATCTGACTGTGAAGCTCTTTCAAGAAGAGTTAGTGATGTGCTTGATGAAGTAGATCCTATAAAAGAAGCTTATTTCTTAGAAGTTTCTTCACCAGGATTAAACAGAAGATTATTTACTAATGATCACTATGTAAAATTTGTTGGTAGAGAAGTTTTAGTTAGATTAACTAAAGCATTAGATGGAAATAAGAACTTTAAAGGTACGTTAAAAGAAGTAAATGAAGATAACATTGTTATTCAACTAGAAGATGAAAAATTACAAACTATTCCTAAAGATAAGATAAAATCTACAAACTTAGAAGGGGAAATATAGCAAGGAGGGCAATTAAAATGAATGAGGAGTTTATAGGAGCTCTTAGAGAAATTGTTAAAGAAAAAGGTATAAGTGAGGATTTATTATTTGAAACTATAGAAGATGCATTAGAGGCAGCATACAAAAAGAATTATGCAGGACCTAATTCAGCAGCTGCAAATGTAAAAGTTACAATTAATAGAGATAACGGAGAAATTCATGTCTACTCTCAAAAAATTGTTGTTGAAGAGATTTTTGACAACGTAACTGAAATAAGTATAGAAGAGGCAAAAGAATTAAATCCTAAATATGATTTAAACGATGTAGTTGATTTCGAGGTTACACCTAAAAACTTTGGTAGAGTTGCGGCACAACTTGCAAAAGGTGTTGTTACACAAAGAATTAGAGAAGCTGAAAGAAGCATTATATATAACGAGTATAAAGAAAAAGAATATGATATCATCACTGGTACAATATTAAGAAAAGATAAAGGTAATGTATTCGTTAATATAGGAAAACTTGAAACAGCAATAGGACCAAATGAGCAAATGCCTGGAGAAATCTATAAATTCCCAGAAAAAGTTAAGTTATATGTTGTAGAAGTTAAAAATACACCAAAAGGAGCTCAAGTTGTTGTATCAAGAACTCATCCAGGATTAGTTAAAAGATTATTTGAACTAGAGGTTCCAGAAATTCATGAAGGTGTAGTAGAGATCAAGAGTATATCAAGAGAAGCAGGATCAAGAAGTAAAGTTGCTGTAGTTTCTCACGATGAAAATGTTGATCCAATGGGAGCTTGCGTTGGACCTAAGGGTGCTCGTGTTCAAAATATAGTAAATGAACTTAAAGGTGAGAAATTAGATATAATTAAATGGAGTAAAGATCCAGAAGAATTTATAGCTAGTGCTTTAAGTCCTGCAAAAGTATTAAGTGTAGATGTAGATGAAGAAAACAAGTCAGCTAAGGTTGTTGTAGAAGATAACCAACTTTCGTTAGCTATAGGTAAAGAAGGTCAAAATGTTAGATTGGCTGCGAAATTAACAGGATGGAAGATAGACATAAAGAGCAAATCTCAAGCGGAAGCATCAGCAGAATAGAGGTGATTTTTTATGAAAGTAAAAAAAATACCTTTACGAATGTGTACTGGTTGCATGGAGATGAAACCCAAAAAAGAGCTTATAAGAGTCGTTAAGAGCCCAGATGGAGAAGTTTCAGTAGATTTAACTGGTAAAAAATCTGGAAGAGGCGCTTATGTATGCAAAAATTCTGAATGTCTTGAAAAAGCTTTTAAAGCAAAGAGATTAAGTAGAAATCTAGATGTTGTTATAGATGAAGAGATATACAACAGACTAAGGAATGAGATAGAAAATGAATAGATTTTTTAACTTTCTAGGTTTAGCAAAAAGATCTGGAAATTTAATTGAAGGTTATAGCAAGTGTGATGAACAAAGAAATAAAGTTAATTTATATCTTGTAATACTATCTAATGATGCATCAGATAGTACAAAAAGAAAGTTTAGAAATCATTGTGCAGAAAAACAAATACCTTTAATTGAAGATTTTTCAAAAGAAGAGCTTGGAATTGCTATTGGAAGAGCTGAAATTAAAATTTTAGCTTTAAAAGATAAAAATATGGCAGAAAAGCTATTAGCATTGTACCAAACAGAAAAAGTAACAAATTAACCGGGGGTGATTTTATTGTCAAAGATTAGAGTATATGAATTGGCAAAAGAGCTTAATGTTAGCTCTAAAGATTTAATAAATTTATTAATGGACGAATTTAGCATAGAAGTAAAAAACCATATGAGCGTTATTGAAGATGAAGATGCAGAGCTTATAAAAGAATTATTAGGTGGATCTTCAGATAGTAATTCAGAAGATGGAGAAAAGAAAACTATCGTTGACGAATATGAAGAGCAATTAGCTGAAGAATTAAACAAAGGTGTAAGAAAAAAGAAAAAAACTAAGAAGCAATTAGAGCAAGAAGAAATTGAAAGAAATGCTGAAGCTGCTTCAGGAGTTATTGAAATAGGTGACACTATAACAGTTAAAGAATTAGCTGAAAAACTTGGTAAGCCTAGTAACGACGTAATTAGAACTTTAATATTTACAGGAGTTATGGCTGCATTAAATCAAGAAATAGATTTCAATACAGCTGAAAAAGTATGTGAAAAATATGAAGTTTTAGTTGCAAGAAAAGAAGAAACTAATGAACTAGAAAAGTTTGAAGATGATTCAGAAGTTTCAGAAGAAAACTTAGAAAAGAGACCTCCAATAGTTACTGTAATGGGACACGTTGACCATGGTAAGACATCATTATTAGATGCTATAAGACATGCAAAGGTTACAGCATCAGAAGCAGGTGGAATCACTCAACATATAGGTGCTTATACTGTAACTTTAAATGGTGAAAAAATTACATTCTTAGATACTCCAGGTCACGAAGCTTTTACAGCAATGAGAGCAAGAGGTGCACAAGTTACTGATATAGTAATATTAGTTGTTGCTGCAGATGATGGAATAATGCCTCAAACTAAAGAAGCTATAAACCACTGTAAAGCTGCTGGAGTTCCAATGATAGTAGCTATAAATAAGATAGATAGACCAGGTGCTAACATTGACAGAGTTAAGCAAGAATTAACAGAGCATGGATTAGTATCAGAAGACTGGGGTGGAGATACTATATGTGTTCCTGTTTCTGCAAAGACAGGTGAAAATCTTGAAAGTCTTCTAGAAATGGTTATCTTAACTGCTGAAATGCAAGAATTACAAGCTGATCCTAATAGAAAAGGAAAAGGAACTGTTATAGAAGCTAAGTTAGATAAAGGTAGAGGAGCTGTAGCATCTTTACTTATTCAAAATGGTACTTTAAATGTTGGTGATTCAATTTTAGTTGGTTCTACTTATGGTAGAATAAGAGCTATGTTTGATGATAGAGGAAAGAAGATAAAATCAGCTGGTCCATCAATTCCAGTAGAGGTATTAGGTTTATCTGAAGTTCCAGCAGCAGGTGATAGATTTGTAGTTGTTAAAGATGAAAAGACTGCTAGAAATATGGCTGAAGCTAGAAAAGAAAAGATAAGAACTGCTAGTCATCAATCATCTAATAGAGTATCTCTAGAAGATTTATATAGCCAAATTCAAGAAGGAAAAGTAAAAGAATTATCAATAGTTGTTAAGGCTGACGTTCAAGGTTCAGTAGAAGCTATTAAGCAATCATTAGAAAAACTATCAACTGATGATGTTAAAGTAAGAGTTATTCATGGAGCTGTTGGTGCAATAACAGAGACAGACGTAACTTTAGGAGCTGCTTCTAATGCAATAGTTATAGGATTCAATGTAAGACCTGATAACAATGCAATCGCTCAAGCTGATAGAGATGGCGTTGAAATTAAAACTTATAGAATTATCTACGATGCTATAGAAGATGTTAAATCAGCTATGATAGGTATGCTTGATCCAGAATATAAAGAAGTTGTTAATGGTAAAGCAGAAGTAAGAATGACATATAAGATTTCTAATGTAGGAACTATAGCTGGATGTTATGTAACAGATGGTAAAATAGTTAGAAATTCTGAAATAAGAGTTATTAGAGATGGAATAGTTATATTTGAATCAAAGCTTGCTTCTTTAAAGAGATTTAAAGATGACGCTAAAGAAGTTGCAAGAGGATATGAATGTGGATTAAGCGTTGAAAAATTCAATGATCTTAAAGAAGGTGACGTAATCGAGTCATATTCAATGGAAGCTATTAAAAGAAAAGAGCTTTAAGAGGTGATTTAAATGGCTAACTATAGAGGCGGAAGAATAAACGAAGAAGTAAAAAGAGAAATAAGTAATATTATAAGAAATGAAATTAAAGATCCAAGACTTACTGCAATGGTTTCTGTTACTGATGTAAAAGTTACTAAAGACCTAAGATACGCAAAAGTTTATGTAAGTATATTTGGAAAAGATGAAGAAGAAAAAAATAATACGTTTTTAGCCTTAAAGAATGCAAGTGGATATATTAGAAGAGAAATTGGTCAAAGAATTAATTTAAGATATAATCCACAAATATTATTTGAATTAGACGATTCAATTAATTATGGAATGCATATTGAAGAACTAATTGCAAAGGTTAAGGATAAATAAAAATGGACTTAAAGTCTATTAGTGAAATATTATTAGGTGCAAAAAAGATAGGCATTACCTACCATGTATCACCAGACGGTGATGCTGTAGGTAGTGTCCTTGCACTTCTACAAGGATTACGTATTATTAATAAAGATGCTTACATCATATCAAAAGATAAGTTAAGTGAAAATCTTAATTATCTTCCTACATCAAATGAAGTAACAGGAAATATAACAGAACCAACTGAAGACACAGATGTTGTAATAGTTTTAGATTGTGGAAACTTAGAAAGAGTTTGTGCTAATTTAAATAATTTTAATGGTGTTTTATTAAATGTAGATCATCACCTTTCTAATGATTTTTACGGAGATAGTAATTATGTAGATACATCAGCATCTGCTACAGCTGAAATAGTATATGAGCTTCTAGGGTTATTAGGAGTAGATTTATCTATAAGTAATGAAAAAACATTAAATGTTGCTACATGCTTGTATACGTCTTTAGTTACAGATACAGGTTGTTTTAGACATTCAAATGTAACAGATAGAACTTTACTAATTGCTAGTAATTTAAAAAAGATTGGTGTAAATAATACTTATATTTATCAAAGTCTTTTCGATAATAAGGAATTTGATAGAGTAAGGTTCATTGGTAAAGTAATAAGTAATATGAAATTAGTGTTAGATGGGAAAGTAGCTTTAATTGAATTACCAAATAGCTTTGCTGATGAATTTAGTATAGAAATTGGTGATACGTCTGACATTATATCTTATGGGTTACAAATTAAAGGTGTAGAAGTTACACTTTTAATTAAAGAAGTTGAGAATGGCGTAAAATGTAGTTTACGTTCAAAAAATAATGTAGATGTAAGAAAGATTGCTGAGATTTTCGGTGGTGGAGGTCATACTAAAGCTGCTGGGATAGCTATTAAAGAGAAATCTATAAATGAAGCAAAAGAAATTCTTTTAAAAGAAATAGAGAAAGAGTTGTAGAATATGAATGGTGTTTTAAATATTTTTAAACCAAAGGGAATGACCTCTTTTGATGTAGTTAGAGAAGTCAAAAAGGTATGCAAAATCAAAAAGGTTGGACATACTGGTACTCTTGATCCTGAGGCTACAGGGGTTCTACCTGTATGTATCGGTAAGGCCACAAAAATTATTGATTACATAATGGATTCAGAAAAAATTTATGAAGTTACCTTTAAACTAGGATTAAAAACAACTACTTATGATTTAGAAGGTGAAATTCTTGAAGAAAGAGATAGCTCTTTCTTAAAATATGAGGAAATATTAAATGCAATAAACTCTTTTAAAGGAGAATATTGTCAGGTTCCACCAATGTATTCAGCGTTAAAGCAAAATGGAGTAAGATTATACGAATTAGCTAGAAAAGGAATAGAAGTTGAAAGACCAGGGAGAAATATAACTATATATAATATAGAAGATATTAAAATTGACAATCCATATATATCTATGAAAGTAACTTGTTCAAAGGGAACATATATAAGGAGCTTATGTTACGATATTGGAGAAAAACTTGGAGTTTATGCAGCTATGACAGAGTTGTGTAGAGTAAAAACTTCTAGATTTTTAATAGAAAATTCAGTTAATATAAATGAACTAACTAAAGATAACTTAACTCAAAATTTAATTTCGATAGAAGAAGCTTTAAATGAATTTGACAAGATAGTTGTGAATAATAAATTTGCTAAGCTTTTAGTTAATGGAGTTAATGTATTTGATTCGAGAGTTGCAAATGAAAAATTAATTGCTAATAAATTATATAGAGTATATGATGAAAATAATAATTTATTAGGAATTGGAAGTAAGAACAATAATGGATTTAAGATAGAGAAGTTATTAATTACTTAGGAGAAGATAATGTTAGTATTAGATAATGTTAATTTATTAGAACCAAAAAGAAGCAATTATGTTGCTTTAGGCAGCTTCGATGGTCTTCATATTGGACATCTATCTTTAATTAATAAGGTTAAAGAATTAGCTAAGGATAATGAAGGTAAATCGATGGTATTTACTTTTAAGAATCATCCTAGAACAGTAATAATGGCTGAAAATAATCTAGATTTGCTAATGACTAATAGAGAGAAAATCGATATATTACTAAATGAAAATGTTGATATTCTAGCGTTAAAAACTTTTGATAAAGAAGTAATGAAAATGGATCCAGAAGAATTTATAAAATGGCTATGTAATGACTATTCTATACGAGGAATTGTTGTTGGATTCAATTTTAGGTTTGGTTATAAAAATCTAGGGGATATTGATCTTTTAAATGAACTTAAAGAAAAATATAATTATGAACTTTATGTAATGGAGCCATATATATATGAAGGTGATGTTGTTAGCTCTACACGAATAAGAAAAGAAATATTAAACGGAAATGTAGCTATAGCTAATAAGATGTTATCAAGACCATATACAATTAACGGTAATGTAGTTCATGGTAAAAAACTTGGAAGACAAATAGGGTTTCCAACAGCTAATATTAATTTAACAGCAGATAAATTAATACCTAAAGTAGGGGTATATTATACAAATGTTGAAGTAAATGGTAAAATTTATAAAGGAATTACATCAATTGGGAATAATCCTACAGTAAATGGGAAAGAATTAACTATAGAAACCTATATTCTAGATTTTGATAAGTATATATATGATGAAGAAATAAAATTATATTTTATTGATAGAATAAGAGATGAAATGAAATTCAGTGGAATTGATGAATTAGTATGTCAATTAAAAAAAGATAAAATCTTGGCTGAAGGTAAAGAAACAATAAGACAAAAATAGACTTATAAATTTATTGTAATTATAAATATAACAAAATTGTAGGAAATAATTAATTTGTATTTACAAGACATAATTAGTTTGCTATAATTCTTTATGGAAAACCTATTTCTAAGATTTGAGGGTGATTTCTCATTTCATGGAGCTAGGGGATATATTTACGGAGGTAAGAAAAATGGATAAAATCAGAAAGCAAGAAATAATCAACGAATTCGGAAGACATGAAGGTGATACAGGTTCACCAGAAGTTCAAATCGCATTATTAACAGAAAGAATCAACTCTTTAACAGCTCACTTAAAGATGCACAAGAAAGACCACCACTCAAGAAGAGGTCTTTTAATGATGGTTGGACAAAGAA
>OLNJ01000329.1_pt1 | contig 43090 bp, 53 predicted proteins | sample 1672191 | NCBI WGS metagenome assembly OLNJ01 (sample SAMEA3136657, study PRJEB25190) | human gut metagenome | biome: human gut; feature: human-associated habitat; material: faeces | place: Austria | collected 2013
CTATATTATAGCCTATTTTAGATATAATTAATCACAAAGTTAGCTAACATAGCCTTAATTTAAAACTCTTCTAGCGCTAACATAAGCTTTTTTATAATAAGCTGTATTAAGATTTGATGTACCTACTTTCCCTGCTACAGAATTAGCATGGATTATAGTGTCATTTCCTATATATATAGCAGCATGGTCTATAATACCATCATCACCTTTAGTATCTAAATATACTAAATCTCCAGGTTGTAAATCACTCTTAGCTACATAAGTTCCAACAGATTTTTGCTCTGCAGTTCCTCTTGGTAAAGTGATACCTATTTGTTTATATAAATAATAAGTAAGACCTGTACAGTCGAAAGTAGTAGGGCCTTCAGATCCTCTTACATATTTGCAACCTAATTTAGATTTGGCAACACTTACTATTTTCGATATTTTTTCACTTTTACTAGTAGAAGAATCATAATTAGAATCTTTTTCAGCATCTAATCCAGTTTGATTTTGTGATAAATAAGTTGTAGAAACATATCCATATGTATTATTGTGTTTTACTTTTGCCCAACCAGTACTTGTAGTAGATACAACACCTACCTTAGTATTTTTAGGTAGTTGATATAATACAGAAGAACTTGTGCTAGAGCTTTGTCTAAAGTTTATTTTACCACTTGTATATCTGTAGTATTGTACATTTTCATTTGATGAATTATTGTTACTTGAAGTATCTTCAGTAGCTTCACTAGCAGAAGATAAATAAGTAGAAGATACATATCCAATAGTTCCATTTACTGATACTTTAGACCAACCATTGCTACTTGATAAAACGGTTACATTTGTACCTTTATATAATACTTTTATTATTGAATAATTTGTTCCAGCTCCGCTTCTAAGATTTAAAGAGGAACAATTTACGTATTTAAGTGAGTTGTTACTTGCTTCAGTAGTCGATACGGCTGAAGCGTATGTTTTATATATATAACCTGTTCTTCCATTATATTTTATCTTATACCAGTTACCTGATTTTCCTAAATATTCTACTGTTTGTCCTTTTTTTAATTTATCTATTTTAGTAGAGTTTACATTTGGTGCAACTCTAAAGTTTACTGATCCATTTATTGTTAAGTTTTGTATTGTATCCGCATTTGAAATTGATAATCCCATAGTTGCAGGTAATATAACTGCTGTACCTAAAAGGATATTTTTTATATTAAAATCCATATATTCACTCTCCTCCAGATTTGGTAAAAACAACTAATTTGTAACAAGTTGTTTCTTTCTCTATATACATTATTACAAAATTGTAACTCTTTGTAAATATTTTTGGTAAAAAATATAAAAAAAAATCCAAAAATATAGGAGAGATTTATATATATAAGTCAAAATGTCTGAAAATGAAAAAAAAAATAAACACTTGATATAGAGTTTTATATCTAGTGTTAAAGAATTCTATAATTAAAAATATTGAATTATAAAAATTTATTAGATTAAAAAATATTTATTTAAAAGATTTTTTTACATTCAGTGAAATCGTAAACATCCATTAAAGCTTCTCCAAATCTTTGATAATGTGTTATTTCTCTTTGACCTAAAAAGCTTAAGACATCTTTTATATCAGGGTCATCTGTTAAATTGATTAATTGATAGTAAGTAGCCAATGCTTTTTGTTCAGCAGCCATATTTTCATGTAAATCAGTAACAGGGTCACTAAACACATTTATATAAGCAGTTGTAAAAGGAACTCCATTTGAATCTGTTGGTTGAATACCATGACCAAATTGAGCATAGTTAGTGTCCATTCCAGCAGCTTTTAATTCTTCAGGAGTAGCTCCATCAGTTAATTGATAAATCATAGATGAAATTATTTCAACATGAGCTAATTCATATGCACATCGATGCTATACATAATAATTATATATTTAGTGTTATTTCTAACTCAAAGTAATCCTCATTGCTGCCTTTTTTACACTTTTTCTTTTTAGAATATATAGCCTCTTTTATAATACTTTTTAGCAATTCGTTTTTCCCTTCTATACTAAGAGTATTATAATTTTTTAATACATTTTCTAGCTCAGGTATTAGTTTTTTTATTTTTATAACTTTATCGCTACCAAATTCTTTTTCTAATACTTTTTTATTTTCTTCTAGTATTTTGATTTTATCTTTTATTTTACTGGTCCTATCCTTGAATATTTCTATAGTATATACATCTTGTTCTAAGAATGTACAGCATTTTTCAAATTGCTTATTTAGTTTCTCAATTTCTTTTTCAATTCTTTTTAGATCATTGTCTACATTTCTTTTTTCTTTTATCATTTCTTGCTCATAATTATCTACATAATATTCATAATCAGATAATGTATTTGATAACGCCTGTAAAATATGTTCTTCAACTCTATTTAGATAAGAACCTATATTTTTACATCCAGTAGTAGAACAATACAAGAAATCACCTTGAGCGCATCTCCTTTTTATCATAATTCTATTACATTCACTACATTTTATTAGTCCAGCAAGTGGATTACTAAGTGGTAAATCAAAGTTAGACTTATGCTGCTTTCTAGAATTTAATATATCTTGTACCTTTTCAAATTCGTGCAAAGGTATAATAGCCTCATGCAATCCTTTATAATATTCAACAGCAGCATTTACTGGTCTAGATTTTTTTACATTACCTTTTGTATCTATATATTTTTTATATTTTCTTTCCCCATGTTTAAGATATCCGGCTACTACATTGCTTGTTAATATATTTTTTACTGAGCTGTAACTCCATACACGACCACTTCTAGTAGGATAGCCTCCTTGATTAAGCCTTTTCGCTATTATGCTAGCTCCAGCATTATCTTCTAAAAACAACTTAAATATTAATCTGACTATATGTGCTTCTTCTTCATTAATAACTAACCTAAAGCCATTTTCTCCCTCTAATTTCTCCTTGTTATAGCCATAAGGAAGAATAGAACCTATGTATTTACCTTGTTTTACAGATTGTTCACGACCTCGTTGCATACGTTTCGTGATAGTTTTATATTCCCTTCTAGACATGAACAGTCCGAAGTCGACCATTTCTTCATCGAACTCATTATTTGCAAGGTCATAAGTCTTACTTGGTGTAATTATTTTACATTCCGCAGCGGTAAAAGTAGAAGATACAATTTCCTGATCTATCTTACTACCTCTACATAGCCTTGATAGTTCGGTACAAAAAACACCTTCATATAATCCCTCGGACACTTTTTCTAGTAGGTCCTGCATCTTTGGACGGATAGAAATACTATCTCCAGTCTCTATTTCTCGAAATACATTTTCTTCTTCTATCTGTATTTTTAACTTGTCAGCCAATTCCGTTAGCATATTGTAATGATTTTTTAGGACCTTTTCTAATGGAATATCCTTATCATCAGCACGGCTTTTCCTTAAATACATTGCATACATCTTATTTCCTCCTTAAAAAAGAGCAGCTGGTAAAACTGCCCTGATGTTTATCTATAATTTTAATATTTGTTCTTTTTTATTTTCATATTCTTCTTCAGTTATAGCGCCCATATCTAGAAGTTTTTTGAATTTCATTAATTCATCTGCATCACTTGATATATTTTGACTTCTATAGTTATTTTTATTTTCTATATAGTTCTCTATATATCCTTTAATTTCTAATATTTGTTCATTATCTTTTTTAGCGAAAGAAATAGTATTTTCATCTTGTACCGCATTAAAAACTCCGCCTTTAGCCTCTTGGCTACCCATTAATATTATTTGTAGATATCCAGTAGTTAAACCAGGTTTTTTATATTGTACTCCTGTTACATTATCTAAACAGATTTTCTTTGTACCTGTAAATCCTTTATTTATCGAATTCATAATTCCTTTAGCAGTAATAGAAATAAATTTCCCTTCTAAGACAATTTCATATTTACCGTTTGATTTTAAATTGTAAACTTTTTTAGAAGTTATAACTTGTCTTTCATTAGATTTATCTTTTTTAGATTTAAATAATCCCATAATTATCCCCCTCTTTAGTTTTCATTTTTTCTTAAATTGTAGCATATACCAATTTAATTTACACTATTTTCTAGTATAAAATAGCTATTATGCTACAAAAATGATAGTATGAAGATATTAATTTACCAACAAAGAATAAAAAAGAGATATTCATTAGAAAAATTAGCAAGAAAAACTAATATTAGCAAAGCTGCGCTTAATAACTATGAAACCGAAAAAAGGAAGGTGAACATATTCCAGCTAGAAGATATAGCCAAGGCTTTAGATTGTAAAATAACAGATTTATTTAGTTCTTATTGGAAGTAAGCATAAATTTCCGTCTACATATGTGGAAATTTTACTAAAATATTCCAAAAAGGTCTTATTAGATAGTATAATAAGACTATACAAAATATTTTGTAATTTACATATACTATATATCTGAAAAATAGTATATAATATATGTAAACAATTAATTAGAACATATGTTCTATGATTTAAGGGGGAATAATCTGGAATATGAAAGAAAAATTAATAAATGCAATAAAAAATCACAAATTAGATCACAAACATTTAAATGAAGTTATAAAGCTAGCTAAAGAAGAATTAAATAAAACAAAAGACTAGGGATTTCCTAGTCTTTTTTTATTAGTCCAAATGCCATTTTAGTTATTAATTCAAGTTGTTCATCTGTTAATTGTTCTGCTAATTTAATAGCATCATGTTCTTTTCCTGACATATCTTCTAACGGTTTTTTATTATCTACACGCCCTAGCAGATAATCTGTGGTAACGTCAAATATATCTGCTAATTGTAAAAGCGTATGGGCATCTGGTACGCTTATGCCTCTTTCGTAGCAACCGTATGCTCCTTTTGTTAAACCTATTTTACTAGCAATTTCTTGTTGTGTATAATTATTTTCCTCTCTCAGTTCTCTTAATCTTCTTGCTAACATGTTTTTCCTATCCTCCATTAAAATGCACTTTATCTATAAATATGTTATAAGTTAATTATACTTATATATTCTCTATTTATGCAAATTTTCCTCGCCTTTTTGGAATAAAATCGAAAAATTTTAGTCAAAACACTTGACATGCTAATTTAATTTGCTATAATGTAAGTATAACAAGTCAATAAGATTTGCTTAATAATTAAAAAATCTAATTAAATTCGATTGGAGGTGATTTGATGAATAAGCTAAGAGAATACAGAACAGAGGGCAATTATAGACAAAGGGACTTAGCTGAAAAAATAGGAGTAACAAGACAAGCATTTTCTTGTTATGAATTAGGAATAGCTAAACCTCCACTAGACAAAGCTAAGAAATTAGCCGATATATTTGGAGTAACAATAGAAGATATTTTTTTTAGTAAATCAGACGAATTAAATTCGACTAATAAAAATATCGACTAATAATATTGATTGAAAGGAGATTAAAAATGGATTACATAAACAAAATGAATAACTTAGTTCAAAATTTAACAGTTGTAGAAAATGTTGAGGAATTTATTCCTATATATGAAACAGACAAAGGTGAAAAAGTTGTAAGTGGAGAGGAATTGTATAAAGGATTAGGAGTTAGTTTAAGAACTCAAACATCAGATTGGATTAAAAGTCAATTAGAGAAAGTGGATGCAACTAATGAAGACTTTTTCGTTTTAAAACGAGAAAGTACAGGTGGAAGACCTTCAATAGATTATATATTAAAACTTGAAATTGCAAAAGAAATATGTTTAGTTGCTGGAGCATCACCAAGAGCGAATGAAACACTAAAGCAAAAATCAAAAGCTTATAGAAAATATTTAATTCAATTTGAAGAAAAGCATAAAAATCAAATATCTAATTTAACAGAAAAACAAATGCTGCAGTTACAAATCCTAAATGGTGATGAAATGGAGAGAATAGGAGCTTTAAAACAATATGAGGGAGTTATAACTAAACCTCTAATAGACACAATAGAAAAACAATCAGATGCAATAAATGAATTAAAACCACATGCAGAATATGCAGAAAGAGTTTTAGAAGATAAAAAAACATTATTAACTCCAACTCAAATAGCTAAAGATTTTGGAATGGCTGGTCAAGGTTTGAATGCATTACTCCATGAGTTAGGAGTTCAATATAAGCAAAATGGTCAATGGCTTTTATATGCTAAGTATCAAGGTAAGGGATATACAGGACCATATCAACCAGATATACCGAATGCTAAACCTCAGACAAGATGGACTCAAGCTGGTAAAAAGTTTATCCATGACATTTTAAGAAAAAATGGCTATAAAACAATTTTAGAAAATCAACAAGAACAACAATGTTTTGACTTTAACTAAGGAGGATTTAAACATGGAAGATAATAAAAAATTAGAATTTACTTATTGTGGAGATATAAAAATAGAATTTGCAAATATTAGAGTGATAGAAATAGGAAGTAGCCTTAAATTTACACTAGATGAAAGATTCCCTTGGATAAATGTTTATTTAGGAGATAATTCTGATGAAGGGTTTAGATATTTTGATGAAATTGACATAGAATCATCATTTATAAATGCTGATGAACTCGTAACAATAGTGCTTAATTATTGTGTAGAACATATAAGATTTATAACTGATAAAAAAATGAAAGAAAAGGTACAAAAATATTTTAAAAGACAAGAAAAAGAAAATCAAAAGGTAACTCAAATACTTTCACAGTATACAGATGAACAGTTATTGAATGAAGTCAACAAAAGAGGACTTTTAGGAGGTAATTAGCATGGCAGTATATACAGGAACAGAACACTTCATAAAAAAAGAAGTAGAAGCAGTAAGTGACATATTAAGAGCTAGAGGATTTAGAGAAGAATGGAGCATCATAACTCCATACCAAGCAGAAATTAAAATGTTTCACGTGTTACAAAACAAGTTTGCACTACTTAGAAAACAAGGCAATAACACAGTAGTTGATTATAGCAGATAGGAGGCACCATGATAGCAAAATACATAGCAGTAAGTATCATATTTAGCTTAGGTTTCGTATTTGGAGCTTGGTGGAGAAGCATCCACGAATAGGACAAATTTTAGACAACATATTTTATTAGGGGGTGCAACAATATGAAAGAAAAACGATATCAAAATGGAGGGGTTAAGATAACTGTAAAAAGTCCATTAACACCTTCTAGAGAGAACTTAGAAAGAGTTTACGACATATGCAATAAGTTATTTAAAGATGAAGAAATATTTTATCAACTAGGGGAATGCAAAAGAAGAAATATGAAAGCCGTATAAAGGAGGGAAAACAAATGACAAATCAAGAGTTCAGAAAAGAAGCAAATAAGCTATTTGATAAAGTTGAATACATCAACGAAAACAGTGGCTTTATAAGTGCTTTTCTAGGATTACATCACCTAAAAGGAATAGACAAACCATTTTACAGTCTAACTCTTAGAATAGACCAATACAAAACAAAAGACACATTTCTATACACATCAACAGGAAGTAGAGACACAGAATACACAATTTCAAAGATGCATCAAGTATTAGATGCAGTTATCGAAGGTGTAAAGGAGGTGGTTAGATGAAATGTACACCAGAGGTCCTAAACTACTTAGCAAGTAAATATCCAAACATGACTGTAAAGCAACTTATAGAGTTAATGAACTCAAAATGCAACTGGAGATAAGGGGGAACAACAAATGAAGAGTAAAAAACAAATCTATGAAGATGTAAAAGAGCTTGTTGAAGCTCAAGACAAGAAAAACTACTTAGCATACTACAAAATATTCTTAGACAACTCAGAAAGAACTGACATACCAACAGAAGAAAAAGAAGCTATTATCAATCAAGCATACAAAACTTATAAACGACAATCAGAAAAATTATACGACATCTTAGATCATGCATACCTAGATTTTATCGCATAACAAAATAAGCTATCTAGAGGTACCAAATCTAGATAGCTATAAATCAAACACTATATGTAATATAAGATACTTAAATTATAACACGAAAGGGGATAAATTTAAATGAATTTATATGAACTTACAAGCAACTTTATAGAAGTAGATAGATTAATAAGTGACTATTTAGAAAATGGAGAAGAAGATTTAGCAGAAAATTTAGTAAAAGCTAATAAAATAATAGCTGATGAAATAAAAAATAAATCAAATGGTTTTGTATACGTTTTTAGAAATATAGATAGTCAAATAGAAAGCATAGACAGTGAAATAAAAAGACTTCAAGAGTTAAAAAAACAAAGACAAAACAAAGCTGAAAATCTTAAAAAGATGTTAAAAGACAATATGGAAGCACTTGGAGTTAAAAAGATGGAAACAGATTTAGGCAACTTTACTATAAGAAACAATCCAGGAAGTCTTATTATAGATGATTTAGAAAGTGTACCAGATACATATAAAGAAACTGTTGTAACAGAAACAGTTAAAGTTGATAAAAATGCAATTAAAAAACTTATAAAAGGTGGTACAGATGTAGAAGGATGCCACTTAGAAGTCGGAACAAGTTTAACTATACCAAAAACTAAAAAATAAGGAAGGTGAATAACATGACTAAAGCAGCACAAGCAAATGATAATGCATTAGCATTAGCTAGTTTTACATTAGAAGGTGGACAAGTTTTAAATGCTGATACAGTTAGAAATTATTTAGTAAGAGGAAATGGGAATGTAACAGATCAAGAAGTTTTATTTTTCTTGGAGTTATGCAAATCAAGACATTTAAATCCATTGCAAAACGATGCTTATATAATTAAATTCGGAAGTCAACCAGCTAACATAATAGTTGGGAAAGATGTGTTTGTTAAAAGAGCAGACCAACATCCACAATTCGAGGGAATGAGAGCAGGAATATTAGTAGAAAGAAATAACGAAATGATAGAAATAGAAGGAACTGCAAAACTAAAAAAAGACATAATAGTTGGTGGCTGGTGTGAAGTATATAGAAAAGATAGAAAGATGCCTATCAAGTCTACAGTAGCTTTTGAAGAATATTCAAAAGGACAAGCTACATGGAAACAAATGCCTGGAGTTATGATAAGAAAATGTGCTATGGTATCAGCCTTAAGAGAGGCATTTCCAACAGATTTTCAAGGTATGTATGATAGCGCAGAAATACAAAGTGTACCTGATAAATTACCTACTAAAGAAGTTGTAATAGGTAAAGCAACAAGTGAGCAAAAGAGAAAGTTATTAGCAATGGCAGAAGTAAAAGGATTATATAGTCACGAAGATGCTAAAGATACATCAAAGCTCGAATATTTCTGCAGCAGTAACGGATATGACCTAAAAGATTTAAAGTTTGAAGAAGTGGACGAGCTATTACAACTACTAACAGATTATGAACCAATCCAAGATGTAGAGTACACAGAAGAAGAAATAGAAGAGGTAAAAGAAGATAACGGACAAATAGAAGGGCAACAAGTAATAGAAATGTAGCTAGGTTGGGGAGCAATAAAAAAGAAAGGAGTTTATTCTCCTTTCTCCGAGCTAACTTTAACATAATCTTTTAAAATTTTAATTATTAGATTTGATAAAGTCCTATCTTCTTTAATTGCTATTTGCTCTAGTTTTTCTCTTAAATCATTTGGCATTCTAAATGTAAATTGTTTAGTTGTCATAACACACCGCCTTTATTTTTTATTTACATTTTAACATATTTAAGTAAGATAAAGCAATATCATTATATTATTTTGTAAGACAAGTATTTACAATGTAAGACAAAAATAGTATAATATAACTATAAAGATACGAAATTTGACATTTTATAAAAGGAGGCGAGAAGAATGGAAGAAGGTAAAAATGAAATTAGATATTGTAAGAATAACTTTTTAAGTGAAGGTTATGGGATATTGCCTAAGTTAGTTATGAGAGATAAGAAATTACCTATAGAAGCTAAGGCTATATATGCTTATCTAGTTGCATTTGCAGGCACTAAATATACTTGTTACCCAAGTAGGGATTTAATGTGTAAAGAGCTGAATATAGGCAAAAACAGATTTACAAAATATTTAGATCTACTAAAGGAATCAGGATATATCAAGGTGACCAATACTCAAAATGGAAATTTAAAATCAAAAAATATATATGAAATCGTAATGGATGAAAGAGATAGACAAGAAATTCTTCGATGTCTTCAAATTCGAGACACCGAAGCTCGAGACACCGAAATTCGAGACCTCGAAAACAGGGACACTAATAGTAACAGTATAAATAGTAACAGTATAAATAGTAACAGTATAAATACCCATAACACAGTTATTTCTTTAGATGTTATAGATAATATATGGAAATTATATCCTAATAAGAAAGATAAAGCTAAAGCATATAAGTACATTAAAAGAATACTTACAAAAGAAAAGATAAGTGTAGAAGAATTAGAAAGAGCAGTAAAAAGATATGCTAAAGAAAAAGAAAATACAGACAAGCAATATATAAAACATGGAAGCACATTTTTTAATGGAGCTTATATAGATTATTTAGATGAAAACTACCAACCAAGTGAATCAGTTAAACCAACTACAAAAATCGAATCATCATTAGACTTGCTAGACTTGATAAATGGACCTGGGGAATAGGAGGATTTATGAACAATTATTTATACAATTTAGAATATGAAAGAATAGTTCTCGGGATGGTATTGTTAGAACCTAACTTATTTGAAGTAATACAGGATTTATCGGAAGAAACTTTTTATTTCGAATATAACAGAGTTATTTATAAAGCAATGAAGCTACTGGATAAAGAAAAATCACCGATTGATCTAATAAGTTTAGTAAATAAGATAGAACAAATAGATAATACAGTTGAAATGATGTATATAACGAATTTGAACCAATATGCTACAACAGCAAGTAATATAGAGTTTTATATTGGTGAAATAAAAGAAATGAAACAAAAAAGAGACACGATAGAACTTGCTAAAAGCCTTATAGAAGGGATTCAAACAGGGAGAAATATAAATGCTTGCATTAACACTTTTGAAACTGGCACAAAGGCAAATAAAGAAGTAGATGAAGATAATGCATTGAGTTCTATAATAGCAAATATGTTTGACAAGTTAGGGGAAAAGATAGAACGTGTATTAACTGGAATAAAAATAGTGGACAAGCTAACAGAAGGTGGCCTAGCTAAAAAAGAATTACTTACTATAGGAGCTAAAAGTGGAGTTGGTAAAAGCGCTATGAGCTTAAGAATGGCTATTAATATGTTAAAACAGGGCAAAAAAGTCCTAATAGTTAGTAGAGAAATGAGCAAGGAGCAAGTAGCAGAGAGAATTTTACTAAGTTACGCGGGAATAACAAGACAAGAATATCGTAGTGGAGAGTTATCCTCAGGCAAAACCAAGAAAATAATAGAGACTATGGAAAGTTTGAATACAGATAAGTTGAGAATAGACGATAGTATAAGCACGATAGCACAAATTAAAAAGGCACTAAGAATGTATAAGCCAGACGTACTGATAGTAGATTATGTACAACTATTAACTCCAACAGATACAAAAGTCTCTAGAGAACGACAGGTAGCGGAATTGTCGAGGGAATTAAAGAATATAACATTAGATTTCAACATGATAGTAATACAACTAACACAGTTAGCGGATAAAGGTACTGGAAATTATAGACCGCATGGAGAAACTTATTGTAGAGAATCAAGGGCAATATACCAAGATAGCAATCAAGTGGTTTACATACATGAAGTTACAGAAGAGAAGGAATTAGAACAAGCATGGAAAAGAACAGGTTTTAATGAAGGCACTAGACTAGAAGAATTTATCGAAAGCATGAGAGATAAAAAAGAAAAAGGCTATACATTAGTTGAAGTCATTTTGGATAAGAATCGAGATGGAGATAAAGGGTCTAGATATTATCTGTTCTGCGGAAAGGAATTAATGTATTATCCTATAGGAAATAAATAGGGGGTGCGGAGATGGAACTGTATAAAAATTACAACGAAAAAACCATAAAACTTATAAAAGAGTTAGGATTTTATGGCAAAACACCAAAGGAAATAGAATTACTAATTGTTTTAGAACTAGAAAAATGCAAGAAAAATAGCACTTATGAGGAAATAAAAACCATTGCAGAAGTTCAAGGACGTTTATTGGGGCATATAAAAACTATGAAGTAACTACAGGGGCTTAAACAAGCCCCCAGAAGGGGATAATCAAATGGCAAAAAGACTATCAGATATAGAAAAGAGAAAGATAAAGAGATTATACAATAAAGGATTAAGCATACTAAACATCTCTTATGAGTTAAATAGAAATAAAAATACTATAAAAAAATATGTAAAAGAAATGGGACTTGTTAGAGAAATTCCAGACCTAACTGAACAAGTATTTGGCAAACTTACAGTAATAGAATTAGATCAAGAATCAAGTGGTAGAAGAAAATGGATATGTAAGTGTAGCTGCGGAAATACAGTATCCGTCAGAGAATACAACTTGAAATCTGGAAACACAAAATCATGTGGATGCACTAGAAAAGAAAAATCATCAGTGAGAAATCTGAATGTAAAGCAAGTTAAAACTAGAGATAATCAAGGTGGAGTTTACTATTTTCAACCAGGAGAGATAGTCCTAAAGGGCAATTACGAAAGCGAGAAAAAATGCAGCAAAGTAAAAGAATACAAACTAAGTCCTGAGGAGTTGCAAGTCTATTTGAAATCACTAGAAACAAAAGAAGTAAAGAAAAGGGGTGAATAGTAATGGAAAAAAATATAATCGAAGTGAAAAATATAAAAACTGGAGAAGTATTAGAATTTACAGGCCAAAATGCAGTAGCGAAGTATCTTACAGGTGTATATGGCAAGAAAATATACGCTGGAGCTGTAGCATCAGCTATAAGACAAAGCGTTCCGTATAAAAAGGAATGGGAAATAAATTTTATAAAAAATGCTAATAAAAAAATATGCGAGTATTGTGGAAAAGAATATACAAGTAATAGAGCAAATCAAAGATTTTGTAGTAATACTTGTAGAGAAGAATATCGTGCAGAAGAAAAAAGAGGACCAGCGATAAACAGTGAGGCGAAAATAACAAAAGACAAAGAAATATTAGTACATAAATTAGTAACAATGTTAGAGCCATATAGAACAGCAAAATAGGAGGGAATATGGAGAGATATCAGCTAAATAAAAATGGAGAAGGTTACACAGATAACACGGCAATGGAAGGAATCAAAAGAGCAGATAAAAATAAAACAAGTAAGCAAAGAGTAACAGAAGCACAAGAACAAAAGGTGATAATCCAGTGGTGCAACTTACAATCTTGCAAATATCCAGAACTTAAAATGATATTTCATTGCCCAAATGAAAGCAAGAGATCAGCTAGATACGGAGCAGAATTAAAAAGAATGGGTATGGCGAAAGGATTTCCAGATTTAGGACTATTAGTACCTAATAAAAAATATGCAGGATTATTCATAGAATTAAAAGCAGATAAAACAAAGAGCATGACAAAAGAACAAAAGGAATGGCTAGAAAAACTAAATAGTTACGGATATAAAGCTGTTAGATGTAATGGCTCAGAAGAAGCTATACAAGTTATTAAAAGATATTTAAATATATAAAGGAGAGTGAAAAAGTGATACAAATAGATGAATTTAAGGAAAGTTCCATAAAAGAAATAGCTAATCATTATGGATTAGAAAAACAACTAGACCAAACAGTAGAAGAATGTTCTGAATTAATTCAAGCTATTATGAAATGGAAAAGAGGAGACAATCCTGATGTACTTGGGCTTATATATCATGTAGCAGAGGAAGTAGCAGATGTTTGGATTATGCTTAATCAATTAACAGAACTAGATGATGATATATTTGAAGCAGCTATAGAAGATATTGACGATAAACTTGAAAGACAGCTTGAAAGAATAAAAGAGAATAGAGAAAATAAAAAAATAGGTATATAACAATGGAATTTGAATGTGAAAACCTAACAACTCTAGGATGCCCAAGAATGGATGCAGTAAAAGAATTAATGTTATTTGAACAGATAGAAAGTGATATAGAACTGGATTTAAATAATATATGCAAACGACAATGCTGCAAAGACTGCGATAACAAATGCAGTTATGAATGTGGCAAGGTAAAATATTTAGATCCAGTAGAAAATTTTAAACAGGAAGAAATAAAACAAGTTGATTATGAACAACTAAGTTTTATATAGGAGGATATAAAGAAATTGAATACAGAAGAAAAAAACAAGTTAGCAGAAGAAAATTTAGGATTAGTTTATTCAGTTATAAACAAAGAATTTACTTATGAAAAAACTACAGAAAGCGATAGAGAAAACTACATAGAAGAAGGTATGATTGGATTAGCAAAAGCTATTAATACATTTAATCCAAGTAAAGGTGCTAAATTTAGTACATATGCTTATATTTGTATAAAAAGTGAAATAAATTGCTATGTAGCAAAACAAAAAACTTTAAAAAGAAAAGTAGAATATACGTGCAAAAATTCAATAGATGATTATATTGAAGATGAAGAAGGTTTAACATTTAAAGACCTTATGATTTATGAAAAAGATGACTATACTTCTAAAGTTGATTTAGAACATTTATTAAAAGTACTAAAAAAAATAGAAATCGAAATATATGACATAAGAAAAATCATTATAAAGAAATCAGAAGGTTATAAAAATATAGAAATAGCAAAAATGATTGGAGCTCAAGTGAAATATAATAAACTGACATTCTTTTAGGAGGTGACAACATGTTACAGATATTAGAGCTATTCGGAGGAATTGGAAGCCCTAGAGTAGCACTTAGAAATCTAGGAGTACCAGTAAAAGCAATAGATTACATAGAAATAGATGAAAAAGCTGTTAGAAGCTATAATGAGATATTCAAAAATGAATTAGAATATAAAACTCAAGATGTAAGAGGCTGGAATCTTAAACCAGATATACTGATTCATGGTTCACCTTGTCAGAGCTTTAGTATTGCAGGTAAACAACAAGGAGCAGATGAAGGAAGTGGAACAGAATCAAGCTTAATGTGGGAAACGATTAATATAATAAAGCAAATGGGGATATGGAAGCCTAGAGTAGTTATTTGGGAGAATGTAAAAAATGTTTTATCAAAGCATATGATAAAAAACTTTAATCGATATTTGGAAGAAATGCAAAAACTAGGTTATACAAATTCATTTGAAATATTAAATGCTATGGATTTTGGATTACCTCAAAATAGAGATAGAGTGTTTACTATAAGTTGTTTAGATGGAACATATTTTAATTTCATGGAACTACAAAGAAAACAATTAAGACCACTATCAGACTTTTTAGAAGATGAAGTTAGTGAAGAGTATACAGTAACTCAACCAAGCATTTTAAGAGGTATAGGTAAAGCAGGCACGATAAAAAGAACAACTGTTATAAAAGATTTTGCCTATACCATTACTGAAAGACAAGATAGATGCCCAGCACAAGTTATTGATCTAGGAAATAATAAGTACAGATTTCTTACAGATAGAGAGTGCTGGAGATTACAAGGCTATTCTGATGAAGATTATAATAACGCAGCTAAAGTGAATAGCAAAAGAGCATTATATAAACAAGCTGGAAATAGCATACCAACTACAATATTTGAGGCTATTTTTAAAGTACTATTAGATTTATAAGGGAGTGATAGCTTGATATTAGCAAGATACAAAGAATTAGTCGAACTGGCTAAGAAATACATGGAAAAGGGATATAGCATATTAGAAGCAATTAAATTAGCTGAAAAGGAATTGGAGGGACTATATGAATAAAAGAATAAAGATAAAAAAGGGCATCTGGCATAAAGAATGTGATTGTAGATGTGATAACTTTATAAGAATTTTAAGAGGAAGTGCATTATTAGTTTTTAATTGCAAGAACTGCAATTTAAGACCAGAGAGGGTAAGAAATGTAATATTGACTATGTTAGATGAAGATGAAGAAATACAAGAGTATACATATAGAGAAGAAGCTATAAAGACAATGTATAAAGAGAGAGTAGTAAATCCGATTATTAATGCTATGAAAAATCATAATTATAGAAAAATAATATTACCAATATATGTACCAGGAGTAAAAATAAAAGATATAGATATTGAATTTATGAAAAGACAAATTGAAGCTAAAAAATTAGAGATAATCAAATTTGAGTTATCCTCAATACAATATAGATACACATATAACATGGTTATAGAAATAAAAAGAAAAGATGTTACTATATATGATCATCATAAGCAAAACAATACAATTCATTTGATAGGAGGAAGATTATGAGAGAAATTAAATTCAGAGGATATAGTATAAAAGAAAACAAATGGAAATATGGTTACTTATCAAAATATAATAATAAACATGGGATAAGCGATGATATGGGAATTGGAGATTTTGTTTATAAGGAAAGTGCTGGACAATATACAGGTTATAAAGATGCTAACGGCAAAGAAATATATGAGGGAGATATAATAAGATTAGAAGGAGTAGACGATAGAGAAATAGGTTCAACGTGGGAACATATAGGAAAAATAGTATATAAACGAGGAGCATTCTTTGTTTGCTATTTTGATTATTATGCAGATGGAGATGAAGAATTGATATGTGATGCCCAAGTTGAATTTGGTACAGTTATAGGAAATATATACGAGAATAAAAACTTATTGGAGGAAGAATAATGGAAGATAGAAAAGAATCAATAAAAAAAGCATTACTAACAATAAAAAAAGAATGTAGTAGATATGATGAATGCGAAGATGGACAATGCATAGTATTGGAATTACTGCCTAGTCTTGATATATGTCCGTTATACCATAATAGTCCAGAAGATTGGGAGATAGAAGAATATGAATAGAGCAATAGCAGATGCAATAATTATAGTGGTTATTGGTGCATGGATAGTGAGTAAGTTATATATGTAAGATACAAATAATTGACATAAAAAAAGGAATGCTTTCACATTCCGACAAATTCCTTAATAATATTATAACAGGAGTGTGGGAGCATGGCTAGTAAAACAATAGAAAAAGATAAAACATTTTCAGATGCAGAAGGTAAGTTATACAATTATAATTCTATGAAAATAGAGTTAAACAGTCTAAAAATAGATTTAGAATATTTAGAGATAGATTATAAGGGATGCAAAGCTATTAGCTATGCTGACGAAAGAACAGGACAAACAAATAACATAAGCAATACAGTTGAAAATGAAGTACTTGCAAAAGAGAGACAGATAATAGAAATAGAAAATAAGATACATAAAAAAGAGAGACAAATTAGAAAAATAGAAAATGCACTAGAGCTGCTAAAAGAAGAAGAGAAAAGACTTGTTAGCTTTAGATATTTCTCTAATAGAAAAAAAGCACCAAGCTGGTTAGATGTAGGAGAAGAAATAGGATATAGTGATAAAAAATGTAGAGTTATGAGGAACGATATAATAAACAAAATAAAATCACTTATATGATTTCCGTAAAAGTTCCGTAAAGTTACCTCATAATTTCCGTAAAAGTTCCTTTTTTGGACAGAAAACTATAGTATATTTGTATTATAGGAAAATATAAAGGTTGTTTTCTTTACAAACTCTTATTGAATGTCAGATAGCTTGGTAACCTATTTGACTAGTATAATTGCTACAGTTTTTTTAAAACATTGGTTTTTTCTTGGCACAGACTTGTGTCCTCCCTAAGTATTAAGTATATAATTAACAGCTTAGTTATGACAGGAAATGGCTGGGGGTAAAACCTCAGCAACGTGCAAGTAATGGAAATCGCCCCCAACGATGTAGGTTCGAATCCTACAACTTGCTAATTGTAATTACTATCATACAACAACAGAAACAGATTTTAATCTCATACTCAATTTGAAAAAGAGCCCTTCATGGGCTCCTTTTGTTGTGCAAAGAAAGAGTTGATCTAAATGAGTAGAAAAATATTTCAAAGAAAAGAGTATTCAATTTATAGAGCTGGTGATGGGTTTATTATACATAACACTAATGGAGAATTTGTAAAACATCATACTCATATAAGAAGTTTTAAGAAAGCTAAGAGTATAGTGGATTTATGCATTAGAAAGAGGCTGCCAGATAAACCGAATATATGGGAAATAGAAAGCTTAATGAGATTAACAAGAAATAATGCTTATTATAACCAGTTAAGGGATTTATTAAATAAATTATAAGAAAGGAGTGGTATTAAGTGAAACTAACTGAAAAACAGAAAGCATTTTGTGACTATTATATAGAATCACTTAATGCTACTGAAAGTTATAAAAAAGCTTATCCTAATTGTAAGAAAGATGCAACAGCAAGAACAAATAGCAGTAAATTACTAACAAATGCCAACATAAAAAAATACATAGATGAACAATTGCAACAAATGCAGTCAAATAGAATAGCTAATGCAACAGAAGTGTTAGAATACCTAACAAAAGGTATACGACAGGAATTAGAAGAAGAAGTGGTGGTTATGGTAAATAAAGGTGACTTTATAAGCGAGCCAAAAATAGTTAAGAAAAAGATATCCATAAAAGATTCCAATAAATGTGCTGAGCTTCTTGGTAAAAGATATTCACTTTATGAAGGTGAAAAAGAATCGGAGGATAAAAACCTAACAATAACAATCAATAAGGCAAGTGAAAAAAATGGAAATTAACATAACTTGCAATGATCACTTTGAAGATTTTGTTTTAGATTGGAATTATAAATTTTATTTTCTTGTTGGTGGTTATGGCAGCTCTAAAAGTTATCATGTGGTCCAAAAGCTGCATCTAAAATTATTACAAGAAAAGAGATTAGCATTAGTTGTAAGGGAAGTATATGACACTATACGAGATAGCTGCTTTTCACTTTTACAAGATGTAGCAGTAGATATGGGGATATACGATATGCTTAAATTTAAGACATCGCCAATGCAAGTAACATATCCTAATGGAAGCAAGATAATTTTTAAAGGTATGGATAAACCGGCTAAATTAAAATCCATCAATGGTGTATCTATTATATGGGTTGAAGAATGTTCCGAGGTTAAATATGAGGGCTTTAAAGAACTTTTAGGACGTTTAAGACATCCTACACTCAGTAATCACATTATACTTAGTGAAAACCCTATAGAAAAGGCTAACTGGACTTATAAGCATTTTTTTATTGATGAAGAAAATAATAAGAAAATACTTGATGATGAAAAACTTTATATTGAAAGAATTATCAAGACAAATAATACATACTATCATCATTCCATTTGCGATGACAATTATTTTCTACCTCAGGACTATATAAAAGAGCTTGATAACATGAAAGAATACGACCCAGATTTATATAGAGTAGCTAGACAAGGTAGATTTGGTATAAATGGTACCAAAGTATTACCGCAATTTGAAATGATGGACCACGATTTAGTTATGGCCAAAGTAGGTTCTATACCTTATAGATTTTATAGAGCTGGTATGGACTTTGGATTTGAAACTTCATACAATGCATTAGTTAGAATTGCTATAGATGATGTGAATAAAGATTTGTATATTTACTGGGAATATTATAAAAATCATATGACAGATGATAAGACTGCTAAAGAAATAGATGAATTTAGAGTAAATAAAGAGTTAATAAGAGCAGATAGTGCTTAATGGTTAGGCACTTAACCTGGTTAATTGCTGGAAACCCCTAAAGCTTTAGATACCAAAGAGTAAAAATTCTAAAGATGCTACAATGGGCAATCAGCAGCTAAGATTTATTTAAGTAAAGAATTAGATAAATTTATACTTAATAAATAAAGTTCAACGACTAGCGAAATCATTTTATCTTAAATAGATAGAATAAGAAAGTAGGGTACACTCAAGTGAGTGGAAAAGCCAGGCAATAATTAAGACCGAGAGGTCTTTTTTATTGAAGATATAGTCTAGACTTATGTGAGAGCATAAGAAGTTCATAAGAGAACTGCATAAGATTAACGACCTTATGTGAATGAAATAGGAACCCAAGACAATTAGATTTTATCAGCAAGAAGGTTTTAAAATGGTAGGAGCCAAAAAATATCAAGGCTCTAGGCTTCAAAATACTAAAAAAGTAAAAAGATTTAAGCATATATATTGCTCAACTAAATGTGTTAATGTAAAAAAAGAATTGAAGGATCTAACATATAAGCAAAATGAAAAAGGTGAGAATATATATGATGAATTTAATATAGACCCTCATACTTTGAGTGCTATTTGGTATGCATTAGATGGCTATGAGGTTGCAGATTATAAAAGACATTATCACAGTAGATAGAAAGGAGGTTACAAGATGCTTAATAGTTATCAAGAGTTTGTTACTGCTGAACTTACTGGATTGTATGGCTCGGCAGTATTACAAGAAATGAACGATATACTAAGACTATATGACATATACGAAGGTCGAGAAAACTTTATAGACAAGACAGAAGGAAAAGACTATACACAGACAGAAAAAAGAACAAATCTGATTAAGAAGCTTATAAAAGAAGAATCTAGATTTTTATTCGGTAAGACTCCAGAGTTATACATTCAACCTAAAAATGATGCAGATGCTGATAAAGATAAAGCTGAAGAAATAAATCTTTATTTAAATAAAATATTAAAAGATAATCTATTCTCAGAAAAACTTGTAAAAGGTGCTAGAGATTGCTTTATCGGTAAAAGAGCTGCTATTAAATTATATGCTAACCAAGATACAAAAGAGATTAGGATAATGTTTTTACCTTCACTAGAGTTTATATATGAAAGTGATGAGGAAAATCCTAACGAACTTAAAAAGATAATATTCTTCTATCAGACAAATAAGGAAGTTGAAAAAGATAAACAACGTATTTGGAAGCAAAAGTATGAAATGATAGATGGTAGATGTATTCTTAACGAAGGCATCTACAATGGTAATGGGATATTAATAGAGCCTATAAACGTAGATGTAGACTTACAATTAAGCGGTATTCCTTGTTATGTGGTAATAAACGATGGACTAAGTGGAGACCCGTTCGGAGAATCTGATGTAAAAGAGCTTCTAGACAATCAAATTCAATACAATAGACTATCTTCAGAAGATGTAGACACACTTAGAAAAGGTATGGATAGGATTATTTATGGTATCGACATAGACCCAGAAGCATCTGAAAAATTTAAACTAAAGCCTGGAGCATTTTGGGACGTACCAACAGACCCTACAGCAGAAGGGAAACAAGCTACACTAGATACAATACCGACAGACTTTGGTTATGGAGACAAGATAGAAAACTCTCTAAAACGTATCAAGTCAGATATGTATGAGATGCTAAATATACCAATGTTATCAAATGACGAGCTAAAGGGTATGATGACATCAGGCAAAACTATGAAGGCGCTATACTGGCAACTTATTACTAGATGTGAAGAGAAGATGATGGCTTGGCGACCTGCTTTAGAATGGCTAATAAGAGCAATACTTGAAATAACAGAAGTATATCAAATAGAAAATTTACCGCAGCTTGATTACACTGTTACAGTAGAAAATAACTATCCTTTGCAAGAAGATGAGGACGAAGAAAAGACATTAGATTTACAGCAAGTGAATGCACAGGCTATGTCTAGAAAAACATTCATCAAGAAATGGCAAGGTGTTACAGATGATGTGGCCGATGCTGAAATAAGACAAATAGCACTTGAAAGAGAAATGCTAGAAGAAAGTTATGTATCGGGAATGAGTGATCCAGTTGAATAATTTTTTCAGACAAAAGAACAAAACAGAAAAATTAATGACTAGAGAAATAAAAAAAGCATATAAAAGAGTAGCAAATAATCTAATTAAAAGATTAGCTCTAGTTAATCCAGATACGATGACATATGACTATTTAAGACAAACTGCTAAGTATCTAGAAAAGGAATATAAGAAGCTTAATAAAAGACTTAATAAAGATATAGAAAAGGCTATTGTAAACACCGTAGAAGGCTATACACAAAGCCAAGTAGAGTTTTACAGTGATTTATGCAAACCTCTATCTAGTAGCTTTGAAGATATGTTTATTAAAGTGAATAAGCAAGTTTTAGACAATGTTATTACAGGCAAAATGTATGGAGATAACATAAAACTTTCTGACAGACTTTGGAGCAATCACAACAAGACTGCAAAAACAATAAACGATATACTTACAGATGGTTTTATTAGTGGGAAAGGTAGTAAAGAGATAGCTAAAGACTTAGAGGTTTATTGTAATCCAGATTATTTAAAGGAATACGAAAAGTTTACTATTCATCCTAAAAGCAAAAACAAGGTTGAATTTAATTCATATAGATTAGCAAATACATATATAAATCATGCATACCAAGAAGCAACAAGGCAAAGTGCTAAGCATAATCCATTTGTAGAAAAAGTTGAATGGCTAAGCGGAACAGACGATACTGTATGCGATTTATGTAAAGAACGAAACGGAAAGAGGTTTAAGGTCGAGGATATTCCACTCGACCATCCGTGACCATTAGGACGATGCACCTTATTACCAGTCATAGAGGAAAATTTAGAAGATATAGCAAAAGAATTAAAAGATTGGGCTTATGGATCTTCAAATCCTAAATTAGATAAATGGTTTGAAATGTGGAATGTTAAAAAATAAATGTTAGAATTTCAATAATAAATAATACATCTAGTTGGAAGTTGTGTTATAATATAAGTATAAATAACGGAGGTGTATATTTATTATGAAAAAATCTAAAAAAATAATCGAAGTAGAAAATAACTATAATATGGATTTTAGAGATTTTTTAATACTTAGATATCATAAAGAGAAAAAAAGTATTAAATGCATAAGTGAAGAAATAGGATTTGACAAAGGAAATCTATCAAGAATATTTAAAAAATTAGAAATACCTACGAGAAGTCATAGTGAAGCGTATAATAATTGGTGGAATACAATAAGCGAGGATGAAAAAGAAAAATATTTAAGTGATTTATCAGAAAGAAGTAAATACGGTATCTGCTCTGATAAATCTAGAGAAAAGCAAAGAAAGACAATGCAGACACGAGAATATAAAATGAAAATATCAAAAGCTAATAGTGGTAAAAATAATGGTATGTATAAAGAAAAATTGACAGAAGAACATAGAGTAGAAACAAGAGGTATTTTCGGTTATAAAAAGTGGAGCAAAGAAGTAAGAGAAAGAGATAATTATACATGTCAAATTTGTGGCGAAAACAATAGAAGAATGGTAGCTCATCACTTAGAAAGTTATGACACGAATGAAGAATTAAGACTTGATTTAAATAACGGAATTACACTTTGTCAATCTTGTCATAATGAATTTCATAATAGATATAAAAATCAAAAAACAAATACAAAACAATTTATAAAATTTAAAGAAGAAAAACAAAGAAGCTAATTAGCTTCTTTGTTATGTATCTTGAAATATATAAATTAAGGGTATGAAACTATAACTGTGGATTAATAAGAAAACGTACTTTGACAAGTGAATATAAAATTTATTACTTAAAACAACTTTAACTGTGGACTATATAACTTTAAATGTGGTGTAATAAGGTAAATATATTTTAAGGAGGGACACTATGGATAAATTAGAATTTCTAAGCGATGAATATTTGATGGAAATATATGAATTTACAAAAAATGCTTTTAAAGAAATAGCAAATAAAATCAGGAGTATAATTAATCAACCAGAGATACATTTGTTATTTAAAATAGCTACAGATAAAGAATTAAATCATTATTCCTATATGTATGAAAGCGTTAAAACTAAAAGATTAAAGAAAAAATATAAAAATAAATTCGACAAAAGATTAAATGAAATAAAGGAAAAATAGACAACATGAATATACTAAATTTACCAGAATTTGAAGTTTTAGACACAATACAAGAGCAAATATAAGTAACAAAATATATACATTTACTACAGCATTTAGTTGGAATGATTTCGTAGGAAGTACAAAATTAACAGAAGGTTTTGGAGTAGATATTCCACAACTGCTAGAGGTATTAGAGAGTGATAAATTTTAATTCACTCTCTTTTCTTTTCCACAATTAAAGTTATATACCCTAAATTAACAAGACAATAAAAGTCCGAAAGGGCTTATTTTTATGTCTTTTTTTAGTTTACAGACGTAAAAGAATAAACTAAAAACTATATTCAAGAAACGGACTTGTAAAAAGTGTAAATATAGGAGGGAATATGGAATTTAAAGAGATATTAAAAGCACAAAGCTTAACAGATGAACAAATAAATAACATTACTGCAAAGATGAAAGAAGAAAAAATATATACTACATCTTTAGAAAATGCAGACGAAAGATATACAAAGTTAAAAGGCCAAAAGGCTGATTTAGATGAACAAATAAAAGCTGCAAATACAACTATAACAGAGTTGAAGAAAAATAATAAAGACAATGAAGCATTGCAACAAACAATACAAGATCATGAAGCTACAATAGAAAATCTGAAAAAAGAATCAGCACAAAAGGATTTTAATTATGCATTAGACAGTGTATTAAAAGACAATAAATGTAAGAATGCTAAGGCTTTAAAAGCTTTACTTGATTTAGACAATATAAAATTTAATGAAGGTAAATTAGAAGGCTTAGAAGGACAATTAACTGCATTGAAGGAAAGCGATGGATATTTATTTGATACATCAAATCCAGCTCCAGGTAATACTGGGGGAACAGGTAATCATCCACGAGTTGGTGGAGGTGCTGGAGAAGTAACAAAGGCAGATTTAATGAAAATGCCTTACAGTAAAAGAGTTGAATTTTTCAACAACAATAAAGAAGAATTCAACAGATTAATGAATGAATAGGAGATGATTGATATATGGCAACAACAAAATTAGCAGATATTATAAACCCAGAGGTTATGGGTCCAATGATAGGTGCAAAAGTAGAAGCACTTTGTAAAATAACACCATATGCAAAAGTTGATACAACATTACAAGGTGTTCCAGGGGATACAAAAACAACACCAAGTTGGGAATACATAGGAGATGCAGAAGATGTAGCTGAAGGTGAAGAAGTCGGAACAGTAGGATTAAAAGCTGGGTCAACTACTTTTACAATAAAAAAAGCTATGAAAGCTGTATCTATAACTCAAGAATCTATTAATAGTGGATTAGGTAATCCAGTAGCACAAGCTGAAACTCAATTAGCAAAATCTATAGCACAAAAAGTTGATAATGATGTATTAGATGCTGCTTATACTGGAACTAATAGAGTAGCTGGAGGTACATTAGCTGCAATATCTTACAGTGGTATAGTTGATGCAGTAACACAATTCGAAGATGAAGAAGATGGAATAGAAAAGGTTATGTTTATACATCCAAAACAAGAAGCAACTCTATTAAAAGATTCTAACTTCTTATCAGCTGATAAATTCACTGCTGGAGTAGCAGTGAACGGAGCTATAGGTAAAATAGCTGGTTGCTGGGTTAAAAAATCTAAAAAAGTTATGTTAGTTCAAGCAGAAAAAAATGACAGTGGTACAGTTGAAATATCATCAAGTAACTTAGCAGAATATAAAAAGAAAACTTTAGATGGTTCTACTTTAAAAGTAGGCGATAAAGTTAATGCAGTGGCAGCAGCTAACCAATACTATTTAAATCCAATATTAAAAATGGAGCCAGACAGTCCTGAAACAGAATATACAGAAGATGAATTACCAGCAATAACAATCTTCCTTAAAAAAGATACTTCTTTAGATCATGAATGGTTCCCTAAAAAACAAATACATGATTTAACAACTGCTAAATACTATGGAGTAGCTAAAACTAACGATGCTAAAATAGTACTTGCTAAATTTAAAAAATAATAGGACGTGATTTAGATGGATGATTTAGAAATGCTAAAGCTAATTTTAAGGGAGAGTGATTCTCCCTTTTTTAGCGATGAACAACTCCAATTTTACGCAGAAAAAAATAACTATGACATAAATAAAACTGCTTATGAATGCCTTCTAGCCAAAGCAGAAGATGATAGTATTGCCTTACCAGGGGGATTAAGCTTGCCGAACAATAAAGAATACTGGTTAAGGCTTGCTAAAAAATACAGACCGAATGGAAGTAAGATCTTATGATAAATAAAGAAAAAATCAAATCGAAAGTTGAAAAAGCAATAAAAAAGCTCCCTTCTTTAGGAGTGGTTAAGCGAGCTTACACAAATGATTTTGGAGAAAAGTCAGACTTACTTGAATTAGTATGTGAAATAGAAGGCTTATATCATGAATCAAATAATCAGTATGGCCAAAGTATAACATTGCAAAATAAAGCAGAGGTAATAAAAGAAAAAAGTATATATTTTTTAGTTGTATACGATGAGACTGCGAAGCTTATACAGAAAGATGACTATATATATATAAATGGCTATAAATATCAAATTAAAGATATTGGAAATGTAAATAAAATGGATATTTATGCGGATATGAGATTACAAGAGGTGAGCTACGATGAGTAATTTTAGCATGAATATTGACGAGTTAATGGATATGTTAGAACAAAAAAGAAATAGAACAAAAGCAGCGCTTGAAATATATGCTAATAGCTCAGCTACAAAACTTCAAAATCACGCAAGAGTAAATAAACCTTGGACAGATAGGACACATGATGCTAGAAATAGACTTAATGCATCATGGGAATGGAAAAACGAGAATGTATTAAGTATTGCATTATCACACGGAGTTAATTATGGGATATATCTAGAAAAAGGAACATCACCACATGTTATAACAGGGAATCCTTGGTTGTATTGGCAAGGAGCTAGTCATCCTGTTAAAAAAGTCAATCACCCTGGTACAAGACCTTATCCAATTATAATGCCAACAATAAATGAAATAGGTCCACAGGTTATGTCTGGACTAAGTATACTTCTAAGGTAGGTGAGGTTAATGTTTCAGGATTTATATAGATTTCTTAGAACTGGCGGATTAAAAGTGTACTCACTTGGACAACAGGATAAAATTTGCACAGACCCATTTGTATTGATTTATGAAGCTGGAACAGAAGATACTTCAAGTAGTAAGAATCTAAAAAAAGAAAGCATAGAGTTATGGGTATTTTATCCTTTTAATGAATACTCAAAGGTTGAGGATTATATAAAACAAGTTGAAAATACAATAAAAAAATTCGGCAAACTAAGAAAAAATTATGATAAGTATGCAATAGAAATTGATAATGATATGAAAGCATATTATACAAAACTTTCGTATTTCAGATATGTATATAGAGAAGGAGGTAGATAAATATGGCAGCTACAGTAAAAAAGATAAATCAAATGCCACTATCAGATGTATCATTGGTTAGAGTTGTAACTGAAACTGATATTTTTAGTTTCAAAACTTCTGATGAAATTTCAACAGAAGAAGTGGTTTCAGAAGGCGAAGAACAAACTCTTAAGCTAAAGGGTGAAATATATGCAAATAGAGAAGCTAAAGATACTGTACTTGGTTATGACTTAACTTGCAAAGACAATGTAATGTGTCCTGAGCTTCTTAAAGTTATTCAAGGAGGTACTATCGAATACGATACAGATGGAAAAACTTTTAAAAAATATACAGCGCCACCAGTAGGACAAAATGCATCAAAAACATCGTTTGATGTTGAAGTTTATTCTGCAGAAGTAGGAACAGATGGAGACACTGGAAACTTTTCAAAAGTGACATTCCCAAGTTGTAAAGGAAAATCAGTGCCTTTAAGTTTTAAAGATGGTGAATATTATTCAAATGAATATACTATTCAATCAAGACCAGAGAAAGGAACTGCACCTTATACAATAGAAAAAGTAACTGCTTTACCAAATGATACAGTATCAGAATGAACAAATGATATAGAAGAAAATAAGATTGTAGAAGAAAATAATGTTATAGATGAAATAGACCTCTCTAAATAATTTTAGAGGGGTTTTTATTATGAAAGGAAATAGATAATGGAAAATTTACAAGTAACAAGTTTAGAAAAATTAAAAAGAGTAAAACAAACTCAGATAGTAAGTTTAGGTAAGTTTGAAGATGGAACAGAACTTATAGCTGAGCTAAAAAGACCAGATATGCTAGCTTTTATAACAGAAGGTAAAATACCTAATACTCTTTTACAAGAAGCAGCAGAAGTATTTAACGGGAAAACTGAAACTGTAAACAAAGCAACTATAGAAGGAGATGTTACAGCTTTAAAACAGTTAGGAGAGCTATTAGAGTTTTTATGTGAAGAAACATTAGTAAATCCAAGCTATAAAGAAATAAAAGAAATAGGTATAACGCTACCACTAGAAATGAAAACAACAATTCTTACTTATGTTCAAGCTGGAATTGACGGGCTAAAAAGCTTTCGTAAAGAGCAAGAACGTATTGAGAATAATCAATCAGTCGGAGAAATATAGAAGATTACCAAGTGAAATAGCAAGAATAAAAGATGAGTACGTGGCTTTTTGCTTTGATGAAGCTTGTATGTATATATCATGCCAACTTGAAGAAAAGAAAAAACCACGATGGAGTGAAGATCTAATAGACCAAGAAACAGGAAAGAAAAAAACATTTATATCAGAAGCATGGAAAAAACAAAGAAAGGAGGTTAAATAATGCCGGATACAAACTTAGGAACTGCAACAGGCTATTTAAATCTTGATATACAAAACTGGAATAATGCATTAGATGATGCTAGAGAAAGTTTACGAGAGTTTGAAAATAGTTCTAGTTCTATGGGTGATACATTAAGAAATACACAACAAGCTACAAATGGAGTAAGCGATGCATTACGAAGTACAAGCGATTCAGCTAGTAGGGCAAGAAGCGCTTTTGATAGTGTTAGACAAGTAACTAGCAGTACAAGTAATGCCTTTGACGATATTACAAGTTCAGCATCTAGAACAAGAAGTGAATTTAGTAGAACAACTCGTGAAGCACAAAGGTTTGAAAGACAAATGCAAAGATTAGAATATGAGTTGGGTGGAGAAGTACCACAGGCGACACGAGATGCTTATCAAGAAATGTATAGACTTAGAAGTGAAATGAGAAATGCAAGAAGATACTATGGAAGTTATTCACGTGAAGCTATGGAAGCAAGAAATGCAATGACAGAGTTTGCGCTAAGTTTAGATGACAATACATTTAGACAGATTTATATGAGAGGACAATTAGGCCTTACAGAGAGACAGCTACAGACACAAGCTAATAGTATAAGACTTAACGCGAGAATGACTAGCTTAATGGGAGACCAAACTCAAATATTAACACAACGTATGCAAGGTTTACAAGACCATGGAATAAGACCTGAGATGTTATTACCCCCATCTACACCAGGACAATTTAGGCTTTTATCAGAAGCTATGGACTTAGGAGTTTCACCGCTAAATCGTCTATCAAGTGGGTATAGAAGATTAGGTGGTAGAGTTGAAGGAGTTATAAAAAAATATTCAGCTCAAAAAGTTGCAGTAAGAGCAGCACAAGGCTCAATGGTAAGATACGGATTGATAATGAGAAACTTAACGACTGGGACTGCTAACTTAGGACTTGCAATTCCTATTGTTGGAGCTGCCGCAATTGCTGCTTATGGAGTGTTATTTAGTGCAGCTATGAAAGCGGACGAAGGATTACAAAAACTATGGGATACTACAAAAAACAAATTAGCAAAAGCTTTCGAGCCTTTAATAGAAACTGCCGGGCAAGTCTTAGAAGTAGGGATGAAAGTTGTTGGAGTAATAGCTGACTGGATTGCAAAATTTAATGAAGCACATCCAATAATTGCAAAAGTAGCTAGTGTAGTTGCATTGTTAGCTCCCGCAATGACATTATTATTATTACCTCTTTCTATGGGCGTAGGATTATGGAGTGGTTGGTTGGTTGCCCTCAATGGTGCTTGGACCATGATTGGCGGAGTTGTGGCAATGATAGGAACTGCTACCTCGACATTTTTTGCTTTTGCCATACCTATTGCCGCAGTAACCGCTGGACTTATTCATCTTTATAAGACTAATGAAACATTTAGAACTACTGTAAATAATGCTTGGCAATCGGTTAAGGAAAAAGCTGCAGATGTATTCGGAACACTTGAAAAGTATTTTACAGAAACTATTCCGAACGCATATAAAAAAGGTGGTATAAAAGGAGTTTTAGATCAATTCGCGGATACATTCAAAAGCGGATTAGATAAGGTAAAATCATCACTACCTCAATGGCTAGAAAACGGTAAAAGTATGGCTAGTAACCTTGCACAAGGAATTAATCAAGGTTTACCAGCTTTACAGGCAAAAGCAAGCGAAATGATATCAAACTTAGTAGCAGGAGTTTTAAAAGTAGCTCCAAAATTAATAGAAACTGCAGGACAATTAATTCAAGCATGGTTAAAAATGTGGAGTAACAATGTAACACTATTTTTAGATGCTGGATTTAAATTACTTGAAATGATTATGCAAGGTATAGCACAGGCATTACCAGTGTTAATCGAAACTATAGTAAACGTTATATCTACAGTAATAAATATTATAGCTGAGAATCTACCAAAAATAATAGAAGCGGGAGTATACATCATAACTGCGCTTGTAAATGGTATAAGTCAAAACCTACCAGCTATAGTTGATATAATAACAAATACTCTGAGTTCTATAGTGAATATCATATTAGAGAATCTACCGCTAATAATTGAAGCAGCAGCACAAATTATAACAACCTTAGCAGTTGCATTGATAGAAAATCTACCAATATTATTAGAAGCTGCAGTAAAATTAGTTATTGAAATTGCTAGATGCATATTAGAGAATTTACCGCTAATAATTGAAGCTGGTATCCAACTTGTAATAGCATTAGGACAGGCAATAATACAAGCATTACCACAGATAGTTGCAGCAATTGGAGAGCTATTTATTGGAATCTTAGAAGTAATTGCGGAGGAGATAGGTAAATTAGGCCAATTTTTATTAGATAAAGCTATGGAAATAGTCCCTCAAATTCAAAGTAAAATATCAGAACTATGGGAACAAATAAAGATAACAGTAACAGAAAAAGCTACAGAGTTATGGAATTCTATAACACAATGGGCAAATAGTGTATATAGTAGCGCATCAAGTTGGATTAGCAATTTGATATCATCAATAGGTACGTGGTTAAGTGGCTTACCAGGAAAAGTAGGCTATGCATTAGGGTTTGTATTAGGAGCCATAACTAGCTGGGGAATTAATACATATAACTATTTTGCTACAAATATACCGATGTGGATTAACTCAATAGGAAACTGGTTCTCTCAATTGCCTTCCAAGATAGGTAAATGGCTTACAGATACATATAGCAGAGTAACTCAATGGGGTAGTAATATGTTATCAAAAGCGCAAGAAACTGGTAGTCGATTTATAAGTAATACTATAAATTGGTTTCAACAATTACCAGGAAAGGTATGGAATTTCCTAAGCAATACTTACAGCAAAGCAACTCAATGGGCATCGCAAATGATTGCGAAAGCACAACAAGCTGGAAGTCAATTTGTAAGTAAAGTAGGAAGTGCATTATCAACATTGCCAGGGCGAGTATGGTCATTTTTATCTAGCTGTATATCAAAAGCAATTAGCTTTGCATCGCAATTTGGAGCGCAAGGTCAAAAAGCAGCTAATGATTTTAAAAATAAAATAATAAACGGAGTTAATTCTATCCCTGGCAAAATGGCAAGTATAGGTAAACAAATAGTACAAGGTATATGGAGAGGTATATCTGGAGCTGGAAGTTGGCTTAGAACTCAAATATCTAATTTTGCCAGTGGAGTAGTAAAAGGATTCAAGGCTGGATTTAAGATTAATTCACCAAGTAAAATTATGCGAGATATAATCGGTGTTGGTATAGTAGAAGGTATTGGTGTCGGGATAGATCAAGAGGAAAATAGTTTGCTTGGAAAAGCTAAAAATCTAGCTAATAGTGTAGTTGGTGTTATGAATAACAATGCAACTACAATGGATTTAATAGGTACTGCTAAAGGATTAACTGGTAATATTGGTGCTGTAACTCAAACAACACAAAATAATACAAGTAATGCTATAAATATAAATATAAATAATCCTTGTATAAATGATAAAATAGATATAGAAACTCTAGCAAATGACCTAGCATTCTATCTAAAAAGAAAAAAAGTATTAACAGTATAAGGAGGTGTAGAAATGGAATTTACAGAATATAAAGACCCGATAGTTTTATATTTAGACGATAAACCGAGTACAGATTATGGAATAAAGGTGTATGAAAGTAATATCCTTTCTGCGCCTTCTAAAAAATTAGAGTTTGTTGAAATAGAAGGAAGAGACGGAGCACTAACAATAGACAATGGATATGAAGATTTTGTATTAACACTTGGTTGTGTGCTTGTAAATAATAATAGCAAAGTTGAAACTACTCCAGCATTAGCAAGAAGGGTAAAGAAATTCCTTCTTAACGGAGCAAATAGAAAGATACAATTAAGTGAGGACATGGGTTTTTATCTATTAGGGACTTATAATTCTGATGTTGACATAGAAGAAGCAATTGAAAACTTTGGATTGTTCCAGGCACAATTCAGATGCAAGCCTTATAGATTCTCTAATAGTAATAAAACAGTAGAGATAACTACTAAAAATACTGTAATAAAAAATGATGAATATAAAACCAAGCCTGTTATTGATGTGTATGCAACAGGAGACATAACTATCAATATAAATAATCAAGAAGTTGTTTTAAAAGCCTTAGAAGGACATATACAACTTGATTGTGAAAAAATGAATGCAACTACTGTTAATTCGCTTGGAAAAATAGTAAATGCAAATCAGAAAATGTATAGTGATTTTCCTGTTTTAGAAGAAGGTAATAACAATATAACTTGGACTATAGGAACAGGCGCTAGTTTTACTAAAATAATAATAAATTATAGAATGGCGGTGATATAGTGATACCAAGAATTTATGATAACAGTTTTACAACGTATGAAAGCAATGGATTAGGTTTATTGGTAGATGCTATATCTTGCCAAGTTGAAGAAGAGTCTAATGGAGATTTTGAGTTGACACTCGTATATCCTTCTGATGGCTCTTTTTTTTATGCATTAAAACAAGATAACCTTATAAAAGCTGATGCATCGGATAACTTAAAAGGGCAGCTTTTTAGAATAGATACAATATCAAAACCTCTAAATGGCCAAGTGACTGTATATGCAAAACATATTTCATTTGATTTAGCTAAAAACTCTTTAAATGAGGATGTAGCTGAAGAAAATATAAAGTGTGAAAATGCTGGTAAACATATGCTTCAAAAATCTGATGCTGACAGTAGATTTTCTATTGAAAGTAATATAGAGATGCTTGGTAACTACAGCATGGATAGAAAAACAGATTGTTTGAGTGCTATAGCTGGGACAAGAGGTTCTCTTATAGATACATTCGGTAATGGTCCTAAGCTTCTTAGAGATAACTTTACAATATCCGTACTTACTAGAAGAGGTAAGGATGATAACACTCTTATAGCTTATAAGAAGAACATCACAGGCTTTACGTTAGAAGAAGATTATTCAGAAATAATCAATATTATAAAACCTTATGCTACTTATACAGAAGATGAAGTTGAAAAAACTCTATATATTGATGAAACAGGAGTAAAATCGCCAAGATATGTAGAAGGTGATATAGTAAAAAGTCAATGGATGGATTTTTCAGACAAATTTGACGAAGATGAAGCTCCAACAAAAGAAAAATTAAAAAATCTAGCTGAAAAATATTTCAACGATAATAGCTGCGACCTTCCTAAAATGACTTATAAAATAGAATTTCAACCGCTTAGCCAAACGGAAGAATACAAGGAAGATGGATTAGCTGAACTAGAATATATAGGCATGGATGATAGTGTATATATAGCTAACAGCAAATATGGAATAAGAGACCAAGCTAGAGTTATAAAAACAACTTATAACGTATTAGCAGACAAATATATATCTATAGAATTAGGTGATCCAAAGACAACACTAGGCTCAATCATAAATAAAAATAATACTGACACAGTAACAAAAGATGAAGTAAAAGACATTGTAGATAAAACAAATAAAAAAGATTATCCTAATACATTACCAGCAGTACCAATTGTTACTATAGATAGAGCCGGATTTAAGACAGTTTCTCTTAGTTGGACTTTTGATAATAAGCCTTATTATTCTTATCAAGTTTATGCTAGTCAAGAACAAGGATTTAGCCCTAATGCATTTGACTTGATTTATGAAGGGAAAGGAAGTGCTTTTCTCCATGAGGTAGAATGCTCACAGACTTGGTACTATAGAGTAAGAGCGATTAATACTTATGGAAATGCTACGGATTTTTCAGAAGAAGTTAGTGCAACAACTACCAAAATAAGTGATGCTGCAGAATATTTTCAAGAAGCTGCGATAGAAAGTGCTTTGATTGGATCACTTAATGCTGATGTAATCAATGCTGGGAAACTTAAAGGTACTTTCATAGATGCAAGACAATTAACAGTGACAGATGGAAACGGAAACGTTACTTTTTCAATAGATAGTGCAGGTAATGTAAATATTCGAGCAACAGAATTTAGTCTAGAAGGCAAAACTATTAATTCTTATATTAACGATGTAACTACTGATATAACTGAACAGAAAGAAAGAATAGATAAAATACTTGAAGATGGTGCATTAATACCTTCTGAAAAAAGGCAATTACAAATAATTTTAGATGATATAGTAGAAGAATATGCTGAAATCACAGCAAATGCCTTAAAGTACAATATAGCTTACAATGATTTTCAAACTGCATATAATGCTTTATATAATTACTTAACTGTAGATTGCAAAATAAACGACATTGAAATTACAACAAATGTGCATCAAGATACTTTGAAAAATTATTTTGAAAATTATTATACAAAAAGAGGAAATATAAACAATTTAATAAATGATGAAATAAATAGTAATATTGACGATAAATTAAGCAGTTCAGATTCTGAAGCAGTATTTAATGCTCTTACTAAAAATGGAACAATACAAGGGTTATATATGCAAGATGGAAAACTTTATTTTAACGGTCAATATATTAATGCTAAAAATTTAAAAGTAATAGATTCAAAAGGAAATACTACTTTCTATATAGATTCAAATGGGAATGTAACAATTAATGCAACAGACTTTAGCTTAGAAGGTAAGACTATAGATGACTATGTAAATTCTCATGTAGTAGAAGTTACAGGAATTACAATGAAGAGAGTATCTATATCTTACTATATTTCTACTTCACCTACTCAGTTATTAGGAGGTAGTTGGTCCACAACAAAACCTACTTGGGTAAGTGGGAAATATATATGGCAAAAAACAGTAACTACATATTCTAATAATACAACAAGCGAATCAGAACCAGTTTGTATAACAGGACCAAAAGGTGAGCAAGGTACTCCAGGTGGTAAAGGCGACCAAGGTGTGTCTATTACTAGAGTAAGTAACAGATATGGCAAAAGTACATCTAAAATAGACCCACCAACAACTTGGTATACAAGTTATCCGGAATGGGAAAGAGGTTATTACATATGGACTAAATCAATAATCTATTATAGCGATGGTACAACAACAGAAACTACACCTTATGTAGATACTTCCTGGGAAGGCATGGCAAATCTTGTAGATAATAAAGTTGATAACACACAACAAGCAATATTTAATGCTCTTACAAACAACGGACAAGTACAAGGTATATATTTACAAAATGGAAAAGTTTATTTAAACGGAGAATATATAAAAACCAATAGTTTAAATGCATCTAATATAACTTTCGATGATTTAACAGGTAAAACTATAAAAGGCGCTAGATTTTTCACTGCACCTAAAGCAGGTGCGACTGACGGATATTTATTTAGAATTTATTCAGATGGTAGTGTTTATAGTTCTAAAACAATCCAAGTATATGGAGAATCTAATGATGGAAGTTATGCTCAATTAACTCCTGGCAAAGTAACTGCGACAGAATATTTACAATCGCCAGGACTTATTACAAGTAACAACAGTCTTTATTTTGGGATACAAGGATATACGCCACCAAATGATAACTCAACAAGAATGGTTAAATTGACAAGAGATGCAAATAATGAATATACCTATTTCATGCCTTGTTATAATCCTACAAGCACGAGTGGGGGTATAAGATTAGGCTCTACGAATGGATTTTGGAATGTTGTATATGCAACTAATGGGGTAAAAACAAGTTCAGATAGAACATTAAAAGAAAATATAGATTATTTAGATGGAAATTCTTCTATTGATTATGATGATTTATATAATTTTATAAAAAATGATTACTCATTAGCGACTTATAATTATATAGGAGAAAGCGAAAAAAGACTATCAGCTATAGCTCAGGATATGCTTGTAAATTCTGATGGAACAGATAATAAGGTCGGGCAACTAATTACTAATGCAGAAGAAGCATATAAAAATCAAGCAACACTAGCTATAGAGGAAACTCAGTTAGTAAATGTGCTAATTGGAGCACTAAAGAAGACAATGGAAAAAGTAGAAGAATTAGAAAATAAGCTAAATAGTAAATAGAAAGGGGATGTTAACTTGATTAAGTATGATTATGAAATAACTGTAAATGGAAATACAGCAAAATTAAATAAAGACATACATTTATTTAGAGAAAATAAGAATGTTCATTATTATTTTGCTATAAAAAATGCTTCTTTTAATTTTAAAGGGAGTACAGATTTAATCGAAAAAACAAACGCAATAAACGCAGCAGTAACAGTTATAAAACCGAATGGAGTAGAGGTAGCAAATGCTATAGCTCCAGTAGAAAATGGTAAAATACACCTAAAGGTAACAGAAGATCTAATCGATGAAGAAGTAGAAGTTGGAGATTTTGATTTAGTGTTCGACTTATTTGACGATGTTGACGGAGCAGTAACAATTCCAAAAGTAGCAGGACAATTCCATGTACTAGAAAGACCATGCACAACTCCCATTTCCGAATTGGTAGCAACTAACACAACAAATGAAGTAGACCAGGCTCTAACGGATTATGCTATTGTTACTTATGCAGAGCCTGTAGCTTCTACAAATGCAGACGGAACTTTTGCTAAAAAAACATGGGTAGCAAAAGAAAAAATTACAACAGCAGAGTTAAACAGAATGGAAGAAGGTATAAGCGATGTTAGTTCGCAATGTAAAGATATTGCGAACTTATCTCTTGCACTAGGAAAAGATGGACTATTATATATTAAAAAACAAGATGGAACACTTATAGGAACTGGTGTTAAAGTTAATAATGATACTGATTTATCTAAAGTAACTATGCAAATAAATGGTAATACGTTAATATTATTGAATAATGGAACTCAAATAGCATCTGTAGATTTGCCTAACAACATGAGTGCTACCGATGTATCTAACTTAATAAAAAAAGGTGTTTCAGAAACTAACTATAATGCTTTAGATACTACGGATAAACGTATTATAGGTGGAATTAATGAAATTAATATACACTTAAACAGTACGGCGAAAAAAACAATCGTAGAAGGAAATAAAATATATTTAGCAAAAAGTGATGGAACAAAATTAGATACAGGAACTATATTACCTACAGGTGGAACTGGTAAACCTTATGATGACACAAGTATAAAAGCTGATATTAATAACATTAAAGCTGACTTAGGTACTGCAGAATTAAATACAACTGCTAAAGATTTAAAAGGTGCAATAAATGAGGTTTTTCAAAATGTCAGTAATGGAAAACAGTTAATCGCTACAGCTATTACTGACAAAGGTGTTACAACAAGTAGCGATTCAACATTCCAAACTATGGCAACTAATATAAAAAATATACAGACAGTTTTTGATGCGAGTGACATTATAGTTACCATAAATAATAAAAAATATAAGTTATCTAAAAACGATAAAGGAGAATATATTGCTACTTTATTAGCTTATTCCGTAACAAGTAATTTAACTCACTGCACTTTAGATAATACTAATACTTCTATTGATTATGGAAATAAGTATACTTGTAATATTTCGGTAAACAAAGGTTTTATTATAGGTTCTGTCGTTATTACTATGGGTGGAACAGATGTAACCAGTACTGTTTTAAAAGGTAACATTATTACTATAAATTCTGTTACAGGGGATGTTATTATAACTGTGAATTGTGTTGAAGAACCATCTAACCCTGTTTATGGAAATATAAAGGCAACTCCTAACTATACTTTTAAAATAAATGAAATTAAAGGAAAACTTGACCCCGATTTACAGGTTAGTTTAGCAACAGCTCCTAACTTAAACCAAACAATTACTATAACAAATAATACTCCCGAATATATTACAATATCTCCTAACACTCTTACTTTTACTCCCGATAATTATTCAGTACCACAAAAAGTTAGTATTTCACCTATAAGAAAAAATAATGATTATTTAAATAGACGTGGTGAATTAGTATTAAGTAGCAAAGGGGTTGCTGATTATACAGCTAAATGTACTATAATTAATACAGATAATTACATTCATCCCTCAAATTGTACTTTAAGTGATAAAGTACTTGATATACACGCTTATGGATTAAATAGTGTACCTACAACATTGGAATCAAGTGTTAATAATATTTCCTGTGCAGTTACACCAATTTCCAATGAAGGTGACGATAATGTTAGTAAAGCTACAGCTAATGGATTACAATATGTAACTATTGATGTTCCTAGTTTAAAACCATATCTTAATGATTCTAAAGGTATAACTGCTATTTATGTTAGTATGGGGTATCCTTTTGTAGATAAGAAGTTAAACTCTTATCTTAATTTGTTAGGTATTAATTCTATTAAAATGAATAACTCATCATATTTATTTGGTTATACAAAAAAACCTTCTACAAAAGGGTATGAAGCTGTAGACTCATATTTTTATACTTCATTTAACGAAAAGACTACAAGTGCCGATTTACATTTTAATGTATTTATGTTTAATCCTTCTGATGCACCTGTCGGAATTACTTATATGATTGATGATACTAATTATACAAGCATAGGAAGTACTGGTTGGTTTAACTATGATAACGATTTAACTAGCAAAATTAGTTCTTATAAAAATGTATCTAAAGAATCGAACACAACTTTTGTTGCATATCAAGTATATAACGGAATACTTAGTTTAGATGATATAAATACTATTAAAAATGGGATATTGGAAAATTTAGTTCCTAGTGAGGTTACAAATACAATAGACAACATGACTGTAAACGTTGGCGATACTATATTATCTACAGCTACTGTTCTTCCTACTGCATTAGAACCGATGTGTACTAAATCTATAACATTAAAGGATGATAAACTTATAAAAAATAAAAATGAGGTAATTGCCAAAGCAGAGGGTCAATCTTCTTTTACTACAACTATTTCTAAACCTCTCGCAGGTGGAAAAACTTATGATTATAATTTTGATACTAATGTAACTATAGCCCCAAGTTATATAAAGGATTTAACTGTTACCAAAGCAGAAGAAGGTGTAGTTATATCTAATCCTATTAGTGAATTAACTGTAGGGCAAGAATATTTATTGATTGGAACAACACTTCCACCTCGTTTTGATGAAGAAAATATTGTTTATTATGAATCATCTAATATAGAAGTTGCTAGAGTTAGATATGGGCTTGTAGAGGCGTTAAAGGAAGGTTCTTGCACTATAACTGCTTATAATCATGATAAGACATATAGTTACCAAATGCCTCTTACTATAAAACCTAAAAAAGAACGTATTTTTACAAATATAAAAACTATCAATCCTTCTGATTATTCTTTTAGTGCTACTGATTATGAAGGTAATTATAGATTAATGAAACAAATTATAGAAGAGGATAGTGCTGGTTATGATAAAGTTGTTTTTCCTAAAGGTTCTGTTTTTAAATTAAAAATGCCTCTAGGTACTACATATAATGAAGATGGTAGTGTTAATAGTTATCAAGCAGAAAGTAGTATAATTCCTAACAGTAATACGGTTTATGATTTTAATAATTCTCGTATCGAAATGCAATTCTCTGAATATTTATCATTGGATTCAGTTTATAAAGATGGAATAAAAGTTACGCGTGGATATAATTTGTTTAATTTTACAACCAAAGATAACCCAGAATCTTCTATTGGACAATATCAAACGGTTCTTGAAGACTCCGAAATACGAAATTTAACTATAGTAGGTGAAAGACAATTATTCCCCGAACAATATAATGATAGTGATGGTGGTTGGCAAATACGTTATGTGAATTTTGCTACTTGTAAAAGATGTGGTATAGTTAATTGTGACATTGGTTGGTGTACTGGATTTAATATAGGAAGTGTTCATGGGCAACAATCATGGTCACCTATTATACAGGGAAGTCATATTGAATGGGGAGCAATAAATTATGAAACTGGTGAAGATGATACTACAACTTATACAGATAGGGTTAGAATTAAAAAGGCTAATATTTGTCAGTTACATAAACGAGTTATAAATAAATATACTAATGACAATAGTTATTCTGTTGGTATATGGGCTGGATATTTAGGTTATGATTATATGGGAGCTAGATTTTATGATATATTCTTTTATAAACATGATGAGGCTACTGATACATATGAGTATCTTGGTTGTCATAAATATGAATATTTATATGGTATATATGAATTCCCTAAAGATGCTACTCATTGTAGACTTGTGTTTTATCAAAAACGTCTACCCCCTAGTGGTGGATTAAATTATTTAGGTGGTGGAATAATGATGATAACACATCTTCCAACAAGTGTTGATTGTTATATTGAGAATTGTTATATACACGATAATTATGCTAGTGGATTTGCTTGTTGTGGTGGACAGAGATTCTTAGTTAAAAATTGTAAATTTGAACGTAATTATGGGAGAGATGGATTAGGTTGTCATGTAGATTTTGAAGATGGTAGAGAAGGTGCAAACTGTTGTATAGTTAGTAACTGTACTTTTGACGATAACTATTACGGATTTATAATGCCTTCGGGATTATACGAAGTATTACATGATAATGAATTTAATGGTTGTGGTGTAAAAACAACAACTGAAAGTATTTTGATGTTTAATAATATTCATAAAAATACGCATTTTACTAGACAAGAAATAGGCGAGGCTATTGTAGCAAATAGTATTTTTAGTAATGTTACTATGAATGAAGTTGCTAGAAGTGATTGGGAAAAGGATTATAAGTGGAAAATGCACATGATTAATAATCATATGATATAAATTCGTAATTTAAAAATATTATGAACTAATTTACCAAGTAAGTAAGATCATAGAGCAGTTAAAAAATGGTATTTAAACCAACTTATAGTATAATAACTGTAAGGGGGTGAAAAAGATGTAAAATGTGAGAATACAAAAAATAAAAACAACTATATAATTAAAAAAACTAAATCTATTTTAAAAAGGACTGTAGCGGTACAGTCCTTTTTTATTTACAGAAAGGAATTTTGCATGAATGATGAATGGTTAAAAGACACACTAAAGAGACACGATGAAAGGCTGCAAAGACATTCTGAAAGAATAGACAAACTAGAAAATACACAGTCTGAAATGGCAGTAAAAATAGAAAATCTATGCAATACTATAGACAAATTAGCAAGCAACTTAAACAAACTAACTTATGCAATTATAACAGCATTGGTTAGTTTTTTCTTTTATGCAATACAAAATAATTTATTTAATTAATAGGAGGTAATAAGATGAAATTTAATATCAAGGAACAAATAAAAAATAAATACTTTTGGGTATCAGTGGTTTCACTTATAGTTTTAACTGCTCAACAATTCAATTTAACTTTTATTCCAGCTAATTTCCAAGATTATGTCAATTCAGTACTTCCTATATTAGTAGCTATGGGAATATTAAACAATAATGCTACTCCAGGAGTTGGGGAATAAGAATAGGTATAAATACTTTATAAGATAACTGTAAGGTGCTTAGGAGGTCGATAAGAAGGTCGATTTTTTAAGTACCTTTTATTTTTAGAAAAGGAAGTGTTATTATGAACAAAAAATATTTAGTAGCTATAGATGCAGGACATGGTATGCATACAGAAGGTAAACAATCAGTACCAATGTCAAAAAATTTATACATAGATGGTGAATTAGTCAGAAAAAAAGGAAAGATCATAAAAGAAAATGAATGGAATAGAGGTGTGAGTGAATACTTATCAGCTGCACTAAAAAGATGTGGTATAGATACAATGTTTACAGCAGATATGACTGGAAAAACTGATATACCACTTAATTCTAGAGCAAATACTGCAAATAAAAAAGGTGCAGATATATTAATTTCAAATCACTATAATGCAATAGGAAGCTGTGCTAAATGGCAAACTCGAGTTAAAGGGTTATTAGTATTAAGAACTAAAAATTGTTCTGAAAAATCTATAAAATTAGGAAAATTAGCAGTTAAGCATCTTAAAAAAGACATAGACTATGAATATAGTTATGGTTTAATGCGCGATGTAGATATGAGTGGATTTACATTAGCTATACTTAGACAAACAACAATGCCAGCAATATTAATTGAGTATGGTTTTATGGATTATTGGAATGAAGCAAAACTTATGCTTGATAAAAAACATCAAGAAAAATGTGCTGAAGCAGTTTGTAAGGCAGTATGTGAATATTTCGGAGTAACTTATATAGCAGAAAAGCAAGAAGCTAATAAAACTAAGTATGTTAGAATATTAAAAGATATAAACATACATAGCAAACCAGATTTTGATGCTGCTAATGTAATAGGTAAAGTTACTGCTGGTGGAGCTTATACTGTAGTAGAAACTATAAAAAGAACTGGAACAGATATGTATAAATTAAAATCAGGAGTTTATATAACAGCATCACCAAAATATGTAGAAGTATTTGAAAAATAATTATCGGACGCGACCGATAGCGACCGATAGCGACCGATAACATTTAGATAATATGTATAAATATTCCAGATGTAGTCGATACTCTAACAAAGGAGGTAATGACTATGAAAAAATTAATGCTGGAAGTTACAGGGCGTATTGCATACTTAGGAATTGGAGTAGCAAGTGCTATATTAATAATGATGTAAGGAAATAACACGTAAAAAAGGCTAGGGAAATTATATTCTCTAGCTTATTTTATGTATAGCATTAACGGGCTAATTCTTCAGTACCTATATCTGTTAATAATCCTTTTGATTTGCCAGTAGGCA
>OLNJ01000330.1_pt1 | contig 43078 bp, 51 predicted proteins | sample 1672191 | NCBI WGS metagenome assembly OLNJ01 (sample SAMEA3136657, study PRJEB25190) | human gut metagenome | biome: human gut; feature: human-associated habitat; material: faeces | place: Austria | collected 2013
ATTGACAACTCGAAAAAGAGTTGATAATCTTATATATGGCCGAAGGGAAAAATCCCAGAACCCCTGTAAAATCAAGGGTTTTCGGCATGTGTCGTCATAGCTCAGCTGGATAGAGCACTCGCCTCCTAAGTGGGCGGAGGCCGTCCACCATAATTGAATAATTTGTTTGTAACAGTTGCATAAAGCTGTTATAATATACAAGTGTCTCTGTAGCTCAGTGGATAGAGCGGTGCCCTCCTAAGGCACGTCTGCGGAGGTTCGACTCCTCTCAGGGACGCTAGAAGTGCTGAAAACGTAATGTTTCCGGCACTTTTTTCTTTTTGTTCATTTGTCCCTATACATATCTTTTGAAAAAATTGATATATACAGAAAATGTATATTTTGCTAATTGGTGAACGAACCGCTTTTTGGGGAATCGAACACTTGCTAATATCTTGCTAATAAAAATCCGTTAGCAAAAAGCTGCTAATTTAGCAAGGTGGCAGATGCTAGTTCGATTCATGCCCGGCTTTTGTAATTAAAGTGCTCAACATAGAAGTCAGTTCTGGTGAATTCTGGAGCACTTCGATAATATTTTTGATTTCAGGTGAGGCAGGTTTTGATTCTGCAACAGTACGCAGATCACAATTCGCATAGAATGCATCTTCAAACCGTTGTGCATTGACTTTACGATCCTCATCAAGAATGTGTGCATAAACATCTGTGATCATATCAATCTGTGCATGTCCGGTGTCACCTTGAGTTGCTTTGATATCCCCTTTATTCAGTTTCAGTTTATAAGTTGTACTGGAATGTCTGAGTGAATGGAAAACCACGTTGGGAAGATCAAGTCGTTTTTTCAGGTTATTGAACTCCTTCTCAATTACTCTGCTTTCACAAGGTCTTCCATTTGGCAATGCAACAACCATATTGTATTCGTAATATTCATTTCCAAAGAAAGACTTAACTTCCGCCTGTTCTTCCTTCCACTTACGAAGAATTTTAGCAACTGTTTTCGGAAGCCATACTTTTCTGATACTGGATTCTGTTTTTGGCTTCTTTAAAACTAAATTTGTACTGGTTCCGTTCATCATGGAAGGGAAAACCATAATAATATCCTTTTCATCCATAAATTGGCGAGCGTCTTTTGACACTCTGGATAATTCCTGTTCAATCATTACATGTGCATCATCTGCGGCGATGTCTGCATCTGAGATATGGAGCTTATCCCATTGAAGTCCAACAATTTCACCCAGACGCATTGAACACGCAAAAGCAAGGTTCATTGCAATATAAAGTTTAGGTTCACGACATCCATCCAGTGCAGTCCGAATCATTTCAGCATCCCAAATATCTCTTTTCTTATAGATTGCTTTTGGGCGATTCGCAAGAGGAAATGGATTCCTTGAAATCATTTCCCATTTTACAGCCTGATCGAAAGCACATCGTAACACTTTATGAACGCTATTGATTACGCCAGGTGTTACATATTCGGATTTGGGCTTCCGGTTTCGTTTTACAACGGATTTGGTCTTTTTCAAAGTCTGGTAATATTCATCAACAACTTTAGGTGTGATGCTTTGAATAGGCATTTTTCCAATTACAGGATTGATATAATTAGCAATTAGAGAACAGTTGGATTCATAGGTTGATAAAGCCCAATGAGTAGAACCATAAATTTTGATGAAATCATAGAGAAAATCTTCTACAGTGATATCTTTTGGCGGAATAAAAGTTCCGTTAATCTGTTCGGATTCTACCTCGACTTTTCTCTTTTTTGCCTCCGCATTGGTATTAAAGGTTTCCCACTTTTGCTTTTTTTCTCCTTTCTCATCCGTGTAGTAATAAACAACGGAAAATTTCTTTTTACGTTTTATAATTGTAGCCATACGTTTCTCCTTTATTCAGGTCTGCTGTTCAACCATGCCTCAAAGGATTTTTTGTTAATCCGTATGATTCGCCCAATTCTTTTTGAGATAAAATAATTCTGTTCGCAGAGTTTATATGCGGATTTTTTACTTACTCCAAGAATGACGGCAATATCATGTACTGAATATGTACCGGATTCATCGGATGAAACAGCAGTTGTTTGATAGTTAGAATTTGCTGTCATATAATCTCCTTTCAAAAGACAGCAGAAAAACGTATAACCTAGCTTGATTTTATTATACGTTCAATGAGCTGTCTTGTAAATTCATAATAAATTAAAAGTTCAATCTCCCAGAAGCCAGTTCCTATGCCTTTTCCAGCCACGTAAACGGCGTTACTGTGTAATCATCAAGCTGCAGGCGTGCAGGGAATGCACACTATCTGTCAGCACCTGTATCCATCTTCTGAAAGAGTTATTTGGTTATCAAGGTTCAGTGAATGAATATATTACCCATTCAATTAAGTAATAGTGGAATTTTCTTTCAGGTTGAAAAGTTTTAGATAAAATGAAAAAAGCTGCCTCGAAGGGCAGCCATAAGAAAACTATTTGCGTTTTAGAGCCAGGCGGTTCAGCATGGAGATGAGAGCAAGCATGTCTTCGTCATCAAGCTGCTTCATCAGATCTGTTGCCTTATCGATCAGAGGAAGATTGTGCAGTTCTGAATCAAAGAACTGCTGTGGGGTGACATCCAGATAGTCACAGATATCCAGAAAGTTCTGCATGGTAGGCAGAGAACGTCCGGAAGTAAGAGACTGGATGTAGCTTTTGTTCTTGCCAAGATCCAGACTCATCTGATATTCAGATATATTTTTCTTTAAACGCAGTTCACTGATGCGTTCTCCAATAAAGTTCTTATCCATACATTTACACCTCTTTCCCACATTTTAAACTATTTACTTACAGCAAATTACGGAATAAAATAGAGATATATTTGAAATACAGCGATTGTTCCGTAATATAACCGTAATTTACTAAAATGATACAGAAAAAGAAATTATGGATGATAGAAAATGAATTTTGGGGTATGATGATAGCAAAGGAAGTGGATGTTTGTGCGGATTATAGGAAATGAGCAGGAAATTGAATGGGCGAAGAGCGCACTGCGGAATCAGTGCAGTGGCTGCCCATATATAGAAGCCTGTAATGAGAAGGCAAAAGAGGAATCCAAACAATGCGGCGAGGTACGGTTTGGCTGCAGGGAGTATATAAACGAGAAGATTGAATTTGTGATAAGCGAATGATATAGTGATTTGCATGAAGATAAATACTATATATAGTGCTGCGAGAATTGACAGAGCAAATATCTTGTGCTAGTATACTGATATAGTTGATTTTATGCACACCCTTTTTGGGGAGTTTCGGGATTCATAAGAATCTCCAAACTTACAGGAAACAGCAGGAGCAGATTCCTGGCATAAGTAGTTTATGTTTGTAGTGAGTGTCACGGTATGCCTTTTTTGGCTACGTGGCACTTTTGTTTTTTCAGGAAGAAACCAGACTTTTAAGAATGAACAGAGAAAAGACTCTCTTTTCATTCTTTTTTTGTGCTTACATTTAGGTTTCGGCATAGTTGCATGCCACAACCAGCTTCGGCTGTTGATGGATAAATATTATTTTAAGAAAGGTGGATAAGAACATGAATGAAGCAAGAGTGTATGCAGATGGATTTGAGAGATCCTTTGCAGAAGTAAAAGATCTGCTGGAGTTTCTGGCAGAGAGAGGAAGAAATTCCAAATGGATCAGAAAGCCGACGAAGAATCTACGGCTGTCTCCGTTGGAAAAGGAAGTAAAGAACATGGATACAACAGACGTAACCATGGAAAGTATTTTGGAAGACACAGAGCAACACACGCAGCTTGCCCTGAAGGTGAACGGGGAGGTCTACCCGGTGAGGGATTGCGCCATCCGCACCATTTTAAGCAGGGCTGGTGTCAGTGGTGATGCCCTTCGCAAGCTGGATAAGGCAACGTATGCGAAGGTAGTCAATTACTGCCTGCGGGTTGCAAAAGGGGATGCCCTGATTAAGATTGCGGACGGAAAGGTTTCCGCAGTACATGGCGGGGATAAACATGATTACTGCATCCTTGATATGAAAGCTATGTTTGAGACAACCTGTGAATATCTGAATCTGAAATTCAAAGGCAGTGTCTATATGGAGGGTTCTGGTATCTATGACCATTCCATTGTATCTGCCATGTGGAAGCTCGGAGGAAGTCAGGAACTTCTGGATACCTACCGGAAAGCACTGGATGCACACGGAATAGAGGAGAAAATCCTGTCACCGGCACTTCGTTTTACCACATCTGACGTGGCGGCGAGTGGGGCAAATCTGTATCCGATGCTTTTGACAGACGGACCAAATGGCGTTATCAGTCTGGGAAGCCCGATCAAGCTGGCTCACGATAATGGGGCAACGATTCTGGACTTCCGGAAAAATCTGGATCAGGTATGTACCCGCTATGTGGATGCGATGAAGAATCTTACGCAGCTTATGGACATTGAGATCCGTAATCCGGTGAACTGTCTGAAGCTGCTGATGAAGGAACTGGGCATTAAACAGAAGATCCGGAATGAGGTGGTGGAGTTATTTGTATCCCAGAACGGGGAAGATGCCTGTACGGCACATGATCTTTATTATGCCATGAATGAAGCGTCTTTTTTTGCAGCCTGTGAAGGAATGTCCGGGCAGGGCATCCTGAAGCTGGAGGAGGATATTACGAAGGCGCTTACAAAAGACTGGAAAAAATATGACGTTTATGGAGCAGTCAAATGTTAGGAGGGATTGGAATGAATAACGCAGCAGCGTATACACCGGAAAAGGTTGTGGATATTAGTAACCTGTCAAGAGAAGACTGGCTGGAATACCGCAAAAAAGGAATCGGCGGCAGTGATGTGGCGGCAATCATGGGGATTTCTCCGTTTGCCACTATCCGGGATTTGTTTTACAACAAAACAGGTGTGCAGCCGGTCATCCAGGAGGAAGAGGAAAGCAACTGGGTTGCCAAGGAAGTCGGACACCGGCTGGAAGATCTGGTGGCAGAAATCTTTTCCAAAAAGACCGGGCTGGAAGTATTCCCGGTACGTGTCATGTTCCGGCATCCGTTATATCCGTTCATGCTTGCAGACGTGGATTTCTTTGTTCGTATGCCGGATGGGACATTTGCGATTCTGGAATGTAAAACCTGCAATTATAATGCGAAAAATAAGTGGGATGATGAGGGTATTCCGGCACATTATGTGCTGCAGGTAAGGCATTATCTGTCTGTGATGAATATGCAGAGAGCCTTTATCGCCTGCCTGTACGGAAATAACGAGAATGAGTTTGTGTATCGTGTTATTGACCGCGATCTGATTGAGGAAGAAGACATCATCGATCAGGAAACGTATTTCTGGCAGGAATATGTATTAAAAAATGTAGTACCGCCGCATAACGGGGATTCGGATCTGGTTCTGGCAAATATCCGCAATTATGGTGGGTTGGCAGACAAATCTATTCCGGAAATTGAACTCTCCGGTCTGGAATCAAAAAATCTTGAGAAGTATCTTCTCCTTTCGGAAGAAAAATCACAGTTGGATAAACGGAAAAAGAAAATCGAAGAAGAGCAGCGGGCACTCATTGTTCCTTTTGTGGAGCAGTTGGGGCAGGGCTGTAAGGCAGTGCTGAAGGACAGTACGGGCTGCTATTATATTACCTACAATCCGACCAGACGTACTCTGATTGGGAAAGACCAGATGGAGAAGCTGAAAAACCAGCATCCGGATATCTATGAAGAGTACACAAAGACAACGGAAAGCCGTACTTTCCGTATTAAGAAGGAGGCAGCGTAATGTTAGAAGGAAAAAGAGCATATATCTGTTCGCCATTGTCAGCGGACACCAAAGAAAAACGTTCCCATAATATGGAACAGGCTAAGTTTTACCTGATGCAGATGAGGCGGCTGTATCATTGCCGCACCTTTGCATCCCATGCACATCTCCCGCTGATGCTGGATGATACGATTCCAGAAGAGCGGGAAGCAGGGATGAAGATCGGCAGAGTCCTGATGGAGCTTTGTGATACCTTTATCATCTGCGGAAAGCATGTGAGTAAGGGGATGGAAGAAGAAATCCAGACTGCATTTCAGGAGAAAAAAGAGGTGTACTGGTATGACAGTATCATGAAGCCAAATGAACTGATGCGGATAAAAAGCTGGAGGGATATAAACAATGAGGTGCAGATTTAAACATAAGATTTTCCAGAATGAGGAGAATGGGTATACGATTGCCATATTCACCACACAGGATACGTCTGTCCCCCTGTCAGCCAGAGACAAATATCTGGCATCCCGGAATATCATCGGCTTCTCAGCGATTGGATTCGGTCTTCCGCTTACAGACGAGATTGAGCTTGAGATGGAAGGCAGATGGGAGAGCGGAGAGCATGGAACCCAGTATCAGGTGGAAAATTTCATGGAGGTTGTACCACGGACAAAGGAGGGTATCTTAGGATACCTTTCTTCCGGTGCAGTCAAAGGCATCGGTCCTAAGATGGCAGATACCATTTACCGGAAATTCGGTCTTCAGACACTGGAGGTCATGGAAAATCGTCCAAGGGAGCTTTTAAATATCCGGGGAATCTCAGAGAAAAAGCTTTCTGCCATTGTGGAGTCCTATGGAAAGAACCAGGTGTTCCGGGAACTGATGACGTTTCTGGCGCCTTTTAAGGTGACACCAAAAAAAGTGAATATGATTCTGAAGAAATTCGGGAATGAATCGGTGGATATTATCCGGCACCGTCCTTATATGCTGAGTGCAGTTAAAGGATTCGGCTTTTTGACCGTAGATGCAATCGGAAGACAGTGCTGCTGTGCACTCAATGATCCCATGCGGATTTCTGGGTGCATCGGACATATTATGAGCCAGGCAATGAAAGAAGGACATCTGTTTAAGCAGCGTCAGGAGGTTATGAAGGAAGCACTGGAAATGCTGAATCGGGATCTGCAGGTCATGGCAGTGTCGGAGCAGGATATCAGTCAGGTGCTTTACCGTCTGGTGCTGCAAAAGAGCATTGTTGTGGAGGAAGAACGGATCTATTCCGTCCGGCAGTATGAAGAAGAAACGCAGACTGCATCCATGATAGCCAGACGGCTTTTGGAGAAGCCGGTTTTGCTGTCCATTGAATCGGAGCTGGAAAAGGCACAGAAAACACTGGGGATCACGCTGTCAGAAACACAGAAACAGGCAGTGCGGATGGTGTTTGCACATCCTATCAGTATTATTACCGGAGGTCCCGGAACCGGAAAGACAACGGTTCTCAAGGTGATTCTCTATATCCATCAGGCGTTATGCAGGACAGAGGTACAGCTTATGGCTCCGACCGGACGTGCGGCAAGACGCATGGTGGAGAGTACCGGCTGTGAAAATGCATCCACGATGCATCTGGCCTTGGGGCTTTTGGGAGATGATACGGATTTTGAACCGGATTTTGAATACCTGTCTGCCGGATTTCTAAATGTAGATGAGGTGTCCATGGTGGACATGCATCTTGCCTATGAATTTTTCCGGCGGGTAAGCAGACATGCCAGAGTCCTTTTAGTCGGGGATAAGAACCAGCTCCCATCCGTAGGAGCCGGGGATGTGTTTCGGCAACTGATTGCCTGCGGGCTGATTCCGGTCACGGTACTGGATCTGGTTTACCGGCAGGGCGCTTTGAGCAGCATCCCATATAATGCAAAACTGATGCAGGAGAATAAGACTAATCTGAGCTTTGGGGAGGATTTTCAGTTCATTGCCTGCAAAGGAGCAGATGAGGCGGCAGAGATTGTCCGGAGGATTTATCTGGACGAGATTGCAAAAAACGGCATGGATCAGGTACAGATCCTGACTCCTTACCGGAAACGCAGTGCTGCCGGAGTGGATGAATTGAACAAATCTCTGGAGGATTTTGTAAATCCGCCAATCGCAGGGAAGAAGGAACTGCATATCGGCAGTCAGGTGTTCCGGGTTGGCGATAAGATTTTACAGAATAAAAATACCGAGATGGCGAGTAACGGCGATCTGGGCAGGATACTGGACTGTATCACGGATGAGGATGGAAATGCCAGGGCAGTGATCGGATTCCCGGACGGGCGGCAGGTGCAATATGAGGCTGACCAGATGGAAATGATCGAACATGCCAACGCAACAACCATCCATAAGGCACAGGGTTCCGAATGTCCGGTTGTCATCATCCCTTGGGTAAAAGCCTTTTATATGATGCTGAAGCGCAATATTCTCTATACCGGGGTGACCAGAGCGAAAAGCAAGGTTTATCTGGTAGGGGAATGGGCTGCAGTCTGTCAGGCAATCCATACGGATGACAGCGGGAAAAGGAACACCGTTTTAAGTGAGCGGATCGTACAGTATTACGATCAGTATCAGAGTGAACAGAAACCGGAAATGGAGCAGTTAAAACTTGTTGTTTAAAAATATTTTTCAACTTTTGAAATAAGCGGACTATTACTCTTATATAGGGGAACGTCTGCTTTTCTAAATGAAAGGAGCAGAGAATGAAAGAATTATTGTATAAGAAATCAGAGGCAGTTGCCGCTTTAAACCGTGTGGATGGCTTCCATCCGATGGAACTGGCAAGAAAGATTGGAGAAGAAGGGCAGGAGGAGCAGCTTTATCTGGATGTGAAATACCGGAAGCTCTGGTTTCGTCTGGTCAATCCGGCAGGAAAGATCATCAGTCGGATTATCACTTTCACAGAGAACATGGCAGTTGTGGAAGCACGTATCTATCTGGATAAATGTGATCAGGAAGACAATTATGTAGCCAATTCCTTTTCGCAGAAATTCCGGAGCGATGATCCGAAGTTTGGAGACAAATTTCTGGAAATGGCGGAAACAGCAGCCGTAGGAAGGGCATTATCGGATGCCGGATATGGTGTGCAGTTTGCGGATGTGGGAGAGGAAAATGATCCTGCACAGGTAGATGCCGGAATCCCATATCAGAATCCGCAGATGCCGGATTCAGGTGTCATGCCAAATGCCCCTATGCCAAATTATGGAGAGGTGCCAGATCAGCCGGAATATGCAGGCCAGCAGATGATGAATCAGTTCTATCAGCAGGCACAGGCGGCTGGAAGCACCATTTACCATGGCAGTGGACAAATGCCTGGCTACGGTTCTGCTCCGGCTGCCCCTACGCCGCCAAAGACCGGACAGATGCTGCAGGGAGCATTACAGAATCTGGATACGTCCCTTCCGGTAGAAGAACTGATGAAACGCATGAACTATGAAATGGCAGTCGGGACTGTGATTCCGGGAAAGGGAAAATACGGCGGAAAGACCATGGGACAAGTGGCAGTTGAAAGCCCGTCAACGATCCAGTGGTTTGCCGAGCAATATTCCGGACCGAACAATCTGGTTCCGGCGGCAGCAAAGGTAATTTTACAAAAAGCAATGCCGATGGCTGGTTAAGGAAGAACCCCGCAGAGAGTTTGTTTCTGCGGGGGAAAGGAGGAAGAGACCGGGATGTATTATGATATGTCTGGGTTTGATTATGGAATACTGGATGTGGTGCAGGTGCTGCATCTCAGAAAGCGGCGGGGAAACTATTATGACTGCCCGTTTTGTGGAGAGACGCATGGAAAACTCAATATCAATGTGGAAAAGAATGTATTCCGGTGCAACCGCTGTGATGCGTCCGGGGGGATGCTGAAGCTTTATGCGGATTTGTACAATGTTACTCTCTCCGAAGCAAATCAGCAGATCCGGGAAGCATTAGGAAAAGGAGAATACCGGACGGATTATATCAAAGCAACGCCGGTACAGGAAGAAAAGGCAACGGCAGAGCTTGCACCCATAGAGGAAATCCACCGGACGTATCAGAGAATGCTGTCCATGCTCACGTTGTCAGGGAAGCATCAAGAGGATCTGCAAAGCCGGGGATTAAAACCCGAACAGATCGAAGCACAGCGTTACCGGAGTGTCCCACTGTTTGGAATGAAGAAGCTGGTCAAAAGGCTGGCAGAAGAAGGATATATGGTGAAAGGCGTGCCGGGATTCTACCGGGATACAGACGGAAACTGGACGATTAACTTCAAAGCAGAAAACTCAGGAATCCTGATTCCCATAGTTTCTTTGGACGGGTTCATCCAGGGTTTTCAGATCCGGGTAGATCATGTGACTGACACGAAAAAATATATCTGGCTGTCCAGTGTCAATTATGACCAAGGTGTTTCCTCCGGGAGTCCGGTACATGTGATCGGTGATCTTGCTGCAGAGCGTGTCTATCTGACCGAAGGAGCCTTAAAAGGGACCATATCCCATTATTTGTCCGGTGCTACTTTTGTGTGCGTTGCCGGAGTGAATCAGTACCGGAATCTGAAACCGGTGCTGGAGCGGATGAAAGGATATGGGATGAAACAGCTTTTGGAGGCGTATGACATGGATAAGAAGATGAAAGTAGCCTGTAATCATCATGACAGTAAGTGTGCGGTCTGTTTTGAGCGTTCCCCTGTTATCTGCCGGCATAAGGCGGAGAAGCGGAGGATTATCCAGAACGGCTGCAATAAGGTCTATGAAATCTGCCGGGAGCTTTCCCTGCCGATGAACCGGATGGTCTGGGATATGGACGAGAACGGGGAGTGGAACGGGGAACTCAAGGGAATCGATGACTATTTAGCTGCCATCAAACAGAAGGAAGGAGCCGGAGCACAGACTTCGGCTCTTCCGAAAGGAGAACAATCATGAGGAAAAAAGGAAATATGGTGCTTGCAGGACTCATTATCTGTCTGCTGCTTGTTTTTCTCGCAGCGGTAGGAAAACTCTTTGGTGCTTATCTGAAGTATCAGAAAGGGGACGTAAGTTACGAGAAACTGCAGGAATATGTTCAGGAACCAGAGGGAAAAGAAGAACCATCGGAGCCTGAAAAAGAGAAGGAGGAACCTCAGAGCAGGTATCTGGAAATTGACTTTGCAGGTTTAAAAGCGGTTAATCCGGATGTCATAGCATGGATTCAGATTCCGGCACTGGACATCAGTTATCCGGTGGTACAGGGGAAAGATAATGCATATTATCTTCATCACCTTTTTTCAGGAGAATCCAATATCAATGGGAGCATCTTTGTGGACTACCATAATCAGCCGGATTTTACGGATCAGAATACGATTATGTACGGGCATAATATGAAAAACGGGAGTATGTTCGGAACGCTGGATAAATACCAGGACCAAGCATTATTTGAACAGCATCCGGAGTTTTATATTTACCTGCCGGGAAAGATCCTCAAGTATCGTATCTTTTCCTGTTATGCGGGAAGAACCGGGAGTGAAGGGTATAGGTATCATTTCCCAGAAGAGGAAGACTTTCAGACGTTTCTGGATACGGTGTCCTCTTATGGGGATTATGATACCGGTACCGAGCTGTCGGTAACGGATCGGGTAGTTACGCTGTCTACCTGTGTCAATTCCAGACGGAATTACCGCTATCTGGTACATGGAAAACTAAGCAGTGAGATCATCACTGAAGAATAAAAGAACCATGCTGGTGTGAGAAGGAATTTCTTATGCCAGCTTTTATTATGGGAGGAAATGTAATGGGAACAGCATTGGTTATGGAACACGCAAACGCACTGGCACAGATGATAGTCAGTGAAAAGGACAAGTTATTCGATGAAAGAGTAGAGGCGCTTGTAAAACTCTATGGGAGGGCAGAATTTTATCTGAAGCAGGGGTTTCTGGAGAGCATCGTCTGCGAGTTCCACCGGAAGAAAGTGGAAATGATTATGCAGGCGAAAACGAAAGGTGAGATAACGGAAATACTGAAATTATCAAAACCGCATTTTGATGGGAACAAGTTTGTCTATACCTCTCCGTATGCTGTAGAAGAGGAAGAGCTACTTCTTTGGTCCCTGACATCACTGCAGGGACCACTCCGAGATGAAGGGTATCGAAGATATCGGGAATTATTTGAGAAGTGTCTGCCGGAATTGGCAGAAAAGCTTTCAGCATAGGACAATGACATAACAAAAGGAAAGAAAAAAGATACCAAGTATTTTGGACAATGGTTGGTATCTTTTTTCAGTTATGTTTATAAATTATTTTGACTTTTTACAGAGTTCTTCTTCTGCTGATTTATGTACCTTATATAATGCTTCCGCCAACTCCTGCCTTCCCTTATTGCGATATTTACACCATGTAAAAATTACTCCGGCTATGAAAAGAATTGTCGTTAAATATATGGAATACTGAAATTTAAACGCACAAAATAGGATATATGCGATTGCCGAAGATACAAGCGCAGATACTGTATAAATGCAGGTCGCATACTTAAATACAAACGTATCCGATAAAGTGAGAAAATAACTATTCCAATCATCATAATTTTTATGAATTGATTTTCCCTTTATTCCAAAAGACAGTATAACCAATATTAAGCCTAATGCTTTTGTAAGCAAAATCTTTATTGCTATGACGAAAATAAATATAAGTCCCTTTATCATTCAAACACCTTCTAAAATATAGTTCTGAGTATAAAGTATTCAGTAGATGTAATGTCAATATCATTCTTCAATTTTTATCATAATTTGCGTGATGTATTCTTCCTGATTGTTAATCACGAATTCATTCAGCCCCATTTCATAAGCATATCCTGTCAGTTTCAATTCGTTTTTTTCAGCGTAAGCAAGCATTTTCCGATATATTTCTGGTAGTTTATCCCAAGTTCCCTTTTGATAACCGCACAGATATTTTCCTTTTGGTTTTATCATGGCTGTTGCCACGCAGGAATGAGGTAATGCAGGGGTATAAATGCCATCATAAATTTCAAACTCTGCTTTCATAACCTTATCCACTGAAATATAACCACCAATCCCCATACGGATTTGTTCTATGCTCCAAGTATCTTTCACATAGGAAAAAAAGCTGGAAAAATCATCATCTGAAAAATCATATGGAAGAACAAGAAGTTTTTCTTCCTTACAGTCAACAATACGAATATTCTGTTTTTGTATGTTTTCACAGAATTTTACCTGTGCCTTTTTTGTTTGCAGTATTTTTTTTGTTCGTTTCAAACTCTGGATTTGCTTTTCTAATTCCTGTTCCTTTATATCAGCAATCTGAATGAATTTATCAGAATTAGGATTTTCTACATATGCGATGATTTCGTCAATACTCATATTCAATTCTTTCAGCATACGGATATATTCAAAATCAATGCTTTGCGAAATATCATAGTATCTATATCCGTTTTCACCTTTTTCTTTTGGGGAAAACAGACCGATTGTATCATAATAGTGTAATGTCCTTTTATTGACTTCATGCAGGTTTGCAAATTGAGCTGTCGTTAATCGAATAGAACTTTTTTTCACTTTTTACATCTCCTTATTGACTTTACATTAACTGTATACTTTATTATACAAATCGTAAAACAAAATGACAAGGATGATGATATATGCAGATTACATTAAGAGATTACCAAAAACAGGACTTTAAAGTATTAGAGGACATTATTAGGAAAACATGGCACTATGATGAGTTTAGCAGTCCTAAAACTGCTTCTAAATTAGCCAGAGTGTTTCTAAGCAGTTGTTTAACCAACTACACGTTTTCCCGTGTTGCCGTTGATAATGGTGTCCCAGTAGGGATTATTTTTGCAAATAACAAATCCATACATAAATGTCCACTATCGTTGAAATTTCAGCAAATAAGAGCAGTGATTTCTTTATTTCTCTCTAAAGAGGGAAGAAATGCTTCAAAAATATTTGGAAACGTAAACGGAATTGATAAGCAGTTATTAAGTGAATGTGGAAAGTCTTATCCAGCGGAACTTGCTTTATTTGCAGTTAATTCCTCATATCGTGGTAAAGGCATAGGAAAAATACTTTTTCAATCGGTACTCGATTACATGAATGAACAAAAAATCAATGAATTTTACCTATTTACCGATACAAGCTGTAATTATGGATTTTATGAACATCAGGGAATGGTAAAGCGTTGCGAAAAAGAACACCTATTTGATATAAAAGGACAGAGTGCAAAAATGATTTTTTTCATTTATGAGTATACCCGTAAATAAAATTTTTCAAAAAAGTTGCACTTTAAGTATCTCCTACGTACAGAATAAGTATCAAGTACAAAGGAGTGAATGTAGCATGATAAAAAAATTAAGAGTAGCCGTGGATCATGGGAACCGGAACATGAAAACCTGCAATTTTGTTTTTACCACAGGACTGACGGAACAGGATAAAAAGCCTGCCAGGGGAGAAAAGTACCTGAAATACCAAGGCAAGTATTATACCCTCAGTGAGAAGCGGATTCCGTACCAGAGGGACAAGACGCAGGACAGCAGGAACCGATTCTGGATTCTGACGTTATTTGCCATTGCAATGGAGCTGGAGCAGAAAGCGCAGATTCAGCCAGAAGATGTGATTCAGATTGAGCTGGCAATCGGTCTGCCTCCGAAACACTTTGCAGAGCTTTGTGAGAAATATGAGAGATTTTTCAAGGGGGATGGAAAGGTACAGGAGCTTTGCTATAACGATAAGATCTATCATATCTGCATCCAGCAGGTCATGGCATTTCCACAGGATTATGCAGCCATGATGACGAAGATGAATGAATTCAGGGAAATCCCGAAGGTGGTAGGAATTGATATTGGTGGATTTACGTCAGATTATCTTCTGATGCGAAATGGCAGTCCGGACATGGATTATTGTGATTCATTGGAAAAAGGCGTGATTACCATGTATAACGACATCATTTCCAGTATCAACAGTGAGTATGATACGCTTCTGGAAGAAACGGACATTGACAGTATCATCAAAGGAAAGACACAGTATTACGATGAAGATGTGGTACAGTTTGTGGAAAAGCGGGTTCAGAATTTTGTCACAGACTTATTGAGTAGTATCCGTGAACGTGGAATTGATACCAAATCCACCTATACGGTATTCATTGGCGGCGGAGCAATCTTATTGGAACGCTTTTTAAGTAATGCAGACCGTTTGGGGAAATACCAGTTTCTGGATGATATGAAGGCAAATGCAGCCGGTTATGATCTATTATATCGGCTGACTAAGGCTGGAGTGTGATTTTATGGGAAAGAAAAACCCGTTTGTATTCACTATTGGTTTTGATAAATCGGACCCGGATCATGTGTATGTGACAGAACTTCTGAATACGACAGAGAAAAAAGCAAAACTGATTGTTGCGGCAATTCTGGCATATACGGGAAGAACGGATGAGGCAGGTAATGGCAGTATAAGCATGGAACCGGATATGCTCCGACCAATGATGCAGCAAATCATCCGGGAAGAAGTAAGAAAGGCATTGGAAGGGCAGGACGTTTCTCAGATAAATAGAGAAATGCCCACAGAAGTTGATCTGATGGAGGAAGAACCGCTGCGGATGGATCAGACTATGAGACAGAATGTAGTGGATGCCATCAGTGCATTTCGCAGGGCATAAAAAAGCAGGAGGGATACACATGCTTATGGCAGTGTACTCTCCTGTTCTTGTATCAGAATGGGAATAGACAGAAAATCCACAGACTATTCACAGATTACTCACAGATTGTCTTTGTATAATGTGTAGATGATGAAGGATACGGGAGAGCCTCAACTTAGGTTCTTGAATCCATCCAGAAGTCCACGCAGTGTAGAAAGGGCAAGCTGTTTCTGCTCCTCCGGGCAGGAATTTAGTTCTGCCATGATTTGCTGCATGGTAGAATCCGGGTTCGTTTTCTGGTTAGAAAATATAGCATCTATGGAAATATGTAAGTAAGTTGCCAGGGCATAAAGTGTTTCCAACTGTGGATTGCCAATATAGTTTTCAATATCAGAGACAGTCCGTAAAGAAATCTTTGCCTGTTCCGCAAGGCTGTTTTGCGAAAGATTGCGGCGGAGACGTTCTTCCCTGACTGCATCTCCCAATAATTTTTTCACCATCTATATCACCTCACTTAATGCATATATTTTATCGTAGATTAACACTATACGAAATGCGTTAAAGTACGTTATGATAAGCAGGATAACACATACACAAATAGAGAAACATGGAAGTAAGTACGACAGACATGAATGGACAGCATAAGATAAAAGCCAAAGAGGAACTGAATCTGTTAAAAAAATCTTATCCATACAATGTTTCGGAGAGAAGTTAAAATATGCAGTATATGAGATATTATCATCGCATATCCTACACAATCACATAGAAAGAGAAGTATCGGCTGGACTACGAATAGAGTGGTCCAGCCTTTCTTTTTGTCGAAAAAATGAAGGCAGTGTCGCATTTTGTTGCCGCTCACCTCCATCCTCGGAATTTTTTGGAACGTGATAAAAAATTTCGGAGGATAAAACAAATGAACAAAAATACATATACGGGATCAAAGTTACAGAATCATTTTACGGCATATCTGCTTGAGTTTATAAAAGGCAGACGGTATGCGTATCTGGACAGGAAGATTAAAAGAGCAGATGCGGAAGAACTGCTGGAAAATATCGGACAGATGGAAGCTAGGGTTGTGATAGAAGAACTGTTGGAAGAACGGAACCGGGAACAGCTTCTGCTTCAGGAAGCGGAGGGAAAATACCCTGAGTGGAATAAGATGTCAGATGAGCATCTGGTAGCCGCCATCTATCTGCTGAGTGATGAGGAACGGAAGCTGATCTACCAGCATGTGTTTGAAGAACGGACATTTAAGGAAATGAGCAGACTGAACGGCTTATCTGAAGACCGCTGCAAGGGCATTTATTATTATGCAATTAAGAAAATCCGTAAAATGATGGGAGGCAGAAGATAATGAATTTTGAGAAAGTTTTAATGCAGGCAAAAGAAGGAGATGCAGATGCTATATTGGAGATTATAGAAATGTATAAGCCGCTTTTGATCAGAAATGCGATTGTGAATGGCAGGTTTGATGAAGATCTGTATCAGGAGCTTGTAAGTGAGCTGCTTCAGTGCATTCAGAGATTCCAGATATTGGAATAGAATGGATAAGCCCGGCGGGAAACTGCCGGGCGGATAATATATTGAAACCGTGAGAAAAGAAGGGTGATTCTTTAGTTGCCTGAACAACAAGGAGTCTGTACGTCCAGCCCATCCAGATAACCCTTTCCCCAATCACACATCGACTCCAAAACAGGAATAATACTTTCGCCAAAAGCAGTTAAGGAGTAAAGAGTTCTCGGTGGCTTTTCTGGAATGACCTCTCTGCGAAGCATCCCGGAGTCTTCCAGATCCCGAAGCTGCTGAGAAAGCATTTTCGGGGTTGCACTGGGAATCAGCCGCTGTAATTCCATATAATGCAGTGGGTGGTTAATGAGATGCCAGAGAATTAAAGGCTTGTATTTTCCGCCAATCAGGGAAAGCGTTGCTTCCACAGGGCAGTTAAAGGATGTGGTCTGTTTCATGATCATGTCTCCCTTCAGGTAGTATCATTTTGGAAAGTATCTTTCCGGAAAGTGCAGTCTTGCAGGACAATCCAATCGTGATACAATCAAATTGTTGATCGATATATCGTAATCATAAAAGAAAAAGGAAGGATTGACAACCATGGATTTTATTGAAATTGCAAAAAAGAGATATTCTGTCCGGAGCTATACGGGACAGAAAGTAGAACCGGAGAAATTAGAGAAAATTATTGAGGCGGCACATGTGGCACCAACAGCAGCAAATCTGCAGCCGGTTCATTTGCTTGTAGTGCAGAGTGAGGAAGGTCTTGCAAAAATCGGAGAAGGAGCGAATATTTACGGAGCACCATTGGCAATTATCGTTTGTGCCGATCATAACAAGGTATGGACAAGACCATTCGATAAAAAGCAGACAGGAGATATTGATGCTGCTATCCTGACAGATCACATGATGCTTCAGGCAACAGAACTGGGATTAGGTAGTGTTTGGGTTTGCTATTTTAAACCGGATGTAATCAGAAAGAAATTTCATCTGCCGGAAAATTTGGAACCAATCAATATTTTGGTAATCGGATATTCGGACGAGACTGGAGCTGATCCGGAAAGACACGGCCAGAGTCGGATTTCAGTGGAAGAACTGGTTTCCATGGAAACATTGTAAAGATATATTTTATACATCACTCTCAGGGGAGTAACATCCTCTGAGAGTTTTTTTGTCATATTTGTTGCACTTTTCGGCTCTGGTACGTACAGAAATAGAAAAGGAACATATCCCAAAATGTATACCTTTTAGAAGTACGTTCCGGAAAGGGGGATTATATCTCAAAAAGGTTACACACACAGTTTTGAAATATACCAATAAAAGTGTGGATATTTTGGGACATGGAAAGGAGAAATGTGGATGCAGATATATGGATATCACCGCACCAGTACAAAGGAGCAGCATCTTGACCGTGGCATACAGGAAATTAAGCGGTTCTGTAATGAGCATGAGATGGTACTTACAAATATTTTTACGGATCAGGAGACGGGGAAGAATTTTAATCGTCCGAGATATACCGTTTTAGTGGAGGATGTCTTGCGACCGGGAGATATTTTGATTGTTACAGAATTGGACAGACTGGGGAGAAACAAGCATGACACCATGCAACAGATCCAGCGGCTCAAGGATATGGGCGTGCGGCTTATGGTTCTGGAACTGCCGACTACGCTTATGGATTTATCTGTGATGGATAATGCGATGGCAAGGATGATGTTGGAAACAATCAATAACATGATGCTGGAGCTTTATGCTTCTATGGCGCAGGCAGAGCTGGAGAAAAAGGAAAAGCGCCAGCGGGAAGGAATTGAGGAAAAAAAGAGACGGGGCGAATGGGATGATTATGGAAGGCCAAATGTGATGAAGCAGGAAACCTTTGATGAGAATTTCCAGAGCGTTATTTCCGGGAAAATGACACCGACACAGCTTCGGAAGAGTTTGGGAATGACACACTCTACCTTTTACCGGTATCGTAAAACTTTTTATGAAAAATATCCGGAACTTTCCAATTCCCAGAATGAAAGCCCTATTACTAATATAGAACAAAGAATTTCAGGAGGAAAATAATATGAGTGAAAAAAGAATAGGTACTTTGATTTATGATCCATCTATGGGAAGATATGATATCCGGTTTGGTATTGAATCCTATTATGGGGGACTGCATTGTGGAGAATGCTTTGATGTGAAGGTAAGGGATGTATGGATTCCGGTCCGGATTGAAATGGACGAGGACTGGTATCTTGTTGGACTTCCGAAGACACGCCTCGGCGGACTGACTGTTCGGATGTAGAGGAGATAGGTAATGGACGCCAAAAAGAAATATGTAAAGCCTGCCTTCCGATTTGTGACAGATCTGGGGAGTATTCTGGAATGTCTGTATGAGGTATATGGAACAGATGGGGAGCTGCTGCTTAAAGGGGAAAAGCTGTCAGATACGGTAATCTGCCCGTTTATCCGCATGGTTCAAAAGAAATGTAGTGCGGTGGATGCGGAAAGCCTGCATTTGATGCTCTGGAAGATTTATATGGTAAGTGCGAGAAAGGAAGCATTTGTAGCGGATGCTAAGAAAGCGTTGCAGCTGTATTTAAAGGAAGGAAGTTAAGATGTATCGAAATCAATTAAAGAAAATTGAAAAAATGTTATCACAGACAAGTACACTCACGCAAAATTATAAGAAAGTATTGATGGTAAGTATGGAACATGGAGATTTGGAAACAGCACTATACTTACGGTTTCTTATGGAGCTATCTGTAAGAAGCAGAGATGCCCTGAAGATTACGCCGGACTGTGTGAATGGACGGGACGTAAAGGCTACCTGTATGAAGTTTCAAAGTACGCTGTATTATCTACGTCCGGATGGAAGTTTGCCGGTAATCTCTGAAAAAACCAAACAGATTGCAGATGCACTTGTCAGAAAACAGGGTTGCTATTTTACGAAAACATGGGAGGCATATTTACATAGAATCAGAAAATATGCAGGCGAAAAAGAAGTTTCTCTTTTGCTACATGATCTGCGTAAATATCGGGTTCTGGTGGAAGAAAGGCTGTATTTGCGAAGATTGTTGAAGCAGGTGCATTCTGGTGATAGGTAAAAATGAAACTGAATCAATAATAAATTACATAAAATTTTGTTTGTGCAGAAACGTAAAACAGAAGAATCTAATGAAAAGAGCCGTCCAGATGGGCGGCTCTTTTCATTAGATTCTTAAACATAACATTCGGTATTTTCTTCCTCGAAGTAACGGTCAGCAATGTATCCTGCAGACTCTGCCCAGAGAGTATTTTCTGTATTTTGCAAAGCCTTATATGTTTTGGAATGATAAAATGCGACTGTTGCATCAGGAAATGACATGCCTGTTTTTTCCTGGATAATATCAATAACATCCCGGATCTGGATACAGATATTCATCGTGATGTCTTTTCCATTGAAAAAATATTTCCCTTCATTCATGACTTAACCTCCTTACGAAATTCAAAAGATAGATGCGTCAATGCCAACGGTGTATGGAAAGAAACCTGATTATTTATCTTGTTATAGCGTAATCGTTCCACTGCTTCGTCTGATTTTAAAATACCGGAAATATATAACTGTATTGTTTCCATTGTATTATCATCTGCAACAGGCCCGATTACAACATCGTATGGGTGTTGAATACCGCCTTTTGTACGGTTCTCTTTAACAAAATCAAGCCATTCAGCATCTAAAGTAGTGAAGCGTTTTATTTTAAGGTCATCAGTCTGGTGAAAAACATATTGATAAATATATTCTCCCCCAGAAAAATTCCGCATATACAGGCGATGCGCCCAGTTTTTTGCCTGGCTTTCCAAAACAGTACAATAAAATCCGCAGCCAAAGTCCCTTCGATTATGAGACTTAGACAAGTCTATGCAATCAAACGCTATATTAGAGCCATGATACAGAACTAAGTCAGATGCATCCTGATTGACAATTTCCTCGACATAATTGATCGTTTCGCTGAAGTCGAGCTGGTGCAGATACTCATGCTGTAATATGATTTTTTCAAATACTTGATGTTTGTGGAATAAGTTTGCCGTATCCATTTCAGACAGATTATGTGATTTCGCATAATGTTCCATTGCCCGAATTGATAGGATTTCCACGTCAGATTGAATACTCATAGTAATCCCTCCAAATAATATAGTTTATTATAACAGATATTATCAAGATAGCCAATAAGGAAGAGGATGACTTAGATGTTTATTCTTCAAATCCTTATCGTAAAAGAGGTGCAGCCTTGCAGCCGCACCTCAAAGTAATTCGTATCCATTGCAGAGATGGTTATGCAATCATCTCCAGAAATTCAGCTTCTGTAAGAACCGGAATACCAAGGCTCTGAGCTTTTGCCAGTTTGCTGCCGGCTTTTTCCCCGCAGATCAGGTAATCGGTTTTCTTTGTTACAGAGCTGCCAGGTTTGGCACCAAGCTCCAGAATCTTATCGTTGATACCGTCTCTGGTAAAATGCTCCAGTTTTCCTGTTGCTACGATGGTACATCCTGTAAATTTGTTTTCTTTTGTCATAATGGTCTCTTCCTTTCTTTGTCCAAATGTGAATTCGTTCTGTAAGTTTTTCCATAAATCGAGATTCGCTTCATCTGCGAACCAGGAATGGATGTTGTGATTTAAGATTTCGCCAAAATCCTCTAACTGAGTGAAGTCGTAATCTCCGACAGCCGCCTGTTCAAATGCAGCTAAATCTCCGGAAAATACGGTATCCAGAATCCGGCTTTTGGTTCTGCCGATCATAGGAATATCCATGGAAACCAGATAGCGGACAAAGCTGGTCCTCCGGCTGGCATTGATAGATTCCAATAAGCGGTCGAAAGATTTCTCACCATATCCGTCCAGTGCCACAATTTCTTCCCGGTGTTCTTCCAGATGATAGATGTCTTGAAAAGAGTGCAGATAGTCCAGATTCAGGAATTTTTCCAAAGTAGCTTCTGACAGTCCTTCGATGTTCATTGCCTTTTTGCTGGCAAAATGGACAAACCTTCTTGTGATCTGGCTGTCGCACTGCGGATTATCACAATGCAGAGTTTCCACGGTGCGACCGTCGCTGGTCTTCCGGCTGCAGGTTCTGGTTTTGAAACCACAGCAGGGGCAGAGAGGAGGCGTGATGTCGGCATACTTTCCACGATCCAGATTATCTTCAATATGCGGGATGATCATGTTTCGTTTGGAAACAAGAATCCGGCATCCGGGTACAAGCTCCAGATTTTTGATAAAGGTCAGATTATGAAGGGAAGCTCTGGAAACATCACAGCCGTCAATCTCCACGGTATCGAAGATGCCAACCGGAGCAATCTCTCCGAATCTGGTCGGGGTCCATTCAATCTCACGTAACACAGTTTCATAGGTATCATCCTCAAATTTATAGGCAAGGCCGTCCTTATAGTGGTGTCCGGTCTTTCCGCAGCTTTTAGAGTAACTGAGACTGTCAAAGGTCATGACAATGCCATCGATGGGAAGATGTAAATTTGCTGCTGTGGATACTAATTCCTGAATGAATTTTTCCGCATATTTTCTTGAAAGTCCGGTTCCTGAAATTGAGAAAAACGGGCAGTAACCAAAGCCCAGGTGTGTTATACCTTCTAATTTGCAGGCTCTGCTGTCCGGGAAGGGAACATCATCCATTCCCTCTAATACATTGAACGGAAGGAAGCGAACACAACGTCCGATACAGTTCTTCGGATCAAGACTTCGTACTGATCCGGAAGCAAAATTACGTCCGTTTTTATAAGGTTTTCCATTTCCATCACGCAGAGTATCTTTCAGACGTTCAAAATCATTTGTTGGGATGAAAGACTCACCGGTAATGACCAGACGTTCTTTGTGTGGAATGGTAAGCGGTACATTTAAAAATGCCGGGATATTGTGTGTAATATCTTCCCCCACTTCACCATCTCCACGGGTAGAAGCCTGAATCAGTCTGCCATCTTCGTAAATGAGTTTGGTAGTCAAACCATCTAGCTTCAGCATAAAGAGAACTTCATGTCCTTTCATGAAATCTAAAAGCTCTGAAATCAGTTTGGTTTTCTCAAGCGAGAGCAGTGGAGTCGGATGGGTGACTTTGGCAAGTTCACTGACCGGATAATATCCAACCGTCTGTGTCGGAGAATTTGACAGGATGAAACCAGTCTGTTCCTCCAGTTCCTTCAGTTCATCAAAGAGCTGGTCATACTCTGCATCGGATACCAGTGGGGCATCCTGATTGTAGTAGGCATGACGGTATTTATTTAAGGTAGATACCAGTTCTTTTATCTTTGACAATTTCTGTGTTGTAGTATTGTTCATAATATTAAAGCCCTTTCTTTGTAAATAATGGAATACTGTGATTGTTATGCCATCCTTAGAATTCCTGCACTGCAGTCATAATAGTAAGGATGATCTGCAAGTACATCTTCATCAGCTACAGCGCTTGAATTGACATCCTGAATCATGCAGCTTAAAGAAGGTAAATGCGTTGCATCACTTTCCCGTAAAATCAGAACTTCGTGTGTGCTGCTTGGAATGATGTAGTAATTTTCCTGGAGCTTCACTCCAATGGTTTCCAGTACGTGATCATACAGGATGCAGGCAGCTCCGAATGATTGATGTTTATTCGTAAGAATTTCAAAACTGGGAGTCATTAAGGCTGCTAATTTAGCGGGATCTATATCCTCACAGGAGGAAAGCATATTTAATAGATATGCGCTCATCGAAATCAGTGACAATGGAAAAATCCGGCGTGTATTTTTCTTCGCATATGCATATATTTGTTCCTTTGTTTTCTTCCAGAAGTCTAAGTGGCTGTTGGTAATAGAGCAGCAAGCATTGCCTGAACCAGATACATCGAAATGGATATAGAATTCGATTGCCAAATCATGAAATCGTATATGAGGATTTTGAGATAACCGCTCTTCGTTTTTTTTGTAATTAACCAAGCGGTACACAATTTTGTCCTTGATATTGTCAAAAGAAAACAGTCTGTTGACATCCACAGATGGTACATCTTTTATTTTCCGATATAGGGAACAGATATCTGTGACGATTTCGTTCAGCGGTGTCCCGTCCAGATACTCCTGATAATATGCATCCAGATAAATCCGGGGCGCTATATTACGGTTTGCCTTTTTAAATAATAATCCATGATTTGTGATTTGATTGTTTCTGGTCATTGTTTCTGGTCTTACGGATACTTCAGAGCCTGTCTTTTCCTGCATTATGCTGCAGACGGCGGCTTCAAATTCTGTGTAATTCATAAAATTTAATTCCCCTTTCTTTTGTGGCGTGTCAGTTCCGGAATCATTTGTTTCCGCAATCCTCCTTTCCTTGCGTTCAGGCATAAAAAAAGAGAATGACGCTTATGTTCATTCTCAAAATAGATGCAGTTTCCTGCAAAATAAAAAAAGCCAGAAGTCCCTGCCGCTTGTTGGGCATAGGAATACTCCTGACTACGTTTCAAACCTAAACTGCGTGTGATAAATCCTTTCCGGATTGACACAAATAATTGATACAAGAACAGTGTAACACTAGATGTAGTGTATGTCAAATTGAAATATACCATATTTGTGGAAGTGAAATGTATTATAGTATAAGATTCAGCGAGAATGTATGGTGTGCGGCAAAGAAGAATAGATGGAGAGTTATGTTTGTCATCAAATATTGTACTTGACTTTTAAATATTACGAATGTAAGATTTAAGAAGATGAGAATTTTTATTTTATTGTATAAGGAGGGTTCAATGAAACGCAGAAGAAAGAAGAAAAACTATAATAGAATAATTATAAGTATTATTGTTATGGCATCAATAGGAATACTTGCGGTGAAAATAGTTCGAGATATAAAAGAAAAAAAGCCGGAAGAAATACTTATAGACTATATGAATCATATAGAAAAGCAGGAGTACAATGAGATGTATTCTATGATAGACACAGACATGAGTACGAATGGCGATAAAAAATATTTTTTGGACAGAAACTCTAGAATATATGAGGGGATGGAAATTTCTAATTTAAAGATAAGCAATATTATTGAGAAAGAGCGAAAAGGGAAAAAGGTTAGCTTATCTTATAATTCCTCATTTGAGACGATTGCCGGAACAGTAAATTTTAAAAATGAAGCAACCCTTATTAATACGAAAGAAGGGTATAAGCTGCTGTGGAAAGACAGTTTGATTGTTCCAGAATTACAGCAGGCAGATAAAATACAGATCATAACATCGCAGGCAGAACGTGGTGATATTTTGGATCGTAATGGAAAAAAACTTGCAGGAAAAGGAATGGCATCTTCGGTAGGAATTATTCCGGGAAAGCTTGAAAATCGAGACAAATCACTAAAGTCAATCGCGGATTTATTGGAAATAGATGTGAAAACAATCGAAAATAAATTGCAGGCAGAATGGGTGAAAGAGGATTCTTTTGTTCCGATTGCTACGATTCCTAAAGTTCAGGAATTAGATTTAATGGCATTGGAGGTAAAAGACTCTGTATTAGAAGAAAGTGAGCGACAACAGAGGTTATTAGAAATTCCCGGAGTGATGTTATCTGATATTGAAATTCGTTCATATACCTTAGAAAATGCGGCTTCTCATTTAATAGGATATGTACAGTCTGTTACTGCGGAAGATTTAGAAAACCATGCAGGAGAAGGTTATAGTGCCAATAGCGTAATCGGAAGAAGTGGGGTGGAAGGTCTTTTTGAAAAAGAATTAAAAGGAAAAGACGGTTGTGAGATAAGTATTGTTGATGAAAATGGAATAACAAAGGAGGTGGTAGCAAGTATCATAAAAGAAGATGGAAAGGACATTCAATTAACGATTGATTCTGAATTACAAAAGAATTTGTATGAAAGGTTTAAGGATGACAGAGGATGTTCTGTGGCAATGAATCCTTATACCGGAGAGGTACTTGCACTTGTTAGTACACCAGCATTTGATAATAATGATTTTATCACGGGAATGTCATCAGAACAATGGACCGCATTGAATGAAGATGAAAATAAACCACTATATAATCGGTTTCGGCAAATATGGTGTCCAGGATCTACTTTTAAACCTATTATAGCAGGAATCGGTTTGAAAACAGGGACTGTTAATCCGAGTGAAGATTTTGGCAACGAGGGATTATCATGGCAGAAAGATTCTTCTTGGGGTTCATATCAAGTAACAACACTTCATGCATATGAACCGGTTACTATGGAAAATGCAATTATTTATTCGGATAATATTTACTTTGCGAAAGCAGCATTAAAGATAGGGGCGGATAATCTAAAGAATTCCTTAGATGAAATTGGTTTTAATCAGAAAATACCATTTGAAATCACGATGTCTGAATCGCAATATTCTAATTCAGATAAAATTGAAACAGAAATACAATTAGCTGACAGCGGATATGGACAAGGTCAGATTTTGGTGAATCCCTTGCATCTTGCGAGTATTTATACTGCATTTGTTAATGATGGCAATATAATAAAACCATATTTGAGATATCAAGACAATGCAAAAGGGGAAGTATGGATTTCAGAAGCATTTAAAGCAGAAGATGTATCTGAAGTGTTGAAAGGAGTAAAAGGCGTAATAAATAATCCTGAAGGAACAGGTTACACTGCTCATCGTGATGATGTGGTTTTAGCCGGGAAAACAGGAACAGCCGAAATAAAAGCTACGAAAGAGGATACAAGTGGAACAGAAATAGGATGGTTTTCGATATTTACAACGGATCAGACAGCAGAAAAACCAGTTTTGATTGTCAGCATGGTGGAAAACGTGAAAGGTATTGGCGGAAGTGGTTATGTTGTTCAGAAGGATACGGAGGTATTAAACGATTATTTTGAAAGAAAATAGAAATATGTATATCTGATAAGAGGTTTTTTCTTTTTTTGGAGTTAAATATTACACAAGTAAGAAAAAGGAAGTGATGTTTTGAATAGGAAAAGGTTAATTTTGATTTTATTAATTACAACGGTATTTTTTTCGGGCTGTCAAATAAACGATGAAGAAATACAAGAAAAAACTGTATCAGATGCGTTAGAAAAACGCAAACAGGCAATGTTTGAAGAATCAGAAGAACTTGCAGAAGGATATCGAGATATTTATAAAAGAGCAAAAAGAGATGAAACACTAAATAGTCTGGAAGTAAAGCAGGAGCTTGTTGAATACTTTGGAATGTTGGATTATGCAGCACTAGATACAGAAAATCAGATTGATATGGTTTGTGCAGAACAGGTGGAAGATTTTTGTGAAAGTGTTCAGGCAATGCAGTCAACAGAAACAACGATATTTGTGGTTGCAGATGAAGGTGGATTTGTCCGTTATGATATGATATCGCAAAACGGAAAGATTGATGTGACAGTCAGCTCTTATTCATGGGAAAAAGATGAACTAAGAGGAATTTATTATCAAGAATTTCCTGCTTATACGTGGAAATATACGGAGAATGGATATTTTTTTATTGAAGAATATCAGCCTCCGGGTTATGACGGAGCTCCTGGTCAGACTGGATTTCGTGTGAAGCCATTAGATAAGATGTGCAGAGAATTGAATCGGAAATATGTTTTGCCGATTGGCTATGATCTTAATAAACTACTGATTACAGACTGGAATGAAAATAATTATAAAAATCTTGATTTTTATGATTTATATGAACTTATGTATCGGCTAAAATATGGAGTGAATGTACCATATGATGATAATTACGGTAATGCAGAGTATGAGATTCCCAAAAAAGAATTTGAAGAAGTGGTTCAAACGTATCTTCCGATTGAAAGTGGGACGTTAGAAGAAAATGCAGTTTACCAGACAGAAAGCCAAACATATCGTTATAGAATGAGAGGTTTTTATGAGTGTGAGTCTCCAGACGAACCGTATCCGGAAGTGGTTAAGTATGAGGAACAAGAAGATGGGACTATAAAATTAACAATAAATGCGGTATGGACAAGAAAAATGTTAGATAAAGCAATTACCAGCGAATTAGTCGTTCGCCCACTGGAAAATGGAAATTTTCAATATTTATCGAATCATTTAATACCAACGCAGGAGAGTATAGAGCCTCAATGGTATAAGAAGCGATTATCGGATGAAGAATGGAAAGAACTATATTTGGAGGACAAATAGTGGAAGACTTAAAATGGTTACTAAAAAAACATGGGGTATGGTTCGTGATTATATTTGTTGTGATAGTAGCGAGTGCTTTAATTTGCGGACGGTGGCTAGATAAAAAGCAAGCAGAGGAAGTACTAGAACCCTTGCCGGAAATAGAGAGCAAAAAAAGTGCTAAGACAGAGGATGTGTATGAAAAAGGATATGATCTTCCTTTAGATGAAGGTGAGGACGCAGAGGCAAAACAAGAAACGAAAGCTATGATGGACAAAATTTATGAAGTGTACAAGGAGTGTGATAAAGGAAATGCAAGTAACGTAATCGTATCAGAACAAACCATAAGGGAAATGGTGGGAATTTTAGGAAAAACATCATTTCCGGTATTATATGATAATGGATATGATACCATGTACAATTATCAAGAAGTTGAAACTTTTTTGAATAATGCCATTGCAGGAAAGCAGGGGGAAGTCATCATATATGAAGTTCATAATGATGGAGGAATTGGAAGAAACAAATTTAGTTTTGATGGCAGAGAAATGTATGTTTTTTATACGGGATATTCTTGGACAGAAGATTGCAGACCTGTTAGTTTTGGTTCGACTTATACAAGAATAAAAGAGTGGAGTTATACTGACAAAGGATGGTTTTGTTATGAATATTGCGTTCCGGAACCACCGGAGGTCACAGAACTTGTCGATGGGAATTGCATGATAAGAGTGGAACCAATGGATGAAAAGAGACGGGAAATTGCAGAAAAATATCTGTTTCCACTCGGATATCAGGGGAATAATCTGCTGTGTTCTAATTGGAATAAAGAACATATGGGAGATATAGATTATAATGGATTATTTGAGTATTTGTACACAGTAGAATATCAAGAGAGGTTTGATTCAGATAAATATGAAAATGGAATTCCCAAAGATGAGTTTGAGAGGATCATGACAGACTACTTACCAGTTACGAATGAACAACTTCAAACATATGCAGTATATGATGAACAGTCTCGGACTTACGTTTGGAATAGATTAGGTTGTATGAATTACGCACCAAATTCTTTTGGTCTTTCTATGCCAGAGATAACCAGCATAGAAGAGAAGGAGAATGGAGTCTTGGTTCTTACAGTAGATGCGGTTTGTGAAAGAGTTGGTAGTGACTGTGTTATGAGTCATGAATTGACCGTTCAAGTTAAGGATGGGAAAATGAAATATATAAGTAATCAGGTATTAGGAGAGGGACTGAAAAATATTCCGGCATATCAGTATCGTTTAAGGAGAACACAGAATGAAAAAAGTAGTTAATAAATTTGGGGGAGTAATCCCCTTTATGACAGTGGCAGTTTGTGGTGCTTTAGTAGCTGTAATAGAAAAAGTAACTGATAATACATTTAGAATACTTCCACGTAATATATTGATATGTTTAGGAATAATAAGTATTGGAATACTACTATTATGGTTAAATACAAGCAAAAAAATAACTGCTCACCGTATATTTTCGGTTATACTAAAAATCATATCTGGTATTTTACTTGGAATTGTTGCTTTAAGTGGTTTGTTTGTGATGGGATTTGCATATCGTCCAGAACATGTCGTTACGAAATATGGAATAAAGATGGTTGCAAGTGTTCATAGCTTCTTGGATGAGCAGGTAGAATATTATGAATATAAGAATTGGTTCTTTTATGGTCAAAATCTAGGATATGAATATTATGGAAGCGGTGGTAATGACCCGCTGGCTCAAAACCCAAAACCAGATCCTATCCGTTTTACATTTTATGATTTAGATGGAAATGTTATTGAATCAAAAGGCATAAATTAAAGAGTTGTCAAAATGTTGGAGTAACAAATATTCTGGCATACCAGCATCGTTTGAGAAAGGTGGATATGATGAAAGAACAGGTTGAGAAAATTTACGAAGAGCAGGGTAAGGGAAAACTAAAGAGTGCATTGTTTGGCATTGCAGCATATTTTATGGTAATGGGAATTGTCAGTTTGTTTTTTGGTTCGCCATTTCCATATAAAGAACAAAAGATTTTAGGACAAGTATTGCATAGTGGCTGGATTATAGAAAAGTGGTATTTATTGATTGTTTGTGCAATTTTAGGAGTTATTGCAGGTGTTGGCAGTGCCGCTATAAAAATTCTGAAAGAACTTAGTAAATTGGATTATGATTTTTTACATAACTGTGATGTGGAGCGTTATTTAGAAACAATGATATTTGCTGTGTCTTACGGTAAAGAGCTTCACTTTAAGGGACATCAGGAAACGGTTTTTAATTTTATGCAGCAGAGATATGTTATGGCGCTTATAGCGAAAGATCATTTTGAGGAAGCAGAAGCATATTTGTCTACGCAGTGGGTTGGAAATAAAAATACAGGTCAGTATAAACAGTGCCGGACAAATGTAGGATTGATAACATATTATTACAATGGAAATGTGCAGGAATTTAATAAGCTATATCAGCAGGCTCCGGCAGTGTTTAAGAAAAATAAACTCTTTAGGGCATATAGCCTTATTTTGAAGAAGCAATTGATAGAAGCGGTGGAGCTGTTATCAAGCTATAAGGAGAATAAACCTTATAACGAGGTGAGCCGTAATGCTCTTCTTGGAAGATGTTATGCTGCATTAGGAAATATACAGTCAGCAAAAGAATGTAGGGAGTATGTGGCAGAGCATGGAAATACAATGCCCTGTAAAGAGCAAGCAGAGGAATGGCTGCTAATGCATTCTGGCAGATTGATTGGAGAAGGTAATGAAAAAAGAGAAAGTTATTGAGTTCATAAAAATATATCGGTTATACTTACCATTTGGAATTTATCTGATATTACAATTCGTGGCTGCAGGTGTGGGGAAATTAACGGACTCTGCATTGAGAAGTATTCCCAGACTTTTATTATTTTGGATAGCTGTTATTGCATCACTGCTACTGCTTCTTGCAATAAGCCGAGATTTTTTTGAATGGGGGTGTAAAAAAGGTCTAAAAGGTTTTATGATCCTAAAAAAGATCTGGTATGCCTTATTAGGAATTATTGCGACTGGTATGCTATTTGTAGGCTTTCTGATCAGTGTATTTATGTATAAGCCAGAACATATTGTAGTTCATAATGGTGTCCGCATGGTAGCCAGTGTAAACAGTTTTCTACAGGAGCAGGTAAGCTATTATGAATATAAGAATCTTATTTTTCGGGGAAGTAGACAAATTGGTTATGAGGATTATGGAAATGGTGGCAGAGATCCATTAGAAGATGAAAATAGAGAACCCATTCAACAGTATTTTGATGAATGAAGAAAAAATCCAGACAAAAGATCAGTTCTTTTGCCTGGATTTTTAAGTGGACTTTTATTCCCAAAGATGCAATTTTGACAGAATGGAAGAAGTAACTTGTGCTGCTTCAGATCCGGTGGCGTTTGAAGAACTCTGAATGTTTGTGGCAAAGTAATATACGTGACCGGAGTTTTCAATGTAGCCGATGAACCAGCCATTGACATCTTTGCCATCTACCCGGCCAGTTCCGGTTTTGCCTGACAGTGAACTATTAGCGGTTGAGGAAAGAAGAATGGATTTTTTGACCGCATTTATGTTTTGTTCAGAAAAATCAAAATCATTTTGATAGAATTTCTTTAAAAGCTCAACTTGCTCCAGAGGGGAGATTTTTAGTGAAAAATCCGTCCAGTACAAAGCAAGATTATTTCCAAGATTCTGATTTCCATAGCCAATCTTCTGAAGGAAAGCTTTTACATTGTCAATACCAGCTATCGAGTCTATGTTCTGAAAATACCAGTTAACGGAACCTTGCATTGCAGAAGTTAAGTCTTGATCTGACTCCCATGCATCAAATGGATAGTCCTCTCCATTCCAAATAAAAGTAGATTGTTCGGGAGAAATAATCCCGGATTCTAAGCCTAAGAGAGCATCATAAATCTTGTAAGTAGAGTTTGGTGTTACTCGTTTTAATGCATTATGTTTGTCATAGATACTCCATGTAGAAGTATTTTCATCATATAGAACAAAGCTACCCTGATATCCGTTAAATTCATTTTCTAAATCTAAATAGTTGACTCGTTCTCCATTTTCCTGAAACGTATATTGCTCTGAATCAGCAGCATAAGTAGATAACAGAGGAGAAAATCCAAGCAAAAAGACTGCAATTAAAAGATAAGCAATCATGCCACAGATTTTTTCATAAAAGGATGCACGCTTAAATTTGGCAATACCAAGTATCCTCCGTTTCATTTGTTTCATATTGCTGCCAATTCCTGCTGCAAAAGGAAAAGGGGAAAGAGATATTTTTTCGGCAAAATTGATGAGGGTATTTCCATAGTCCAAATAATCCGTTTTAGGAAGTATTTGTAATACAGAAGCGTCACAAGCAATCTCACGTTCAAGACGCATCTCTTTTAAAGCATACCATACAAAAGGGTTAAACCAGTAAACAATACCTGCTAAATTACTAAAATGACCAACAAGAACGTCTTTGTATCGATAATGTTGTAATTCATGCAAGAGCATATACCTCATATCCTTTGAATCAAAATCAGATATCAGATGTATCGGCATATAAATACAAGGTCTGAAGAATCCGACCGTAACAGGAGATTTTAAAAAGGCAGTGCTATAAATGGGCAGTGTTCGTTTGATACCCAATTCAGATAAACAATCTGTGAATAGTTGCCTTACTTGTTGGTTCTGTAGTGGTAATGCGGACTTTTGCAAATGATGCAGCCTTTTCCAGGAACGTAAAAGCAGAATAGTCATTGCCAGCATTCCGATTATCCATAAGCTTAAAAGTATAATATTGAAAGTAGATGGAGTAAAACTACTTATGGAAACTGCAAAATCATTTATTTTGTCTAGGGCTGAATTATGTCCAATAAGCGTATTGCTCTGAATATCTCCGCTCATGCTTTGGGTGGCTGGTGCAGAAATACCGCTGTTTAAATACGATAAGATCTGTAAAAAACTAATCGGTCGGAGTGGTAAGAACGGAACAGTAAGCAGAAGTAGCAGCAAAAACCATAGATTATATTGGACACGGCTCGATAATTTATTTTTCAAAGTGCGCTTTACAGCAATAAGTATGCAGATGAAAAGACAAATAAAAATATTGCAGATTAAGAATCGGCTTATAAAAGTCAGCAAAGTTAATCATCTCCCTTTTTTCCCTGAGCCAAAAGCAGGTGCCGTAGAGTCTCTAATTCTGCTTTGGATAATTTGTCATCTTCCAGATAAGAAGAAAGCATGGCAGTAATATCGCCATCATAGTATCGCTTCAGAAAAGAGTTGCTTTCCTGTCGGATGTATTCGTTCTCTTTTACTAATGGAGTATAGACGAACACTCTGCTGTGCTTTTCATAAGTGAGAGCTTTCTTGGCAACCAAACGCTTTAACATGGTTTGTATGGTTTTGGGACTCCAGTTGGTTGTTTGCGTTAATTTCTCTGTTACTTCATTTGTGTTGATTGGAGCATATCTCCAAACAACTTTCATCACTTCAAATTCAGCTTCTGAAATCTGAGGTAACTTACTCATATATATCCCTCCAAATCCTACATTTGTAATAAAAATAGTATAGCTTTTTTAAAAAAAGAAGTCAAATGTAAAAAGAGTGCTTGACACAAAATATTACAAATGTAATAATAATGAATATTACATTTGTAGGAGAAAAGGACGGAGAAAGATGTATGAAAAAGTGATTGTGGAATTTCCGGAAAAGAATAGATCCTCGGTATTACGTTTATTAAAAGATGCACAAAAGATATATGAAATAAAAGTATATACGGAAAACGCAAAAGTATTACGTTTCCCAGGGATAGAAATAAGTTTATCAGAACGGAAGGTAATAGTGTCTGGGAAGAAGGTACCGATGACGGCTAAAGAGTTTGATGTATTATTTTATTTGGCATATTCTTGTGGTCAGGTATTTACTAAGGGGCAGATTTATACAGCAATCTGGAAGGAGCAACCGTTAGATATTGATAATGCGGTAATGTGTCTGGTGTCAGAGCTTAGACATAAATTATCTGCTTATTCAAAAATAAAATATATACATACGATTCGTGGTGTCGGTTATAAATTCGACGTGAGTGGAAAGTAAGAATATCTGGGAAAATAGGGAATACTATAGAGGCAGAATAAAGAAAATGATTATAAGATAGTATGCTGTATTCCAATCCCGGCGTGGCATTTACAAAACGGCAGATATATGAGGCTGTGTGGCATGAAAACGCAAATGGATACTATCATGCTGTGGAGAATACGATTTTTCAGATACGCCGGAAACTGAAAGAACAGTCTGGCGGCAGAAAATATATAAAAACAGTTGTCGGTTATGGATATCAATTTAGAGCGGCCCCGGAGGAATGAGAAACCTCTGGGGCTGTTTTGGTAATCGGAAATGCAAGATTAGATTACCTGCGGAAAAAACTGAAACAATTTAAAGCGTAAGGGAGAAAATGAGGTATCGGAGAAGAACATATATACTTCGTGAGGAACACAAACACAGAAAGTTCACAAAATTATTAGCACTCACGCTTGACGAGTGCTAATATATGTGTTATAGTACATGCAGAACAAAGGAAGAGGGACAACAAAGAGAACTAAAAAATTTCTCTTGAGTTTCTTATAACATCCCAGTTCCAAAGAAACAAGGTAAACAAGCATAGAAAAAAGGAGAGATGACTTATGTTAATGCCTAGTATTTTTGGAGAAAACTTATTTGATGATATTTTCGATTATCCATTCGTAAGAAATGAAGCGGAGTCAAATGGTTTGATGAAAACGGATGTGAAGGATACCGAACATGGATATGAGATTACAATGAACCTTCCGGGAGTAAAAAAGGAAGATGTAAAGGCAGCATTGAAGGATGGTTATCTGACAATCAGTGCCACTTCAGATTCCAAGAAGGAAGAGAAAAATGATAAAGGACAGTACATCCGTCGTGAACGTTACACTGGTTCCTGCAGCAGAAGCTTTTATGTAGGTGATGCGGTAACTGAAGAAGATATCAAAGCCAAATTTGAAAACGGTACATTGAAGATGCTGGTTCCGAAAAAAGAAGAGCAGAAGGCTGTGGAAAATAAGAAATACATTGCCATTGAAGGATAATGTATTCATGACATAGATGTTCAATCTGCCGGACTTCCAAAGGAAGACCGGCTGGCATGACAGGTTCATAAAAAGGAGGAATGACTTATGTTAATGCCGAGTATTTTTGGAGAAAATTTGTTTGATGATTTTATGAGTGATTTTCCATTCTTTGATGATAGAGATCTGAGAAAGACAGAAAGAAAACTGTACGGACACAATGCAAAACGCCTGATGAAGACTGATATTAAAGAGACAGATTCCGGCTTTGAACTGGAAATGGATCTTCCGGGATTCAAGAAAGACGAGATCAAGGTTTCACTGGACAACGGTTATATGACCGTCAGTGCGGCGAAAGGCCTGGACAAGGATGAGCAGGAGAAGAAATCCGGAAAATATATCCGCAGGGAGCGTTATGCCGGAGCCTGCGAGCGTTCCTTCTATGTAGGAGAGAATGTTACAGAAGCGGATATCAAAGGCGAGTTTAAACATGGTATTCTGAAACTGCTTGTTCCGAAGAAAGATAAACCGGCGGTAGAAGAAAAGAAATACATTGCCATTGAAGGATAATGCGGAGATACAGGTGAGCGGGGGAGCGAAGAAATGCTCCTCCGCTCTTGTGCTATTTGGAGAGAAAATGAACGAGAGGTGACGGTGATGAAACAATATATACTGGATACCCAGATGGGAACCATGCAGGAAGAACCGATACAGGGAAAAATGGGCTGGGATGGAACAGAAAACCAGCAGGAGAATACGTGTCTGATACTGGCAGCAACACTAAAGGAATTTGAAGCAAGTGAAATCCTGCACCCCTGTAAAAAGGAGCTGCTTCACAGTCTGAACTGTGAGAAATACTGCAAAGTAGAGTTCTTTCATAATTGTATTCAGGGAATTATCCGGTCACCGCTGACAGATGGACACAGGCAGAAGCCGTTCCTTTTTGGATTCCTGCTGTATCAGAACATGCTGTGGTTTGTGAGTGATGATACAAAACTGCCGAACATGGTGGAACAGATTCGGGAAGAACTATATGAGGGGTTCTCTATTCAGGATTTTCTGCTTGCCTTTTTTAATCATCTGATTGAGAAGGATATGAGCTTCCTTCAGAAAATTGAAGATGGGCTGGAACGTATGGAAGAAAAAGTGCTGGACAGGAAAGAAACCCACCTCAATGAAGCAATCATGCAGAACCGCAGGAAGTTATCACAGCGACACGGCTACTATGTGCAGCTGATGAACATTGGAGATTATATGCAGTCGATTCTTCGGGAGCAGGCCCCGGATGCGGAAAGCGGGTGGAGTCTGTTTACCCACAGAGTAGAGCGGTTACATGGGTATGTGGAAATGATGCGGGAGCATTTGCTGCAGATCCGTGAAATGTATCAGACACAGGTAGATATTGAGCAGAACCGGATTGTTACCTTTCTTACGGTAATTACCACAATCTTTCTGCCTCTGACGCTGGTCACCGGATGGTATGGAATGAATTTTGTGCATATGCCGGAATTGGGATGGAAATACGGATATCTGATTATTATCGTTCTGTCGGTAATCGTGGTAGTGGCAGAAATCCATTATTGTAAAAAGAGAAAAATGCTGTGAAAGGGTGGCGGAATATGGAAGCCTATGATAGAGAAAATAAATTTTGGAATGAGATCTATTCTGAATGCCAGCCGGTAGATCTAAGAAAGATAAATTTAACGGTAGAACCGGGATTTGACGGCGTTTTGTATGAATTTGGAGAAAAGACCAGCCGTGTATTGGATTTTGGGTGCGGTACAGGCGATATTATTTTCCAGTATATGCAGAAATTTCCGGAGAAGAAGGGCGTTGGGATTGATGAAGCCGAAAAAGGAATTGCATTTGCAAAAGAAACTGCGAAATTAAGTCAATACAGGAAACTTCACTTTTTTACCGGAAACAGTGGGATGCTGGATGATTTTGAAGATGGAGAATTTGACGGCATTATTCTGTCTAATGTTCTGGATGTGATGCCGGAGCAGGTGGATGAAACCGTATTAAAAAGACTGGACCGTGTGCTGGCTCCGGGCGGCTATTGGTTCATAAAGCTAAATCCATATTATACAGCAAAAGAACTTCGCAAACTTGATTACGAGAGTGAAGGCAATCATCTGTATGAGGAGGACGGCGTTCTACGGCTGCATCAGGAGACAACAAACCATTGGAAGAAAATTTTTGAATCCTATGGAACCATCGAGCGATACATGGAATTTATCTATCCATGGCAGGAAGGGTTAAACAGACTTTTCCTGATAAAAAAAGAGTAAGAATGAAGGAGACGAGAAGCATGAAAGAAATAGAGATTATTCTGAAGACAGAGATGGAGGCACTTGAATTAGTGAATCTTCTTGTTAAGTATCCGTGTGATGTGGATATGGTATCAGGAAGATATGCGATTGACGCAAAATCTATTTTAGGTGTTCTGGGACTGGGATTAGGCAAGAAAGTGAAATTAGTTATCCATGCGGATGATGCGAAGGAATTACTTCAGCAGTTATCGCCATATTTATGTAAGGCCTGAAAAAAGATCAGGATTTTTAGTTTTAAAACTTCCAAGAGAGATAAAATCTTTTGGGAGTTTTTTCTTTGGGAAGCAGCCAATAATACCAAATAATTACTCTTGATTTTAGAACACCAGTTCGCTATAATGAAACAAAAAGGAGGGAACGTAAGTTTGGATAAAGTGATCTTTCATATTGATGTTAATTCTGCGTTCCTTTCCTGGGAGGCAGTTTACCGCCTCTATCATCTGGGCGGAAGTGTGGACCTGCGTGAACAGGTATCAGCAGTCGGCGGGGATATGGCGATGCGGCATGGGATTATTCTGGCAAAATCTATCCCTGCCAAACGATATAAGATCCAGACAGGGGAGACGATTCTGGAAGCACAGCGCAAATGCCCCAACCTGATGTTGGTACCGCCCAATTATGGGCTGTATGAGCGGTGTTCTGCAGCGTTTATGAATATATTAAGACAGTATTCGCCGGTGGTGGAGCAGTACAGTATCGATGAAGCCTTTGTGGATATGACCGGGACGGAAGGGTTGTGGGGAGAACCGGTAACAGCAGCCAACCGGATACGGAATCAGATCCGGGAAGAACTTGGTTTTACGGTAAATGTAGGCATTTCTGAGAACAAATTACTGGCGAAGATGGCGAGCGATTTTCAGAAGCCGGACAGGGTGCATACTTTATGGCATCGTGAAATCGAAGAAAAGATGTGGCCGCTTCCGGTCAGTGATCTGTTTTTTGTAGGGCGGGCAACAGCAAAAAAGCTGTTGAATATGGGAATCCGCACGATTGGGGAACTTGCCCATGCACAGCCGGATATCTTAAAGAGTCATTTGAAGAAACACGGAGAAGTCATCTGGCTGTTTGCCAACGGGCAGGATGTGTCCGTCGTACAGAAGGAGCCGCCTGCAAATAAAGGCTACGGAAATTCTACGACCATTGCTTTTGATGTCTGTGATGCGTCTACGGCGAAGCTGGTACTTCTGGCACTGGCGGAAACGGTAGGGACAAGGCTCAGAGCGGCTGGTGTGCGTGCGGAAGTCATTGCAGTCGGCATTAAGACCTATGACCTTCAGTATGCGAGCCACCAGATGACGCTAAATCATGCAACGAATATCACCATAGAAATCCATCGCTGTGCCTGCCAGTTATTTGACCAGCTATGGGACGGAACGGCAATCCGGCATCTGGGGATTCATACCAGCCGGATCAGGGACCATCAGGACATGCGGCAGTTGGATATGTTTGACACGACAGATTATGAGAAACTGGAAAAGGTGGATGCAACAGTGGATAGAATCCGGAGACGATACGGGAATGATGCAGTCATGAGGGCTGCTTTTGCCGGAAGTCCTATCGATCACATGTCAGGTGGTATCAGCCGGGAAAAGAGAACCGTGGATTATAAAAAGGTGAAAGTTGATTAAGGAAAGAAGGGAATAGTATGGCATTTGGAATCGGAACGAATACAGAGCATCCGGAGCATCAGCTCCTTGCAGGGGCAGTCAATGAGGTTGCGGTAAAGTGCTGGTTCACCTCCACCGGCAGATCAATGCCCCTGATGATGAAGCTGCAGACAGAATCGGACGGGATCATTGAAGTTTCTCCGATTCAGGTACTTTCTTCGGAAAAGCAGTTCTATGCGGGGATTTTGAACTGGAAATACAAATGCCAGGCAGAGGTCAACCACCGGATGCAGGAATTTACGCTGCTGTTCTGCCCGGAGGATTGTGCATGGAAGTTGGTTGTCTGACAAAGATAAAGGGCGTATAATCAGATAGAATACAAAAGAAAGTGAAATGAGATAGTATGATTGCGATACAGATTACGGAAAAAGGACATGGAAATCAGTGGTGGAAAGAATTATTGTCCCTTTATCTGAAGGAAGGGGAACCTTTTGAAATTCACTGCTGGAAGAATGAGAAAGAAGAAATTGCGTCTGCTCTGCAATATGGTACTTTAGAAGAAACAAACTGGGAATATGGTGAAGTCATAAAGGGAATGCTGACAGCAGAGCTTATCCGGGAGTTATTGGAGTGGAAGTGTACCGAGGATAATGTTTATGAAAAATTGACTCCATATTTTACATTGCAGGCAGGAAACGTCTGCAGTGAGCATTACGGTACAGAAATTTATCTGGAACAGGAACCGGAAAAGGAAGAAAAGATTCAGCAGATTTTAGACAGAATTTCTGCTTATGCGAGTATTTCAGAATATCAGAAAGAACAGGACAGGTGATGGAGCGTGTGCGGACGGTATTATGTAGATGATGAGACTGCCAGAGAAATTGAGAAGATCGTGCGGGATCTGGATAAAAAGCTGCAGATTGAGCGGGCTGGTGATATCCGCCCATCGGATGCGGCACTTGTGTTAAGCCAGAGAGAGCACCATCTGACAGCGGAGCAGATGAACTGGGGATTTCCTGGATTTCAGGGGAAAGGGCTTCTGATCAATGCAAGAGCAGAGGGAGTGCTGGAAAAGAAAACCTTCCGGGAAAGTGTGCTGCATCGTAGGTGCGTCATTCCGGCAAAAGGGTTTTATGAGTGGAATCAGGGAAAGGAAAAATTCAGTTTTGAAAGAACAGAGCCGGTGCTGTTTATGGCAGGCTGCTTCAATCAGTTTCAGGGGCAGAACCGGTTTGTAATCCTGACGACAGAAGCAAATGCATCGGTTTCCATGGTGCATGAGCGGATGCCGCTTGTACTGGAGTCACAGGAAGTAGAAGACTGGGTGTTGGATGACTATGCGGTGGAGTTTTTACTGCATAAGACACCCGTGTTATTGAATCGGAAGTCAGATTATGAGCAGATGAGTTTATTTTAAAATATAAAGATTATGATATGGTCACAGTCATTTCTGGTAACCGTGGGTATTTTAGATAAGGAAAATACTATTTTTTTATCAGACAGCCAATGTCTAACAGGAGAATTATGGCATTTCTCGCTTTGTGTCGTGTTCTTTTGGGATATTATGCGTTACTTTATAAGCGAAAGGAGGAGGACAATGGATGTAAAGAAAATCGGCGGTTTTCTAAAAAAGCTCCGTCAGGAGAAGAAAGTCACACAGGAGCAGCTTGCAGAAATTATCGGAGTGTCAGGAAGAACGATCTCACGTTGGGAAACCGGAGTTTCCCAAAGTTAAAGATACCACATCAATCCCACGCGGACTTTTGCTCAACCGATACAGCCGGAGGGCTGGATAACAAGAAAAGGCGGTATGCGCCCCGTGGAGGGGTAGCGTACCGCCTTTTCTTGTGGGGGTTTCCAAAGGGGGCAACGCCCCCATTTGGCACACGACTTTGCGAAGCAAAGTGTAGTGTGTTATACGCTCTGCCGGCGTTGCCGTGAAAATGCCGTTGCCGCCGGGGAGGGCAAGGGCATTTGAAGCGGCAGGAAAACAGGGCTGTGCTTGCGTGGCGTGGAGCCGCAAGCGCAGGTCTGGACTCATCAGCAGACAGGGCGTATATGAAAGCCCCAGTTCCTCGTCCTACGCTCCAACTTGTGGACAAAGTGTCCCGAAGTTGTGGCCACACTCCCGGAAAAGTAGCAGGACAACGGGCAACCGTCAAGGCTGAAATGAACGGGTTTACACCCGGCCTTGACCTCCGCCCGCTGTCCCGCTGGATGGGTGGACAAGGCGGCCAATCCCTCAAAGTGCTTGGCCGCTCTCTTTCTGATTTTGAGGTATTCAGTTTTTCAAAATTGAATAATCAAAATAAATTTTTTCGATTGAAAAAATTTTATTTGTTATCATCTTCAATGCCATATTTTTTCTTTTGCCGAATCACATAATTACTGATTTTTTCATCATATAGTGGATACTGGTAATCCAACTGGCATGCCACTTCTGACGAAACCTCCCGGAACAATGCCATACATTGTTCAAAGGATTCCCACATATGGGGATAGGAATCCATATTATAAGTGGACATAAGTCGTTCCCACAATTCCTCTGGGACATATTGCTTCATAAATTTATAGTTTTTTCCCAAACTGAAATGAAATCCCTGTTTGATACCAATCAGCCAGGAAATCATGCGAAGCAATTCTTTTCGTACTATATCATTCATATGGTCAATAGCAAAAAGAATTTCTTTGCGGCATAAGCCCTTTACTACATATGTTGTAGTATTCCAAAATTCATTACAGCAATCGTCAAACATTCTTTGAGTAGGCTTCTGCAAGTGGTAGTCTATATCCGTTGGTATTGGCGGCTTTACGATACGGTTGTCTTTATCCAACAGTAACTTTACCAGTTTATCCCATGTAAAATACTCGTCTATCAGTTCCAGCGGCAGCAAAGTTAAATCTATCTTAACATCATCAGTAAACAGCATTAAATATGAAAATCCCTTTTCTACAGCTGGAAATAATTCCATATCTTCCGGCTTTTGCAGAATCAACCTTTCACCAAATATATCTAGCCATTTATCATCACTTGTGAAGCTGTCCATATCCGTAACAAAAAAAGTAATATCAAAATCCTGAAAATCATCAGGCGGAATATTTGTATTTGTTCTAGATCCTTCCAAAGTAACCATGCGAATGCGTTTGTCTGTTTTTGCAAAATTCAAAACAATATCATAAACTTCCTTTTCTGATCTCATTTTTATCTCCTCCAATTATTGAAATAGGTGTGAAGCCATTTTAGGGCTTTCCCGCCTTGATTACCCTTTAGCAAAGACGGGCGGGACTGTCAACGGCGGCGCATGAAATGCGCCGTTCATCTTGACCGTTGACTGGCTCGGCTGGCTTTGCTATCTTCCTGACAAATGGGAATGTCTAAGATAGTAAAGACGTCCCACATGCAACTCTTTCTTTTATTGCGGAAACCGTATCTTTAATTGTGAATGTAGTTGTGTCTATGACATTTGATTCATATACTCCCAAACCGGAAAATTGCTCCCACATTGTTTCCACTAATTCAATATTTGTTTTTCTATCTAATTTTGAGCGTTCCACAGCTCGCTTCATAGTTTCTTTTTTACTCGCTCTTAATACAATATAGTGTACCTCGTAATCTTCTTGGGCAAGAGCTTTCCATGGCTCCAAAAACCATGGCCCGACAATCCCATCTACAATTACATCATATCCGCCACGAGCATATCGCTTTGCAGCTTCTAAAAAGGCTTCAATGACAACCAGATTTTGCTCGTTGGATTCTGGCAAATGTGGTGGTATTGCGCCTTTGCTTAAGTAATGAAAAAAGTCATCGGTGTGCATATGCACTGATTTATCCATATCTGATTCCTTTGCGACAATTGACGCAGTTGTTGTTTTTCCTGTCCCCGGTGAGCCTGTAATCACAATAATTCTTCCTTGATTCATCTGTATTTTCCCTCACAATTCAAATTTATCACTTTGTTCCTGCCTGCTCAATCATCTTCTTCGCAAACTGCTGGAACATTTCAACAGTTTCTTTATCCATCGGTGTAAGCTGTCCGATCTGTCCAGCTATCATCGCCGTTACATCGTCAATGGAAAGTGGTTTTTGTTTCTGTTCCGCCAGTGCGTCCCGCATGGCTTGGAACATAGCGGCGG
>OLNJ01000332.1_pt1 | contig 42925 bp, 44 predicted proteins | sample 1672191 | NCBI WGS metagenome assembly OLNJ01 (sample SAMEA3136657, study PRJEB25190) | human gut metagenome | biome: human gut; feature: human-associated habitat; material: faeces | place: Austria | collected 2013
TACCTCCTTGTATTATAGTTTTGGTCGGCAAACCTACTATAATTTTACAACGGAGGTTTTTTTATTTCTACTCACCGCTAGAAGCTTTCCGGAACCACAGGTAGAACCTGTGGTATTCTAAATACAATAAAAGGTATAGCAAATTAATTACTATACCTAAAAAACTATTTATAAACTCACTTTTTAATCCCTTATCTTCATTTATATTTTGCTAAAACTTACCTGTGGGATAATTTAATTTATTTTCAATTTTATGGTATAATCCTTTTAAGATTGGAGAGATTGGACATGGAAAATTTAAAAAGTAAAGCTATTATAAAAAAAGAAAAAATCATAAATGCTGCAGTAAAAGTATTTTTACAAAAAGGTTTTGAGAAAGCCACTGTTAGAGAAATTGCAAGAGAAGCTGGAATTACTACAGGAGCAATTTATCATCATTATAGAAATAAAGATGAATTAATTCACGATGCTGTCACAAAGCATATTCACTTTATTGACAGCCTAAATGCCTATAAAGGAAATTCTCTAAAACCTTCTTCTGAAATTATTGATGAAATAAAAGTAGCAGCTTCAAAAAGACTTAGCAATCTTACGGCTCAACGTCTTCATATATTGCTTACAGCAAATGTTTTACTTGATGAGAATACATTATTAGATGAATATAAAGAAACCTACGAATCAATAATATCGAAAACTTCTGATATGTTTGTATATACCTACGGAATTGAAAATGAGAAATACAAAAAAATAGTTGCTTCTATTTTAGTAGCTGCCTTAGATGGATTTGCAATACAAGCTTCTTTAGGAATTCTTGATACTAATGATAAAGAATATATTAATACTATTACAGATTTTTTTGCTAAACTCGGAGAGCATCTAATTATTAGTCATAAATAAAGTGCGAGCGAAGCTCACAGGTGAAAGGTCGACTTCGTCGAAGTGAAAAGGCTACTAGCGTAGCTGGGAAAAGTTAACTACGTTAAGGGGAAAATGATACTATAAGTATCCGAGAAAAGCATTTTATCTCATTAGAGATCTTTTCCCTATTGCCATAGGCAATATTTTCTCCTCAGCTTCAGCTGACTTTTCCCCTTTGACGAAGTCAAACTTTTCACCAAAGTGCTTCGCACTTTATTTCAAGTATTCATTATTAACCATTTATAGATTCAATTAAGTTTATAAAATCTCCTTCGTTCATCTTACTTAAATATATATCAATTAACGTTTTTGTAGGCATATCTTTATATCCTTTTTTCCCATTTACAAATATATTTTCAACTTTTTCTTTAAACCCGTCTATATCTTCTTTTAACTCTTTAATAAACTCATTAATTTCATGTTCAACTAACTCAGCCATTATCTTTTCTCTTAAATCATAGTTAAAACCTTCTGCAAAAGCTTTCTCTTCATCAGTTAATCCAGTAGTGTCATTATTTAATATTTTAAATATATCCATTCCTTTTATATACTCCTCTATATGTTAATATTTATTATTATACCTCTCTAAATTAAAATATGTAAAATATAAAAAGTAGGCAGTCAACTAAAACTACCTACTTTTTATATAGAGTATATTATTTTTGTTTTGAAAAATTTGTACTTAGGTATGTTAAATTTTAAAAGCGATTTTACTCCTTATTAATCACTACTTTATAGCAGCGTCAACTTCCTCTACCATTCTTAAAGTTGAAGTGAACCCACCTACTGATGTATACCAGATTGTTGGATCTAAGTATACAATGTTATCATTCTTATAAGCATCTGTTCTTGCAACTAATTCATTATCAAATAATTCCTTAGCTGAAGTATTTCCACCTGTAACTGCAGCTCTGTCTACAACAAATAAGTATTGAGGATTCTTTTCTGCTACGTATTCAAATGTAGCTTTTTGTCCATGAGTCCCTGCATCAATTGTTGTATCTACTGGAGTTACACCAAACTCTTTATGGATTATACCAAATCTTGATTCTTGTCCATATACGCTGAATGCACCATCATTAGCTAAAGTTATTAATCCGTTTATGTTCTTTTCTGTAACTTTTGCATTTAATTCGGCTATAGTTTTTTCAATTTCTTCTACTTTAGAAGAAACTTCTTTTTCTTTTCCGAAGATTTGACCTAAGATATCCATGTTGTTTTTGAATGATCCTAAGTAATCTGCATTATCAATTCCTAAATGTATTGTTGGAGCTATTTTGTTTAACTCTTCATAATAATCAGCTTGTCTACCTGAAATTATGATTAAATCTGGAGTTAATGCAAATATTGCTTCCATATCTGGTTCTTTTAAAGTACCAATGCTTGAATATTCTTCACCAGCATATTTAGTTAAGTAATCAGGAAGTCCACTTTGAACTACACCTGTAACATTTACTCCTAAGCTATCTAATGCATCTAATATACCGTAGTCAAATACTACTACCTTTTGTGGATTTGTTGTTACTGGTGTTTCACCTAATTCATGTGTTATTGTAATAGTTTCGCTTACAGGTTCAGAGTTACCTCCTACAAACTTAGGTATAGTGATACCTGCTGCAATTAATAATACTAAAATTATCCCGATAATCATTGATTTGTTTTTCATTTTTTGTTCCCCCTTATTTTTTATTTAAAAATACACACATATATTTCTGTTATTTATATTTTCTATATGGAAATCAATCTCATATATTTTTTCTAATTCTTCTTTTTGGATTGTATCTGTAGCGGGTCCATTCTTAACTAGCTGACCATTCTTTAAAGCTACTATATTATCTGAGTAGCATGATGCAAAGTTAATATCATGGATAACTATTACTACAGTTTTTCCAAGTTCATCCGTTAGAGTTCTAAGTATCTTCATTATCTCTACAGAATGCTTCATATCTAAGTTGTTAAGTGGTTCATCTAAGAATATATAGTCACTATTTTGAGCAATAACCATAGCTATATAAGCTCTTTGTCTTTGTCCTCCACTTAATTCATCTAAATATTTATCTTGAATATCTTCAAGCTGCATATATCTTAAAGCTTGGTCAACATTTTCTATATCTTCCTTCTTTAAGTTACCTCCACAGTGTGGAAATCTACCGAACTCTACAAGTTCTCTAATAGTTAATCTTATGTTTATATTATTTGTCTGTCTTAAGATAGACACTTTTTTAGCTAATTCCTTGTTATCCCATTCTAAAACATCCTTACCATCTATAAGAACTTCTCCGCTATCTCTTTTGATAAGTCTGCTTATTATTGATAATAATGTACTCTTACCTGCTCCGTTAGGACCTATAAAAGATGTAATCTTACCTTCTTCTATTTTAAGAGAGACATTATCAACTACTTTTTTATTACCATAAGCTTTGGTTATATTCTTAACTTCTATCATCTATTTCTCTCCTTCATAACTAAGTAAATAAAGTATATTCCTCCAATAAAGTTTATAATTACACTTACTGAAGTTCCAAAATCCAATAATTGTTCTACTATAAGTTGTCCACCTACCAAAGCTATAACACTTATAATTATCGTTGCTAATCCAAGCACTTCATGCTTATAGGTATTTATCATCTGTCTTGCTATGTTTACTACTAAAAGTCCTAAGAATGTTATAGGTCCAACTAAAGCCGTTGATACTGATGTAAGTATTACCACTATAACAAGTATCTTCTTAGACATCTTATCGTAATCAACACCTAAGCTTATAGCCTCATCTCTTCCAAGAGACATTACGTCTAACACCTTGACGATATCATAACAGTAAGCAATTGAAAGAATAATCACTATACTTGCAAGAAGCATTATATCTGTATTTACATTATTAAAGCTCGCCATCATCTTATCTTGAACTGTTAAAAACTCTGTTGGATCGATAAGAACCTGCATAAAGTTTGTTAAGCTTTCAAAAAGCGTTCCGCAGATAACTCCTATTAAAAGTATTGTAAATATATTTTTTGTTCCTTTTCTAAATACAAACTTATAAAGTACTGCTGAAAAAGCTATCATAACTACTATTGTAATAATGAAGTTTATATTTCCATTAGTTATAAGCACTGATGATGATCCAAGTAAAAATACTACTGTAGTTTGAAGCAGTACATATAATGAATCTAATCCTAGAATACTAGGTGTTAATATCCTGTTATTAGTAACTGTCTGGAATATTAATGATGAAAATCCTATTGCAGCTCCAGTTAAAACCATTGCTATTACCTTAGGTATTCTTCTATACATCGCATATTGATAGTTTGCACTATTTACACCTATCGTTAAAAACAATCCTATAAGTGCTACAGCTACTATCGATAATATTATTAATTTTTTATTATTCTTCATCTTTAGTCCCCCTTATAATCATATAAAGGAATATTGCACTACCAATTACTCCAACCATCATCCCTATTGATATTTCAAATGGGAAAATTATTATTCTTCCTAAAATATCACAGATTAATAAAAATACTGGTCCAAGTAATGCTGTGTGATATAAAGTCTTCTTTAAGTTATCTCCACTATAAAGACTTACTATATTAGGTATTATTAACCCTAGAAACGGAATGTTTCCTACTGTTATAATTGTAACTGCTGATATTAAAGCAACTATTACAAGCCCTACATTAACTACAAAGTTATAATTAAGTCCAAGGTTTATTGAGAACTCTTCTCCCATCCCAACAATTGTAAACTTATTTGCATAAAGAAATGCTAATATTACCATTGGAATACTTAAATAAAGCAGCTCGTATCCACCTTTCATAATTAATGACATGTCACCTTCCATCCAAGAGGTTACATTTTGTACTAAGTCGTACTTTAGAGATATAAATGTGGTAATTGAACCAACTACCTTACCAAGCATCATCCCAACTAGTGGTACAAATATTATATTTTTAAGCTTAATAGCTTTTATCATCTTCATAAATATCATCGTTCCGACTACTGCAAATATAAATGCTGTAATCATCTTCTGCATAGTAGTTGCTGATGTTAACACCACCATTGAGAATAGAATCCCAAGCTTTGCAAAATCTACTGTTGCTGCCGTTGTTGGCGATACAAACTTATTTTTACTAATCTGCTGCATTATAAGACCACTTATACTAAGTCCTACCCCTGCAACTATTATTGCAATAAGTCTTGGTAGTCTACTTATAAAAATAACTTCTAATTTATCTATATTTAATTCAAATATATCTTTTATACTTATGCTACTTACACCTATGAATATAGATGCTATCGATAATACAATAAGTATTAAGAACAAATATCTCTTCTTCATGTATTTCCCCCACTTATCAGATGTAGACTTTTTAAATGTCAATATGTTATAATAAAATTCACTCAATCTTCATTGAGAATACATTTTAAATTCATCTACTATATATTATAACAATTTTATTGATAATAATTATCAATTTCATATTTGTATATTATCATCTATTTCCAAAGATGTCTTACACAATATTTGTTTTTATTAAAATATATTTAGATTATTTTACGAGGTACAAAATGAATGCATTAACACTTAAATTTAATATGGAATCATTCTATTTCTCTACTCATTTACCCATTAAAGCCTTCTCAACTGAAGGACAAGAGTACCACTCTGTGGGCTATGATAAAACATCAGACTTATCTCTAAAGGAACTAGATTTTAATGATTTGATTTCAAGAATATATTCAGATAAAAAAATAAACTCCCCTATAGATATTTCACCTATAGAGGATGTTAATTTTACTGTATGTCCTATTATTTCTAAAAATTATGAACATGGATTTTATTTAATTGGTCCATATACAACTAATGATGCTTCTTCTAAAGCCATATTTAAGCCTAAACATTGTATAATCTATCTATTAAATATTCTATACATCAAATTAGAAAATATAGATGATAATACTTCTAGTAAGACAAGCTATAATTTCAATGTTAATAAAGCTATAAAATATATTGAAGAAAATTATAAAAAACCAATTACTCTTGATGAAGTCTGCTCTAATATAAATATTAATAAAAGCTATTTCTGTACTATATTTAAAGAGCATACTGGCAAGACCTTCTCCCATTACTTAAGTCACTATAGAGTTGACAAATCTAAGGAACTCCTTAAAGATACAGATTTATCAATTACAGAAGTTGCTTTAACAGTAGGTTATAACTCTGTAAATTACTTTAATAATAATTTTAAAAGACTTAATAATATTACTCCCGTTCAATATAGAAATGAGATAAATAATTTAAAATAACTTTATTTAATTAAAAGAAACTGCTACAAAGCAGTTTCTTTTAATTAACCATTATTAATTTGTAATTTTTCATTAAACATAATATATTTTTAGCGAAATAAATATTTCCTAGTTGCGAACAATATAACAATTGATAATATTCCTATCAAATTTTCAAAATTAGACATATGCCCAACAATTAATCCTCTTGCAAGTGCAAAAAGCAATACTTCTACTACCGTTTCTGGTGTATGCTTACATAACATTTTTATAAATTCTATCCCTATAACAAAATTAAAAGCTATATCTAGGTAACTGCTAAATGCTTCTAATTTATCACTTTCTGTAAAGATAGATATCAAATCACCAGCTAAATAAATAACTGCTATACTAATAAAAATAGCTAAAAGAATTCCTATTATTATTTCTAAAAAATCTACTACCACAAGTACTTTTTCATTTAAAAACTTCTTCATTTGAATCCCTCTTTTTATAAAATAGTAATTTGACCTCTTTTTATAATTTACCCTAAATATCTATAAATATTTATCAACTATGAACTCCAAAGCATCTTCTTTTTTGCTTTTTAGCCGTTTTATATAATTCAAATTATTTACACCCATAAACTTAATCTCCTAAACTTAATGTCTTGTAAAAGCCTTACATACTATATAGCGAAAATAAATATAATTATTCTCAACTCAATATAATTAATTTAAAATTATAAATCACCTTGCTTTGAACTATATCAAAAAAACTTAAATAAGAATACATATGATAGTAAAATTATCACAGGTATTCTTACTTAAGTTTATTTATCATTTTTCTCTCTAAATAAATCCTCCCTTTTCTTTATGAAGCTTTAGATATTTTTCTAATATTATTAGTATCTAATGTTTCAACAAAATCTATTTTATATTTTCCTCTGGAATCCTTATTAAATTTAGCAATTCCAGTTAACTTATCATTCCTAAAAAAAACTACTTTATCAGTATCGTAATTAAATTCATCAATTATATTTATCTCTTCTGATTTATCTATATAATCTTTATGTAGATAGCTTATGCTCCTCTTTATTCCATCCTCGTTGTTTCCATTAATACTCCTTTGAACAAAATAACAATTTAAATAAAAACTACAAATAATAAGTATTATACCAATAAGCCCCACTGCTAAAACCACCTTTTTCTTTTTCAAAACTAAAGACCTCCTACAATATTTGCTACAAGTTAAACAATGTTAATTGACTTACACTTGTATTTTATTATAGAAGGTCACAAAATATTATTATTTACTTTATATATCTACTTATTAAAATATGAATAATTTACCAATTCAAATCCATTATCATCTAAGAATTTTTTAACTTTTTCAGAAGTTAAAACCTTATGTTCCTTAGCTCTTTGAATATTGTATGAGCTTGATCCTAAAAGAAATGCATCAATGAAAGCTGGATGACACATTAAATCTACAACTTCACTTCCTCTTAAGTCCTCTAAATGCTCTTCAAAGTACTCTTCTTTAGCATTATCCATATAAAAAGTTCCTAAGCATTGAGCATAGTCTATTCCTTCAATAGGCATCATATCTACTGATTTTCTAATAGGTAGCTTGTACTCATTTGCAAGTCTTTCTATTACAGGTCTTAAAAATTCTCTTCCATGTACATGGTGATGTGAATCTAAGTGAGTAATTTCAACTCTTTCACGTACTCTTTCAATTTGAGCCTTAAACTCTCTATATACTTCTTCTAAATCTATATTTTTTATTACTTCTTCACTTGGTTTTCTAATGAAATCTCCATTTTGATCAACTATAGTTTTATGATCTTTTAAAAGTGGTTTATAACAAGTTAATGTCATATGAACACCACATTTTAAAGTAGGATTTTCTTTTATTAATTCCATTCCCTGTTCAAAACCTGGCATATTAGCCATAACTGTACATGATGTTACTATTCCATTTTTATGAGCTGATATTATTCCGTGATTTACGCCTTCTGAATATCCAAAATCATCAGCGTTTACTATAATTTTTGCCATTTTTATTTCCCCCTCACGCTTTCCTATGTAAACATTTTCTTGAATGGTAAAAAAATATACTTTTTTATATTAGTAATTATATATTTTCTAAAATATTTTCTCAATAAATATCAATATATTTTCAAAATTTGAAAATTACTAGTTTTACTTTTTATTTATATTTATTGAAATTACACCCCAATTTAAATTTTATTGCAAAACATCCTAAATTCACAGGGAGATAAAAGTCAAAAACAGGAACCTAAGGAAGAAATGGATGGAGATGGGGATATGAAGAGAGAGGAGGTACCGGAAGTGGACTATAATTATATAAATTCTCAATATTTACAAACTTTAAAAGTCTGAATTTTAACATTGTTTTAACTTACTATTTAGTATATTATGTTTACATAACTTTTTAGATAATAGTTACTAGGAGGTAGTCAAAAATGGCAAAATACAAAATTGGGCAGCTTTCTAAAACAATGGGCGTTTCTACTCATTCAATAAAACATTATGAAAAATTTAGACTAGTTCATCCTCATAAAGATGATACTACAAACTATAGATATTATGACCTATCTCAATATGCAAGAATTATAGAGTGTAGAAAATTTAGAAATATCGGTGTACCTATTAAAGATATTTCACTTCTTTTGAATGACTCGAATAATAATGAATTCAATGAAATATTAGAAGATCATATTTCTGACTTAGATTCTCAAATTAAAACTCTCTTACATCAAAAAAAGCTTGCTGAGACTTTATATAATAAAAGTAAATACTGTGATAAATACCTTAATGAATGGTTTATTGATATTATGCCTTCCATATACTTTTTAAAGCAAAGCAACAATACAGATATAATAGAAGATAATCATTCTTTTATTGATGATATAAATCTCATAGATTATGTACCTATAGTTGAATCTATTCTATGTATAAATAAAGATAGCTTTATAAATAACAATATAACTTATTCTTGGGGGCTTGGTTTTACAGAAGAAAATTCTTATTTAATAAACAGTACTATAACTAAAAATAACAAGTTTACTAGAATTGAAAGTAGAAAATGTTTTATAACTTATATAAAAATTCAACTTCCATACATAGCAAATGGCTCACTCATAAATACTATAAAAAATATTTTAATCAAATTTCCTATTAAAATTTCCTCTGATATTCTTGCTTTTTCAATAAAAAAGAGTAATGATAATGGAGTTGTATATGAATATCTTAAAATATGTATACCTATAAACTAGTTATTCTGCTGTATTTAACAAGTTTAGCTAAAACTTAAGTACTATATTCAAGTTTTAATAAAATAATATAACTTTCCCTCGTTTATACTCTATATCTTTAAGAATATAGAGTATTTTTATGTCTTCTTTTATAAAAACTAATCAAATCTATTTTTTATTCTATATTGACTTCAGTACTACACTCATATTTAAAATGTGCTTGTTAATTATCAAACAGCAAATGAGGGGGAAAACACATGAAAAGATCTTTAATTAAAAGACTTTCTGCAGTTGTTTCACTTACTTTAAGTCTTTCTTTAGTAAGTTGTACAACTAACAATAATGCTAATAACGATAAAAATTTATCTTTTACAGCTGGAACTTACACAGCAACAGGAAAAGGTAATAATGGCGACATTAAAATTGAAGTTACTGTAAGCGATTCAAAAATCGAAGATATAAAAGTAACTGAATCTTCAGAAACTCCAGGACTAGGAGATGTTGCTTTAGACTCTATGATTGAAAGTATTCTTTCTACTCAAAGCATAGGTGTTGATACAGTAACTGGAGCAACTAACAGTTCTAACGGTTTATTAGAAGCTTTAGAAGCTTGTTTAACTGAAGCTGGTGGAGATTTAGATTCTTTAAAAGTATCAGTTGAAAAGAACGGTGAAGATGAAGTTATGGAAACTGAAGTTGTAGTTATCGGTGGGGGTGCTTCTGGTACTGCTGCTGCTCTACAAGCTACTGATGATGGTGGTAAAGTTATATTAGTTGAAATGACAGCTTCTCCAGCAGGTCAAGGAACTATGGCTGGTGGAATGTTTGCTACTTCTTCAACTGAGCAAAAAGAAAAAGGTGAATTAGTAGATAATAAATGGGTTTATGATCAATTTATAAATACTAGTAACTACACTGCTAACGGTGGATTACTTACAAAAATAATTCAAAACTCTGGTGATACAGTAGATTGGCTAGAAGAAAATGGTTGTGACCTTGTTTTAGCTCACCCTGCTACAGGAGGATACTATGAACATAGATCAACTCACCAAGCTGATACTTTACATGGTTATGCTGAAGGTGGAACAGTTGCATTAACTAAGCTTCACAAATCAATTGAAGAAAAAGGTGGTACAGTATTATACTCTACTAAAGCAACTGAGCTTATAATTGAAGACGGTGTTGTTAAAGGTATCATTGCAGAAAAAGCTGATGGTGGTAAATTAACTATAAATGCTCAATCTGTAATATTAGCTACTGGTGGATTTGGTGGTAACGAAGAAAAAGTTGCTGAAACTTTCGGTGAAGGTTTTGGTGTTTCAAGAGTTGCAACTAACATCGGTACTGGTATAGAATTAGCTAAATCAGCTGGTGCAGCTGCAAGCTATGAAGATGCAATCACAATGCACTATGGGGTTTCTAGAGGTGGTACAAAGTGGAATACAACTTTAAATGCTGCACTTCTTAACCCATACCTACATGTTGATGTAGACGGAAATAGATTTATGAACGAAGAAGCTTTCATATTTGAACCAATCAAATCTTCTAACGTAATTAAATCTCTTCCTCAAAGAACTGCTTACGAAATATTTGATAGCACTATGATTGAAACAGTTAAAGAAAAAGGATTTGCTGGAATCACTGATGTATTCAGTGGTGAATTAGCTACTGACCCAACAGTATTTATAGAAGTTGGACATCCTGTTAATACAGCTGAAAGATATGAAGCTAGTATAACTCCTGAAGATTTAACTGAAGAAATTGAAGCATTAGTTGCTGAAGGAAAAATCATAAAGGCTGAGAGTCCAGAAGAATTAGCTGAAAAGTTAGGAATGTCTAACTTAGTAGATACAATAAACAGATATAACGAATTATGTGCTGCTGGTGAAGATACAGACCACTTCAAATCAGCTAAGTACTTAGATAACTTAGAAGGAACTCTATATGCAGTAAAAATAACTCCATCTGTATTCTTAGGAACTCTTGGTGGAATAGATATAAATGCTGACTGTGAAGTTTTAGATGCTAACGGTAAAGCTATATCTGGTCTTTATGCTGCTGGTTCAGAAACTAACGGTGCATATGGTAATTCTTACGTATACTTCGAAGGTGGTACTTTAGGTTACGCTTATGGTACTGGTAGAATAGCTGGTTCTTCAGCAGTTAAAAATTTAAGCAAATAATAATAAATAGCCCCTAAAAAATTTTAATATCTTTAACATATTAAAATAATTAAATATAAAAAATGGATATCACCAAAAGGTGGTATCCATTTTTACTTAGTTCATATTTATCAGTTAAAATTTATCTGGAATTGTTCCTTACCAAATTATAGTGCTTTTAATGCTACTGAGTTTAGTAAGCTCCATGGCTTGTTGAAGTGTGGTTGGAAGAAGAAATCTGTCATAGCTAATTCTTCAATAGTCATATTATTTTGAATAACTACTGATAAAGTATTCATAAATTGAGTTAAGTCAATCTTAGATGCTATTTGTCCTCCTAATACTCTTCTTGTATCTTTATCATAAACAAGCTTAATTAAAGCTTTTTCGTAAGTTGGCATAAATTCTGGTCTGTAGTTATCTTCTAAGATTACTGATGCTACATTATAGTTTGTAGTAGCCTTAGCAACACCTTCAGTTAATCCTGTTGATGATATGCATTGATCGTAAATCTTAATTCCTGATGTTCCTTGAGTTCCCATGTACTTAAGAGTTGGTTCATTAATATTTCTAGCAACTAAAGTACCCATTCTTACTGCATTTGTAGCTAGTGGTATGTATCTTGTATCATTAGCTGGGTTGTATTTAACTACACAGCAATCTCCTGCTGCAAATACATCTTCTCTGCTTGTTCTCATGTATTCATCAATGATTATAGCTCCATTTGGTAGAGTTTCTAATTTACCTTGAACTAATTTAGTGTTTGGTGCAAATCCGATACAAAGAACTACTAAATCTCCTTCATAGCTTCCTTTTTCGGTAACAACTCTTGTTACTTTACCATTTTCACCTTCAAACTTTTGAACCTTTTGTCCTAAAGCGAAGTTTACACCTTTAGCTTTAAATTCTGCTTCTGCTAAGTCAGTAAATTCTTTATCTAAATACTTAGGCATTATTCTATCTTCAGCATCTATTAAAGTTACATTTTTACCTTTCATTTCAAAAGCTTCAACTAATTCAACACCAATGTATCCAGCTCCGATTATAACAACATTTTTAGCATCTTCAGCCTTTTCAATTATTGTTAAAGCATGGTCATGGTTTTTACATAAAAGGATATTTTCTAAGTCTCCACCTTCAAATCTTGGAACTATTGGCCATGATCCTAAAGTAAGAACTAATTTATCATAATTATCTTCAAATTCTTCATTTGTAACTAGGTTTTTAACTTTTACCTTTTTATTATCAAAATCTATATCTAACACTTCATGTTTCATGTTAGTAATTACGCCTTGTTTAGCTAAATTTTCTGGAGAATTATAGAAAAGATCCTTAGTTTCTTTAATTACTCCTCCAACATTTAATGCTATTCCACAAGATAAAAATGATATATTATCATTTTTTTCATATATTGTAATTTCACTTTCTGGGTGAAGTGCTTTTAAATTAACTACTGCTGCTGTTCCAGCATGTGTACATCCAACAACTACTATTTTCATTTCATTTCCTCCTGGATATTGTTTATTTTTTAATTAACATTACTTATTAATAATTATTATTTATAAGTAAATAATACTCCTATTTCTTATAGAAGTAAATACTTTTTTATTAAATTCATTCTGTATATTATTCCCTTAATTTATTTTTTATAATAAAAAAATCAGCCTAAGCTGATTTTCTTTCTTTTTAATTAATATGCTTCATAACATACGGCCCTTTGCAATTTACTTATTAAGCTCTTTATAACTTACAAATCCATATTCTGAATTAGCAGACTTAATAGCTCTCATTATAGCTTCTTCCATTACTTTAGTAGCTAAAAGACCTGCTACGTTAACATCACATTTAACCTTTCCTGTAGCCATAGTAAATATAGTATCTCCATCAAACATAGTATGTGCTGGTCTCATAGTTCTACCATAAGCATTATGTGTCATTGATGCAACTTTATTAGCTTCTGCCTTTGTTAAGTCTGCATTAGTTACAACAACTCCTATAGTAGTGTTTCCATTAAATGCATCCTTTTTAACATCATACATTCCAATCATCATCTTTTCAGTATTAGCAAAAGTCTTCATATCTTCATTTAAAGCTCCTGCTATTATTTCTCCATTTTCATAATTAATTACATCACCTAAACAATTAACAGAAACTACTGCTCCAATTTTTAAATCGCCGACTTGAACTGCATACATTCCAAGTCCGCCTTTCATAGCAAATTGTGGTCCTTTAAACTTCCCTACTACAGCTCCTGTTCCTGCCCCTATATTACCATTAACATTTTCATTGTATTTTTCTGAATCTATGCAAGCTTTTAATCCCATCTCTTTATTAGGTCTACATTTCATATCTCCACATATAAGATCAAATATTACTGCCTGACATACTATAGGTACCTTTGTAATACTAACATCATGACCTACATTTCTCTCCTCAAGATACTCCATAACACCAGCTGCTGCATCTAATCCAAATGCACTTCCTCCTGATAAAACTACAGCGTGAGCCTTTTGAACCATTTGAACTGGATCTAGAAGATCAGTTTCTCTAGTTCCTGGTGCACCACCTCTTACATCTACACCTGCTGAAGCTCCCTCTTCACATATTAATACCGTACATCCAGTTGCTCCTATCTTATCTTCTGCATGCCCAATTCTAATTCCATCAATATCTGCAATATTTATTTCCTTCATAATACTTTACACCTCATCTCAAAATAACATATATACATATTTTAAATTATGGAAATATTATCTTCAACTTATTTGCCTATTTTCATATATAAAAAGCCCTGTTTACATTTCAATTAATATAAAGTAATTACTTTATATTAATATCCTTGCCAAACAGAGCAAAATCATTATATTAATCTATATTTTTTAAAGCTATTATATATTCCATCTTCATCATGAGTTCCCGTTATATCACAAGCTATTTCCTTTAAGGCTTCATTAGCATTCCCCATTGCTATCCCATAATTAACATACTGCAGCATTTCCATATCATTAATTCCATCACCATATGCAAAAGTAGTCTCCTTTGATAAACCTAGATGTTCTATTAAATACTCAATAGCCAATGCTTTATGCACACCAGGCACAGATAACTCTCCACTATTTTCTCCAAACATTGGAACAGTACAATGTATAACATTAAACTTGTCCTTAAATTCATCTCTAATTGTTTCTATAGAAGTTTCAGAATCTAAAAACGATATCTTATTTATATCATCTCTAATTAAATCTTCTCCTTCAATTAAAGCTTCTATAAACTGTCCTATCCCTTTTTCTAACTCTTTATATAGTTTACTATCTTTGTCTACTCCTTCAAAGACTAATTTATTTAAAGTCTTTTTACAATTCTTACTTGCAAATAAACCTCCATTTGACTCTAAATAGAAATCTATATTATTTTTATCAAAATAATTTACCAAATGTTCAACATCTTCTCTATCTACTTTTTTATGAAGAATAATTTCATTATTTACTTCAATATACCCACCTGCAGCACCTATAACTCCATCAAAACCTATTTCCATAATTTCATCATATATCTCTGCTTTAGAACGACCTGTACATAAAAACACATAATGTCCATTATTTCTAGCTTGTCTCACTGCATCTTTTGCAGATTCAGGTACCACTCCATTATCATTAACCAATGTTCCATCTACATCTAAAAAAATTACTTTTTTACTCATATAAATATCCTCTTTGTCTTATTATTATGTCTATATTATTACATTAGATATATAGTTATAGTTTTCAAATTATGAAAATATTCTCTCTCTAACTTTATAAAAACTATAAGATAAACATCATTATAATATGAGCTACCATATTATAATTCCTCTTTAATCATTTAATTAAATTCACTTATACTTAACAGCATTTATTACGCTCCTATTATTACCATTTTTTATGTTATAATAGTTATATAAATTTTCATTATTCAGTTATAGGAGAAAGCTATGAATATTAATTTTAGATATAGTAAAGATAATCATATTAGTAATATCCACTGTTCAAAGATAAATACTTCTGAGTCATTTAATCTCAGTAGTTATATAAATTCTCTAGGTGAATTTTTAGCAACTAGAGATATAGATAATTTATCAGTAGAATCTTTATATAATAAATATAGTATATTAAATGTAGATATTTTAGTATTACTTGGCAATGCTATTCCCTACACTATTGGCGTTGCTTATGAAGCCTACAAGAAGGGACTCTGCAATAAAATTTTAGTTTCTGGTGGCATTGGTCATTCTACCCACTTCTTAATAAGTGCTATTCAAACTAATTTCAAATTTAATGACGTTAAAATCGATAATAATTCCGAAGCTGATATTTTCAAAGATATTTTAGTTAACTATTATAATGTTCCTGAAAAAGATATAATAGTAGAAAATCAATCTACCAACTGTGGTGATAATGCTTTAAAATCTGTTCAATTGCTTGATAAGTTAAAAATAAGCTATAATTCTATATTGCTAATTCAAGATCCAACTATGCAACTTAGAAGCTATGCATCTTTTGCAAAATACTTAGAAGACAAAGATGTTAAAATTATCAATTATGCTCCATTTATTCCTACTCTAGATAATAATATGCTATTCATTAATAAAGACATAGATGGTATTTGGGATATTGATAGGTATTTAAATCTTATAGTAGGCGAAATACCTAGATTAAAAGATAACGAAAAAGGATACGGTCCTAATGGTAAAAACTTCATAGTTCATGTTGATATTCCAGACTATATAACTGATAATTATAATAAAATTACGTCTTTTATTGATAATTCAAGATAAAAGGAGTTGCTAAAAAAAGCAACTCCTTTATATATTACATTAATACCGATGATATTAAATTCCATACTACTGCAATAAAAGCTACTAACCCTGCTACCTTTAATAAATCTACAGCTTCAATCTTAACTATTTGAAGTACTGAATCCTTGCTTTGTAATATCCTACTCTTCCTTCCAACTCTTTTAGCCTTAATCTCAAAGCTTAAAAAACCATACATTCTAACTATTAAAGCTATAGCTATTATAATAGTTCCCCAAATATGACAATTCTCTTCATCAGCAAAATTACCACCAAATAAATATAAAATTACACCTAATGCTATTACTAAAACTGCTTGTATATTAGCTATAAGTCCACTATTTATAAATCTCCATGTAACAAATCTTTTCATAAGTGTTTTTTTCTTTTCTTCTTTTAGTTCTTTTTCATAGCAGTTATAATGGTAAGGTTTACCATTCAAAATAACTAAATCCTCTTTCTCCTCAATAACTTCTAAACATTTTTCACAATATACTTGTCGGTTCATTCTAAAACCTCCATAATAATTTTTTCCCACCCACTAATATATTATGCTGTATTTTCTTTAAATCTACATAGTCAAAACGGCTTAACAATGCTATTTTTAACAGTTTTTCACTTTAAATTACAAACCTCTTTAAAAATTATATCTAATCAATCCTCTAAGTATAAATATTTTAATAACTTGGATTGAAATTTAGTAAATTTTTTATTTTATTTACTTTTAAGTTATAATATTATCGTACTTGTCAATAATTTCAAATAGAACACGGAGGTATTTTATGATTGGCATAAGTTATATTTATTTTTTAATTTTAGCTTTAATAATTTGGATTATATATAGAGTTATTGTTTGTAAGAAATCATTTAAAGTTAATATATTTAGAGAAGTATTTATTAATCTTTTCTTTATTTATTTCCTTATTGTAATTTATCTTACATTCTTTAAATATGGTATGCTTCACCTTGATTTACGTATGAGAAGTTATGCTAACTTAATCCCACTAGTTGAGACTATTAAGATGTTTAAAGATAATTTCATGGGGCTTGGTAATTCACTTTATAATGTTTTAGGTAATGTATTACTTTTTGTTCCTTTAGGCTTCGGAATCCCTTTATTCTTTAAAAATCATAATAAATTAAGAAAAGTAGCTTTTTATAGTTTTGTAGCATCATTTTCAATTGAATTACTTCAATATTTAACTTGTACTAATTTCACTGATATAGATGATATAATTTTTAATACCTTAGGAGCTATAATTGGATTTGTTATTTTTAATATCTTTATATTAATTATTGAAAGAACTAAATTTATTAATTTAGTAGAAAAGTTACAGGTTAATTACAAAGGTAGTTTAATAACTCTTAGTTCAAAATTCTTATTACCTATAACTATAACTACAATTGCTGTTTTCTTTGGAATACTTTATAGCTTTACTGTTTCTGGTAATCAATCTGATGAAGATATTGCAGAAGCTGTATTTACGTATAGTACTGGAAATGAATACGTAGAATCTGCTCAATTCTTTAATCATAAATTATTCTTACAAGATAATGCTGATTATTTTGAACTTAAAATAGCTGATGAAGTTTTACAAAATCGCTATGTACAAGGTTTTTCTACTCAAGTTCAATGGGATGGTAATGACTATGGATATTCAATTGCCCTTATAAATGATGATAGTAAAATTGGTGTAATTGTATTTGGTAAAAATAACGATGCTAAAACTATTACTATAAACTTTGCTGGTGATGTATATTCTCAATTTGTATTTGAGGATGAATACTTTATAATAACATTTCCAATACTAAAGGAACTACCTGAAAATACAACAATATACGATATTTACTCTACAGGTGAATCTAATGATTTAAAAGTATATTTTAATGAAAGTGACAGCACTACCTGTGGACACATGAAATATCTCAAATAATTTTTGTAAAAATAATAAGGCAATATATAATATTACTTTATCTCTTATAAATTACTAGTATATCTCTTTTTATAGATTTCTTTATAATTACTTTAAAATTTCTCATAAAAACAAGCAATCTTTTTAGAGGATTGCTTGTTTTATATAATATCTACTTAAAATAATTTTAATTTATATCATTTTTCATCTTCGCCTTAAATACAAATACTGAAATTATATATATAACTACAGCATATATAGTAACTACTATTAGTGGTATTATAATCTTATCAAACTCTCCTACAATTGCCATTCTAGCAGCTTCTACTCCATGATAAAAAGGTAAAATATTGCATATAGTTTTCATTCCTGAATTTAAACTTTCTATATCCATCCATATCCCACCTAATATAGATGAAATAGTTATTATAATAGATGTTAAAGGTGGTGCTGATTTCTCCCCAAATAATGTTCCAAATAACATTCCAAATCCAATAAATAAAATCACTGATGGTATTAATGTTATAATAGATACTACTACATTTAAAATATTAAAAGTATATCCAGAAAAAACACCTATAATTGCAGCTACTAAAAACGTAATAACACTTTGAGCTAATGCAATAATAAAGAATGGCATCATATATCCGCCAATAAAATCTCTTGATTTCATTGGAGATGCATACAGTCTAATTAAAAATGCACTTGCTCTATCCTTTGATACCTGTAAACATGTAAATAGCATAATAAATGTTAATCCAAATACAGCTATTCCTGGTGCTAAATACTCTATATTAAAAATCTTCATATTAGCTTCTTTAGGAATACTATTATTTACAAAAGTCATTATAATAAGCATAATTATTGGAAAGCCTAAACAAAATATATAACTTAAAGGATCTCTTAATACCTCTTTAATATTCCTCTTTGCAAAAGTCTTACTTCTCATATTTCATTTCTCCTTCTGCTATCTTCACAAAAGCCTCTTCAAGACTAGTAGTATTAGTTAACTCTTTTAGTTCTATAGCTGTTCCTAAAGCTTTAATTTCTCCTTTTACCATAATAGCAATTCTATCTGACAAGGCTTCAGCTTCCTCTAAGTAATGAGTAGTTAAGATAATTGTGGTTTTACCTTTTAGATTATTTATAATTCCCCATAATTCTCTTCTAGCTAATACATCAAGCCCAAGAGTAGGTTCGTCCAAAAATAATATTTTAGCTTCACTTATTAATGCCATAGCTATACTTAATCGCCTTTGCCATCCACCGGATAATGTTTTTGCTTTTTGATTCTCAATTTCTTCTAATGAAAATTTATTTATAATTTCCGTTGTCCGTTCTTTAAAGTTATCTTTTTTAAAACCATATATTTCAGCCACAAACTCTAAATTTTCTTTTACTGTAAGATTAGGTGCTATAGATGTTTCTTGGGGTGAAACACCTATTATTTCTTTTATTTTATCTAAATCTTCTAAAATACTTTTATTAAAAATTAAAGCATCTCCACTTGTTGGTTTCGAAAGTCCTGAAAGCATTTTTATAGTAGTAGTTTTACCTGCCCCGTTAACTCCAAGAAGCGTAAAAAGTTCTCCTTCTTCAATATTTAAATTTATTGAGTTAACAACAATCTTATTTTTAAATTTCTTCTGTAAATTTTTAATTTCAATTGCCTTCATTTTAATCCTCCTCAATAACTTGTGAACTAATCATTTGATTAAAAAACTCCTCCACATCTTCACATCTTTTAATTCCTATACCAAAATCAATATCTCCTAGTATTAAAAGTCTATCACCAGCTTTAATATTAAATACTTCTCTTGCTTTTTTAGGAATTATTATTTGTCCTCTTTCTCCAACCTTTACTACTCCGAACATGAACTTTCCTTTTGGAGTAACTAACTTACTTTCCTTATTTATAATTGTAGCAACTAAGTCATCTAAAGTTACATCATATAATTTTGCTAGTTCCATACATTTATTTATATCAGGAATACTTTCTCCATTCTCCCACTTTGCGACAGATTGTCTAGATACCCCTAGTTTTTCTGCTATATCCTCTTGTGTATATTTATTATAAATTCTTAACTTTCTCAAATTTTCATTAATCATACTTTTCATACCTCCTACTACTATTCTATTACTATTTTACCCACCTCTGAACCAACTATAATTAACATTTGATGTTAAACTTAGTTGCGTATTTAATAATAAAAAAACAAAGCAGTCATTTCTAACTGCTTTGTTTTTAATATTCCATCATTATATGAGTAGCTGTAGTTTCTATTGACTTCTGATTATCTATATTATATAAATACATCGCTTTTGAAATATCAGCAATTTTATCTGGTCCATCATATACATTATCAGTCATCATAATTATTATATAGGGCTCGTCTGTAAATACTATTCCAATATCGTGTGTATAACCTTCATTACTTCCTATTTTATGAGCTACAATATCTTGAGGTAAATATTTATCTAATCTATCGTGAAAATCTGTATTTTTAAGATAATCTATTAAAGTAGCATAATTAGAGTTATTTCTATTTTCGTATATATATCTTAATATCTCTAACTCAACCCTTGCAGAAGTTATATTGTCATAATCTCCATAATCAATGTCTAAAATTTCAAAAAGCCTCCACTTAAAATTTGACCATCCTCCAATATAGCTATAAATCATAGTAGCTGCTATATTATCTGAATATTTGATTGAGTACTCAATTAAAGTTCTTAATGGTAATGCTCCAAAACTTAAATCATATTGTAAAATCCCAGTTCCACCTTGATATTGCCATGGACTATAATAAACTAAATCATCTAATGTTATTTCTCCATTATCAACCATATTATACGCTACAAGACTTAATCCTAACTTATAAAGACTTGCAGCGTCCATATATAAATCTTCATTAAAAGATAATGTTTCTTCATTTACTAAATTATAATATATAAAGCTTGTACGACATTTATCATCACCTAAATAATTATCTATTCTCTCTATTATATCTATATCTTTATTAAAAAGAGGATTACTTAAATCTCCTTCTATATCTATCTCTTCATTTTCTTTTCCTATTACTTTTTCTGGTTCTTCTTCCTCAATAATCTCTTCTTCATTAAGCCCCTCATCGGTATTTTCTATATCACTATCAATATTTTCTGAGTCCAATGACATATGCTCTTCATTTTCATCTAATGTATACGCATATACATCTTTAATCTCTATATCAGAACTTGTCCTAATTCTATTATTTATTGCTGCACTCCCTAAAATAATAAATATACATAAAATCATAAAATTTCTAACAACATTTTTCAATTACTACACATCCTTAAGATATTTTAACTATGACAATAATTTCTATTAGTATTCTATGATATAGTTCGTTATTTATTATGAATTTATTATGAAAATAATATAGAAAATGCAACTCAAAAGTATAGCTATTCTTTTACCCAATATTCACTACAATCATTAGATCTATCTAAGAATCCATATTCAATTAATGCTCTTCTTAATGTTACATAATCATCGAATATTCTCTGTAATATTCGATTTATTTCTTTCTCTGAATACTTTTTCCCACACTTAAAGTTCTTACATATTTCTTCTAGAATAATAACTTTTTTCTTTTCTCTGGCTGGATAACTTTTAAGTCTCTTATTTTCATCCATATAATTTTCTATGACTTTAACTTTTTCTTCATCGGTTATATTAAATCTATCATCTAAGGTAGTTGCAGTTTTGTGAGGATCACATATCACCGTATTTTCTAAAATATTAATATTTCTACTAGTATTATTCTCCAATAAATCCATCATAGCTAAAAATACCTTAGCTTGCTTTTCTTTTTCTCTTAACTTATAACGATGATTTCTTATAGTTGAATTAGCAACTTTTAACCTCTGTGCTATTTCCTTATCAGATAAACCCATAGCCATTAACTCTAAAACATTCTTTTGAACTTCTGATATTCCAGTAAATGTAGGATTCATATTTAATAAATAATTAAGCATTGAGTTATGCTTTTCTTCCATATGAATTTCAGCAGTTTTTCTTGCATCGTAAAACTTACCATCAATTTCATAAATCCTACCAATAGTAAATACTTCTCCACATACTAGACATTTAATACTTCCTGCCTCTTCAATATACCCATTTTTTATTTCATCAATTGATGAGTTCCAAAAACTTTGACTTATCTCCATTTCACCATACCTCTTTTTTCTTTTTTTCTATAATATAATTATATGAAACGTTATTACATTTTGTCTATATATAAATAAACATTTTTATAATTAGTTTTATATTTGTATAAATAAAAAAGATAGCTTCAAATTCAAGCTATCTCTTTAGATTATAAAACTTTTAGTTTTGATGAATATTTAACTTTAATTTATTCCACTTTTTTATAGTTATTATTGAAGTTACAATTAATGTTATAATTATAAATACCGTATTATATATTGAATTACTAAAACTATCTCCTAAAAAACTATAAAGCGAAACCGCTGGAATGTTTGCTATTATAAAAGTAATAATAAATCTCCTATATCCTAACCCTAAATATGAAGATAAATAACAAATAACATCCGTAGGTGCTACTGGACATAAAACTCCTATAGCTAAAATTTTATGATTTTCTTCTTCTACAAGTTTATATATGTCTTTATATTTTTTCTTAATTTTATTTTTTATTCCTTCAAACAAATCCATTTTTCCTAATATAAATACTAATGTATCACTTAAAACTAATCCTAATAATGATAATATCAATGCTTCAATTGGTGAAAATATAAGTCCACCTAGCAACATAAGGTTAACCCCTGGAATAAATGCTATTAATCTTATAATCCATATTCCTAAAAAAATTAAATATGCAATATTGTTTCCTTTTATAATCATCTTTAAATTTTCTATACTTAAATCTATAGGATTAAATAAACAAAATGCTATACTTCCTAAAATAATCATAGATAATATAAGCACATTGTATATCTTTCTTTTTTTCATGTACTTCCTCAAAAAAAATATTGTCTATTACTATCATATACCTAAAAGCTTAATATGAACTAAATAAAAATATTAACATTTTTTTAACTTCTATCAATAATAAAAGCACTAACTAAAAAAGTTAGTGCTTCTTAAGTTAATTTCTATTCTTTTATTTCTCCAGCTAGTATCTTATTTAATTTATTTTGTACTAGCCATAATTTTTTTTGCTTTCTATTATAAGCCACCATTTGATTTTTATTATTTTTACTTAATTCCATAGCTTTCTTATAATGATCATCTGCTATATTTAATGCATCCTTTATAACTGCAAGTTCTTCATTAGTAAACATTTAATTTCCTCCTAAAATTTTTCTTGAATTATTATATCACATAATCCTCTACTATAGAATCCTAGGCTAATTTTTCATTTTCTTCTTCGCCTTCTACAGTTAAAAACCTTTTTGATGTAAGTTTTATTCCTATAGCTCCTATAGGTGCTGTAATAAGTACACTAAGTATTGCCACAGCTTGCATTATATCCCCAGATTCAACTCCCATTTTTAATGGTATTCCTGCTTTAGCAGATTGCACCGTTGCCTTTGGTAGATATGCAATTACACAAAATAGTCTTTCTTTTAAAGTTAAGTTCGTACCTATTAAAGAAATTAACACTCCTAGTGACCTCATGGTTAAAGATATTAAAAGCATAAATACTCCAATAAAGAAATACTCTCCAACGAGCTTTGGATTTATAGCCATACCAACGAAAGCAAATAAGTATAGTTTGCCATACTTCCATATAATATTTATTCCATCTTGAATACCTTTTGCCATATCTCCTAAATAAGTTCTTAAGAAAAAACCATAAATCATAATTATAAGTAACGAATTAAACAATTTAAAATGTGTAATATTTTCTATTACCCTTATAGTTAAACATATTATCATAACCATAACTATTTTAAATATATTTTCTTTTATCTTTTTAAAAAGTGGATTAGTTATTATGGCTAATATCCAAGCTATTGCTATACTAAACACTATAGTCATAGGTATATTTACTATTTCACTTATTACAGAAATTTTTTCACCACCGCTTCCTGACATATATACCGCTAAAAATGTTGTAAATAACGTTATTGCTACTGTATCATCAGCAGAAGCTCCTACTAATAACATTTGAGGAATAGCCTTATCTTGCCCTATCTTTTTGTTTATTAGCTCAACCATTGATGGAACTAATACCGCCGGACTTACTGCTGCTATTATAAATCCTAATATTCCACCTTGAACAAATGTAAATCCTAAAAATTTAGTTGATAAAAAAGCTATTGTCAATCCTTCAATCAGTGCTGGTATCGCACTTAATAATATCGCTGGCCTTCCTATGCTTTTCATTTGATTTAAACTTATTCCAAGACCTCCGATAAATAATACAGTTACTAATGCAATGTCCTTTATCTGTGGAGCTATATTCAATGTAACCTCTGGAACTAGATTTAAAAATGTAGGCCCTATTATCATTCCTACAATTATCATTCCAACAAGAGATGGTAATTTGATAAACTCAACTATTCTTCCACTCCAATATGCAATTATTCCTATTCCTATTAATGATATTATCACCTTTACTATGTCCATTTTTTCTCCCATCCTCTATATTTATTTTTTTAAATTATTATTTAGTTTGGTTAATTACACTATTAATGATTCTAAAAAAAAATTAGACCCCTACCCTAAAAAGAGTAGGAGTCATTAGCTTTACGCGATTATGGCGAACTCCATCGCCTTATTTATTCATTTTAACCATTTGTATGATATCATATTAAGTTAAATTTGTCCATTATAATAAAGTCTATAATGCATAACTTAATCTATTAATTATTCTTGTATACTATTTAGTACCTGTGCTTCCAAAGCCTCCACGATCAGCATTACCAAAGGACTCAACTTCTTCAAACTCTATCTCAGGCATAACTTCCATTATTCTAAATTGCCCTACTTTATCACCTTTTTTTATCCATGTACCTTTTTCTTCAATACCATCAATAATCTCTATTGATTTATATTGCAAACAAAATACTGGCATATGCCATTGATCATTATCTCCTATATATGTATCATCAACTACTCCAACACCATTTGTTTGTATTATTCCCCATGTCTTGAATGTTGAACTTCTAGGTGCTAAATGCCCCTCCCATCCTTGAGGCAACTCTAAAGCAAAACCTAAGGGAATCATGGCTCTTTCATTTAATGGTACAAACATATCTTTATTTGCATAAACGTCAATCCAATTACCTTTACTTATTTTTTGTAATTTAGTTGCACCTTCAAAATATTTAATCTTCATTTTCATACGTAAATCATCCTTTCTTATGTTTAAACTTTACGCCTCTAAAACATTTTATATTGTATCATATCATAAAATTAAAATCCAAAGATATAATAACTAAAAAACTAATACAAAAATAAAGAATGACAATATAATATAGTCTATTTGTCATTCTTACTAAAACATTTATTTAATTTAACGTATCTTTATACCTATATTCTCTATACAGATTTTATTTTATTCATTACTTCGATAGTTGTTTCTATTGTACTCTTATCTATAGTTACTTCGTTCCAAGGAGAATATGTTGGCTTTTCAAAATACTTTCTATCCACAATAGCTATAACTCTATAGCTACCTCTTTTTAAATTTTCAAAAACAACTTGTCCATTCTTATCTGTGTACTTAGTTTCAACTAACTTGGGAGATACGCCATTAAGTACATATAAATTTATCTTTGCTGATGATATTAATGTTCTATTTTTATTTGCCAACCTAGAGATTACTGTTATCTTTCCCAATCCCTCTTCATCTTCATCATTATTTTCTCTCTCTTCGTAATTCATATAGTAATTTTCATAATCTTTGTAATACTCTTTAGAATAATCTTTTGAGCAGTCTTTATTATCCATCTCTACCTCTTGGAAAGTTGCCTCAATAACATTACCTTTTAAAATATCATCTTGCTGTTCATCATTTCTATATTTATAATCATTAGCAATGATATTAAATTTTTCTAAATCATCCTTATCATAATCATCATCTATTCTTATTTTCATAAAAAACCTCCAAAATGCCGTATATTGACATAATACGCATTTAGAGGTTTTTTTGTGCACTTTTTATTATATTAAAAGCATATCTTTTATTTCATCAAATTCTGTTGGTTTACTAAAATAATATCCTTGAATTATGTCACAATTAATATAATTTAAATAATTAAACTGTTCCTTATTTTCTACGCCTTCTGCTACCACTTTTAAGTTTAAACTATGCGCTAACTCTATTATACTTTTGGCAATCTTATCACTCTTTTTATCTAATCCTATTCCATCAATGAAACTTTTATCAATTTTTAAAACATCAATAGGAAGTCTTCTCAAATAATTTAAAGATGAATATCCTGTCCCAAAATCATCAAGAGCTATAGTTATCCCAAGCTCCTTTAACTTTAAAATAGTATCTATATTCTTAGATACTGATTGCATTATAACACTTTCAGTAATCTCAAATTCTATATACTCTGGTGAGATATCATACTCATTTAACTTCTCACTAACAAAATCAATAAAGTTTTCATCTCTCAATTGTATGTCTGATATATTTATTGCAAAATTAAATCTTTCCTTAACTATTAAACTTAATTCCTTACACTTTTTAAAACTTCTATCAATTATAACTCTTCCAATATCAATAATCATTCCATTACTTTCTGCAATGGGTATAAATTGATTTGGTGGAACTACTCCTAATTTTTTGTTCTTCCATCTTACTAATATTTCAAATCCATCAACATTATCATTAACTAAAGATACTTTAGGTTGAAAGTTTAAATAAATTTCATCTTTATCTATTGCTGTTCTTAAAAATTTCTCAATTTCAAATTCTCTATTCATTAAACTTAAAATATTTTCGTGGAAAAACTCATATCTATTCTTTCCATTCTCCTTCGCTATATACATAGCTATATCTGCATACTTCAATAATGAATCTATAGAATTAGCATTATCAGGATAAATACTTACCCCTATACTAAAAGCACAGTAAATATCTTTATTATCGATTTTAAGGGGTTTCTTAAATTCATTTAATACATTGTCTAAAATTGTTTTTACTTTAGATAAATCACTAATGTTTTCTATTATAAGTATAAACTCATCTCCACCAAATCTAGCTAAAATATTATCTGTTTTCAATACACTATAAAGTTTTTCGCACACACCTTTAAGTGCTAAATCACCTATATAATGTCCATATGTATCATTTATAATTTTAAAGTTATCCAAATCTATAAAAACTAAAGCTAATTTATCATTTTCAGTACATCTATCTAAAGCTATCTCTAATTCTTTCATAAAATATCTTCTATTAGGTATACCTGTAACATCATCATAATAGCTCATAAAGTGTATTTCAATTTCACTTTGTTTTCTTTGAGTTATATCTGATAAAGATCCATAAATATATATCTCACCATTATCTAGCTTTACTTTTTTGCCTTTGCTATTTAACCATATTATATTATTATCTTTAGTCAATATCCTATATTCCATCTCATAAAATTCACTTTTCGAATCAAGAAGCACCTTATTTACAGCTCTCGAATAATTATCCTTATCCCCAGAATAAATACAATTTAACCATTCATTATAAAAAATTATAACTTCTCCATTTTCATCTTCTGCCTTTATGTACTTTTTTATCTTACTATCAAAACTTATTAATCCTTTTTTAAAATTAATGCAAAAAACTATATCTTTGGAACCTTCTATAACCTGTTTATATTTTTCATACTTATCTCTCATTACTATATCTGTAATTCTTTTCTTTGTTATATCAGTTAAAACTCCTGTTAAGTAAAAAACTCCACCTTTTAACTTTCCTTTAGCCTTATAAGAAAGATATTTAACATCTCCCTCAATATCCTTAACTCTATATGAAAGCATTAAATCACTTTTTAATCTATTAATACAAATATTATCTATTTCTTGTTTTACTCTTTCTCTATCTTCTTCGACTATATACTTGTACCACTCTTCTCGATCTAAATAATTACTATCTAAACTTAATAAAGAAGTCATCATATTAGAAATATATATTTTTTCTGACTTTTCATCCCATTCCCATACAGCTCCATCCATAGCTTCGATAGCCATAATATATCTCTCTGTATTAATTTTAAGCTCGTTTTCCTTTTGTCTTATTTCACTTTTTCTTCTTTGATTAATATAGATTATAATTGCAATAGCAAGTATTCCAAATAATTTTAAATAATAAACTTCATTACTAAATAAAATAAATACACTTATAATAAAAACAATAGCTCCATCTAAAATATTTTTCACCCCTTAAAATCTATATTTTTTATCCATATTTTTTAATATTTTACAAATTAATTGTACCATATTTATAGATAATAAGACAAATAATATCAATGATATACTAAAAAACAAAAAAGCGAAGAACAAACTCTTCGCTTTTTTATCTATTATATATATCATTTATTCAAATCTAGAAACTATAACATTTAGTAGTACACCTACTATACTTGCTAAACTTAATCCTGATATGCTCACTGCTTCTGTTATTTGTATTCCTATAGCTTTACCAAATATATTTCCTGAAAGTCCTATTAAAAGAATAGTTCCCATTATAATTAAATTTACTATGTTTAATTTAACTTTTTCTCTCTTTATAGTTTGTACCCCAACTATAGCTATCATTGAGAATAACATTAAACTAATTCCACCCATTACTGAGCTTGGTATAGTTCTTATAGCTGCACCAACTTTATCAACAAAACTTAATATTATTGCGAATACTGCTGCTAATCTTAATATTGCTGGGTTATAATTTTTAGTTATAGCTAATACACCTGTATTTTCACCATAAGTTGTATTTGCAGGTCCCCCAACAAATGATGCTGCTAAAGTAGCTAATCCATCACCTAATAATGTTCTATTTAATCCTGGATCTTCAACAAAGTTCTTTCCTACAACTTCTCCATTTGTAGTTATATCTCCAACGTGCTCCATTACTACTGCTAATACTACTGGTACTACTATTAATATTGCTGCCATATCAAACTTTGGTAATGTGAAGTTTGGTACTGCTATAATGCTAGCATTTTGAATCGCTGCTACATCTACAAGATTTAATACTAAACTTATGCAATATCCAACAGCTACACCTATTAAAATTGCTACCTGTTTTAAGAATCCTTTTCCAAATGTCTTTATTATTAATGTTACTGCTAAAGTTACTATTGCTACCATTACTGTTGTTGCAGCACCTGCTTGTCCAGCAGCTAAGCTATTAACACCTGCCATATCTAAAGCTGTTGGTATTAAATTTAATCCAATAACCATAATCATTGGTCCTACAACTCTAGCTGGTAAAACTTTTCTTATTTTATCTAATCCCACTTTTTTTATTAAGAATGAAAGTGCTATATATATTAATCCTACTATAACCATTCCACCTTGTGCATATCTTAAATCTCCATTAAATTGTGCTCCTACAGCAACGATTACTGGTATAAATGCAAATGATGAACCAAGAAATACTGGAACCTTTCCTTTAGTACATGCATGGAATATAAGTGTTCCTATACCTGCTGAGAATAGTGCTACTGATGGATCTAATCCTGTTAAAATTGGTACTAAAACAGTTGCACCAAACATCGCTATAAGATGTTGAATTGCTAAAACCCCATTCATTAATCCTTCTGTTACTTTTCTTACACTACTTTTTTCTGTTGTTAATTTTTCAGTTATTTGTGCCATAATCGCACCCTCCTTACATTTTTTAAGGAGAAATTAAACTTTCTCCCTTTTCAGCCTCTCTGGACTGCTTTTAAAGGCAATATAAAAAGCTCCTTACCATCGGTAAGAAGCTATAATAATCCCGTAAAATTATATGCTCACTTTTATTTCTTACCGATCTCTCTGGATCAATTTAAAGACTATTTTCTTACTCATTATATTAAACGTACATTATTTTTGCAACATTTTTTTATTTGTATTTTAATTTTATTTTTTTAATAGTACATACTAAGCTTATAATTATTTTGAAAGGAGCTATAAATAATATGAAAAATTCTTATTTTTACAAATATCTTACCATTTTATTTATCTCTATATTATTGCTTAGCATTCCTAGTTCTGTTTTTTGTGATGATGAACCTAGAGAGGCAAAGGAAAAAGAGATATACCTTACCTTTGATGATGGTCCTAGTGGAAAAGTTACTACCGAGGTTTTAGACATACTTAAAGCAGAAGGCGTACCTGCTACTTTCTTTATTATAGGTAATCAAATAGATAATCAAGAAGATCTTATCCTAAGAATGAGAGATGAAGGACATAGCATCGGATTACATAGCTATACCCATGAAAGAAATAATCTATATTCAAGTAACGATGGATTTATAAACGAAATGCTAAAAGTGCAAAAAAGATTATATGATGTAACTGGTGAAACTTATACTATCTTGAGGTTTCCATTTGGATCTACAAATAATACTTATAAGCTAACATCATCAATGGTTGATCTTGTTCATAATCATGGCTTTAAAATCTATGATTGGACTCAAGATACATTAGATGGCGCTAATCCAAAATCATCACCAGACTCAATATACTCTCATGCAATATCAGATAAAGATTCAATAATTTTATTAATGCATTGTGCAAATGTTAATAAAACATCACCACAAGCATTACCTCAAATAATCAAATATTATAAAGATAAAGGATATACTTTTAAAAAGATAACAGAAGAAACACCAGAACTTTATAGACTAAAGAAATAAAGTGCGTACTAAGTGCGTAGTCCAAAAGTCGACTGCGTCGAGTCCAAAAGTGCCTATGGCAGTCCAAATGATTTACTTTGTAAACGTTCAAAAGCTTTTTTAACTCTAAGTTATTACTCTTGGTTATTGTAAATCTTTTGGCCGTCACAAAGTGACCTTTTGGACTTTGACGAAGTCAAACTTTTGCCCAAAGTGCTTCGCACTTTATTTCAATTATGAATTTATCTTCTTTATACCATCTTGTTACTACGCAACTTCCATCCTTCTTTGCTTGATAGGCTTAAGAACCATAAATATAAATAATGTAACTAATATTACACCTTTAAAGATACTAGTTAAACTTATAGCCCACCAAACTCCATTTATTCCAAGTAGACTTGCTTGTGATAAATATATCGCTAGTGGTATTCTTAGCCCTGTGAAAACTATCCCGATTACTGAAGGAGGTATTGTCTTCCCAACTCCAAAGAATGCTCCTGCTGTAGTTATTTCTATACACATAAACAATTGTGAATATCCTAATATTTTCAGGTAGTCAGCACCTTGTATTATTGCATCTTGCTCTTGAATAAATATAGAGAATATTTGTTTTCCAAATACTATTAGAAGAAAAGAAGTCAATACTCCAAGTGCTAATGATAATATTAATGTATACTTATATCCATCTTCAACTCTCTTATACTTTTGAGCTCCATAATTTTGACCTGTAAAAGCTGTTAATGCAGATGCAAATCCTCCTGCTGTCATCCAAGAAATAGATTCAATTTGAGATCCAACCTTTTGAACAGCTATCGGTACTGGTCCCCATGTTGCAACTATTCTTCCTATTAACATCCCAAAGAATGAAAATAAACAATTTTGTAATGCATTAGGAGTTCCCCATTTAGTTATTTCTTTAATACATCTAAAGTCTAAATACTTCTTGTCCCAAACCTTTAACTTATATCCTTCTTTTATAAATACATATATAAATATTGCTGTTACTATAAACTGTGCAAATACAGTTGCAACAGCTGCTCCTACTACTCCTAAAGGCTTTATAGGACCAAGTCCAAATATTAGTATTGGATCTAAAATTATATTTATAACTAATCCTATGGTATTTGCTATAAACGGTGTTTTACTATTCCCTTCTGCAGTAATTATTCCAGTAAATTGTGGATTTAAAAAAGAGAATATCATTCCTACACTTATTATTATTAGATAGTTGATAGCCATAGATATTATGTCAGGATCATTTAGATTAAAAAATCCTATCAATCCATTTCTAAAAATTAAAAGTATTAAAGTATATATAATTGCAATAATAATAGCCATTGTCAAACTATTATAAACATACTTTTCTCTTAAGGTATTATCTTTCTTTCCAACAGCTTGTGATACACCTACCTCTGCTCCTGTTCTAGTTACTAAAACTAAAGAACTACCAAACCAAGTGAAAAAACCTGCAGTTCCAATAGCAGCAACTGCTGCACTTCCAACTCTACCTATCCAAATCATATCTACCATACTATAAGCCATTTGAATAAATGACGTTCCTAGTATTGGTAAAGATAATGTAAATAAAGTTCTGAATATATTTCCAGAGACTAAATCTATTTTTTTCTTCATCTTCTCCCACCTCTTAACTTAATACAAAAAATAAAAAGACGAAAATCGTCTTTTTTATTTAATCACATTGCCAAATAATAAACTAATTTAAATTAATTAATTTTCATTTTGCTTTTCTTTTTGCTTTTTATCATTAACTAAACTAGCAACTAATGCAGCACTTGCAGCTAGTAATATTGCTATTTTTCCTGTTTTTTTAATTCCCATATCTAAATCTCAATCCTTTCAATTGATATTTTAAAATATAATATATTTCATTATACATTAAGGATAATTTAAAATCTATTAAAGTTTATTTAAATTACTACTATTTTTACCTCTACTTAAATTGATTTATACCACTTTGATAAAAATAACCTGATTTATTTAATTTATCTTCCAATTCACTTTTATCAATATTCATATCATCACAAAACATATCTAAAGATGAGTAAAAATCTCTAAGCTTTAGATTTAATATACTAACCAACATATGTGGATCCATATTTAAAATAGTTTCTCTATCCATCTCTACCTCTCCCCTATATCTTATAAAGTTTACATGTAAAATCATCATTATCTATTTCAATTATAGCAAAATTAACCTTTCCTCCAATAGCTAATCCTAAAGAACCTGGATTTAATATTTTTTTACCATAAAAGTTCTCTATAAATAGCTGTATATGAGTATGTCCAAAACATACTAGGTCCATTCCATCTGGATAATCATCCATAAACTCATTGAATGTTCCACCATTATACATTAAAGGCGCACACTTATTTGAAGTTGGTCTGCTATGTACCATAAGAATTTTTTTACCTTCAATCTCAACAACTCGCTCACCTGGTTGAGTCTTTATCCATTCGATATATTTTTTATCTATTTCTGTTGCACTTTTTTCTATCTCCAAACAGTATGCTTCATCATGATTTCCTGTTATACTTTCAAATCTTGAATCATTCATTATATAATCCATTATTTTATCTGGATCTTTTCCTCTAACAAAATCACCTAAATTTAAAACTTTCTTTATCCCTTCAGCATTTATTACTTCTAAAAATCTATTAAAAGCTTCAATATTTCCATGAATATCGGAGCAAATAGCTATCTTCATAACATCACCCTTTTTATATCAACTCACTATATATTATACAAATTAAGCTAAAGTATATCTATACTTTAGCTTAATTTATAATTATTAATCATGTTTTTTTTGATTACTTATTGCCGGAACTGGTGGCACACCATTTTTCTTTGGCGCTTGAAAATTATCATTTTCCCAAGTTGCTCTTTGACCTTTCTTTGCCATAGAATCACCTCCTACTTCATTCTTAGTATGAGGATAATTCAAATAAATTATTATGCCATAATTTACTTACCTGAAAGTTAACAATTATAATTTAATTGTTAATTATAATAAATGTTTATACTAAAACAAATTTCAACACAAAAATTATAGCAACTATCACCGTTGTAAGTGAAATATCTCTATATTTCCCTGAAAATAATTTTAATGCTATGTATGAAATTACTCCAAATACTATACCATCTGATATTGAATATGCAAATGGCATCATTATGATTGTTAAGAATGCTGGCACAGCTTCTGTATAATCTTCTAAATTAATCTCTTTTATAGTCTCAATCATAAATAATCCAACTATTACTAAAGCCGATGCTGTTACTGCTGGTGTAATCATTCCAAATAATGGTGCAAAGAATAATGATATTCCAAACATAACAGCTGTTGAAACTGCTGTTAATCCAGTTCTCCCACCTTCTGCTACCCCAGCTGCACTCTCAACGAAAGTACTTACTGTACTAGTTCCTAAACAAGCTCCAACTGTTGTCCCTATAGCATCTGCAAAAAGAGCTTTTTTAATGTTTGGAACCTTACCATCTTCATCTAACATCTTAGCCTTTGTAGCAACACCTACTAAAGTACCTATAGTATCAAACATATCCATAAATAATAATGTAAATAACACTATCACCATATCAAAACTAAATATATTATGCCACTCAAATTGCATAAATGTACTTGATATTGAAGGTGGCATGCTTACTATAGCACTTGGCATTTGAGTTACTCCCATAGGAATACCTATTATTGTAGTTATAACCATTCCTAAGAATAATGCTCCTTTAACTTTTCTAGCTACTAATATTCCTGTTATTACTATTCCTATTATAGCTAAAAGCCCTGGGCCTGATGTTATATTTCCTAAAGCTACTATAGTACCTCCATCTGCAGGATGAACTACTACTCCTGCACCTTCTAATCCTATTAAAGCTATAAATAAACCTATCCCTACTGAAATCGCTTTTTTTATATTAGCTGGAATTGAATCTACTATTGCTTCTCTTACATTAAATATTGTTAAAACAATAAAAATTAATCCTTCTAATAAAACTGCTGTTAAAGCAAATTGATATGAATATCCCATTCCTAAAACTACTGTAAATGCAAAGAATGCATTTAAGCCCATACCTGGTGCTTGAGCAAATGGAAGTTTAGCATAAAGCCCCATTATTAATGTTCCTATTATCGCTGAAACCGCTGTAGCTGTAAATACTGCACCTTGATCCATACCTGCTGCTGACAATATACTTGGATTTACTATTAATATATAAGCCATTGTCATAAATGTTGTAATACCTGCAACTACTTCTGTCCTTACATTAGTATTGTTTTCTTTAAGTTTAAAAAACTTATCCATAGTTCTCCACCTTTATAATTTTTTTGTGCACATACTATAATACTATAAATTCGACATTTTTCAACCTTTTTAACGAACGTTTTTTTATTTTTTTTAATTATAATTCAGAAATTTGGCGTTATATTTTATCTTTACCTTTTCCTAAAAAAGTGTATAATATACTTATAAATGCAAACTATTCTCATTTGAATTTAGGAGGACAAGTATGAAAAAAAAGTATACAAAAATATTATCCTTATTAATTATTACATTAGTAGCACTTATGGGGTGTAGCTCTAAAAATACCGAATCCATAAATGATTCTAACGAAATAACTATAGTTACATCTTTTTATCCAATATATATATCAACCCTTAATATTATTAAAGATGTTCCTAACGTAAAATTAATTAATATGACAAAAGCACAAACTGGTTGTCTACATGATTATCAATTATCTCCAGAAGATTTAAAAACTTTATCTTCAGCAGATATCTTCGTAGTAAATGGTGCTGGAATGGAAGGTTTCCTTGATAAAGTTATATCTAATGAAAAAGATTTAGATATAGTTGATTCTAGCGAAGGAATTAAGTTATTAACTGCTGATGGTGAAGAACATAGTCATGATGATGAAAATCATAACCACGATGAAGAAGAAACTCATGCTGATGATCATGATCACGAAGATAATCCTCATGTTTGGGTCAGCATAAGTAACAATATAAAGCAAGTACAAAATATAGCAGATGGATTAGCTAAATATGATCCTGATAATGCTGATAAATACGAAGCTAATGCAAAAGAATACATATCAAAGCTTGAAGCTTTAAAAACTGAAATGCATGAAGTAATAGATACTCTTCCAAATCGTAATATAATAACTTTCCATGAAGCATTTCCTTACTTTGCTGAAGAGTTTAACTTAAATATAGTTGGTGTCGTTGAAGTTGAGCCAGGAACAGAACCATCACCAAAACAATTAGAGGAAACTATTGAAATTGCAAAAAATAATAATGTAAAAGCTTTATTTACAGAACCACAATATGCTGCTAAAGCTGCCACTACAATTTCAAATGAAACAGGTATTCCACTTTATACCCTAGACCCTATTGTAACAGGTGATTCAACATCTGATGCTTACGACGATTATATAACTAAAATGGAACAAAATCTTGAAACTTTAAAAGAGGCGTTAAAATAATGGAAAATTCAAATTATACTAATAACAACAAATGCTCTGATTTTTGCTGTACAAAAGTTGAAAACTTATCTGTTACTATAGGTACAAATGAAATTTTAAAAAATATAAATCTACACTTTCATTGTGGAGAGTTAACTTCTATTATAGGGCCTAACGGTGCTGGTAAGAGTACACTTTTAAAAGCTTTATTAGGAGAAATTAAGCACACTGGAAAATTAACTTATGTTGGTACTTCATCTAAAGGAGTATCAAGCCCTATTATTGGTTATGTACCTCAATATTTAAATTTTGATTTAAGTACTCCTGCAAGTGTTCTTGATTTATTCATAGCTTGCAACTCAAAAGTCCCTGTTTGGTTATACTCATCAAAAAAATATAGAGAAAAAGTCTCTGAAAGTCTTTCTAGAGTAAAAGCAGAATACTTAATAGATAGAAAACTAGGAGCTTTATCCGGTGGTGAACTTCAAAGAGTTTTATTAGCATTAGCTTTAGATCCAATGCCTAATATTCTACTTCTCGATGAACCTGTATCTGGAATAGATCAAAACGGTCTTGAGTTATTCTATGATATATTAATGGACGTAAAATCTAAGTATGATTTATCTATTATACTAGTGTCTCATGATTTAGACTTAGTTGCTAAATATGCAGATAAGGTTGTTTTATTAAAAGGTTCTGTTCTTTGTAGTGGAACTCCTAAAGAAGTATTTACAAATAAAACTACAAGTAAAATTTTCGGATTGTCTTGGTATGAAGAAGGCGATTCTAAGAGTAAAGGAGGTAAAAAATAATGCTAGAATCTTTATATGGATTTATAGACTTTATACTCCCATTTCAATGGGTACATTATGATTTTATGAAAAATGCATTAATCGCAGTTTTATTAGTTACTCCTTTATTTGGAATACTTGGTACTATGGTAGTAAATAATAAAATGGCTTTCTTTGCCGATTCTTTAGGGCACGGTGCTTTTACTGGAATAGCAATAGGAATTCTAGTAGGTGGAATAAGCCCAACATGGGGAGCTACTATATTTTCCATCTTTTTTGCAATAGCTATTACTTTAATAAAAAATAAAGGTAATTCATCAACAGATACTATAATAGGAGTATTTTCATCAATTGCTATTGCTTTAGGTTTGGTTCTTATGAGTTTAGGTGGTAATATGAATAAATTTTCATCTTATTTAGTTGGTGATTTATTAAGTATTACACCTAAAGAAATATTTATGTTAGTAGTATTATTTATAATAATTTTATTAGTTTGGTCATTTATATTTAATAAACTTCTTTTAGTTAGTATAAATAGTTCACTAGCTAAAAGTCGTGGTACTAACACATTGCTAATTGAATTATTATTTACTATAACTATTGCAGTTGTTGTAACTATAACTGTTAACTGGGTAGGACTTTTAATAATTAATTCACTTTTAGTTTTACCAGCAGCTGCAGCACGTAATGTTTCAAAGAATATACGTCAATATCACTTGATATCAATTATAATTTCTTTATTGTCAGGAATTATAGGTTTAATACTATCTTACTACTTAAACACTGTTACTGGTGCAACTATAGTATTGATTTCAGCAATTATGTTCTTTATTACTTTAGGTTATAAGCAAAAATTTATATAATTTTATTAAAGCACTTTATCCTAAAGCCTATAAGATGTTATTATAATGCTATGATACTTTGAAAGGATGGGGATTTTGAATAATAAACCTAATTTTAGCAATTTACTAAAATGTAAAGGCCTTAAGGTTACTAAGCATAGAAATTCAGTATTAGAGGTTATTGAAAGCAGTAAAAGACCAGTTACTGCTGAAGATATTTATATTATTCTTAAACAAAGAAATATCTCTATAAATTTATCATCCATTTATAGAATTTTAGATACATTAGTTGCTAATTCTTTAATAAATAAGTTTATTTTCGAAGAAACTAATAAGACTTGTTATGAAATGAACGATATGCAACATAAACATTATCTTATATGTAATGGATGCAAAAAAGTATTTCCTATATCTGGTTGCCCTCTACATACTTATGAATCAGAATTAGAAGATACTTTAGGTTTTACAATTACAAGTCACAAACTTGAAATTTATGGATTTTGCAAAGAATGTAAAAACAATCCTAAAACCAAATAAACTACTTATCCATTTATAATAAAACGTAATTAAATAAATCCAGCATATGCTGGATTTATTTAATTTCTAGTTTAGAAATCTACCTATTAAGTTTTAATCTAAATTATTAACTCCTAATTTTAACTAACTCTAATTCCTTCTTCATGTAAAAATTCTTTAAGATCATCAACGATATCATCCATATTTTTCAATATCTCTTTATCACATTTACATGAATTCTCTATTAATCTATTCACACCCTCAGTCAGGAATCTAGGTATCTTTTTACACCTTGAATTAATTATTGATACCAACCTCTTATCTCCAGGATGTGGCATCTCATTAACAGCAAATACTACATCAAAGTAACTATCTAAAAACTTACATACCTTATAACTTACGCTTATTAAATCTCCTGTATGTATAGCTTTATCTATCTGATTATAATAAGATGATATACTATCTCTTAATAAATAATAATTTTTATCTACTATATTTAGTTTTAGCTTCTGCGGATAAGCTACTCTATATTTTTTTTGAAGATTCTTAAAAGTATTTTCCTTATCGTAAGCTATAAAAGCTCCTGAAACCACCTTCCATAAACATGTTGTATAGCCTACAGAGGCTTTACAATTGTCAATTACATCGAATAAATTATCCTTTAAAGTATCTAGCGTATAATAACTTACATCTATTTCTGTTGTAGAATTTCTTAATATAAAAATATCTTTTTCTCCATATTTTCCGCTAATAGTTTCTATAGTATCTGAAAACTTTTTTAACGCTTTACTCCGCCTATTAGCATCAATTTCAGCCTTTAATATCACCTCTATATCTATATCATAAAAAAAATCATTTTTCCCACTAGCCCCTGACCCTGTTAAAGTTATTGATAATACCTCATCAAACTTTTTGTACTCGTTTACAAGTTGGTATACTATCATATTAACACCCATATTCTCACCCCAATTTTATATATTTACTTTAGAAGATATGAAACCTCATATCTTCTAAAGTTAAAAATTATTTAGCTATAAGTACGTAAGCTGATTTTGCTTTCACCTTTAGCTCACTATCCCTAATTTCCTTTATTTCTTCTATCCCTGCTTTTTCTTCATTTACAACTAAACTCCACTTTCCATGTGGTATGTTAACATGTACATCTCTATTATTACTATTGAAAATTACTAAAATATCATTTTCTTCATCTATTTTCCCTTTAGTATTTAATATATATGCAACTACATTACTATCTGTGAATTCTTTTCCTTTTTCTAAAAATTTAATATTCTCTTGAATATCACTATTTGAATCCATTCTAAAAGCTTTATATCTTTTTCTTAATTTAATTAATCCTTTATAATACTCCATTAATTCTTTATACGTGTTTCTTCTTTCCCATCTTAGTTTATTTACATAATCAGATGACTTAAAGCTGTTTTCTATTAAATTTCCTTCTTCATCCATCTTAGTTCTAGCTATTTCTTCCCCAGCATGAATAAAGCTTATACCTTGTGATGTTAAGACTATTGCTGCCGCTAATTTATTCATCTTTATAAGCTCATCTTCTGATACATCTTTATTCACTGTTTGTAGTTTGTCCCATAATGTTAAATTGTCATGGGCTGATGCATAAGTTATAGTTTGATAAGGTTCGTTAGCCCAAAAATTTCTAGCGTACATAGCCTTATTTACATCAACTTGTGGATGCTTAGTAGATGCTACTACTGAGAATTTTATAGCTTCTTCTAAATCTTTGCCTCCATTTACAAATCCAGCTTCTTCTTCATAAAAAACATGTCCTTTTATTCCATCTCTACAATCATCACTAAAAGCAGCTATTTGCAAATCGTTATATTTAAAAGTATTTTTCTTTAATGCAGCTTTTTCATCTGCTAGAGGAGTTGGACCACCTGCCCATCCTTCACCATATATTATTATAGATTTATCTATTTTATCTAATTCTCTTCTAATTTCCTTCATTGTTTCAATATCATGTAATCCCATAAGATCAAATCTAAACCCATCTATATGATACTCCTTAGCCCAATAAACTACCGAATCTACCATATACTTTCTAAACATATATCTATCTGAAGCAGTTTCGTTTCCACAAGCAGAACCATCTGTGTAATTACCATCTTCATCTGCTCTATAATAATATTTAGGCACAGCCAAATTTAGAAATGAATTTAAGTCAAAAGTATGATTATATACTACATCCATAACAACTCTTAATCCTTCTCTGTGTAACTTTTGCACTAATTCCTTAAACTCTTTTATTCTAACTTCTCCTTTATAAGGATTTGTTGAATATGAACCTTCTGGAACGTTATAATTTTTAGGATCATATCCCCAATTATATTGTGGTAAATGAAGTTTAGTTTCATCTACTGATGCATAATCAAAAGATGGTAAAAGATGAATATGAGTAAATCCCATCTCCTTTAAATGATTTAATGGTGTCTTATCCTCTATAAAGCCTTTAAATTTTCCTCTGATACTAGCTTCTATTCCTGATGATTCATCTATTGTAAAATCTCTTACATGAACCTCATATATTATGGAGTCTGTCCAATTATTTAGTTCTGGCTTCTTATCTTCATCCCATTGTTCTGGATTTGTAGCTTCTAAATCTATTACCATAGATCTATTTCCATTTACACCTACAGCTTTTGCATATGGATCTACCAATACATTTTCGTTTTTATCTATATAAACTATATAATTATAAAATTCTCCACTTAAATCCCCGTCTACTTCTAAAGTCCAACTTCCTTTAATGCTTTTATTCATCTTTAATATTTTTTTAGCTTCACATTCATAGTCATAAGGATTATTTCCATAAAAAGCAATTTTAACTTCATCTGCAGTAGGTGCCCATAATATAAATTTTGTTTTTTCTTTAGAATAAATTGCTCCTAATTCACCATCATAATTATATAATTTTTGAAACTCTTTACTTTCAAAATACTTATTCACATCTACAATTTCTCTCATTTTCATTCTATACTCCTCAACTCTTTCTTAAGTTTTTCGGAAACGGTTCCGATTTCTTGCTTAAATGGTTTCTATTTTTAAATAATTCCTATTTTATTATAACATATTTTATTCCCTAAATATGTTAAATATTAATATATTTTATTTTTGAATATAATTCCAAATTAATTAGCAATTTATATCCTTTAACCAATTATTTACCTTATTAATATTTGCGACTTTTTCACATAATAAACATATATGACAGGCTAATAATTATCCTGTCAAAACAAAGGAGGAATATTATGAAGAAAAAAAATTTATCACTTATGTTATTGTCTTTAGTTATCGCTTCTGAGACTTTAATATCTATGCCTTCAGCAACAATTAAAGTTTCAGAGCTAAAACCTGTTGAAGTCTCAAACCCTTCAACAAACTCCGATAAAGGTGGAGATAGGGAGTCTAAAAAAGAAGAAAAACCATCTTCTCCTGCTAAAGAACAAAAGCCTGCAGAGGATATGAAGAAGAAACCTTGTGAGGATAATTCTAAAAAGGTAGTACCATCTACTCCTGCTAAGGAAGAAAAACCTAAAGAGGATATGAACAAAAAAACTATGGAGAAAGAACAAACTCCTGCTACTCCTGCTAAAGAACAAAAACCAGCAGAAGATATGAAGAAAAAACCTTGTGGAGAAAAACCTAAAGATTCTACTAAGACTGAAGAGCAAACACCAGCTGCTCCTACTAAAGAAATAAAACCAAAGTGCAAAGAGGATAAAACTTCTAATAAGAAGGATGCAGAAACTAAGGAAGAAAAGGAAACTAAAAAAGATAAGAAATGTAAAGATAAAAAAGATAAAAAAGATAAACATCATCATAAAGATCATGATGAAGATAAACATGATAAAGATCATGACAAAGATAAAAATAAATGCAAAACTCCTTGCAGAGATTCAAAGGATCAATAATTATAATCCTATATATAACTGATATCATATTATCAAATATACGGTAACATTTTATTTATATAAAAGTATTAAAATTTCTTAATATGACTATTAATTTATATTCTTAAAAAGTTCTACTACATATAT
>OLNJ01000334.1_pt1 | contig 42874 bp, 45 predicted proteins | sample 1672191 | NCBI WGS metagenome assembly OLNJ01 (sample SAMEA3136657, study PRJEB25190) | human gut metagenome | biome: human gut; feature: human-associated habitat; material: faeces | place: Austria | collected 2013
TATGATAGGGGTCTCCAAAACCTTTGGTGGGAGTTCGATTCTCTCATCCCCTGCTTAACATAGCGTGAAAACCCTGAAAAATGGAGGGTTTGCAGGCTTCGTTCTTTTTTCAATAAACAAAGGTAATCAAAAAGGTAATCATAAATGAAATGGTTGCCTTTTTTTGCTATAACAATTTTTATTTTTACAAAATTATAAGGGACTATGAATATAAAAATAGATCAGATTTTGCTTGATTAATATAAACTGCTGATGCTTAATTTTGTCAATTCCAAAGCCGCTTGCGGTGCGCTAGCAGAATTGACAGGATTGAGTGAAGCAGTATCATAAGTAGAACAAAATCAGAAGACTAAAAAGGAAAAAGACATTCATCAAGGATAATAAAGCACATTGCAACAATCTGTACTACAATTAACACAACCCACAAGAAAAACAATGATAATAAACCATTTACCATTGCACCTACATAACCACTACTCATAACTATAACCTCCTTAAAATTAATTAGTTGTAATAAATATATACATTTCAAGCATACAAAAATCCCGCCATCACAAGGATGACGGGATGTAAGAATGAAAATTATTCCTCGGATTCAATTTCAATAGATTCAATAGAATCATTGGAGTCTTCAGATGAATCGGTTGAAGATTCTGAAGAGTCTTCAATCTCGATAGATTCACCAACTTCTTCAAACTCAGAAGTAACAGGTTCAGCAGATTCTACAGATGTGAAAGAATCTGTAAGAGTTTCACTACCATCAGAGAATACTGAAAAATCATCAGAGCCTACAGACTGAGTAGAAGTCTTAGATGGGAATGATACATCACCCTTCGGGTGATAGAACCAATTAGCATATTTATCCAATTCTTCTTTACTGTTAACAAGACCTTCTATGTGCTGTATAATACACTCATCAGATAAATCATCTGAATAAGAATTCAGCTTCTCCATACTAGCATTAGACAAAGATACCTTAACAGATGTATAATCGTACACCCTATCGGTCACTGAATAATTATACCCTCCAATAAAATATGCACAAGCTATAGTTTTAAGCTTAGGATTTAATATATTTGCATTATGGAGAGCTGAGTTCTTCCAATCCTCAACTACCCTCTTAGGATTATAACAAGGTCCGGTACTACCCCATCCAATTTCTCCACTACCATGAGAAGCTAAAACACTTGCAACATTTGGACAATCATTCTTACAAGCATTCAAAATAGAACATCCAGCAACAACAGAAGCTTCACGCAATCTAGTACGCTCCTCGTACTGTAAAGCATTTAAGCCTTTCGATACACGATACTCGTTGATAAGACGAACTACCTCATCAGCAAGGTCTGAACGATCTACGATAGCCTTAGCAACATCCTCCTCCGGTACAGTATCCCAATCGGCATCTAACCCTACAATCTCAATATAGCAAGATTTAGAGTAACTACCCATAGAGAACGTAACCTTAACTTTCTTTCCAACATTCCCACTATCAGCCCTAACCACATCCATCCATAAAACAGAATCATTATCAGCAGGTGGATATACCTCTACGAGAGAAAGATCACAAGATTCCACATAGCAATATCCACCCTTCTTAGCAAGTGACTTATCAGATGTGAATTTGAATGAAGAAGCACTGCACATATCCTTACTTACATAAGTGTATGGTAACTTATAATCCCTACTACACAAAGAATCAATCTCAGCCTTCTGAGCATCGCTAGGTTCTACAACTGGAATCGGTGTAGGTGTCGCTGTCGGTTTCGGTGTTGCCGTTGGTTTCGGGACTTCCGTAGGTTTAGGAGTCTCAGTTGGCTTTGGTGTCGCTGTCGGCTTAGGAGTAGCCGTTGGTTTCGGAGTTTCAGTTGGCTTCGGTATCGCTGTTGGCACTGGCGTAGCAGTCGGCTTTGGTGTTGCTGTCGGCTTCGGAGCAGTTGTTGGCTTTGGCGTTGCAGTCGGCATTGGTGTAGCTGTCGGCTTCGGAGCAGTCGTTGGCTTTGGCGTTGCGGTCGGTTTTGCGGTCGGCTTCGGAGTAGCCGTTGGTTTCACAACCGGAGTACTTGCCTGTTTTATGACTTTTACAACAACCGTTTTGGTTGCTTTTTTGTATACACTGGATTCTTTGGCTGTAATATAGATCTTAGCCGTTCCCACTTTCTTTCCTAAAATGTAGCCTTTTGAATTGACACTTACAACACTGCTGTTGGAAGATTTGTAAGTCAACCCTGTCTTTGCCTTTGCTCCAAGAGAACGTCCCTTTTTGTAATAAACAGACACATTCGAAGCTGTGATTTTTTGATTTTGTTTTACTACTTTTACGGTAATAACTTTTTTGACAGATTTGCGTTTTGCTTTTGAAGCGGTCACAGTGATTTTTGCTGTCCCGGCTTTTCTGCCTTTGATGTTACCTTTACTGTCTACGGTAACGATTTTTTTATTGGATGTCTTGTAAGACAGTTTTGCCCCCTTTGTAGCTTTTACATTCAGCTTCGCAGATGAACCGACATAAACGTTCTTATTAGAGGCTTTCAATGTCAGTTTATTGGTTGCCGCCTGTACAGTGGAAACCATACTCACAGGTTCGACAAGCCCTGTGGAACTGGGTACTGTAAGCCCAAAAGCTAACAGAAGTGCAAGAAATCGTTTTGATTTCTTTCTCATTACTCTTCCCTTCTTTCGATATTATTTATTATAATTCTACAAGAAATTGCAAATATTTCAAGACCTTACATTTTGCAAGTTCCGTGGTATAATTACAACTTACTTCCATTTTGGAATCAAAATCTAAACGGATTCATTTATCATTTTCCCAAAAGAATGTAAGGGGAATTTTGATGGATCGGGTCAATCAGCGTACCAATCATTTGCTGGGCGAAAATATAAGGAAACTTCGTTTAGAGAAGGGACTGCGGAATAAAGAGATAGTTGCACAATTACAGATACATGGCGTTGAAATTTCAACAGGCACATACAGTAAGGTAGAATTGGGATTGAATAATCCGTCGGTAGATCTTCTGATTGCATTGACGGAAATCCTTGAATGTGATTTTAATGCACTGTTTAAAATACATGAAAAATAAGCTCCTGCAAATCGCAGGAGCTTATTTTATGTAGATTAAAGTTTAGACAGATCATTAATTAAAGATTCGATAGTCTTTGCTTTTTCTCTAGCAATACGGCTTCTATTGGCATCTTTTTTATACATAAGGTACTGTCCGGATTTTGTCATTACGCCCCATTTTTCAACAAGAACAGGTACTCCGTCTGGCAATTCTCCATTAGTTTTAATTAAATATTTTTCAAATTCTTCTGCAATTTCTTTTGATGTATAAGCAGACGTATTATATAAATATTTAATAAAATCGTTGTCTTCATCTTCTTCACGTAAAATATTTTTAAGTTCGTTTCTATAATAATCATGAATTTCATATACACGTCCGACACCATATTTTAAAAGATCAACATCAACCAAAAAACAATCACATATTATTTTGACAAGTTCAGGTGTAGGAACAGTTTCAAAGACTTTTTCTGCATATTCTTTTCCCATTAAATCTGGCAAATTATCAGAGGTGATGTTTTTTTCTAATTTTTTTGAATCTATCTCTTTTAAAGAAGAACTGCGAAGCGTTGCTAAAATTTTATCTTTTAAAACAGGCAATGCGTGATCTCTAAATTCCTCTTCCATTTCTTCGTATTTTATATCAGTAAACTGGAAAGGAATAGCTTTATTATCATAATATTTTCTTTTATAAATTTCACTAAATGACTGTCGTAATATTGGCTGCCATTTTTTATTGAAATAATTGTCTTTTTCATCAAATAAGCGATCAACTATATCGTAAATATCAACCTTAAAATCAGTGTCTTCCATACCGGCTAAAAAATTTGTGAAGTTATAACCAAAGTTATCGTTTTCACTGGTTAATTCATCAACTACATGGTTTACAACTCTTTTTAAGTTTTCGGGAAGATTATCATATTTAGACTGAAGTTCGGTATCATCTCCAAAATCAAGTTCACGTCTAATTTTTAAAGCATCCTCCTTAGTGTCAGTAGCATCTCCTACAGTATAGTATTCATCAAATTCGAACATTTGAATTCCTCCTTTGAAATATTTTATGAGCCTATTATATCACGCTCACATATGAAGGGTTATGTGCAAAATTGCATAAATGGCATATAAAGCATAAAAAAGTGGGGAAAAAGATAAGAATGCTTGAAAAACTTCCTAATTATATGTTCATTATAAAATTTTTCAAAAAAATTTTGAAAAGTATAGAAATGTATTAAGGATGTACAAGATTGCACAGAAGGATAAAAAAGGCAATATGTTAAAATAGATTTATCAAATAAAATATTTGATAGAAATGGAGAAAAGCGATAATGAGAAGCGTGAGAGCACCACCGAAAAAAGATAACAAAACAAATTGTACATTGAAAATCTAAGAAAGGAGGATATACAGATGAACGTAGCTGGTGAGAGCATATTTATTGCTGCAAGAACTTTCAAGGGAAAGAAACAGCAGGATTTGTATGCTTGTAAGTTCCTTGACGAAGATGGCGATGAATTTTTTACCTTGTTTACATCCGAAGAACTTTTTGCAGAATTTGAAGGAGTAGCAAAACGTACTCCGGTAGTTCTGACCATGGAATTGATCCCTGGAAAAACTTTTGTGAAACTGGTAAATGTCGAATTTCTCAGCGAATGATGTTGTTCCCCCTCCGCCGTGAGGGGGAAGAAAGGAAAAAGCATGAATAAACAGCATAAAGAAACTATATCATTTTGTGTTAGTTGTACACTGTTAGGCGCAATCCTTATAACTTTTGTTATTCTTCGTAACAATCAGTCGTTACCATTGCCTGCTGTTCTTCCACTTTGTGTTTTTGGGTGTTTAGTGTATCTGACAAATGTAGTTATCATTTTTGGGGCTTTCTATTATTTAGGGAAAATTTTTATGAAAATAGATAAATCCGCGATTGAGGAACATTGTTGGCTGATTGCATTGAGGGTTTCAGATAAGCGGAAAAGTAAAAACGTTGATATTATTTTCCCCCGGCTGAGATATTTCCTTTTTACCGTCTTAAAGAAGAATAACGAGTTTTTTGATCTTCCATTAGGAAAAGATGAACTGTGTCTCAATATGGATGGCACAGCATTTAGACAAAATAATATTTTTTATCGGTTTTCTTTAATTTTACCAGAGGATCTGGAACAGGATGCAGAAACTCTTCGGCAACTGATTCAGTCTTATATTGAGCAGGAATTGGCAACCTTCGGATGTTATGGCCTGCGTTCTCTATATGGAAACAATAAGTATGGAAGCTGGTTGAGCATCTATCTGGATCAGATCGAGGTGGATGAAGAAAGACACCGCTTAATTTTTGAGATTATGTACATTAACAATACATGTGCGGCACTTTATCGAAAGCAGATTTTTGACAGAGAAAATACAGTGCCAAAGCAGGAAAAGACGGTGTATGATGACGAAATCCGATAACACTTTTTCATTTGCGGTCGGCTATGAAGCACAGGCATTACAGCAGGGAATCAAAGTTTGTGCAACGGTCAAATTGGATAAAGTACCACATCTACTGCTTGTGGCTCCTAGCGGATCAGGTAAAACCTATCTTCTGGTGCTGATCTTACGACAGTTAAGTTGCAGGATCGGAACGCTAATTCTTGCTGATTTCAAGGGGATGGATTTTCGTTCTCTGGATGGATGCAGGAACTATTATAAGCATGAACGAGTTGCAGATGCGCTCAAACTTGTTTTTGATGAAATGCAGGTTAGAATGGAATATCCGCAGGAAAATTTTTCGCCTCTCTATTTGGTGATCGACGAATGGAGCGGTTTTCTGGGTTTGTATTCAAAAAAAGAGCAGGATGAATATAAAAAACAGCTGGCTTCTATTTTAATGCTTGGTCGTGGAATCTCTATTTTTGTGATTCTTGCACTACAGAGGGCAGATGCAAACTATCTTGTTGGACGAGATAATTTTGGAAATGTGGTAGGTTTAGGAACACTCAGCCGAGAATCTGTCCAAATGGTGTTTTCAGATTATAAAGAACAAATTGCGCCTAAAAGCCGTGGAAAAGGATATCTCAAAACGGATGGCCGTCCGTTGAAAGAAATTGTGGTTCCCCACATCCGTGATTATCAACGCAGTTTACAGATAATAAAAACAGCTCTGGACAGACCTGCGACCGAATTAGAAAAATGATATGATGCGTGTCCGACTGTGTGGAATGCCGAAGGCATGAAGCACAGGGAGGACATGCGCCAGAAGGTTTCCGCCAAGTATTACCGGAAACCTCTGTTACTGATAATTTAACATAAAAAACCTTGGAAAATCAAGGCTTATAGCAGATAAATCCGTCACAGTGTGAATGTGACAGGCTTTGGAGGTGTGACAAATGGGTTTTGATCCGAATATGAAGGGAAGATCCTTTATTGCAGTTATCCATGTGAAAAATTTGGAGAACATGGGACTGACAGAAGAACAGATATTTGACCATGAATTTGTAGCTGAATTTGTGACTGAAAAATGGGACGAAAGTGCAAGGGAAAATATGAGAACCTGTGCTGTAGCTGTGTGCATGAGTGAACAGGGAACATATCATTTACATATGGCACTGTATACCAAGAATCCAACCACATTGAGAAACGTATCTTCGATATTAGGAAACAGTCATGTCGAACCGCAGTTAGGTGGAAAAAAGGCACTTGCAGATTATATGACCAAAACCGGAAAATACGAAGAAAAAGGTGAGAAAGTCTTTTATACTATCGGAATAGACAATGTGGAGGACGTACAGGGAAAGCGTTCCGATCTGGAAATGATTGATGAATTTTTAGACAGAGGTTGGACACCCCAACAGATTTTTGACCAGAACATTAAATTTTATAGATTAGAAAAAATTATAAGATCTGCTTTTGTAGACCGCAAAATTAAGAGTATGCCAAGAAGAAGACCTGTTTATACAGAATACCATTTTGGCGATTCTGGAAGTGGCAAGACTTTTTATTATAACGAGCTTTGCGATAAGATCGGTGAAGATGAAATCTATTTATATACAGATTTTGATAATCAGGCTTCTGGTGGAATGGATAAATACATTGATGCAGGTGCTCCAAGGGCTGTCTTTATGGATGAATTTAAAGGACAGGGGATTAATTATGGAAAACTGTTGGTGATGATGAATGAGTATCCCAAAATGCAGACTCATGCCCGTTATGTGAATACATATAATTTATGGGACATTTTTATAATAACAACAATTTTTGCACCCGAAGAACTTTATCAGATTATGGTGGGGGAAACTATGCGAAAGGTCGATACTTATGAACAGTTACGACGTAGGCTGAAAAAAATAGTTTACCATTTTAAAAATGATAATGGCGAATACATGACCTATACTATGAATGGCGAGGATTATGTTGATCGGGAGGATCTTATAGCGAGAGTTAAAGGAAATATAGATCCTGATGGTTTCAGGAAAATCGAAACGCAGTCGGATATTAATAATCCGTTTGATGATACACATAGAGAATCCATAAAATGAGCAAAGTTGCTCGGAGGGCTTAAAAGGCAAATATGATATGATATAGGCACAGATGGAAAGGGGGTGGTCACTATGGGGGGTGCCACTTAATAAAAGTAAAAAAGCGTTGTTTGAAACACATATGAACTAATAGGAGGAAAATCCAATGAGTAAGGAAAATACGCTTGAGAAAAAAATGAAGAAAGGAATCCGCAAGATTATCAATACGATGCCATTTCCGGCTAATATGGATGCTGTACAGACATTTTTAAGTGGATATTCTGATCAGGTGGAAGAAATTGATTGCTATAGCAGTATCGGTACAGAGGGCATGGAAAGGGAAATTAATGTAAAATTCTTCAATGAGGATATGCTTTCTGTTTTTGCAGATAATAAGACGGAAAATATGGAAAGATATATAATTAATCTTGATGGGGCAGAGAATAGAAGCTTTTATTATACTAAAGATGGATCTCAGCCATGGATAAGGTAAATCAGGACGCAGACGATGAGATCATCGGTTTTGATCCAGATATAAAGATTAAACGGGGATATGTATATATGCCCTACACTGTCCCAAGGATCAAACGGATTTTCAAAGAAGATTTTAATGTGGAGCTGATCTGGTGCAACTGTTATTATAAATGTGGCAGGTCTCCATTCTACAAACAGCGGTATCGTTTACAGGATATCGACACCGGAGAAGTTATATGCAAAAACCTTACTATGGATGATCTGCGTTGTTTTCTGGCTAGAAATGACTACCCATTATATGATGAGAAAAGTGCGGTGAATACTTCTAGGCCACAGCGCAACAGAGGTGCTGTCCGCTTTATGCAGGCAGTTGAAAGCATAAAACATTTATAAGCCGAGAACCATGTGGCGAAATGCAGTGAAGTGAAGTACAGTAATGTACGGCGAAGTGTCGTGTGGTATAAGGTATAGCAATGTGAAGTATTGTATCAGCAAGGTGATGTAAGGTATAGCTAAGTATAATCCTGTGAAATATTGTAATGTAAAGCGAAGTATAGGTGTGGTACTGTTAGCGTAGTTTAGTTCAGACTGTGTTGAAATTAAGTGGCGCATGACTAACAGTTAATAATTCTAAAGTCGAAAAGTGATTTTAAAATATGAACTTTTTGCGCCAGAAAGACGAAATGGAGGGGACTTGTGCACACCCCTCCATCTTTCTTACCATTTTTTTGAAAAAAGAGGTTGAAATGTTATATCATCTCTTCTATCAAACAAATACCGATAATAAAATATATTATAATAGGAGGAAATCACGATTTTATAGATGACAAATCTTAATATATTAAAAACTGAAAAACCGAAAAACTTAAAAGCTTAACTATTATTTCTAAAAATCGCGTTGCAATTTATGGACGCAAACAAAGTGTTGACCTATTTGGAGGATTGTTCTAAAATAAATTTGAACGAAGTACTGCAAGAAATTGATATGCAGGAAAGAGCAAAAATTTTAGAAGAACATGTTTTTCAAATCTGGAAAGCAAAAAATGGAAAGTGGTACACATATATTCCCGATGAAATAAAGGGAAGAATTCTAAAGAAACGTACAACAGAAAAAGCACTGGAAGATTTTCTGGTAAATTTTTACCGTGAACAGCAAAACAATCCTACTGTTGGTGAAGTTTATTCCAAATGGATCAAGCGGAAACTGGATTTTAACGAAATATCAAAAGGATCTGCTGACAGGTATACAACTGATTTTGAACGTTTCTTTGTAAAAACAGGTTTTGCCAGCCGTAGAATTAAATATATATCTTCAGAAAACTTGGAGGATTTTATCCGTGAACAAATATGCGAAAAACGTTTAACCCAAAAAACATTTGCCAGTTTACGGACTATTGTTCGGGGAATCTGGAAATATGCTAAAAGACAGCGGTTTACTACTCTTTCAATCTCAGAATTTTTTGGCGACTTGGAACTGTCCAAAAACACTTTTGAACGAGTTGTGAAAGATCCATCATCACAGGTTTTCACAGAGGATGAAGTTCCTTATTTAATTGAGGAGTTAAAAGAATCTCGGTCAATCTGGGATCTAGGTGTAGCTTTAGCCTTAGAAACAGGGTTGCGTGTTGGAGAGCTTTCTGCCTTAAAACCCTCTGACTGGGACGGCGGAAAAATTCTCAAAATCCGAAGAACTGAGGTGCGATTTAAAGATGAAAACGGTAAAAACTGTTTAGGGGTAAGAGAATTTACAAAAACAGATGCAGGTATGCGAGATCTGATTTTAACTAGCGGTGGAATTGAAACATTGAAATTGATTCTTGAAATCAATCCACATGGTACATTCCTGTTTGAAAATTCAAAAGGAAAACGCATCCGTGGAAATACTATGAACAAGCATCTTGATACGGTGTTAAAACATTTAAGTTTGCCGCATAGATCAATTCATAAATGTAGAAAAACTTATGGAACAACGCTTATTGATGCTGGCTGTGATGATGCTGTTGTAATGAAACAACTGGGACATGCCAGTATTGACACAAGCCGAAAGTATTATTACTATTCCAACCGTACCAGAGAGCATCAGATTGAGCAGGTTGAAAATGCAATTCGTATTTAACCAAAAGGTAATCATAGGTAATCAAGAAAAAAATAATACCTATATCAAAAAAACAAGTAAAATAAAGGGAAAACGCTACGTTGCAAGAGAGAAAATGAATTTTCGATTCTCTCATCCCCTGCTAAATGGAAGCCCGTAAACCCTTGGAAAATAGAGGGTTTGCGGGCTTTGATTGTAGATGTGAATGCAAAAATCAAGGCAGTAGATTATTCGCCAATAAAAACAGGTGAGAATGTAGTCGTTGTAACTCCGACTTATGCGTGGCGTATTCCCCGAATTGTGTCGGATTGGCTTTTCAAAACGAAATTGCTTTCTGCAAAACGTATTTGGTTTGTTATGAACTGCGGTAGTGAAATTGGCAATGCGTCAAAATATAATCGTAGTCTTGCTGAGCAAAAGCACTTATGTTATATGGGTACATCTCAAATTCTTATGCCGGAAAACTATATTGCCATGTTCGATGCACCCCAGGCAGAGGAAGCAAGAAAAATTGTAAAAAATGCTGAGCCTACTATTGTGGATACCATTGCCTGTATTAAGGTAGAACAACCTTTCCCTGTACCACGAAACAATCTCTACGACCGTTTTATGAGTGATCCGGTAAATGTGTTAAAAACTGTCCAAAAAATAACATTGCACTTGAAAATGGAAAGCCGATATGGGGGAATCAATGTACTCACTGTATGGCATGTATTTGTTATTGCCCCACAGAAGCAATAGAGTATGGCAAAAAGAGCATAGGAAAACCGCGTTATCATTTTGAGCAGTTAAAGATAAAATGATCACAATCAATAAAGCAATTAAAAACGCCGATACAGGATTTTTATAATCCTATACCGGCGTTTGTTGGTTCCAGTACCAGACAGCCTTTGCCAACATATTCCGGCTTAACCGCAGTTTCTTTGGTAACCGCACCCTTGAGTGCCTTTCCAAGGAAATCTCCGATACCTTTTACACCAGATGTGGCTTGTACATTACCACCCATCCACTGCATGGCACCAGCCTGGATAACAGCTGAATGGTCTTTATCAATATCAATAACAACCTGTCTTCTTCTGACATTCATTTTACTCATGAAATACTCATTCATTGCATTCATAGGTGAAACGCTGGCATCCTGTACATATTCAAGTACATGGAAGTTTCCGATACTTTTCGCATATTTTCTGTTTTCATTTTGTAAGTTTTCAATTCGCATAGCATAATCTCCCTTTTAATAATAATCTATGATGTTGCTCGGATATGCTTATTGTAAAAGAGTCAGCATAGATAGAAAACAATTTGTGCAGAGAAATATAAAGACAGAATTCTCAAAATTCGAGAAATATAAAGATGCAATTCCTCATGATGGATGTGTATTATGAAAAATAAATTTGTTATAGTGACAATATCAACAAAAAAGTAGAATATAAATGGGGTGATCAGATGGAAGCGGCACAGAGAATTCAATTAATCCGGATAATAGAAAAGATAGAGAAAAATCCGGCATTCAGTAATAAGATTGGTATAAAGAACACATCTGAATATTTATCAGAAAAAGAACAGAAAAAATGAAAGACACATATCAAAATGAGTTTCAGAAGGAGTAAAAAAATGTTATCGTTATTATTTGCAATTTGTATGATTTGGTTTGTTGGAAAATTTTTTATATTTGGGTTAAGAGCATCCTGGGGAATTATGAAACTACTTTGCACAGTTATTTTCTTTCCGGTGATATTGATTGGTATGGTTGTAGGTGGACTGATGTACATTGCATTTCCATTATTGATCATCGGTGGCATTATAGCATTGGTGACATTACGTTCATAATGGATCAGGAGGAGAAAACGAATGGGATATGATATTGAAAAAGAAAAGAGAGAAGCGACTGAAGCTGGTTGTAGAGCCTTGAACAGTCTTCAGGCAGCAAAAGAAAATTTAAACAGTGCAAAGAACTGGGGACTGGTAGATATGTTTGGCGGCGGCTTTTTCACTACAATGTTAAAACATTCTAAAATGGATCAGGCCAAACGGAATATGGACCAGGCAAAGTATGATCTTCGTAGTTTTAGCAGAGAATTAAATGATGTAAATATGGCATGTAATTTGAATATCGATACTGGAGATTTTCTTTCTTTTGCGGATTATTTTTTTGATGGATTTGTTGTGGACTGGGTGGTCCAGGATCGAATTAATAATGCAAAAAGACAGGTAGAAGAAGCAATTCGAAGAACAGAAAGTATCGTCAATCAATTACAGCGTATGTAAAGGAAAAGGCAATGAATCAGAAACGGTTCATTGCCTTTCGTCGCGTTATGGCTTATTTTAATTTTTCTTTTTCGGCGTTTAAGAGTTCAAGATTAAGCCCCTGTTCTCCGGCTGTTTTATCTACCCAAAGATTCAAAGAGTCTATGGCTAAAGAAATTTCATCAAGTTTTTTACTGATATAAGCAAAATCTTTCATTTCATCATCGCTGATCTTACCGTCACGGGCAATCTGGATCAGACGACCGGTAAGAGGATTGATTTCATTTAGACTGGCAATTGTCTCCAAAATGATATTTGACAGATCTGTCACTTCAATTTCTGGAACATAACGATGACCGATTTCACATTTGTGAGAGCAATAATAATTGCAAAGATCCGGCCGTTTATAGGCATCTGCCATCTGGAGGATATCATAAGGTGTAGGTTCCTGTGTTTCATATTCAAACTTTTCAATTTTTGAATCAGAGACAGCATCCATTTTTTCACTGGCCTCTGCTCTTGTAAGTCCTGCCGCTTCTCGGCAAAGCTGGTAAATTGTTTTGTTTTCCCTGGTGGATTGTTTACCCATGAGAAGTTCCTCCCCGTATATCGTCAAACATGAGGATTATCAATATTTAAGTCCTTATGCAAGACGTGTATTTCTCGTATAGGGTTTATTATACTTGAATTATCAATTAACAACAAGCTCAATAATGAACATGAAGTCAAAAAGAGTGAAAGAGGAAAGAGAGGTTACAGAATGAGAGATACCAGAAGTGACAAAAAAATTGAAACTATTCGTAAAGAAGCAAGGAGAAAATAACTATGGGAAAGAAAATCAAAAAAATATTATTCGGAAACAGCAGTAAAAAAGGTATTGAGAATTGATTCTTTTCGTAATTTAAGTAAAGAAAAAGTGATGGAATTCGCACCTATGATTCCGTATATGGAAAAAGAAGTCGCAATTGAGATGATAAAACAATTTCCAGTATATGCAGAATTTGCCAAAGCTTTTATAAATAATTACACAGATGTTTGTAAAGAGATTTCAGCATTAACGTATGAGTTGATTAAGTATTTGCAGCTAAATATGTGTCTTGTTCTGACTTCTATAGCCGCAACCCTTTAATATCTTTAATACGTGATAAGATTGTATTGCAGCTGCAGCTGATAACGCCGGGTAGTGTATCAATGACAGTGTGCAGGAAGTGTTCCATTTCATCACTTGATGAAGCAACGGCATGTACATGCAGTTTGTCTCTTCCTGTGACACGGTAAATCTGCGTGACAGTATCATTTTTATGTAATATATCTGTCACCTGCGAGAGATAATCTGGTTTTGTCTCGATTTCAAAATAGCATGAAACAGCACCGCTGATTTTTTGAGGGTTTATTATAGTTGTATATTCTTCAATTATGCCTTTTTTCTCCAGAGCCTGAATCCGGGCTTTTACTGCTACTCTGGAAATACCGGTTTCTTTACCGATATCAGAGTAAGAAATACGTGCATTTTCTATAAGCAACTGGATGATCTTCTGATCCAGTTCATCTAAACCGTTCAGGTACATAAGTGTCCCTCCTGTAAAATAATATCCCCCGGATAGTAATTTTTCTTAAATATCATATCATTTATGTTGCTAAAAGTAAATGCTGACTTGACTTAGCAGACGTAACTACATATAATTATTTCGTAACGTAATTTAAAACTTGCATTTTGAATACATAGAATAAATTCCGGTGAAGGAAAGAATAAGTGAAATTATAAAGGCTGTGGAGGAATATGATAATGTCAAAAGATGAATATCTGATCACAGATACGCCTCTTAAAGCGTTGACGGTTTTTGCAATGCCAATGATTTTGGGCAGTTTTTTTCAGCAAATATACAATATGGCTGACTCTATCATCGTCGGCCAATTTGTTGGCTCCTCTGCACTTGCAGCTGTCGGGGCCTGTGCAGCGCTGACCAATGTTTTCATTTGTGTGGCACTGGGTGCCGGGGTCGGTGCAGGTGTGCTCGTGAGCCGTTATTTCGGTGCCAGGGAGTATGGAAAAATGAAGACCATCGTGTCAACGTCCTTGTTTAGCTTTTTAATTCTAAGCATAGTCCTTGGTGTTTTTGGCTTTTGCTTTTCCCACTCGATGATGAGGGTATTACAAACCCCTGGCGATATACTGAATGATGCAGTGTTATATCTGCGGGTCTATTTTGTGGGCTTTCCGTTTCTGTTTATGTATAATATTCTTTCCAACATGTTCACTTCCATTGGTGAATCAAAAATCCCACTGGGACTCCTGGTATTCTCGTCAATCTTAAATATTTTTATGGATCTTTGGATGGTGGCCGGACTTAGTCTCGGTGTGTTTGGTGCAGCCCTTGCGACTCTTATAGCACAGGGGATTTCTGCGGTGTGTTCACTTTTTCTTTTCCTTAGCCGGATGCGTCGATATAAAAGTCGCTTTGACTGGTTTGACAGGCAGGAGTTATATTCCATGCTTCAAATTGCTGTACCTTCGGTTCTTCAGCAGTCTACAGTGTCCATCGGTATGATGATCGTACAGGCTGTTGTAAATCCTTTCGGTACACAGGCACTTGCGGGGTATGCGGCGACGATGCGGGTAGAGAATGTTTTTTCATTGATTTTTGTATCCATTGGCAATGCGGTTTCCCCATATGTTTCCCAGAATCTTGGTGCAAAGAAAATTGAACGGATCAAAAAAGGATATCACGCTGCACTGGTGTTAGATGTATGTTTTGCAGTTCTTGCTTTTATAGTCATTGAAACATTGCATACTCAGATTTCCTCGCTATTCCTTGGCAAAGATGGAACTGCCCTGGCTTATCAGGTATCCGAGGGTTATATGAGATGGCTCGGTTACTTCTTCATCTTTATGGGAATCAAAATGGCAACCGATGGGGTTCTGCGTGGTCTTGGAATCATGCGCCCGTTCCTTATTGCAAATATGGTGAACCTGGCGATCCGCCTGTCGGTTGCGTTGATTTGTGCACCGCGTTTTGGTATTGTATTTGTCTGGCTTGCTGTACCAGCAGGTTGGTTTGCAAACTTTTTAATATCCTATGTGGCTCTTCGGAGATCATGGCCGACTGATAAAGAGGTGCAATCCCGATAGCCTAAAGTAATTTAAAAGGAGAAATTTATAGGATGAACGATAAATGTGTGGTATTGAATGCAAAGAGAATGAATTTTGATGGGAAGCTGGATTTTTCCGTTTTATCTTCTGATGTTACAGTATATGATGATACAGCAGAACAGCAGCTGTCAGAGCGTATTCAGGGTGCAGATATCATTGTAACAAAGGAGATGCCTGTGAGTGCAGAAATGATACAGAAATTCCCGGAATCTGTTAAACTGATCTGCGAGGCAGGTACAGGATATAATAATATTGATCTTGAAGCAGCACGGAAGAAGGGGATTACAGTCTGCAATATCCCGGCATACAGCACAGAACGTGTGGCACATACTGCGATCATGATGATATTGAATCTGAGTTCTGCAATGCAGGTACAGATGAAGATGCTGGCATGCGGAAATCATGACAATTTTACCAGAAATCTTCAGGTTCCGCATGTTGAGGTAAATGGAAAAACACTTGGTGTTATAGGTGCAGGACACATTGGCAGGAAAGTTATCCAGATCGCACAGGCTTTGGATATGAACATACTTGTATATACCAGGACACCGAGAGAGGATGAGAAGGGGATTCGCTATGTGTCGCTTGAGGAATTACTCAAGAATAGTGATTATGTTTCCATGCACTGCCCATTGACGGAAAATACAAAACATATGATAAACAAAGAGTCTTTATCACTTATGAAGCCCTCAGCGTTTATCATTAATACTTCAAGAGGTGCACTTATTGATGAGGCTGCTCTTATAGAAGCATTGGAAAATGGTACGATTGCAGGAGCCGGACTTGATGTTCAGGAAACTGAACCACCTGAAGAAACCAACCCTCTTTATACTATGGATCATGTCCTTTTGACGCCACATATGGGATGGAAAGGTCTTGAGACAAGACAGCGGTTGGTTTCTATTCTGGCGGATAATATAAAGCAGTTTATGGAAGGGAATCCGATCAATGTTGTATCAGGTCTATAGTATCTGGCAGCAAAGTGATGATATAACTTCCGGGTTTGCAGAGTGAAAAAATATAATTACAATCAATAAGTCAGTGCTTTGATATCTTCTTCCAATATAGCAGGAATAGCATAAACAATAGAATTACTGAAAAAAATAAGTCCGAATAGTCGTCAGAAACGCTGAGAAGAAATTATTCTCAGCGTTTTTTGAACATTACTATAATGTCAAGGAATCTTCTGCATCTACCCACATCTGTAAATTTCCATCAAGATACAGTCTCGCATATTCTAGTGGTTCATCAATGGCAAGTGCGTTTAATGCACAATCTGATCCGGGTGTGGTTCTCAAATTCTTTTCTGCTTTCCAGCAGTCAATGCGAAGCATATAGCCTGCACTGATATAAACATCAATGCTGTTTCGTCCGGGATTATATTCTGCAAATATTGTTCTCATCGTATTTTATCTTCCCTATTTAATAGACGATTGAGTTTTACGGAAGGTTTTATATTTTTGAAAAAAAAATTAAAAAAATCAGGAAAAATTTTTTTACAGCAAAAAACGGAGACTGCAAAAGCAATCCCCGTTCATTTTTATATAAAACTTACTTCGCCTCATCCTCAGCGCCTTCAGCATCCTCATCCTCCTCCGGAGCGGCTGCGTACTCGCCGATGTGAACAACAACTGCGTCCTCAGGTGTGATGAAGTGAACCTGTTTGCCTTCCGGAAGCGGGAGGTCTTTTACATGGATATCACGGACATCTGCAGGATAGCCGTTGAAGTCGATAACGATGGTGTCAAGAAGGTTGGCCGGATCTGCTTTGTAATGGATCTCTTCCAGCTCCTGCTCAACGATACCCTGAACCATATCTGCATGCTCAAGTTTGACTGCTACGGTTGTGGAGACTTTTTCGCCGGCAACCAGTGCCTGGAAGTCCAGAGCCATCAGCTGTTTCTCGATTGGATTGTAGTCGATGTTCTTTACCAGTGCATCAACTTTTTCACCGTCGATGTCCAGGTAGATTTGAGTTCCTTCTTTATTTGCTTTAATGAATTTCGCTGCCTCAGCACCGTCAAACTGGAGTGCTACAGGCTCTTTCATTTCTTTTCCGCTAAGAATTCCTGTGACGTAACCCTCACGTCTTAATTTTTTAGCCTTTACATTTGGGTTTCTTTTCTCTGCTTTCAATGTGATCATGTCAATTCCTCCTCCTGATGCAAGGATTCCGGTAATGTTGCTGTTCGCGCTGTTCGCAGTAACACGAATTCTGCATTTCTTTTCTGACTGTGATTATTATAGCACTTCTCGGGCGAGGTGGCTAACAAAAAGTTTGAAAATTTAAAAGTAATATTTTGTATTGTTTGACTTATATAGAAAAATTCAAGAGTAATATTAGACAAAAACAAATTCAAAAATCAATATTTTACAGAAAAAATTGAAAAACCGCGAAAAATTGCATAAATTCAGTGAGGATTAAAACCTGAAAGACAGGAATTTTTTTGTTTTACACAATTCCACATAAACCAAAAAATAATTTTACACACATTTGATAAATCCTTTTCCCAACTGCGGTATCTGACATTTTACGATTCCTCTATACTAAGAACCATGCGAGCGAGAGAAGTGAAAGGAGAAGAGTGATGTCAGAAATTGCACTTAGAAATGTATGTAAGCAATTTGATTCGGAGCATTACGGTGTAAAGGATTTTAACCTTGATATACATGATAAAGAATTTGTGATTTTCGTAGGTCCGTCAGGATGCGGAAAATCAACGACTTTGAGAATTATCGCAGGCCTGGAGGAGATCACAGACGGAGAGCTGTGGATCAATGGTCAGCTTTCCAATTATCTGGAACCAAAGGAAAGAGGAATGTCTATGGTGTTCCAGAATTATGCCCTGTATCCAAACATGACTGTTTACGGAAATATGGCGTATGCCCTGAAAATCCGCAAGGTACCGAAGGATGAGATCGACAGAAAGGTTCATGAGGTAGCGAAGATCCTGGAGATCGAGCAGCTGCTTGACCGTAAGCCGGCCGCTCTTTCCGGAGGTCAGAAACAGCGTGTTGCCATTGGAAGTGCCATTATCCGTAAGCCGAAGGCTTTTCTCATGGATGAGCCGCTTTCCAACCTGGATGCAAAGCTTCGCGCACAGATGCGTGTGGAGCTTGTGAAATTACATAAGCAGCTGGATACAACGATCATTTATGTTACACATGACCAGACAGAGGCAATGACCCTGGGAACAAAGATCGTTGTTATGAAAGACGGTCTGATCCAGCAGGTGGGTGCACCGCAGAATATTTATGATGACCCGATCAATCTTTTTGTGGCAGGTTTCCTTGGTTCCCCGTCCATGAACTTTTTCCAGTGTACTGTAAAGGAAGAGGAGAATAACCGTACAGCCCTTATTCTGGATGATGCGAAAACTGTGAAAAAGGTTTATCTGGATGGGACTCGCGGAAAACAGATTGCAAAGAAATATAACGGCAGACATGTGATCCTGGGAATCCGTCCGGAGGATATCTACGAACTCGATGAGGCGAAAAAGCTTGGCATCGAAAAAGACAGCGTAGATGTGGATGAGCCGGTGGTAAACAGAGAGATGCTTGGCGCAGAAGTGATCCTCTATTTTGATGAGCAGGGAAAAACTCTTGCAGTTCGCTTAAGTCCGGAGAATCAGACTCAGGTGGGCGAAAAAGTTTCATTATATTTTGATATGGATAAGGCGCATGTGTTTGATCCGGAAACAGAAGAGAATATTTTTTACAGAGGGGAGAACTGATCATGGGAAATAACAGCAAAAGCAAGATCACACCGTACCTGTATCTGGTGCCGTGTATGCTGATCTTCGGAATCTTTCTGTTTTATCCGTTTGTAAAAACCATCTATTTAAGTCTCTATAAGACCAATAAGATGGGACAGGCAAAAATTTATGTAGGCTTAGGCAATTATAAGGAACTGCTTCAGTCCGCTTCCTTTATCAACAGCTTAAAGGTAACTTTGATCTTTGTGCTGATCGTTGTAATCGGCGGCATGCTTCTGGGACTGATCGCGGCAGTGCTTTGTAACAAAGCATTTCCGGGAATCCGTGTATTCAGTACTTCTTATGCGTTACCAATGGCGATCGCATCCAGCTCCGCGGCAATGATTTTCCAGATCATGCTTCATCCGGCAGTTGGTATTGTGAACAAGCTTCTTGGACTGGATATCAACTGGCTGAACGATCCGAAAACAGCGCTAATCTGCGTGGCCATTCTTACCGCATGGCTGAACAGCGGAATCAATTTCCTGTATTTTTCCGCAGGACTTGGCAATATCGATGAGACGATCTATGAGAGAGCTTCCGTGGATGGAGCCAGCAGTGTACAGCAGTTTTTCAGTCTGACACTTCCGGGACTTTCCCCGATCATGTTTTATACTCTGGTCGTAAATATTATTCAGGCGTTCCAGTCCTTTGGTCAGATCAAGATCCTGACAGAGGGTGGCCCGAATGAGTCTACCAACGTAATCGTGTATTCTATTTACAGGGACGCATTTTTTAACTACAGATTCGGAAGCGCAGCAGCCCAGTCTGTTATCCTGTTTGTGATCATCATGATCATTACACTGATCATGTTCCGTATTGAGAAGAAGGGAGTTAATTACTGATGAGTCAGATTGAAAATGTGGCAGTTCCCGCAGTGGGAAACATGTCTAAGGAGGAGCTTCTGGAGCTGAAAAAGGCAATGAATGCCAAAGCCCTCACAAAAAGAAGAACAAGAACAGCCCTTCGTGTTACGGCAAATATCGTATTTGCAGTTCTGATCCTGCTTCCGTTACTTTACGCGATCAGCATTGCACTGATGCCTTCCAACGAACTTTTTACAACAGAGTTAAATCTGTTTCCTAAAAATCCGACCTTTTCCAACTTTATCAATGCATTCCGCACCGTACCGCTTCTCCGTTTCATATTGAATTCCTTTATCATGGCGGGATGCATTACCATCGGACAGATCATCACCTGTTCTCTTGCTGCCTTCGCGTTTTCTTTCCTGGAATTCAAGGGAAAAGGTATTTTATTCATGGTTGTGATGGCGACCATGATGGTTCCGGGAGAGGCAACGATCATTTCCAACTACCTGACTGTATCAAGCTGGGGAATGCTGGATACCTACCAGGTGCTGATCGTGCCTTACCTGACATCCGCGATGGGAATTTTCCTGTTCCGTCAGTTTTATATGACATTCCCGATCTCTCTGTATGAGTCGGCGAAGCTTGACGGCTGCAGCAACCTGAAATTTATCGTAAAGATCCTGCTTCCGCTGACAAAATCCGCAATCGGAGCCATGGCTGTATACACATTCATCAACGCATGGAACATGTACATGTGGCCGCTGCTTGTTACAGGATCCAACAACATGAGAACTGTTCAGATCGGTATCAGTATGCTGGACAGCGTGGATTCTCAGTCCATAACACTGATGATCGCAGGTGTTGTCATGATCATCATCCCGTCGATTTCCATCTTTATCATTGGACAGAAACAGCTGATCCGGGGAATGTTCTCAGGAGCAGTCAAGGGCTGATAACAATAAGAAAAGATACTGTAAAGGGCGATAAGCCCTGCAGTTCATCTTATATATAGGAAGAAAAAATAATTTTTCAACAAGAGGAGAAAAAAAATTATGAAGAAAAAAATGATCGCAGCTTTACTTACTGCAGCAATGACTGTGGGATCACTTTCCGGAGTGACTGTATTTGCAGCAGATGCCAGCACAGACGCAAAGGTGGAGATGGCAGATGCAGCAGATGTAAATGGAACTACCATTACTTTCTGGCATTCCATGGGTGGTGTCAATGGTGAGGCTATCGACACATTAGTAAAAAAATTCAACGATGAGAACCAGTACGGAATTACAGTAGACGCTCAGTATCAGGGTGAGTATGATGATTCCTTGAACAAACTGAAAAGTGCTCAGATCGGAAACATGGGTGCAGATCTTGTGCAGGTATATGAGATCGGTTCAAGATTCATGATCGATTCCGGATGGATCGTTCCAATGCAGCAGATGATCGATGCAGACAGCTACGATGTATCTGAAATCGAGCCAAACCTGGCTGCATACTATACAATTGATAATGAGCTGTATTCCATGCCATTTAACTCTTCTACACCGATCATGTACTACAACAAGGATATGTTCGACAAAGCAGGAATCACAGAGATTCCGGACAGCCTGGAAGGAATCAGTGAGGTTGGCCAGGATCTTCTTGACAAAGGCGGCGCCGGTGAGGTAATGTCTCTTGGAATCTACGGATGGTTCTTCGAGCAGTTCATCGGAAAACAGGGTCTTGAATATGCAAACAACGGTAACGGACGTAAAGAGGCTGCAACAGCTGTAGCATTCGATGAGAATGGCGCTGCAAAGAACATCCTCACAGCATGGAAAGACCTTAACGACAAAGGTTTTGCACCGATCGTAGGTAAAGGCGGCGACGCAGGACTTGCAGACTTTTCCGCAGGAAAAGCAGCAATCACACTTGGTTCTACAGCATCCCTGAAACAGATTCTTCAGGATGTAAACGGAAAATTTGAGGTTGGTACAGCATACTTCCCGAAGATCAAATCCAGCGATGAGGGTGGTGTTTCCATCGGTGGTGCATCTCTCTGGGCTCTGAACAATAACGATCCGAAAAAACTCCGTGCAACATGGGAATTCGTAAAATTCCTGATCTCTCCGGAATCCCAGGCTTACTGGAACGCACAGACCGGATACTTCCCTGTAACAGTAAAAGCACAGGATGAGCAGGTATTTAAGGATAACGTTGCAAAATATCCGCAGTTCCAGACAGCGATCGACCAGCTCCATGATTCTTCCGCAGACTATGTTGGCGCACTGTTAAGCGTATTCCCGGAGGCAAGAGCTACTGTTGAGTCTGAGATCGAGAGCATGCTTAATGGAAAAGAGGATGTGGATGCAGCAGTGAAGAACATGGCTGATTCCATCAATAAATCCATTGAAGAGTACAATCTTGTAAACGAATAAAACAGAAAAAACGCGTAAATTTGAAAAAGAAAAATAAAAAGAAACATCAGAAAGACCCTGGATATTTTCCGGGGTTTTTTTGATGAAGTGGAAAGAATCCGGGTAATACCAGAAAATAACAGGACAAAAATCAGAGGAATCGCTGGACGTGGGTGCTCATATTGGCTATAATGATAAGGCTAATATTTACTCCTCAAGGAAGGGAGAAAAATCTGTGAACAGAAGTAAAAGAGAAGACTATAAGAGATTTGTGGTATTTTGCCTTGCAAGTCTGATCGTGATCGCACAGTCCGCAATCTTTGCTTATGTATGGTATGATTTTTACAGAGGACTGATTTCGAAACCGTTCTGGCGAAAAGGTAACTGGGTTCTGATTTTGATTTATGCGTTGCTCTATCTGCTGTTTGCCAAGCTATATGGCGGACTGAAGGTAGGATATCTGAAACGAATTGATGTTTTTTATTCAATGACTCTGGCCACTATATGTACGAATGTAGTGACATATTTTCAGATTACACTGATCAACCGATGGTTTCTTGATGCAGGACCAATTGTAGAGATGACACTGGTTCAGATCATTGTAACGATTTTATGGATATGGGGCTCCAGATATATTTATTCTAAACTGTACGGAGCCAGACGATTACTGGTGATTTACGGTGACCGTGATCCGGGTGATGTAATTCACAAGATGAATACACGCAAGGATAAATATGATATCAGCGGCAAGGTTCATATTCGCGAAGGTGAAGAGAAGATTCATGCCATGATGGAGAACTATGAAGGTGTGATCATCTGGGATCTTCCGTCCGAGATTCGTAACAGGTATCTGAAATACTGCTTTTCTCATTCAATCCGCTGTTATATGAGCCCGAAAATTTCGGATATCATTTTGCTGGGAACAGACAGGATTCATCTGTTTGATACCCCGCTTCTGATGTGCAGAAATCAGGGACTTTCCATGGAGCAGAGAGCTGCCAAGAGGGTCATGGATATTATTATTTCAGGAATTGGAATCGTTGTTTCCTCTCCGATCATGCTGATCATCGCCATTGCGGTGAAAGCATATGATGGTGGCCCGGTATTTTATCTCCAGGACCGTCTTACCTATAAGGGTAAAGAATTCCGGATCCGTAAATTCCGCAGTATGTGTGTGGACTCTGAGAAAAACGGTGCAAGACTTGCGTCCAAGCATGATTCCCGTATCACACCGGTGGGACATGTTTTACGTAATCTGCATCTGGATGAGCTGCCGCAGCTTTTTAATGTATTTATGGGAGATATGTCGCTGGTGGGTCCCCGTCCGGAGCGTGATGTGATAATGAAAGAATACGAGCAGGAAATTCCGGAATTTCATTACAGACTGAAAGTAAAGGCAGGACTCACCGGTTATGCACAGGTGTACGGTAAATACAATACAACACCGTATGATAAGCTGAAACTTGACCTGTTTTATATCGAGAATTATTCATTTCTTCTGGATATCAAGCTCCTGTTTATGACAGTGAAGATCTTTTTCCAGAAAGAAGTATCCGAGGGCGTGGATGATGACCAGAAGAATGCGCTGAAGGATTCACAGGATAATAAATAAGAAGTTTAACCCGCTAATCTGTGCATCAGACAGGATCTGATGCACATTTTTTATAAGGTAAGAAGGAGGTTTTTTATGGAAAAGCCGTTAGTGTCAGTGATCATGCCTGTATACAATGGCGAGAAATATATAGGAAAAGCAATCGAATCTGTTCTGGCGCAGAAGATTTCCACAGAGCTTCTTGTGATCGACGACTGTTCAACCGATGGAACAGAGCTGGCTGTGATGAAATTTATGGACAGTGGGAATATTCGATATATCCGCAATAATGAGAACCTGGGAGCTGCAGGTTCCAGGAACCGCGGTGTAAAGGAAGCAAGGGGAAAATATGTTGCTTTTCTGGATGCGGATGACTGGTGGGAAGAAGGAAAGCTTTCAGCGCAGACCGAGACTATGGAAATCACAGGATGCGTGATCTGTTCCACAGGAAGAGAACTGATGAGGCCGGACGGACATACGACAGGGAAATATATTCCGGTCGGGGAGCGTATTACCTATCGTGATCTTTTGAAACATAATAGTATTAACTGTTCCTCCGTTCTGCTGCGAAGAGAGACTGCACTTGCTTTTCCTATGGAGCATGATGAAAGCCATGAGGACTATATTACCTGGCTTCGAATCCTCAGAAAAGGCGGCTTTGCAGTGGGGATTAACAAGCCGTATCTGAAATGCAGGCTCAGCGAGGGCGGAAAGTCCAGAAATAAGCTGAAATCCGCTGCTATGACCTATCAGGTCTACCGGTATATGGGCTACGGACATGTAAAAAGCCTGTTTTTCTTTGTATCTTATGCTGTCCATGGGATTTGGAAATATCGTTGAAAAAAACTGGAAAAACAGAATAATCCTGGTAAATGTTAATTTTCTATTTCCAAGTTCATAAATATATGTTATTATTTATTCATAATTTTATTACAAGGTGAGAACAGATGAAACAGAAAACAGATAGCCAGGGAGTTCCGTATTCCTATCTGGTTGATAATATTAAGGTGTTACTGATTTTCCTGGTTGTATTTAATCATATAATTGCATTTCAGCTGGTTAAGGTTGATGTGATCGTACGTTATGTGTGGTATGCGATCACAATATTCCATATGCCTGCTTTTGTTTTTATGTCCGGATATCTGTCCAAGAAGCCGCAGGATGTGCTGAAAAATGTGAAGAATCTGCTGATTCCTTATATTCTTGGATATAGTCTGACATGGTATGCCTATGTCTGGCTTGGAAGGAGTATGGACTATGAGCTTCTTCGCCCGTCAGGAACAGTTATGTGGTATGTGCTTGCGCTTTTTATCTACAGACTGACTATAGAGGCCCTTGGAAAGGTGCGTTTTATTGTGCCGTTAAGTATTATTTTTGCGTTATGGGCAGGAACAAGGCCGGAATTTACAACATATCTTTCCAGTTCAAGGATTGTTGTATTTTTTCCGTTTTTTGTGGCAGGCTATCTGTGGAAGAGTGATTACACAAAAGTTGTACGTAAATTTAAAGGGAAATGGGTTCTGATTCCGATTTCGGGCCTGCTTCTCTATGCGATTCCTAATTTTATGATGGAGAATAATATTCCGATTGATATTTTCAGGGGAAATCATACGTATCAGTTATGCGGAATGGATAATATTACGGGAATGCTGATCCGCCTTCTGATGTATCTGGTGTCTTTTGTGCTGGTACTGACATTTCTTGCATTGATACCGGATATAAAATTGCCGATTACTTTTATCGGAAGAAATACTATGGGAATTTATTTCTTCCATTATCCGATTATGATTGTGCTGAACGGCCTGCTTCTTCTGAGCATTCCGAAGATGCTGAATGTCTGGGTACTGTTTGGCGTATCATGGATCTTTGTACTTGTACTTGGAAGTGCACCGGTATCTTTCATTTATAATGGAATGCTGAATCTGCTTATTTTTATTTTCTTCAAGAGAGAAAAACAGGTTCAGGATGAAGGTCTGGAAGACGAGTATGATGAAGATGAGCATTACGAAATCATACGAAAAAGAAAAAAAGCGATCGAAGAGCTTGCGGCGACTCTGGAGGAAGAGGAGAATGCCCGTAAGGTTGAAGATAATGTGGCAGTTGTATTGGAAAAAGAAGATCCTCTTGAGAAACTGAACAAGGAAGAGTTTTTTGTAGATGAGGATTTTGATATGGAGGCAGACAGCGAAGATGCAGAATCTCCACAGGCATTTGAGAAACTGCAGGAGCTGGATGAATTGCTGGAGCTTGAAACGCCACAAGAAGAAGAGGAAACGCAGACGGAAAAGGAATAACAGAAAGAGCAGGATAAATAATGAAGAAAGTCATTACTTATGGCACGTTCGATCTGTTTCATCAGGGCCACTATAATATTCTGAAAAGGGCAAGAGAGCTGGGCGATTATCTGATTGTAGGAGTCACCAGTGAGAGTTATGACATTGAAAGAGGGAAACTGAATGTCAAGGACAGTCTGCTGAAACGAATTGAGAATGTGCGGAAAACAGGTTTTGCTGATGAAATTATTGTAGAGGAATATCAGGGGCAGAAGATCAGTGATGTTATCAAATATAATATTGATCTTCTGGTTCTGGGATCCGACTGGAAGGGTAAATTCGACTATCTCAAAAACTACTGTGATGTTGTGTATCTGGAGCGTACCAAGAATATTTCCAGTACGAAGCTGAGAAGTGAGGGAACGATCTACAGCATCGGCGTCGTAACCGATGATACAGAAGATAACGGGATGGTTCAGGAATCGAAATTCGTAAGCGGACTTCATGTAGAAAGTGTTTATTCTGAAGATATTTTTGTTGCCAGAGAATTTTGTGACAGATATGAACTGGATTCTTATGGAACAGACTATGAGCAGTTTTTGAATAACCTGGATATTGTTTATATTAAATCAGGTATGAAGAACAGAGCTTTTTATATAAGACAGGCGATTCAGAATGGAAAGCATGTGATCAGCGATACACCAATGACGCTGGATACTGGGGAGCAGAAAGCGTTATTTGCACTGGCTAAGAAGCAGGGAGTGATTCTTGTGGAAAGACTTACTCTTGTTTATCTGCGGGCTTTTACGCAGCTTGTATGGCTGACGCATGGCGAGCTTGTTGGTGATGTGGTGGCTGTGAAGTGTGCGATCTCGCAGGATGATTTCGAGGGAGGAAAATCATTCAATGAAACTGTCAGCCAGGCGCTGTGTGCATGTATCAAGCTGCTCGGAATGAGTTATCATGAAGTAAATACCAATGCTGTAAGGGGCAGCAGCGGAGAATTTATTTATGATATGATTACAGTAAATTATCCGGGAGCACTTGCTACAATAGAAATCGGAACAACTGTGGACGTGGAAAACGAGCTTGTGGTCATTGGAAGCAAGGGACGTATCACTGTGCCTAATGACTGGTGGAATACGGGCTATTTTGAGGCAAAGGTGGAAGGTCAGGAATTTCTGAAGAGATACAGCTTTAATTTTGAGGGAAATGGATTGCGGTATCTTCTTCAGGAGCTGACGATCATGATACGTGATAAACGTACGGAATGTACGAGACTTTTTTATGAGGAATCAGAAACCCTGGCTGAACTTTTGAATATTATTGATCAAAGAGGTTGACAGATGACAGAAAAACAGGAGCTTCTTTTGCAGCTTTTCCGGGAGGTAGATGCGATCTGCAAAAAGCATAATCTTAGATACGTGATGGCGGGAGGAACACTGATCGGTGTTCTTCGAAATGAGGGTTTTATTCCGTGGGACGATGATGTAGATATTTATATGCCCAAAAGTGACTGGGACAGATTTGTGGATATCTGTAAGACGGAAATGCCATCTAACCGGGCAATTTACTGTTCTGATGTGGACCGTACGTATACAAATGGATTTCCACGCTATGGCAGTACAGACAGCTGTTCAATCCATAAACATCAGATCATCGGAGATGATAAGGCCGGTGAGATCATAGATGTGCTGACGCTGGATCCGATTCCAGATGATGACCGCGAGTATGAAAAGTATCGAACACATATGATGATCTATACAGATCTTCTTAATATCAGCATGGTTGTAGGGGCAAGATGGGAGATACCTGTTTTTCAGTATCTGTATTGGCTTTTTCGTTATAAATTTTTGGGAAAAGACAGAACACTTAAAAAACTGGAAAAAATCATGTTTTCTTATAAAGAGGAAGAATGCAACCGATATGCCATGCGCTGGGGAGGCTGTCCGTTTCTTTTTGACAAAGATATGATGTTTCCTGTGAAATACATGAACTTTGAAGGGGACAAAGTCATGGTTCCGCACAGGACCAGTGATTATCTGATCTGGCATTACGGAGATGAATGGTCGTATATACCGCCTCATGGGGATAGGGAGTCCCATGAGTCTGTTTATGTACCGGATGTGTCCTATCAGGAGATCAGAGATGAGTATATGCCGAGAATCGATAAAGGACGTATACGAAGGCAGATGTCATTTCGCAAATTTTACTGTCTTATGAATGCGAAGAAAGAGCACAAACTGGACATGAAACGTAACCGGATCAAAGCAGAGGTGACGGCTAAAGATCTGGAAGCGAGAATTTTACGGTCGGAAAAATCTCTGGAAACTCTTTTGAAAGAGAAACGATATGATATATTAAACAGAATTTTTGAAGATTATTATCGGGTACAGCTCAGCCCGGAATTTATTGGACGTGAGGATTATAAGGGGATCAGACCGTTTTATTATCCGACGCTGATCAGGACGGAAGATACTGTTTTTCAGGCGGCTATGCTTACACTGATTTATACAGAACGGGTTGCAAAAGCGTATCGTATGTATGAAGTGCGAAAAAAGCTGGATCATCTTACTTCAGAAATGGAACAGACAATGGAAGATATCCGTTTGTTTCGAAAAGCTGCAGGCCATTATGAATTTCATGAAATGAAAGAAGCAGAAGAGATTGTAGATGATCTTCTTAATAAATATCCGGATGCACCTGGATTTCTGAAGTTTAAATGTCGTTTTGTGGCAGCTTATGCAAAGAAAACGGGTAAATTTTCGGAAGCAGAAAATTTCTTTTTACATTGCATGAAAATTTTTCCGGAGGATGGATATTTTATCAAGTATAAAGGAGACATTCTCTGGGAAAGGGGTCTTACAGACGAAGCCGTGGGCTGTTATGTACAGGCCAGAGAGAAGACTGCCAATGGAATTGTACAGCTTGAACTTGATAAATTTTTCGGAGAAAAGAAAGAACAGACAATAAAGAAGTGCAGGGAGCTTCTGGAAAGGCACAGAAATGCAGAGGCTTTTTCCATGATGGGACTGTGGAGCAGACTGATGCCGGAAGATGAGGAAATAGATGCGGCTTTTTATATGGCTAAAGTAGCCTGTGCACAGAAGCGTACAGAACTGGAAGCACTGATGGATGAGCTTTACAAAAAAACAGGCATTTCCAATAAGATAGTGAAGAGAGAAGCTTCCGGTGAGAAATTTTACAGAGAGGCGCTTACTTTTGGATGGAGAAGATTCGGGTATCCCAAAGCAGTGGCTGAGTGCAGAACCAGACTGTTATGTACAGAAGAAGAGAGCGAACTGGAATATCTGGCAGAGGAGCTCAGAAGTCTCTTGGTTCATAAACAGTGGAAGGGAGAAGCGTATAAACTCCTTGGTGATGTACGTAGAAAACAGGGGCAGACAGTACAAGCTTTTGAGAATTATTTCAAAGCACTGGAATATGTACAGCAGCCTTATATAAAAAGAGAACTTTCCAGAATTTTTCTTGAAGATATGTACGAGGGAAGCAGGAGAATCAGGTTTTTTGCAAAAAAGGCAGATGTGTCAGAGTTTATGAATGTCTGGCTGGATAAATATAAAGGACAGAAAGAACTTCAGGCACTTCTGAAGCAGCTTATATAACCGCAAAAATCAATAGAAATGAGGCAAAGTGTGTTGAACAGAGAACAGCAGAAAATATTGGAACTTCTTAAAGAAATAGATATTATATGCAAAAAAAACAAGATCCCATATTTTCTATCGCCGTATCTTACTTTTTGTGCGGTAATGAAGCGACCTTTTCCTCAGAATCCGAATGCTGGCGTTGTATATATGAAAACCGGAGATATGGAAAGATTCAAAAATATCTTCGAAGAAGAGCCGGAACTTAGAAGAACTCTGGAATCTATGGAAAATAACAGTCGCTTTCCTGGATTTTTTCTCCGGTATACAGATAAGGATACATTACTTTACAGAATGGATGAGTATGGAAAATACAGGTATCCGGGGATTTCGGTCACTATTCTGCCATTGCAATGTGAATATGGTCCCAAATTAAAATATCATTGGAACCGTATGAGAGAAGAAGGCTGGAAAAGAATATATGGAAAAAAAGGAACATGGAGAAACAGAAGAGAACTTGCCTGCATATGGATGGTACGTTTTCTGTTACTTTGCGGAAGAGGATGGCTTGGAAAAAGTATATTCCAGGATCTGCTCCACCAGCCACAGGAAAATGTCAGAACTTATGTGATCCGTTACTTTGAAATGAACCTTTATTTTTCTGCTTCTGTTTTTGAAAGAACGCAGGAGATCGAGCTGGAAGGAGAACGATTCAGCATTCCGGAGGATGTGGAGAAATATCTTGTTACTGCATATGGAAAGAAGTACAGAAACAAGTCATCGGAGAAATATGTTCCTGATTCCATGTCAGTATGCAGTGCATTGATTCCGTGTGAAGAATTTATGCAGCAGTCAAAGGAGCTGAAGAAGTTTGCAGCAGACAGAAAGAGAGTAGTAAGACGCAGGAAATTCGGTTTGAATTACCGGAAATATTTTGAGCAGTGCTGGGATTATGTGAAATTTTGCGGGGCAAAATGTGAGTGTTCGGCAGCATACAGAAAAAAACAGAGTTATATTCAGAACCTGCTGAAAAATGAAGATTACGTTCAGCTGGAAAAGACATTTGCAGAATATACACGAATGATGAACCGATGCCTGAAATACGAGGAGGCATTTGATACAGATCCGGAAATATTTGAATTATATTTGCAATATCTGGAAAAAACAGGAAGAATTTCATATATGGAAAAGGTAAAAAAATATGTCTAAAATAAAACTTACAGATTATGTGACTGAATTCCTTCAGCGAAAAGGAATTCATGATTTTTTCGGCTATCAGGGAACCATGATCGCGCACCTGGTAGATTCTATTGAACACAATCCCAATACCAGAAGCCATTCCAGCTACAATGAGCAGGGAGCGGCTTTTGCAGCCTGCGGTTATGCACAGGCTAAGGATGCCTGCGCCTGCGCGTACGCTACCAGCGGCCCGGGAGCTGTAAACCTGCTTTCCGGTGTGGCAGATGCGTATTTTGATTCGCTGCCGATAATCTTTATCACAGGACAGCTGAATACCTATGAATATTCCGGAATCAACGGACTTCGCCAGCAGGGCTTTCAGGAGATCGATATTGTTTCCATGGCAAAGCCGGTGACGAAATATGCAGTGCAGATCCGTGAACCACAGGATATCATTCGCGAGCTGAATCTGGCATGGCAGATCGCCAATACGGGACGTAAGGGACCGGTTCTCATTGATCTTCCCATGAATGTTCAGAGAGGTGAGGTCTGTGATCCGGTTTATGATATGGAGTTTCCGGAGGAGGAGACAGAAACAGCAGTATACGGTCAGAAAAACAGTGGAAACGGAGCTGCTTTTTACAGGAAGGCTGTGGATAAAGCAGATTCTGCAGATGCTGATGTGGCAGCAGAAGATATTTTATGTAAACTGAGGAAAGCCAGACGGCCGGTATTTATGATCGGACATGGGGCAGCAGGCTCTGCGGAAAAAAATCTCGTCCGTATTGCCCGTGAACATCATATTCCAGTGATCACAAGTGTTCTGGCGAGATCAGTCCTCTCCTGGGATGATCCGCTGAACTGTGGCTGTATCGGTGGTGCATACGGACATCGTTATGCGAACATGATCGCCAATGCGAAAAGTGATCTTCTGGTATGCTTCGGAATCTCTCTGTGTACACGTCAGATCGGAACTAAGGTACATGAGTTTGCGAAGAATGCAGAGATCGTCCGGGTGGATATTGATCCTTATAACCTTCAGAGAGAGATCCACGAAGGCGGAAAAGACGAGAAATGCTTTTGCGTAAGCGCAGAGGAAGTAGCGGAGAAACTACTTGCAGATGAGAAGGAGATTGGTTCCTATGGAGAATGGCTGTCTGTATGCCAGAGAATCCGCAAAGAGCTTACCCAGGTGGACGATGCAACACCGGAGCGTTATCCGAACCGCATGATCGCGTATTTAAGCGGGCAGCTTGGAGATACCGGAGCTGTGGCGGTGGATGTGGGACAGCATATGGTATGGAGCTATCAGTCCTTTCATAATAAACAGAACCAGAAACTGCTTTTTTCCGGCGGACACGGTGCCATGGGATATGCTCTTCCGGCAGCCATCGGCGCGTATTATGCGACCGGAAAACCGGTAGCCTGTATCTGTGGCGACGGAGCATTTCAGATGAATATTCAGGAGCTGCAGTGGGTGAAGCGAGAGAATATTCCGGTAAAAATGATCGTAATGAACAACGAGGCGCTTGGTATGATCCGCCATCTCCAGAGGGATTATTTCGACTGTGTGTTTGCAGATACTTCAGATGGCAGCGGATTTTCTTCCTGTGCTTTTGCCGATGTGGCAAAAGCCTATGGAATTCCGTCAAAGAGGATACAGAGAGAAGAGGTTGAGGATGCTTCCGGAGAATTCCTGGAGCAGAATGGGCCGGGACTTCTGGAGATCATGCTGGAAAACGGAACCTATGCGTATCCGAAGACCTGTCTGGGAGAGCCGATCCACAATCAGCAGCCTTATATACCGAAACAGATATTTGATGAACTGATGGAGATATAAGATGGGAAAAGTAACTGTGATCACAGGCGGAACCTCCGGAATCGGAAGAGGGATCGCCGAGCGGATTCTGAAGGATTCAGGTGCAGAGGATAGGATATTCGTAACATACGGGCATGATCAGAAGAAGGCAGAGGAATTTCTGAATGACCTTCCTGGGGAAAAAAGATCTCAGGTGATCCTGATGAAGGCAGATATGTCTTCCTATGAAGAAATGCTGAAATTTGTTGCAAAGCTGAAAACACAGACAGATCATATTGACTGGCTGGTAAGCAACGCAGGTGTGAGCACCTACGAAAAATATGAGAATTACACCTTTGAGGAGTGGACAAGTATCGTCAATACCAACCTTTCTGTGCCGGTGTTTATGATCCAGGAGCTGCGTCCGATGCTTGTGAAAGGTGGAAGTGTACTTTTTACAGGTTCTTATGCAGGACAGCAGGCGTATTCTTCTTCTCTGGTATACGGAGTCACAAAGGCAGCAATTCATTTCCTGACGAAATCGCTGGTAAAGGAATTCGAGCCAAAAGGTATTACCGTGAATGCCATTGCCCCAGGCTTCATCGAGACACCATGGCATCAGGCCCGTACCCAGGAGAGCTACGACCGCATCAACAAAAAGATCGCCCTGCACCGCTTCGGAACAGTGGAAGAGGTAGCAGATATGGCGTTTGCAGTGCTTTCCAACGGATACATGAACGGCAGTGTTGTGGATATCCACGGGGGTTATGATTATTATTAGGAAAATGTTAAAAAGGCTTGACTTGTATGCCTGCTCTGTGCTAAAATTGACGAGCGACATGGAAGTTAGGTCTTTTTTTTATGCCCGAAAATGACGACGGATAAACGTTCCGGGTGTGATTAAGACCATGCAAATGAAAACACTGGAGGTGGAAGTTGTGCGCGTTAAGATTACATTAGCATGCACCGAGTGCAAGCAGCGTAACTACAATATGACGAAGGAGAAAAAGAACCATCCTGAGAGAATGGAGACCAAGAAATATTGTAAGTTCTGTCATACACACACTCTGCACAAGGAAACAAAGTAATCACAGAGATTTGTGAGGTTATGCTATGGAAAAACAGAAATCTGCGGATAAGCCGCAGAAAAAGAGTTGGTTTCAGGGACTTCAGTCAGAATTTGAGAAGATTGTCTGGACAGACCGTCCCACACTGGCGAAACAGACTGTTGTGGTCGTAATCATTACGATCATCCTGGCAGTGGTTATCAGTGTAATGGATTCCGGAATTCTGGAATGCATTAATTTCTTAATGAAGTAAGGACAAGGTGATTGTATGTCAGAAGCAGCAAAATGGTACGTTGTCCATACCTATTCAGGGTATGAGAACAAGGTAAAAGCCAACATCGAAAAGACGATCGAGAACAGACACCTGGAAGACCAGATCCTGGAGGTACGTGTTCCGCTGCAGGATGTAGTGGAGATGAAGAACGGAACCTCAAGACAGGTTCAGAAGAAGATGTTTCCAGGCTATGTGCTTCTCAATATGGTGATGAATGACGATACCTGGTACGTTGTCCGTAATACCAGAGGTGTTACAGGCTTCGTAGGACCGGGATCTAAGCCTGTGCCTCTTACAGAAGAGGAAATGCTGCCGCTTGGTATCCAGAAACCGGATATCGAGGTGGATTTCGCAGAGGGCGACATGATCGTTGTTACTGGCGGTGCATGGAAAGATACCGCAGGTGTGATCACAGATATCAACATGCAGAAACAGACAGTAACGATCAATGTTGAGCTTTTCGGTCGTGAAACACCGGTAGAAATAAGTTTCACAGAAATCAAAAAAGCTGAGTAATTAAAAAACAAGGTAACGCAAGTGGGAGGGACACACCCCCGCCAATACCACATAGGAGGTGCCGAAAATGGCAAAGAAAGTAACAGGATATATCAAATTACAGATTCCGGCTGGTAAAGCAACTCCAGCACCACCTGTAGGTCCGGCTCTTGGACAGCACGGTGTAAACATCGTACAGTTTACTAAGGAGTTCAACGCAAGAACAGCTGATCAGGGAGACCTTATCATCCCGGTTGTAATCACTGTTTACGCTGACAGAAGTTTCAGCTTCATAACCAAGACTCCGCCGGCAGCAGTTCTTCTTAAGAAAGCTGCAAACATCAAATCTGGTTCCGGTACACCGAACAAGACTAAAGTAGCTAAGGTTACTAAAGCTCAGGTTCAGGAGATCGCAGAGCTGAAGATGAAAGACCTCAACGCAGCATCCATCGAGGCTGCTATGAGCATGATCGCCGGTACTGCAAGAAGTATGGGAATCGAAGTCGTAGACTGATAAATACCGAAGCTTAAGTTCGGGGTTCCCGTAGAAGAAAATGAAATTTTCAAGTGGGAGGGCTTTTCCCCGCAAATACCACAGGAGGTTATAGAAATGAAACGAGGAAAGAAATATGTGGAAGCTGCGAAAGCAGTTGACCGCGCAACATTATATGATGCACCAGAGGCTATCAGCCTTGTTAAAAAAGCAGCTGTAGCTAAATTCGACGAGACCATCGAAGTTCACATCCGTACAGGCTGCGATGGACGTCATGCAGATCAGCAGATCCGTGGAGCAGTTGTTCTGCCACACGGAACAGGTAAAAAAGTTCGTGTACTTGTATTTGCTAAAGATGCTAAGGCAGAAGAGGCAAAGGCAGCAGGAGCAGACTTCGTAGGAGCTGAGGATCTTATTCCGAAGATCCAGAACGAGGGATGGCTTGACTTCGACGTTGTAGTTGCAACACCGGATATGATGGGCGTTGTAGGTCGTCTTGGTCGTGTACTTGGACCGAAAGGTTTAATGCCAAACCCGAAGGCTGGTACTGTAACAATGGACGTTACAAAAGCTGTTAACGATATCAAAGCAGGTAAGATCGAGTATCGTCTTGACAAATCCAACATCATCCATGTTCCGATCGGAAAGGCTTCCTTTACCGAGGAGCAGTTAAGCGACAACTTCCAGACGCTTATGGGAGCTATCACAAAGGCTAGACCTAGCACACTGAAAGGTCAGTATCTGAAGAGCGTTACAATCGCTCCGACAATGGGACCTGGTGTTAAGCTTAACCCGGTTAAATTAGCTCAGTAATAAATTTTAAATGCCCTGTGCAGAGGTGAGAATCTTTGCATGGGGTATTTTTTATGTTATGGAAATTATTTCGTAATGTTTCAATGACATAAAAAAGCCCTCCGGGCAGGATCGCACTGCGTCGGAGATGAATTATGTCGCTGAAGCGACCCGCCGCAGGCGGAGAATCCTGCAAGCGGGATTCTTTCTTATTTTGAAAAAATTTTCAGGGAGATGGGAGAGTGTCTTGATTTTTTAGCTTAATGCTTTTACAATAAGGCTCAAACCAGTAATAGATGGATAGATTTGGAGATTTGCCAAAGATTTATCATCTAAAGTTTACAAATGAAAATTGAAATTATGTTAGGATATAAAAAAATGGGGGAAACGTTTCTGTAGGGGAGACTTACAGATGAATTTGTCTGAACAGGGAGTATAAATTGAGATCAAAAAAGCGTAAAGCGAAGAAAATAAAGAAACAGGTAAACAAAATAAAAATGATACTCTGCCTGGTGGTGGAGGCTATCGTGATCCTGACACTTGTAGTGATCATCGGTTGGAACAAAGGTGTAGGAGACTGGATGGAGTCTCTGCAGAAACCGGTCGTACGCAAGCTTGAGATGAGTGGCATCAACAGTCCATATGCAGTACTGATGCAGGTAAAAGGCGGTAAGATCATCGGAAATATGAAGGGTGATGAGAAGATCTATCCAGCTTCCATGACAAAGATCATGACTGTGATCGTGGCCATTGAGAACCTGGATGACCTGGATCAGGAGATCACTCTGACACAGGAGATGTTTGCGGGGCTTTATGAGCAGGATGCAACCCAGGCAGGATTTCAGCCAGGGGAAACAGTGCGTGCCATTGATCTTCTCTATGGTGCCATGCTTCCATCCGGTGCAGAGTGCTGTATTGCACTGGCAGATACAGTTGGCGGTTCCAGGGATGGCTTTGTGGAGCTGATGAACAAGAAAGCACAGAGGCTTGGCATGAATAAGACGCATTTCTGTGATACGACAGGGCTTCATGATCCGGATCATTACAGTACTGTGCGTGATATCGCGGTACTTCTTAGATATGCACTTAAGAATGATACTTTCCGGGAAATTATTGAGAGTCCGCGGCATTCTACAGGAGTGACCAATATCCATCCAAGCGGGATTACATATTACAGTACTATGTTTAAGAATTTATCAGATACTTCTGTAACGGGCGGTCACATCCTGGGCGGCAAGACAGGATATACCAGTGAAGCCGGATTGTGTCTGGCAAGCTTTGCAAAGATCTATGACAGAGAATACATTCTGGTAACTGCCGGCGCAGCAGGCAATACGGGAAGTGCACTGCATGTGCAGGATGCAGTGACGATTTATAATCGGCTTGGGAAAGCGATTGAAGCACAGATGGAGAAGTGATTTTTTATTCTGAAAATTTATCGGCACAGAGGTGTATGCTGTTGCATTGACAGCATAACACTTCTGTGCCGTTTTTGGATTCTTCAAAATGAAATCGTATAGCGGGAACCTGCAATATATTCCCGGCTGATATACAGTGGCTGTCCGTCAGGACTCTCCATAAAAGAATCCAGGATCAGCACAGGATCCCCCAGAGAAAGACTCAGAGTCTGCGCCATATCCGATGAAGCCGTAGTAACAGAAACAGTGCTGCGGCTGGAATCTGCGATACTGTAATGATAAGCAGATTTCAGATATTCAAAAAAAGAACCGTTTTCTACAGCGTTCGGATCAAAATCCGGAAAGAGCTGCACCGGAAGCCAGGTATGCACATCAATGATGGGGATACCATCGGCCAGAAGAAGCCTTTCCAGAAAAAATACTTCCTCACCAGAAGGAAGCTGCAAAAAATCAGAGGTTATGCTGTCGGCAGATTTTTTGCAAAAGGATAAAACATGAGAGGCGGGGCTACGGTCATTCTGGCGGCAGGATTCAGAAAAACTCATATTCTTCTGAGATTCAAATTTCCGGAAGATCATGGGGGATTTTACAAAGGTTCCCTTGCCCTGATGCTTGATAAGATACCCTTGTGTGCAAAGCTCCTCCACTGTACGTCGGACTGTGATCCGGCTGACATGGTAAAGCTCGGCAAGCTCCGGCTCAGGGGGGATTTTTTCTCCGGGCTTATAAGTGCCGTTTTTGATCTGCTGGGTGATGATATCCATAAGCTGCTTGTAAAGCGGCTGGATCGAATTTTTATTTAACATAAAAAGATCCTTTCTGAGATTGTTCATAAACGATATTTTACTATAGTGCGGATGTATTTGTCCAGTAAGAGACAAACTTTTGCAGTGCGGAGGAATGTGTATAGGATGAATAATTAATCATAAATCATGAATATACTCTTTACTATAACGTTATAATATGTTATATTTTTCAAAAAGGTAAAATGCAAAAATTTAAGAGAAAGAAAATCATCTGAAAATCCGAAAAAACCTGTATTTTCAATGGATTTAGAGGATTGTCAGACGAATTTCCACGAAAACCGGAGGATGAAAATGGACGCAGTAAAAATCGTAAATAAGATTAACAAAGAGCATGGAACAATCAAAAATGTGTATTTTCTTGCATGCGGAGGATCTCTTGTGGATCTGTATCCGGGATATTATTTTGTCCGTGCGGAATCCGCAGTGATGGATGCACAGTGGATCCCGGCCAGAGAGTTTGCTCTGACACCGCCTAAGAAGCTTGGAAAAGACAGCCTTCTGCTCATCTGCTCTCACAGCGGAAAGACCAAAGAATGCCTGGAAGCGGCGAAAGTGGGAATGAATGCAGGTGCAGCAGTTGTGACCATGACACATGCACCGGGATCTGCCTGCGATACAGATGAGTGGATATCTGTTGTATATGACTGGGCACCGGGAGTGAAAGAAGCAGAGAAGCCGCAGGGAATCGTACTTCGTATTCTTAATGAGCTGATGAAGGTACAGGAGCCGGGATATGTTCTTTATGACAAAATTGCAGAAGGATTTGATAAGATCGATGAGATTATTGCAAAAGCAGTGAAGGATCAGCAGAATGCGGCATGGCTTTTTGCAGAAAAATATTCAGAGGAACCGAACCTTTATATCATGGCATCAGGAGCCTCCTATTCACAGGCCTATGGATTTGCTATCTGTTCACTTCAGGAAATGCAGTGGATGGACTGCGGATACCTGAACAGTGCAGAATATTTCCATGGACCATTTGAGGTGACTGACGAGGAGCACCTTTACATTCTGATGATGAGCCGCGGAAGAAACCGTATGATGGATGAGCGTGTGCTGACTTTCCTTGAAAAATACGGAAAGAAATACGAAGTGATCGATGCGGATAAGCTTGGTATGGAAGCAATTGATGACAGCTGCGTGGAATATTTTACACCAATGCTTTTCTATACCATGACAACTGTTTACCGCACTGCACTGCAGGATAAACGCCGTCATCCGCTGGATATGAGAAGATATATGGGTGTTGTGGAATACTAAAAACGCTGCTGTGCCTGTGCACAGAGAAAGGGGAAAAATGAGCAGATACAGTACAAAACTCCTTGGGTTCGGAGACAATGTTGTGGATATCTACGATCACTTAAAAACCATGTATCCAGGCGGCAACTGTGTAAATGTCAGTGTCTACGGTAAAATGGCAGGCTGTGAAAAGACAGCATATATGGGATATTTCGGGGATGATGACAGGGCAGAGCTGATCATAGATGTGCTGGGAAAAACCGGCGTGGAAACTGTGAAATGCAAACAGCTTCACGGTGAAAACGGCTATTCCAGGATCACATTAAAAGACGGAGATCGTGAATTCCTGGATTTTAATGAGGGCGGCATTCGCGGAAAAACACCTTATATCTTAGATCGTTTTGATCTGGAATACATGAAAGGATTCGATGTGGTACACAGTGGAAATTATTCTTTTACAGAGAGTGAGCTCCACAAGATCAAAGAAGCCGGAATCCCGGTGTCCTTCGATTTTTCTGATGATTCCACAGAAGAATATTATGAAAAAACGGCACCGCATGTTACATATGCTTTTTGCTCTTTTGATGGAACCGATGAGGAAGCAAAAGAACATCTGAAAAAGCTCACCTCCATGGGACCGGAGCTTGCCATGGCTTCTAGAGGTGCGAAAGGCTGTATTCTCTATGATGGGGAGAAATTTTTTGCTCAGGAAGCAGCTCCGCTTGAGAAAGTGAAGGATACTCTCGGTGCAGGAGATTCCCTGATCGCGTCTTTCCTTACAGGCTTTATTGGAAGAACTAAAGCTGGTATGGATAAGGAAACCGCGATCTGTGAAAGTCTTGAAGAGGCAGCTGCTTTTGCAGCGGGCATCTGTGGCATGGAAGGTGCTTTTGGCTACGGAAAAAAATATGAATAGCAGGAGGGGAAAATAATGGGACGCAATGGAAAAAGCAGAGCTCTTATCTGTTTTGTACTGTGTATGATCATGGCTTTGCCGGTATATTTCAGCAGTGCAGTGGCAGTAAAAGCGGCAGAACAGCAGACCATCATCATAGGAACGAACGCAGAGTATTCACCATTTGAATACCTGGATGATAATGGAAATATTACAGGTTTTGATTACGATCTTCTGGAGGCAATCGCCAAGGAAGAAAATGTGAAGCTGGTATGGAAGGATATGCCTTTCGATTCCCTGATGGGTTCTATGGAGGCCGGAGATGTGCAGGTGATCGCTGCCGGAATCGGACCTACTGAGGATCGTAAAAAAAGCGTTGATTTTTCCGATGTTTATTACACCGGTACACAGTGCATCATCAGTCGTAAGGATAATCCGATCAAGGATTTTGAGGAGATGTCCGAAAAAACCGTTGCAGTTCTGGAGGGTGCACAGAGTGATATGATCGCATCCGGCGAGACTACCGATTACGGTGAAGTTAAGGATGCCAAAGTAAAAAGATTTAAAAACGCTTCCAGTGCAGTCATGGAGCTGAAAAACGGTGGAGCAGATGCAGTTCTGATCGACAATATCATGGCTGAGATCTACTGCAAACAGAACTCAGACCTGCAGTATGAGTCCGTGCCAAGTACAGCAGAGGATACGGTTTTCTGTATTGAAAAAGGAAACACAGAGCTTGTCCAGATCATCAATGACGGGCTTGCAAAAGTAAAAAAATCCGGGGAATATGATGATCTTTATCAGAAGTATTTTGTGGACACACTTGAAAACAGCGAGGATGTGACAGATGTAGCAGCAACCGATGGTTTTCTGGGACTTTTAAGCTTTATTTTCCTTCAGGATAATCGTTGGAAGTTTTATATTAACGGTCTTGGTATTACGCTGATCGTTTCTCTTTTGTCAGTGATTGTAGGCATCCTGATCGGTCTTGTAGTGGCTTTGGTACGTCTTGGAGCTGCGAAAAAAGGCAGAAGAACCATTCTTTCCACGATCGCGGATATTTATGTTGATGTGATCCGTGGAACACCGTCAGTCCTTCAGCTGATGATCATCTATTTTGCAGTGTTCCACAGCAGGCTGGGCTATGTGGCAGCAGTGGTCAGCTTCGGTATCAACAGCGGTGCATATGTTTCCGAGGTTATCCGCGGAGGTATTTTATCTGTAGACAAGGGGCAGAGCGAGGCAGGTCGTTCTCTGGGCCTTGGGTACAAAGATACCATGCGTTTCATTATCATTCCGCAGGCTGTAAAAACCATCCTTCCGGCAATGGGTAATGAGTTTATCCAGCTGATCAAAGAAACATCTATTTTAGGTTATGTAGGTATCATGGATCTGACAAAGGCGGCAAGCTATGTTTCTTCCCGTACTTATCAGATGTTCATACCGCTGATCGTTGCAGGTATCATGTACTATCTGATCGTGAAGTGCCTGAGCCTTCTGCTGAAGAGATTTGAAAGGAGACTGAGAGAAAGTGATTGATGTTAAAAATCTGAAAAAGTCCTTCGGGGACGTACACGTATTAAAGGGAATCACAACTCACGTAAACAAGGGGGAGTGTATCTGCATCATCGGTCCGTCCGGCTCCGGAAAATCTACATTTCTGCGCTGCCTGAACCTTCTGGAAAAACCGGAGGAAGGAGAGATCACCGTAAACGGACAGCAGCTTCTGGATCCGAAGCTGGATGTAGATAAATTCAGGGAAAATGTGGGAATGGTTTTTCAGCATTTTAATCTGTTTCCCAATATGACAGTATTAAAAAATATCACTCTTGCGCCGGTACGTCTTGGCAAATGGAATGGGACTGAGGCTGACCAGAAGGCAAGAGCTCTTTTGAAAAGAGTCGGGCTTGAAGAAAAAGCCGATGTTTATCCCGGAAAGCTTTCCGGCGGACAGAAGCAGAGGGTTGCTATCGCCAGAGCATTGGCAATGAATCCCCAGGTGCTTCTGTTCGATGAACCAACGTCAGCTCTTGATCCCGAAATGGTCGGAGAGGTTCTTGAGGTTATGAAAGAGCTTGCAAAAGAAGGAATGACCATGCTGGTGGTTACTCACGAGATGGGATTTGCAAGGGAGGTCAGTGACAGAGTGCTCTTTATGGATGATGGGGTGATTCTTGAGGATAGAAATCCGAAAGAACTCTTTAGCAATCCTCGGGAGGAAAGGACGAAGGAGTTTCTTTCTAAAGTGTTGTAGTTTCTTAAAAAAAAGTTCTGCTTTGAGAAAGCGGGGAAATTCGTGGGGAGGGGAGGCACTCGAAGTTGCGAAGCCCGTTTCCCCTCCCCACACCCCACCCCTCCGGGCACGCCGCTGTGCCACGCCTTGGAGAGCGTTAATTTATCGGCTTAGTCCTGTATGCTGCTGTATCGGTGGTGTCAGGCTGAGCCGATTTTTTTGTTCCGCCGGACGGGAAAGCGG
>OLNJ01000335.1_pt1 | contig 42849 bp, 34 predicted proteins | sample 1672191 | NCBI WGS metagenome assembly OLNJ01 (sample SAMEA3136657, study PRJEB25190) | human gut metagenome | biome: human gut; feature: human-associated habitat; material: faeces | place: Austria | collected 2013
ACCTCCTTTCTTGTTTGAAAACTAATTTGTTTTCTTGGTTAAATGATACTATAGAACCGTTTTCGCATGCTATTAAACTATTTTATTATAATATTTTAAAGAAATAGTGTAGTGACTAATTTCTATTTAAAGAAAATTTTGAAAATTAGAATAATTAGAAATATACAATTTCTATAAAAGAGACTACTATATAAAATAAGAAAACAAGATAGGGGGAGTAAATTATGAAGGATAACAATCCAGAGAGAAGAATACCAGAAGATTTAGTACCGCTTTATAATATTGTCGGAGAGGAGAAATACAAATTGATAATTAAAGAAATGGGAGGCGGCTTATATTATATTCCGACTAAAGACGAATTAGATATAAAAGAAAGAGATAGAGAGATTTTTGAGGATTATATTATAAAAGGAATGAAAATCAACAGTGTCGCGAAAAAATGGGGGCTTAGTGCTAGCATGATAAGTAAAGTTGCAAGAAAGGAACGTGATAAAAGGAAGAAAAAATAAAATTGATTTGAGTACAAAAAATTGAGCAGGGGTCATATAGAAATTGATTATTATTTAAATTATAATTATAAATGGTGTTTATAACAACAAAAGTAAATTGATCTGAAATCATAAAAAGGAGGACAGAAGCGGGGAATTTAGGGAATAAGAGAAAGATTTACTTAGACTTTTTAGAGGGAGAGATTTTATGAAGAAGATTATTAATAAGTTTCTAGCAATTACAATGGCGCTTTTAACTGCATTAGCGGTGATACCATTTTACGGGGTGAGTGTATCGCATGCTACTAAGGTGAATAATTCAAGCAATAAAAGTGCAAATAATAATGTAAAATATTTTTCAACTACAATGTATAACTTTAATAAAGGCTTATTTAATAATGCAACAGATGAGGGTAAAGGCAAATCAGAAAACAATTTCTATTTTGTAAATGAAAATACAGACTCATGGGCACAGGGAACAGGAGCGCTAAATAGAGCCAATACCTCTTTTGCATATACTTATAATGTTCTTGTACAAGGAATAGTTAAAAATAGATTAACTAATGATGGGAAATTACAATTCAACTATAAAAATGCAGGAGTTTTCGAATCGCCAGAAAAACAAATAAGCGGAAGAGAAGTCTATCAAAATGTGCAATTCCCATTTGTAAAAGATGCGAATGGATATTATGAGTTTAACAGTTCAAAAAATCACGTTCATGTTGATAAAAGTAAGAAAAATGGACAAACTTTAACTTTAGAATCTGGGAAACAAACAGTAGGAAGTGTATCATCATTCTTCCCATTCAATGCTGATGGAAATTATAGCCCAGATTATCACTTCGGTATGAATATGAGTATACCTTTTTATATCAATGAAAATGGTAAAGACGAAAACAACAATCCTATAAAATTTGAATTCTCTGGTGATGATGACGTTTGGGTATTTATCAACGGAAAATTAGTTCTTGACTTAGGTGGTATACATGGTGCTATCGACGGTAGTATAGATTTTTCAACAGGAGAAGTTAAGTACGGATTTAATAAAACGAATAATGTAAAAGTTATAAAAGCTGGACAAACAACACAAACAGATGCAGCATCAACAACTTTACAAAAGCTAGGTATCGATATGGCAGAACTTGCAAAAGGTGAAAACAACCTACAAATATTCTACCTAGAACGTGGGGCTGGTGAATCAAACTGCAAAATAAAATTCAACTTACAACAAAGAGACTCATTAGAAGTTAACAAAACATTAGGATCTACAACTCCTTACACTGACAACAACTTCGAGTTCCAACTTCTAAAACAAAATCAAAACGGACAATACGAGCCAGTTGGAAACAAAGCGTATACATTATATACAGCAAATAACTCAATCGAATCAAATAATTATAAAACAGACAAAAATGGTAAATTCTATCTTAAAGCTGGTCAACGTGTAAACTTTACATCAAACCAAATCGGTAAATATAAAGTTGTCGAGCTGACTGGTGGATATGAAAAAACATGGTCTGGAAGAAAAGAATCAATAGCGACAGGAAATATATCTGACAATAAAAATGCTTATGAAATACAAATAAGCGAAAATGACACAAAAACAGCAACTAGATACACTATAAACTGCATAAACTCTGCAGATGTTACACTAAACGACGACACTATAGTATTGGACTATGGAAAAACAGTTAGACATAATGTTAGAACAAACGACAACACAAGTTCACAAAATGCGAGTGTTTACGGAATAGGTTCTGGAGATTTAGCGAAAAATGTTGAAAGTGCAAATGGATATTCAAAATTAGATACAGATGTCGATTTAAACAACGGCAAAATTAAAATAGACGAAGATGGTGTTGTTGAATATACGCCAACAAGATTTATGAACAGCGTTGATAAGGCGAATTATGTTGTTTCTTATCAAGTTGGAAACGGAAATCAACAAGACACTAGATATGCTTATGGTACTGTAAATGTACTTCCTGCGACTTCTGTTTATTATGAAGATGACTTTGGAACTGAGGATAATACTGATTCGACTGTTTCAATAGTTTGGAGCAATGGCTGGGGAACTACTGGCGGAAACAAAGATAATAAAGAACAATCATCTGCAAATAAAAATTATGGTTGGGATGATGCATATAAAAATGATAAAACTTATAGTGATGAAACAGCACACTATTCAGATGTTAAAGGTGCAACTGCAACATTTACATTTAAAGGGACTGCTGTAGATGTATATAGTAGAACAAATGGGGATGTAGGATTAATACGTGCAGTACTTTATAAAGGAACAGAAGTGACTAAATCAGCGTATCAAATGAAATATATCGATAATGTTTCACAATCAGGAGATTATTATCAAATACCAACTTTATCATTTGATGATTTAGAATATGGAACTTATACTGTACAAATAACAGCTGGGGCAAAAGGACAAGGTACAACAGGCACATACTACTTAGATGGTATTCGTGTATATAATCCATTAGGAAATGTTGATGCAAATTCAGTTGCGGGAAAAGCGTATAGTGAAGCAGGTGAATCGAACGCTCAATATATATCAGTTAGAAAAGATTTATTAGACAGTACAAAAGTTAATGACTTAGAATCAAGCATAAAAGGTTCTTTATTTATCGATAAATCAGAAAACAAAGTTGGAGATAAAACAGAGGATATAGGAACATATAAAGATTATGGTCCAAAAAATGAAGTATATGTTAAAGAAAATCAAGGTGTCGCATTCAAAATAAAAGAATACGATTCAGACAACAACAAGGTGTTTATAGGATTAAAATCACCACAAGGAAAAGATGTAAAAGTAAAAGTTACTAGTGGAGAACATATACAATATATAAACTTAAATTCTGCAGCAGATTTATATTATGAAATTACACCAAATGAAGATGGACATGTAGTAATTCAAAATATGACAGATAATTTATTATCTATAACAAAAGTTAGAATAACTTCTAAAAATGCTACGACTATTAAAAATTCATTAATAAGTACGCCAGAATTAATGTCTTATGTTGAAAAATTTGATTCATTATCTGTGAAACAAGACAACAATAAAGATGATAGTATTGGTAAAGATGATATAGATATTGAAAATCCTGAAGATAAAAATGATGCTGAAGATAAAAATGATGAGGCAGTTAAACCTGTTTCAATTTGGCAAAAAATTATGGAAAGTATTAAAATTTGGTTTGGAAGATAATTACTGGAGGAGACATAATGAAGAAACAATATAGTAAACCGGGAATAATTATTGAAGATTTTAAAATATCACAACATATAGCGAGTTGTGGAGCACCACATGAAAGTCAATGGGGAAGTCCATTATCAGGGTCGCCAGCTAGTTGTGCATGGCTAGATCCATTTAATGATAGGATTTTTACAAGTACTAGTATGGGGCTTGGTGGCAATCCATGTTCTGATTTACAATACAAAGAAGAAAACGGAAAATTCGATATATATTGCTATAATAATCCAGAAGGCGGACTTGCTGTTTTCGGATCTTAAAATAAATACTTTTTTAGTATATATGGTCATGCAAAATAGCATGACCATATTGATGTATGAGGGGGAAAATGGAGAAAAATAGATATTATGTGAGTATAGCCGATGTATCAATAGGAATAAAGACTGATTTTGATGTTTTAATTGGGCAAGAGGGTGAACAATTTTTTTGTAGAGAAAGTATTCCTACTAATATAAAAAATGATATATCCTTTAATATACAAAAAACAAATAATCCATTAATAATGGGAAATAAAATATTTGATGAGGATGAATTTTTTATTTATGAAACAGAATTTGGATTTACCCGTCAATTTACTTCAATTATAAGTAAAAAACCTTATGCTTGGCTTACACCATACAATGAATATAATTATAATTTGAGTTATTTGTCAGGAAGAGAAGAAGATTTTAAGTATTCCAAGAATATTTTAGAAGGTATAAATATCGAAAGCATACTAAATAAATTTAATGGATTTATACTCCACAGCTCATTTATAAATTGGCAAAATAACGGAATCCTATTTTCCGCACCATCTGGCACAGGAAAATCGACACAAGCTGATTTATGGAACAAGCATGAAAATGCGGAAATTATAAACGGCGACAGGGCAGGAGTTAGGAATGTCGACGGTGTTTGGAGTGCGTATGGGCTGCCCGTTGCTGGTTCATCGGGTATTTATAAAAACAAAAAAGCACAAATTTCGAATATAATCGTTTTAAGACAAGGCACGGAAAATAAATTAACACGATTGTCACCGAGGGATGCATTTATAAAAATTTATAGCGAGACGACGGTCCACACTTGGGATGATGAGTTCCAAAACAACATACTAAATATGATTTCAGATTTGGTACAAAATGTGCCCGTGTATTTATACGAGTGTTTGCCAGATGAGAGCGCTGTCGAATTTTTAAAAGAGCAGATAATAAAAGATAATAAATTATAAAATTAAAATAGAAAAATTATAAAGAGGTAACAAAATAAGACTAAAAAATACTTATTTATACAATTTACAAAGAGGGAAAAATGAAACAAAGACTAATAGAACCGAGATTGACAGAATTTCTTCACAGAAAGGCATCTATTACAAGCACGCCGATAAGTGGAACATTCGAATTATCGCCATTATGCAACATGGATTGCAAAATGTGTTATATAAAAATGTCGAAAGAAAAACAAGAAAGCATCGCAAGGCTGAGAACAAAGGACGAGTGGCTTGAACTTGCTAAAGATGCGAAGGATAGGGGAATGTTATTTTTACTTTTGACTGGTGGGGAGCCGTTTTTAGTGAAGGATTTTAAAGAACTTTATATCGAACTACACAAAATGGGCTTCTGTTTGTCGATAAATTCGAACGGGACGATGATTAATGAAGATGTGATAAAGTGGCTAAAACACTATCCTCCGACAAGAATCAACATAACGCTTTATGGGGCGAGTGATGAGACTTATGCAAGGCTTTGTGATAATCCAAAGGGGTTCACACAAGTTAAAGCCGCACTTGGTTTATTAAAGGAAAATAATATACAAGTTAAGCTAAATTGCAGCGTTACGCCTTATAATAAGGATGATTTGAGAAAAATGATGAAATTTGCACAAGATAACGACCTAGTAATCCAAGCGACTTCATACATGTTCCCACCATTGAGGAAGGATTCGACTCAAATCGGTCAAAATAACAGATTTTCGCCAAATGACGCATCGCTTTACGGAGCATATATAAGTGCATATAGCAACGGATTTGACAACTTTAAAGCATACGTAGAATCTGGCCAAATTGAATTATATGACACAGACGACGACTGCGGTGTTATTGAAGGAGATTCAATGCGTTGTCGCGCAGGGATTACAAGCTTTTGGATGACATGGGAAGGAAAGATGTTGCCTTGTGGAATGATTCCAGACGAGGGAAAAGATCCATGGGAAGTCGGATTTGATTCTGCATGGGAAAATGCGAAAAATATCGTAAAAGATATAAAATTGCCAGTTGAATGTGCAGGCTGTGGCAAAAAAGAAAGATGCAAAGCTTGTGCAGCAATGGTTTATACGGAAACGGGAAGTTATGACAAAGTTCCACAATATAGATGCGAGATGACGAATTTTTATCAAGATGCATGTAAAAGGGTGCTTTGTGAATTGGAAGATGAAATGGTACAAATTTAAAAGGTGAATTTTAAGATTTATATAAAATGGAGTGATTAGAGTGAACAAAAAAAAGAAGATAATAGGAGTTGCGGCGGTGCTTGCTGTATGCTTGGCAATAGCAATACCAGTCGGAAGAGGGAAATTTAATTTTGATGATAAGTTTAAAATAGCAGGGAATTTTAAGGCAAATAGTTCAAAAAATGATGCTGAAAACGGCGAATCAGGAGATGCTAATAATATAGATGGAAATATAGGTTCAGATTCGAGCAAAGATAGTGTTTCAGATGGAAAAAATCAAGATAGCAATAGCCCAAACGGAAATAATGATTCTGGTTCAAATAGCAAGAATAATGGAACAGATCAAAATAATGTCGGAGGAAATTCCAACAGTGGCAACCAAAATACAGGCGGAGTTTCAGGCGATGGTAGTATAACAGATTTCGACAATACAGGCGAAACTATAAAAGATAATTACGAGGTGAACGATGCAGATATCAAAATCCAACACATAAACTCGTATTCGGGGATATTTATCGAGGATGGTTCTGATGTTGAGGTAGACAATGTCGCAGCAATACAAGTAAAAAATACATCAAAGAAGGCGTTGGAATTCGCCCAAATTCAAATTTATAACGGAGACAAAAAGCTCGTGTTTGATGTGTCATCACTTCCTGCAAATTCGTCAGCAATAATAATGGAAAAAAACAAAGCCCCATTAGACAAAAGCAAAAGCATAACTTATGGCGGAACAACAGGAGGCTACACAAATAAATTAGAAAAAGATGCGACAATCAAATACCAAAAAGTCGACAACAACGGCATAAAAGTTACAAATAAATCCAACAAAAATATACCTTGTGTGCGTATTTTCTACAAATATAAATCAAGTGAGGGATACTACATCGGCGGAATAACTTACACTGCCAAAATCAACAACCTAAAAGCTAAAGAAAGTCAAACAATCTATCCATCTCACTTCGACTCAGACGGCGGCGAGATAATGATGATCAAGACTTACACAACAGCGCAATAAAGTGCTTTATGGAGGAAATATGGAATTTAAAAAAGAATTTATACTAAGAGAAATCGTTGGAGAGGCAGTCCTTATTCCAACAGGCGCAACAGCAGCACAATTCAACGGGCTGATGTCAGTGAACGAATTGGGCAAATTTATATGGGAAAACTACGAAAAAGCATCAAACGAAGACGAACTGCTAAAATTTGTTTTGGACGAATACGAAGTCGACGAGGACGTTGCCAAAACAGACTTGGATGAGTTTTTAGCTGTGCTTAGGGAAAATGAGATTATATAGAAGTAAATTGTTAGAGCTGGACTTTGTTTTGCAGGGTTTGGCTCTTTTTTTATTGAATTTTTTATATATTAATAGAAGAAAACGATTGTGGGATATAATTGTATATAAAAAATTCATATAAATTAAGTTATAGTATTGAAAAAATTGGAAAGTAAATGTACAATAAATACTATAAAAATCGGCAATAATTGGAAAAAAATAAACTTTCTTTAAGACGACAAAGGAAATTTATTTTTTATGCTAAAATTAATGCTAGATAAATGGAAAAAAATACCAAAAAGATATATAATCTTAGTGTGAGGTGGTTTTTATGAATAAAAAAGGTTTAATTGTGGGTATATTGGTAGTTTTAGTAGCAGGGGTGGCTATCTGGAAAGTAGCATCAAATAATTCATCAAATGATGTTGCAAACAATGTATCTGAAAAATCTGAAGCTAGTCAGGGAGAAGACTCTAAAAATGGACAAGCGAATAAATCTGATCAAAATGATTCCGACAAAGCTAATCAAGATAAGCAAGATTCAGATAATAGTTCCAATAATTCTAGCAAAAACGACGGAAATAACAGTGGTGGTGACAATTCAGCAATAGTAAGTAATATACCAGGTTTTACTTCTGAAAATGGAGGTAGTTCAAAATCTGGAAAAGACAATTCAAGTTCAAGCAACAATGGCAATTCAAAATCTGATAAAAATAATAATAGTAGCAATAAATCCAACACAATGTCATTACCATACACAATAGCATCAACAGGAATGAAAGTAACAAATATAGGAAAATACTCAGGCAAATTTGTAGAAAACGGAAGCGACAAAAGTGTTAGTAACGTACTTTCAATAGTAGTTACAAATACATCAAACAAAGATTTACAATATGGTGAGATTAAATTAAAAGCAGGTGGAAAAACTGCAACATTCAAGTTGACTAATATACCATCTGGAAAATCAGTTTTAGCACTTGAAGCAAACGGCATGAAATATAGTTCTGGAGCTGGTTATAAATATGCAGACGCAACATATGCGCTAACAAATATGCCAATGAACTCTAACAAAGTTAAAGTCAGCACAAGTGATTCTAAAGTAACAATCAAAAATACATCAGGAAAAGATTTAGGAACAGTTTATGTTTATTACAAAAACTTGGACAAATCAGGTGCTTACTTAGGCGGAATTACATACAGAGTTAAATTCGATAATGTTAAAAAGGGGGGAACATTATCTCAAAATACTAAGCATTTTTCAAAATCTAACAGCAAAATCGTTATGGTAGATACTGAAAAATAGTTTGTTGTCGGTAATAATTTTAAAAATACAGAGGATTTTTAATAAATAATTATTATTTTGGGGCATTTTGAGTGGATAAGTAGATTTATTAGGCGGATTAGTTTTTATTTTGGTTAGATTTTTTTGATAAATAAAAGGAGTTTGTCTAAATTAATCGAATTTAATAGACATAGGGTTATGTATTTTTAGAATTAATTATAAAAATAATTAATAAAGGGGGATTTTAAATGAAAGATCGATTGACAAAATTGTTCACCGTTTTTCTAGCAGTCGTATTGTGCATCGGTATGGCACCCGCAACAGGCTCCACTGCATATGCTGCTTCTAGATGGGGTGGAAGTAGTATTTCTAGTTGGTGGAATAGTTGGTTTGGTGGATCTAATAGCGGTTCTAATAACAATAATAGTTCCAGTAACTCAAATCAAGCTGGAGAAAATGATGCTACTGGACAAGGTAGTAATCAATTGACAACCACTAATAGTACGTCAGGTGGAACAGCAAATGATATTGTTTTGACAAAGACAGCGAAAGATAAGGGAACAGATGATGCTGGTAATCAAATATTTGATATATCATTAGGTGTAAAAGGTAAAAAAATTAATACTGCTAGACCTGTTGATGTTACTTTGGTTATGGATGTATCTGGTAGTATGGATGATAATAACAAAATGTATGATACAAAAAAAGCTGCCAATGATTTTGTTGATAGCGTTTTGACAGAAGGTTCTTCTGCTAGAATATCTGTGGTTAAATTTAGTAGTAGTGCTTCAGCAGCAAGATTTAATTCTAGTACAGGTTCCTATAGAGACTATTCTACTAATCAAAACCAATACACATATTACTCTAATAATGCTCAAGAGGTTAAAAAAGCTCTAAGTAAATTGAATGCAGATGGTGGTACTAATACAGAAGCTGGTGCTGTGATGGCAAAGAATGTTATCGCTACTAGAGATGAAAATCGAAAATCTGAAGCAGATAGTATAGTAATATTCTTAACTGATGGGGAACCTACTTATTATAGTAGTGGAACAGTAAGTAAAAAGGGTGGATATGGCAATATATGCGATAATACAACTTTTAATCAAGCAACTAGTGCATTTGAAAATCTAAAAAATGGAAGCCAACTTTATAGTATAGGATTTTTGACTGCATATAAAGAAACCGATTATGAATATAAAATTTGTGAACATTTACTAAGCTCAGAGGCATATTATACACCATCGATAAATGCACAAACTTATTCAGAAGGTAGTAGATATAATAATTATAAATCAGTAAGTTTTACAGCAAATACTTCAAAATCAGCTAACTTTACAACATACTATGGAATAAAACAAGGTGACAATGCATCAGAAAAAATAAAATCTATATATAGTGATCTTGCGAATAAAATAAATGTATTAGCAAGTGGTACAGTGGTAGATAAAATACCAGTAGGTTTTGAACTTACTGATGCCGCTTTAGCAGCTATACAAGCAGATGCAAATGCTGAATATGATGCAACAAAAAGAACTGTAACATATAAAAATGTTGAAGCAGGAGAAAATACTGTTACAAAAACATTTGAAGTAAAATATGTAGGTAATGGATATGGTGCTGCTTATACAAATGTTGAAGCAAAATATAATGCAACACTTTATACTGGAAATACAGTAAGTAAACCTTTCCCAAAACCAGTTGCAGGATTACATCCTAAAACAGTAGATGATGCTGATAGTACTTCTGTTGGAACAACTATAACTGTTGATGTAAAAGGAAATGATAAATTTGACAAATTAAATGTAGATGGATACACAGTATCTGATTATATAATAGTTTTAACAGATGCAAATGGTAACCCAAAAACATATGATGGTGATTTTACTGCATCAATAGTAGATGGAAAACTTCAATTTACTTCTAGTACAGCTGGAACTAAAGAATTATATTATGTTGTTAAAGCTAATATAACTGAAGAAGGTGCTAACTTTGCTATAGATGGCCAAAAAGCATTAGTATCAAGAACAACTAAAGTTACAATAGATGTTTATGATACTGCAAATCAAGCATTTGTAGTTGACTTTGGTAAACCAGTAACTTATGATGCTGATACAGTATTTAGCAAAAGTGAACAAAATGCAACTATTAATTTAACAAATCCAACTGGTACTTATGGTAATATGTCATTAAATGATAATAAATCTATAACTTATACATTAAAGAAATTTATGGATGGTATAGATAAATTTATATTTAGTGAAAAATTCAGTGATAAAGTTACATTACAAAAATCTGTATATATGTTACCAGCATCAAGTATTTACTATGAAGATAACTTTGCAGATGAAAATGGAAAAACTTTAATTAAATACGGCGATGGATGGGATATTACAGGAGAAGATAAAATAGATTCTATACTTGGCGACAAAGAATATGGTAGTGATACTAACTATGCAAATAATTTACATGATAGTGGAACCGTTCACTATATAACAGCAAAAAATACAGCAATAGCAGCTAATTTTGAATTTACAGGAACTGGTATAGATATATATAGTAGAGTTTCTAGTGAAACAGGTAAAGTAAAAGTAGAATTATATAAAGGAACTACAAGAGTTGCTAGACAAATAATAAATTCTGTATCTGTTGATGGAACTAGACATCAAATACCAGTATTTAGTTTTAATGATTTAGAAAAAGGTACTTACACTGTTAAAATAACTGTTTATGCAGGCCAAACTTATTATTTAGATGGTGTACGTATATATAACCCAATTAGTGAGAATACAAAAGTAGATTTGGATAAAAATAAAGACACTACAGTAGGTGATTTATATGATAAAGACAACGAAGCTAATGCTAAATTATATCATTTAAGAAATAGATCATTATCTGATATGAGTAATATATTCACTCTTACAGGTCAAAACTGGATAACTAAATATACAAATGCACAAGGTGAAGTAAAAGAAGCTCATGAAGCAGAAGTGGGATCTAAAGAATCTGTATTATTTGGACCAACTAATGAAGTGTATTTAAATAAAGGACAAAAAGTTACTTTAACATTAAAAGATACTGTAAAATTTAAATCTTTACAACTTGGAGTAAAAACTATAGAAGGTGCATCTAAAGTAACTATAAATGGAACAGAAACTACATTAAATAGTGCTACTGATATGTTTGTAAAGGTAAATGGAACTAGCAAAACTATAACTATAGAAAATACAGGAAATAATATAGTATCTTTAACATATCTAAAAGTAGTACAAGGTAAATAGGGGGTGAAGATATGAAAAAAGAATATGGAAAACCTCTAGTTTATATTGAGGACTTTACAATAACTCAAAATATAGCTACTTGTACAACAAATATTGGTGCAAATCACTATGATGGTAAATGTACATTTACAGTTGAGGATCCAGATGAAGGAACATTAATTTTCTACTATAAAAATATGGATGGAAAATGTATAGAGTTTGTAGATGGAGGAGGCAATGATTTTATAGGTTGTTATTATGGACCTATAGGAGGAGCTAACTTTGCATCATAATTAAGATTTGTAATAAAAATTATTTTATGGTCATGTCATTTTGGCATGACCATTTTAATCTATGGAGAGATAATGATGAAAAGATGTTATGAAATTGCGAATTTATTGTTTGAAATAAATACAGATTTAAAATACCATGAGTCAGATAACTTTAAAGAGTTTTTAGTGAATAATAGTAATGATAGGTTAGACAAGATATATTGCAATATATTTTATATAGATGAAATAGAAAAAAGTAAATTAGATAATATATCTAATTTACCTATGATAAATTCATATGAAGATAACTTATATTATAGGTATGAATTTTTGAAATCTCCTAATGGAGAAATATATGCATATACTAACTTTAATAAAAAAAACTTGAATTATATAGAGATTTTCATTAAGAAGGATTGTAATAATGTAAACAATACAATTGAGATATTTAAGTTACTTATGTTAGAGAAATTATTTTCATTGAATAATATAATATTGTTACATTCTTCTTATATAAAATATAAAAATAAGTCTATATTGTTTACGGCCCCAAGTGGTACTGGAAAATCTACTCAAGCTGATTTATGGAATAAATATGAGGATGCAGAAATAATTAATGGGGATAAAACTGCTATACAAAAAGTTAATGGAAGATGGTATGCATATGGATTGCCTTATGCAGGTTCATCTGATATATTTAAAAATATAAGTACTCCAATATCAACGATTGTAGTTTTAAGAAAGGGTAATGAAAATAAAATAAAAAAGCTGTCTTTAAAAGAAGCATTTAAATATATATACAGTGAGACAATAATAAATACATGGGATGAACAATTTGTAAATACTGCAATTGATATAATTTTGGGTATTATTAATGATATTCCAGTGTATCTTTTGAGTTGTTTGCCAAACCAAGATGCAGTGGAATTGTTAAAATCAGAAATAGGGGGAGTTTTAATATGAAACAAGAATATAAAGAGGGAGCATTTACAAAATTTTTAACACAAAAAGCATCAAGGCTTAGAGTTCCTTTAAGTGCAGCATTTGAACTTACTCCTTTATGTAATATGAAATGTAAAATGTGTTATGTCACACTTAACAAACAAGAATGTGATAAAATTGGGAGACACAGAACTGTTGAGGAATGGCTTGATATTGCACAACAAGCAAAGGATAGAGGGACATTATATTTATTGTTAACAGGTGGAGAACCTTTTGTATATAAAGATTTTAAGAGATTATATTTAGAACTATTTAAAATGGGATTTATAATTTCGATAAATAGTAATGCAACATTAATTGATGAAGATACTGTAAAGTGGTTGAAAGAATATCCACCACAAAGAATAAATATTACATTGTATGGAAGTAGTAATGAAGTTTATGGAAATCTATGCAATAATCCAAAGGGATTTGATCAAGTGACAAAGGCTATAAATTTATTAAAAGAAGTTAATATAAATATAAAATTAAATTATACCTTAACACCATATAATTCAGATGATTTAGAATTTGCATATAAATTTGCAGAAGAGAATGATTTAATTTTACAAGCATCTACATATATGTTTCCACCTGTAAGAAAAGATAAATCAAAAGTAGGACAAAATGAAAGATATAGTCCGGAAGAAGCCGCAAAATTTTATGTAAAAAGTGATTTATTGTTTTTTGAAAAAGAAAAGTTTATGAAAAGAGCAGAAATGATGAATGATGGATTGTTGAAAATAAGCTGTTCTGATTTAAACTCTGATTGTGAAGTTGAAAAAGGCCGTAAAGTAAACTGCAAAGCAGGAAAATCACTATTCTGGATAACCTGGGATGGTAGAATGTTGCCATGTGGTATGATGAATACACCAGTAGCATATCCTTTTAGATATGGATTTGATACTGCTTGGAAGCAAATAGTAGATGAAGTTGAGGAATTATATCTTCCAAAAGAATGTGAAAATTGTAAAATGAGAAGTGCATGTGGCAGTTGTGGAGCAATTTCATATACAGAGACAGGTCGTACAGATGGAAAACCTGAATATATGTGTAAAATGACAGAAAGTATAATAGAACAAACACAATTAAAATATGAGGAATTAAAAAATATAAAATAATAGGGGGCTTATTTGTATGAAACTAAAGAAAAAATTTTTAGTAAGGGATATTTTGGGTGAAATAGTTTTAGTACCAGTAGGAAGTTCAGATGAATCTTTTAATGGTATGATAACAATGAACGAATTTGGAAAATTCATTTGGGATAATATAGAAAAAAATCAAGATGAAATTTTATCTCTAATCTTGGATGAATATGAGGTAGAAAAATCAGTAGCAGAAAAAGACTTAGAAGAATTTTTAGGTTGTTTGGAAAAAGCAAATATAATAGAATAACAAAATTAAAAGCCAAGTATTTAAATATTTGGCTTTTAATTTTGGGTATAAGAAATTTGTTTGAATTTATATTAGGCATGGTAAAAAATTTTATTTATCCATGTATATTATTCCCAAAAACGGGCAACATATCAATATAACTTACAAATTTCCTATTATTGCAATTACTGTTTTATATATACTTATAAAATGCTAAAATAAAGATATAAATATTAAAATTACTATGTTTCAATAAACAAAAGATGGGGGAATAAAATGGAATTTATAAAAAAGGTTATTAGAAAGATTAAAGAGGGTATGCTCCAGGAGATGTATGAAGAGACGAAGTGGATGTATACTTATGCGAAAAAATATAAGTTTCAAATTGTATTTTACATATTTTTAGGAGTGTTGACGACTGTTATGGGGCTGGCTTCGAGTGTAGGGTCTAAGTACTTAATCGATGCTGTTACTGGCCAAGACAGTGGGAATATCGCCTTGATTGCGCTTTTTATAGTTGCGATGGGGCTTTTTAGTATTGGAATTAATGCTATTACAACTATGATTTCGGCTAGGATTAATATTAAGGTTAATAATGAAATCCAGGCTGAGGTTTATGATAAGATTCTTGTTGCGGATTGGATTTCGATGAAGGAGTTTCATAGCGGGGATTTATTAAACCGTCTAAATGGCGATGTTAATACTGTGGCGTCTAGTATTTTGAGCTGGATTCCTAGTTTGATTACGCGTTCTGCTCAATTTTTTGGAATTCTTGCTATTATACTTTATTATGATCCTACGATGGCAGTTATTGCGCTTGGGAGTGCGCCTGTGATGCTTATTGTTTCGAAAACTCTTATGAAAAAAATGAGGGATTATAATAAAAGAATGAGACAGGTTTCGAGTGATGTTATGTCTTTTAATGAAGAGTCTTTTCAAAATATACAGTCTATAAAGGCTTTTGATTTGGTTGGTTTGTTTAGTAAAAGATTGAGAGATGTTCAACAAAATTATAAGGATGTTTTTTTAGATTATAATAAGTTTTCTGTTTATACATCATCTTTTATGTCTGTTGTAGGTATGTTTGTTGCTTATGCTTGTTTTGGATGGGGTGTTTATCGTCTTTGGACAGGGCATATTACATTTGGTACTATGACTTTGTTTGTTCAGTTATCTGGCCAACTTTCTTCATCATTTAAGTCAATTGTAAGTCTTGTTCCGTCTGCTATTAGTGCGACTACTTCTGCGGGAAGAATTATGGAATTTTTCAAGATTAAAGATGAAAGTGATTTAGAGGATGATAAGGCTAAGTTAATACAAAATAATACTCAAGGTAAGGGTCTTAGTGTTGTTTTGGATGATGTTGAGTTTAGTTATAATGAAAATAAGACTGTGTTTAAACATGCTGATATAGTTGCGAATCCTGGCGAGATTGTGGCTCTTGTTGGTCCTTCTGGTGAGGGTAAGACGACTATGATTAGGTTATTATTAGGTCTTATTAATACTAAGTCTGGTAATGCGAGTATAAGGGATATCAACGGTGTTAGTTGCAAAATTTCGGCAGGAACAAGAAGATTCTTTGCATATGTACCACAGGGTAATACGATTTTTTCTGGGACTATAGCTGAGAATATGAGAATGGTGAAACAAGATGCGACTGATGCTGAGATTGTTGAGGCGTTGAAGGCTGCTTGTGCTTATGATTTTGTAAATAGATTGCCTGATAAAATTAATTCAAAAGTAGGCGAGAGGGGCAGTGGTTTTTCTGAGGGTCAGGCTCAAAGGCTTTCGATTGCTAGGGCTCTTCTTAGAAAATCACCTATATTATTGCTAGATGAGGCGACATCTGCTCTTGATGTATTTACTGAGAGACAAGTTCTTAGAAATATTATGAATATGGGTTATGCGAGAACTTGTATTGTTACGACTCATAGACCGAGTGTGCTTACAATGTGTGATAAAGTTTATAAAATCGATAGTGGGGTTGTGTGTGATATTGATGAGAAGGAAGTCAATATGCTTATAAGAGATTTTTAGAAATTACTACAATTATACTATAAAGATGGGAATTGTATATATTACAAAAAATAATTACAATTTAATAAATTTTTTATTAATAGGTAGCATTTGGCTACCTATTTTTTGTAGAAAAATAAAATATTCCAAAAAGAAAACGATATTTAATATCGATTGATAGTGAAAATTATTGACAAAATACGATAAAATAATATAATGAAATTAAAAATGGTAAGATTTGAGAATGAAAATCAATGCTTAATACTTTAAATTATTTAAGAAAAGGGACATTTTATTGAAATTAAAGGAAGGTTTCGTACTTAGAAAAATTGGTGGAGAAAGTGTAGTTATTCCTATTGGAAATAATAAATATTTATTTATTGCATAAAAAAATAACTGAATGTAACAATAAAAATATTCAAGTAATAATGAAAATTATTATTGAATATAAAAGATAAGGTTGCTAAAATTAATAATGTAAGGAAACTTACTAAAACATGTATGTTTTTTAGAGGGGGTAGGAAATATGAAAAATATAAAAAACAAATTAATCGCTTTAGGGGTAAGTGCATTGATGGTGGTTGCATATTCTCCAGTGGTTTCTTCAGCTAAAACTACTGGTACAAGCTCATATGATGCAGTTACACAAGCAACTTCAGGATCAGGATCTGATTCAAGCAAAGATTATGAAAAAGAAGCTACATTGACAGTAAATGCAGTGACAACATCAGATAAAAAAATAACAGGAACAGGTTTAAAAGGAGCTAAGGTAAAAGCATATGTAAAAGGTGACAAAATAGGAAGCGAAAAAGTGGAATCTGATGGAAGTTATACAATAAAAATAGACAAACAAAAAAAAGGAACAGTAATAACAGTTAAAATGTCTAAAGATGGGTATAAAACTCAAACAAAAGAAATAACAGTAACAGAGGCTTATGATGGTTCAACAGGGGCAAGCAAAGATGATGAAAAAGAAGCTACATTAACTGTAAATCCAGTAACAAAATCAGATAAAAAGATAACAGGAACAGGCCTAAAGGGAGCTAAGGTAAAAGTATATGTAAAAGGTGACAAAATAGGAAGCGAAAAAGTGAAATCTGATGGAAGTTATACAATAAAAATAGACAAACAGAAAAAAGGAACAGTAATAACAGTTAAAATGTCTAAAGATGGATACAAAACTCAAACAAAAGAAATAAAAGTTACAGATTCTTATGATGGTTCAACAGGAGCAAGTAAATAAAGATTGAGTAATTGAAATTTAAAAAACATACATAAATAATAGTATTAAAAGTAATATAAATAATACATAAATTGATAAGAAAATAGGCTTGGACTTTTGTTTGGGCCTATTTTTATTTAAGAATATTTTTATAGTTAATATACTTATTGGAAAAAATAGAAAAAAGGTATAATATTAGTTATATATGTTAATAATAAAATAGGGTAGTAATTATGTAAGCTAATTAAAGTAGTTCACGAGGGGGGATCAATATGAAGAAACATAAAAAACTAAAAATAGCAGCAGGAATACTTTGTCTACTGCTAATAATAGCAATACCACTTTGCTATTACTTAATTTATATTTCATACAACCATCTAACTGTAAATACATACGATATAAAAAGTCAAAAGATAGAGACTACAAACGGGGAAAATCTAAAGTTTGTCGTTGTCGGCGATCTTCATGATAATACTTTTAATGATAATGATGATAAGCTAGTTCAGACTATTAAGGCTCAAAATCCAGATTTTATAATTGCTGATGGCGATATTTTAAACGATGATTCGCAAAGTCCTGATATTGCTATGAGTTTTATAAAAAGACTTGTGAAGATTGCGCCTGTTTATTATGCTCTTGGAAATCATGAGCTTGAGTATATGCAAAATCAAAAGTCTGAGGATTTGTTGGATGAAATAAAATCTACTGGTGCGATTTTGTTGGAACAGAAATATAAAGATATAAAGGTTAAGGGGGTACCTGTTCGTATTGGCGGAATGTATGGTTATGCTTTTGACCCAAATGGTACGACTAAAAAGGCTGATATGGGCGATGGAATTTACGACTTTTTGAAGGATTTTGAAAATACTTCTAGCTATAAAATTATGATGAGCCACAGACCTGATAGTTTTATTTTTGGTGAGGCTTCGAAGGCTTGGGATATCGACTTGGTTGTGAGTTCGCATGATCATGGTGGACAAGTTGTATTTCCGTTTTTAGGAGGATTTTATGGCGGTGACCAAGGTTATTTCCCTGAATATATTCACGGTCTTTATAATAAGGATAAGATGAAGATTTTGATAAGCAGCGGTCTTGGTTCGAATAAGCAAAAACTGCCTAGATTTAATAATGTGCCTGAGGTTATGGTTGTGAATTTGTCTAAGTAGTTTAATAGAAGTCGTTTATTAGGAAAATTTTATTATTTAAAAATATTTTTGGATAAAAGTGAATAAAAAGGAATTAAATTGGTTAATCTATATTTAACCCTTACTAATAAAGGTGATATGAACATTCATACCACCTTTTAATTTACATAAGATTTGATTAATAATTTAACTTAATATTATCATTATTTTTTAAATAGTCGTTGTCTTCTGGCATTATATCATCATATATAAAGTCATGAAGTACACCTATTGAATTTACATCATACAGCCATACCCAGCCGGCGTTTTTGTATTTTCCGCCTTTAACATGAACATCGTCAATGATTGGGAATTCGGCTTGTTTAATCTCTTGTTTTGTTGCAAATGAATAAGATGTAAATGCTAAGTTTAACATCTCACTAACTGACACATTAGTCGATACATATGGAAGTAGAGAATTTATTAGTTTTGGATATTCTGACATAGATAAGTCTTTGACACCGTTAAACATCCCAGAGATTATTTTACGTTGTCTTTGGTCTCTATAAATACCATTGTCAAGATATCTCATTCTTGCATATGCTATTGCTTGGTATCCGTTTAATGTATGTAAACCAGCGCCTTCTATTAATTGTGGTTCGTCGCCTTTATCCCCGTAAGTGCATGAATCGAATGCGCCTGGAATACCTTCATTTAGCGATTTGATTTCTCTTTGCTCTATGTTTACATCGACACCGCCTATTACGAATATTATATTCATAAGGTCGTTGAAGTCGACTTGAACAAATTTATCGATGCCTATTTCGAAGTTTTGTTCGATTGTTTTAAATAATAAGTCTTCTTTACCCCAGAAATACGCTGCATTTAATTTGCCTTTTCCGTGTCCTGGAATGTCTACGTATGTATCACGTGCAAGTGATGTTAGTTTAATATCATTATGGTTTGAGTCGATTGTTAAAATCATCATAGCATCTGATCTGTATGCTAGTTCGTTTTCGCGGCCGTCTGTACCTAGTAATAATATGTTTGTAATACCTTCGACTTTTTGATATTGTGAGTTGTAATTATCATCTACATGAGCTGAATTTATTCTAAAAAAGATATACCCCAATGTTATAAGTGGAATTAGAATAAGTAAGACTAGTAGTATTATCACTGTTTTTTTAAATGTTGAATATTCTTTGAATTTACCCAAAAATATTTGCTAGCGACATAATTTATCGCAGCATTTCACCTCCCTCAAAATTCTTATTAACTCCATTATAGACAAGTATCTGGGTGGGTTCAATATCTAAATTAGGAATAATTTAGGGAAAATGATATCGCTTTTCAAAAAATAGTAGATATTTGTAGAGGAAATATATGATATAAATTATAATAAAGACAGAGGTAGGGAAACGTATTACGAGGTTTTAGGGTTTACATAGAATATATGATTATATAACAAATGTAAGATATATAACTAAATAGCATAATGTAATACGAAAAAGATAGTTATACTATGGGGGTAAAAATGAAAAAAACTAATTTGGAATTTTTAAGTTTATTAAAATCATCATTGAAAAATGAAAAATATGACGGTGAAAAAATAGATTTTGAAGATTTAGTGTATATTTATAAAATGTCTGAAATTCATCATGTTGTGCCGATGATATATAATGCGGCATATAATGAAGATTTTTTTAAGGAATGTGATGCGAATTTTCAGGCTATGTTTAAATCATCTGCTTTTAGATATATTTTTTCGCAAATTCAACGAACTAACCATTTTTTAGAGGTGTATAAAAAACTTAGTGAAAAAAATATAAAAATTTTAGTATTTAAAGGTATAATTTTTAGGAATATGTACAATAATCCAGATGATAGGATTTCTTCTGATGAAGATATTCTAATCAAAAAAGAGGATTATGAAAAAGTCAAAGAATTCTTTTTAAGTGAAGGGTTTGAATTTATCGACAAAGGAGAAGAATGTGCATATTTTTCGAAAAGCACTGGTCTATGCATCGAAGTGAGCACAAGTCTTTTTTCTCATGAATCAAAAGCGTATGGACATTTAAATAAGTTATTTGAAGACGTATTTGAAAAAAGTATAAAAATAAATATCGATAAAATCGATATACTAACATTATCACACGAACAACACCTTATATATATAGTGTTTCATAATATGAAACATTTTTTAACTGGGGGATTCGGAATTAGACAAGTTGCGGATTTCTCAAAATACATTGAAACTTATGGAGAATATATAAATTGGGAAAAGTTTTGGTCTGATTTAAAAGACTTAAACTACGACACCTTTGCACTCAATTTAATCGAAATAAGTTTAAAATACTTAGGCTTTAATGACGATAAAATAACTTACCCTGCCAATATTACAAGCTTTGATGAATTAAAAAATTCTCAAAAATATTACATTAACAGTGAATCACTTATAAACGACATATTAGATGCTGGGGTGTTTGGGGCCAGCACAATGGACAGAAAACATACTGCTCTTATGACGCTTGATGCAGTTGAAGATAAGAAAAAATCAAATCGATTAAAAGCAGTATTCCCAAACGTAAATTATTTAAAAGACAACTATACATACTTACAAAAATACCCAATACTACTTCCGGTAGCTTGGGGACAAAGAATTTTATCTTACTTAAAGAAAAACAAGACAAGTTCATATATAAATACTATGGAGTTGGGAAAACAGAGAATAGAATTATTAAAAGAATATAAAATCATAAAATAGGTTATAAATTTTAAAATAAAAAAGTATATATATAAAATTAAAAACGTAAATGTAAAAGAAAAATAGGGTTAAAATCAAACTTAAGAAAAATGTAATGTTGTTGTAAGTTGAAAATATGCAAGAAATATGGTATTTTTAATCTATATTTTGACTATAATAAAGAGGGAAGAGGTAAAATATAGTATGGATAAATATATCAGTAATAAAATAAAAAATATATCGCTATTTATGACTTTTTTTGTAGTTATACTACATTCAAACAACTTAGAAAAATCAAACGTAGTAAATTTAAATTCTGTGGTACAGAACTTTATAGGACAAGGTATAGTTAGGGTAGCTGTTCCTATATTCTTCCTAATATCAGGATATTTATTTTTCTACAACTTCGTTCCAAGTATGGAAAAATGGAAGTATAAATTTAAAAGCAGATTCCACAGCTTATTTATACCATATGTAATTTGGTGTACTGGATGGCTAATAATTTTATACTTAGTTGAATTACTACCAATTGGAAGGGCATTATTCTCTGATAGAATAGTATCAGATTATACATTAAAGGAATTATTCGTAAATACATATGTATATCCGCTTCCATATCAGTTTTGGTATATAAGATCACTTATGTTAGATGTTATCTTAACACCAGTATTCTACTATATAATTAAATCATTAGGAAAAAAATCACTTCCTATATTAGTAATAGTATGGTTCTTATATCCAATATCAGAAATGTTCGGTGGATTATGGTTTTTACAAATATTCAATTATCCATTTACATTATTTGGAATAGGTGCTGCTCTTGCGATACACAATATAGATTTACATTTTAAATCTATCAAACCAAAACAGGTAACACTAATCGGTATACTATATCTACTTGCATGTGTGATTAGAACAGTTCTTATGTATACTGAATTACCATTATTAGATTTAGCAGAAAATCTTGTAATCTTATTTGGTGTTCCATTTATATGGTTATTCTACGACAGAATGAAAAGTATAAAAAATAAAAAAATCAAGATTGCCAAATACGGAATCTTTATATATTTCTTCCATATACCATTCCAATCTATCCTTAAAAAGGTTTGGTTTATGGTTATGCCACTTAGTGAAATAAGTAGTTTAATAATCTTCTTCGTGGCGCCAATAATAACTATAACAGTGTGTGTATTAGTGGCGATGTTCTTAAGAAGATATATGAATAGATTCTACATGATATTAAGTGGAGGAAGATAACACAACTATGGTATTTCATTTCAATTATGATTTGAAATACCATTATTATTATAAAGAATATATTTATAATAATAATATAAATAATATATTTATAAAAATAATTTTAAAGTGATTAGGGGTGATTGAGTGAAAAAGTTTTTTACTATTCTTATAGTTTTAGTGGCTATCTTTTTATTTAGATCAGAGATAAAAGATGCTGGAGATAAATTATCGAACTATATCCAAATCAACATATTAAATAAATATGAAAATAATCAAGGCGATGAAGAAAATAATTTATATAATATGGAAAATAATTATAGTGATTCGGGTATAGAAGATGAGAATAATGGAAATAATAGTAATGTATCAAATGGAAGTTATATAAACTACGAAAATTATAAAAATATAAGACTAGGACAAAGTGTAAAAGATATAAAATCAAAATTAGGTGAACCTAATAAAATAGAAAAAAGCGAATATGGATTTGACTGGTATGTTTATAACAGTGATTACAGTAAATTTTGCATGGTAGGAATACTACAAAACAAAGTAGTAGCCCTTTTTAGCAATACTATGGATTCATGTGAAAGCAATATAAAATTAGGAACTACTGAATCACAAGTTCTAAAAAACTATAAACCTCTAGAATATAGATTAAAGGGAAATGTAAGATATATAATAAATGAAGATTATTATAGTGTAATAAAAACAAAAACATCCTATATAACTGCATTTTATGATTCTTTTGATGGTAATAAAGTAGTGGGAATACAAATTATATCAAAAAAAGTTGAAGAAAATATGGATGGGATTTATTCAACAGATTCATCTATATGTGGTGATTTTGAAAATGTAAATAGATATTTAATTAATAGTGAGAGATTTAATAAAAATTTAAATACTCTTTCATATGATGAAAATGCAACTTTATGTGCTCGTTCTCATAGCAAAGATATGAGGGATAATGATTATTTTGCCCACAACAACCTAAAAAATCAAACACCTTTTGATAGGATGTCATCATATAATATAAATTATATGGCTGCAGCGGAAAATATAGCAGGTGGTCAAACTAGTGGGATATTTGCTCATTATGCTCTTATGAATTCGAAAGGGCATAGAGTCAATATTTTGGGTGACTATAAATATATAGGTGTTGGAGTAGTTTTTGGTGGAAGCTTAAGCATGTATTTAACTCAAAATTTTTATAAATAATAATTTGTATAGAAATTTTTTAATATAGTTTTCTAAATCAATAAAAATAAAACCTTAATATTAGATATTGACATAATTTTTTTTGTATGATAATATAAAGTGAAATTAAGTAGACCAGATAATCGCGGGCAGCGTAAGCTGCGTGAGGAAAGTCGGAGCTCCATAGAGCAGGGTGCTAGGTAACGCCTAGTGGGAGTGATCCTAAGGAAAGTGCAACAGAAAATAACCGCCACTTTTGTGGTAAGGATGAAAAGGCGAGGTAAGAGCTCACCGTCAGCTAGGTGACTAGCTGAGCCGTGTAAACCCCACCTGGAGCAAGGCCAAGATAGGGCATAAGGGATGTTGCTCGCATCCTCCGGTAGGTAGGCCGCTTGAACTTATTGGTGACAATAAGTCTAGAAAGATGATTATCTAATACAGAACTCCGCTTATAGATTTGCTTAATTAAACATGTAACTAGAAACTGCAATTATATTAATTGCAGTTTTTTTGTATTCAAATTTGTGTATTAAAATGGAAGAAAATAAAAAAATTAACAATAAAATTATCGATAAAGCTTGATAATATCCTATAAAAGTAGTAAATTTTTATTAGACATATAAGTAAATTTTGTAGACATTAATAAAGGATTAATTTAAGCGAAGTACTAAGTTGTATAAAATATTGGATTCAATAGGGGAGGAAAAAATGAAATCAATAGATAAAGTAATATTAGGGGGAGTAGTTGTAGCATCTACTATAGGGATAAATTATAATATCGCTTCAGCAGACATTGTATCGCAAGAAATATATACTACGACTAACCGACTGAATATGAGAAAAGGACCATCGACAGATTATACTTTAGTTGGAACTTTAGATAAGGGAGTAAAAGTTAAAGCTATCGAAAAATCAAGTGATGGTAAATGGTTGAAAATAAATTACAATTCTCAAAATGTATGGGTTAATTTTGCATATCTACAAAAAGACAAATCATCAAATAATGATATAAAATTGGATTCTCAATACGAAACTACAGCAAATGTTAATATGAGAAAAGGACCATCAACTGATTATACCAAAATAATAATTGTGCCAGCGCAAACAAAAATAACACCTATAAAATCATCAAGTGATGGAAAATGGGTGCAAATTAATTATAAAAATGTAACTGGTTGGATAAGTGCTCAATATATAAAAACTGTAAGCACAACTCCAACTCCGACTCAACCGAATAAAGTTGAAGTTGGCAAAAAATATAAAACAACTGAATATGTAAGGGCTAGAAAAGGACCAGGAACTTCATATGATGTTGCGACAGTTTTAGCAAAGGGAACTCAAGTTGTACCTGTTGAAATTTTAAAATCAGGATATTGGGCTATGTTCAAATACAATAATCAATATATGTATGTTTGTACAGATTATTTAGAAGCAGACAATCAAAGCGCAACACCGACAGAACCGGAAAAACCTATTAACGGAAAGGATTATTACACTACTGCAAACCTTAATATCAGGGATGGGGCGAGCACTACTAGCAGTAAAATAGGAAAAATTCCAAATGGAACAAAGGTTTCTGTTGTAGATTTTAATTCAAATAAAACTTGGGCAAAAGTTGTGTATAACAATAAAACTGGATGGGTTTCTGCACAATATTTAAGCACTAAATCACAAGAACCAGAACAAAAAGAGGACACTTATTGGACTGGAACTACTACTCAAAATTTAAATATGAGAAAAGGTCCATCTACAGATTACTCTATTATAATCACAATACCAAAAAATTCAGATGTTAAGATATATGAGACAAAATCAGGCTGGGCAAAAATTAAATATAAATCATATGAAGGGTATTGTTCAGCACTATTTATAAAATAGAATTAGCATAAATAAGATTAAAAGCATAAATTAGTTTTCTATAAAATCAAAATTAATATTATAAAAAGAAAAAGATATTATTAAAGGGGCAGTTATAGAAAGTAGTTTAATACTTAATGAAACGCCCCTTTTGTAATTGAGGAGGAGAAAAAATGAATATTTTAGTAACAGGAGGAGCTGGCTATATTGGAAGCCACACTTCAATTGAATTAATTAATGCAGGGTATGAGGTAATTATTGTCGATAATTTATGCAATAGTAACTTTATTGTTGTAGATAGAATCCAAGAAATTACAGGCAAAAAGGTTAAATTTTATAAAATAGATGCTACAAATAAAGAAGAACTTAAGAAAGTATTTGTAGAAAATAAAATAGATGCCGTAATTCATTTTGCAGCACTTAAAGCAGTCGGGGAGTCTGTTGAAAAGCCACTTGAATATTACAGCAATAACTTGATAAATACCATAAATGTTTGGGAACTTATGAGGGAGTTTAATGTGGACAAGTTTGTATTTAGTTCATCAGCGACTGTTTATGGAAGTCCAAAAACGTGTCCTATAAAAGAGGATTTTCCTCTTTCAACAACGAATCCTTATGGAAGTACTAAGCTTATGATAGAAAATATGCTTAGGGACATTTGTAAAGCAGATAAGGATTTTAACGTTGCAATACTTAGGTATTTTAACCCAATAGGAGCACATGAGAGTGGAAAAATAGGGGAGGAACCAAACGGAATTCCTAATAATTTAATGCCTTATATCACAAAAGTCGCTGTTGGAAAATTAAAAGAGCTAAGCGTTTTTGGAAATGATTACGATACTCATGATGGAACAGGTGTGAGAGATTATATCCATGTTGTCGATTTGGCGATTGGACATGTTAAAGCTCTTGAAAAATTAAATCAAAAACCTGGACTAGTTACATATAATCTTGGAACAGGTACTGGCTATAGCGTGCTTGATTTAGTGAAATCTTTTGAAAAAGCTAGTGGTGTAAAAATACCATACAAGATAGTAGACAGAAGGGCTGGCGATATTGCAATGTGCTATGCTGACCCTTCAAAAGCAAAGGAAGAATTAGGTTGGGTCGCAAAATACGACATAGATAAGATGTGCAAAGATTCTTGGAATTGGCAAAGTAAGAACCCAAATGGTTATAATTTAGAAGAAAAAATTCTTGAAACTGTAAAATAACTTAACTTGTGTAATAAATATATAAAATTTTGTTAAAAAAACTTTATAATTACGTAATATAAATTTGGCTAAAAGTATGTTATATATAGTATATGATGAGATTTTTGATTTTTAGTCAAATTTATTTTTAGTCATGAAAAGAGTGATTATTTGGGAGGAAAAACTTGGAATATTTAAGAATTTTAATTTTATCTATGATTCCAGTCACGGAACTTCGAGGTGCGATACCAATTGGGATTGCCCTGGATTTGAATCCTATAGGAGTTTACATAGCAAGTGTATTGGGCTCAACATTAGTTTCAGTGCCTTTGGTACTGACTTATAGACATATTGTGCAGTTTATGCGAGATAAAAAAATATTAACTAAATTATTGAATAAAATCGATCAAAAAATAGAAAATAGCATGAAGAAAATGAAGGCAGCATCTTTTTTAGGTATAATATTATTTGTAGGAATCCCGCTGCCGACAACGGGTACATGGACAGCATCAGCGATTGCATCAATTCTTAGAATGAGGATAGTTGAGGCTTTTGCGGGAGTTTTTATTGGAAATTGTATGGCGGGAATTATCGTACTTTTAATTTCATACCATATAATATAATATATGTTAATATGTTAATTAATTTTCATATTACAAAATTCAAAAAGTAACATAAAATGACAAATTAAGTCAAAATTTTGTTACAATTTTTTAAACTATTTTTTTGAAAAAAATATGGGAATTTTTAAAAAATATGCTAATATATTAATGTAGAAAGGGGGGAAAGAGTATGAAGAATATTTTTAAAAAGACTTTTATTGTGCTTTTATCAGCAATCATTATATTTGCAGGAACTGCACCAGTTAGTAATGCAGCATCTAAACACATGATAATTGTCAACACTAAGAAAAACACATTAAATTACTATGTAAATTATACTCTAGTAAAGAAGTTTAGATGTGCTACAGGAAAAGCTAGTACACCAACTCCACAACGTAAAACAACTATTGTAAATAAAATAAAAAATAGACCGTATTACAAAACTGGTATACCAGGAGGAGATCCAAGAAATCCTCTAGGAAAAAGATGGATGGGTCTAAATATAGATGGAACACAAGGAAGTACTTACGGTATACATGGAAATAATAATGAAAAATCTATAGGTAAAAATGTAAGTCACGGATGTATAAGAATGCACAATAGCGAGGTTGAATGGCTATTTGACCAAGTTCCACTAGGAACAGTCGTTTTAATAAAAAATACATCAAATTCAGATAACTATATAGCTAATTACTACAATGTAAAATTATTACAAAGTGGTTGGTTTACTGAAAACAAAAAAACATATTATAGAAAATCTAATGGCCAATTAGCTAAAGGATGGACTACAATATCTGGTAAAACTTACTATTTCGGCAAATCAAAAGGTCAATTATACACTGGATGGGCTACAATAGGTGGAAATAAATATTATTTAGGCACTGATGGAGCTATACGTACAGGATGGCAAACAATAGGCGAAAATAAATATTATTTCAATTCTAAAGGTGTAATGACTAAAGGATGGGCTACAATAGACGGTAATAAATACCATTTTGGTAAGGTATCAGGTAAATTAGCTACTGGATGGACTACAATAAGCGGCAAGAAATATTACTTCGGTACAGATGGTGTGAAACAAACTGGATGGATTACAGTAGGCAGTAATAAATACTATCTAGGAACTGACGGTGTAAGACGCACTGGTTGGAGAACAATAGATGGAAATAGATATTACTTTGGTAAATCATCAGGTAAATTATACACTGGATGGGCTACGATAGGTGGTAAAAAATACTACTTAGGAACTGATGGCGTTATGGTTACTGGAAAACAAACAATAAATGGTGTTGTTTATGAATTTGGTAAAGACGGAGTACTAAAAGGAAAAGTCGAAGAGCAAGATAAAGAACCTGACAAACAACCAGAAAATGACCAAACTACAAAAGATAATAAATCAGACAATGAAGATAATACAAAATCTAACTTAGAAAACAATAATGTTGAACAAGATACTCAAGTATTAGAAAATGTTAAATAATTATTAGGGTTTCTTAGGTTAAGAAACTGATTTATTTAGATAAAAATACTGCTTTCAATGAGGAATTAAACTCTTCTTTGGAGGCAGTATTTTTTGATTGTAAGTAAATTGTAATATTTTTGTAGAGTTTATTTAATTGAATATTGATTTTTGTTAGTCTATAATAAATGAGGTAATACGAACTATTTTAATATATTGATTATTAATGTAAGACAATTATAATTTAAGGGGGAGATATTTTGAAGAGATTAAATTCAATATTCAAAATGGACAAAAAGAATAGGCATCAAATTTTATTATGGCTAATTGGAGGATTAATTTTAACATTTGCAACTGAAATTTTTCTTAGAGGAAGTGTTAAAGAAGTAGTTTCATGGGTAAAGGAAACACCAGGGGTTATGCTAGCTAATTACCTTTTAATACTTATGCTTACATCTATATTTTTCTTGGCAAAAAGAAAATATATGGTATACTTCATTAGTTTTGTGGTAATACTAGGAGTGTCGATAACTACTTTTTTCCTTATGAAAGTTAGGGGGACTCCGCTTACATTCTCTGATTTATATTCTATTGGTGAGGCTATGGAAATAGCAGATAAGTATATAAATCCAACTATTATAATAATAGGTATAGTATGCATAGCGTTTTTGGTTGTTTTTTGTGTATTTCTATATAAATTAGATGGCGATACAAAGAGATTTAAATTAATAAACTTTGTACTTGTTTTTGTTGTGAGTGCAGTATTTTTTACTACAGTAAGATCTCAACAAGCCAAAAATATAATGGTATATAAAAGATGGGATATTCCAGCATCCTACAAATGCAATGGTTTGACATATTCAACTGTAGAATCATGCTTAAAATACATAAGAACTAAACCAAATGATTACTCACAATCAAAAATAGCTAAAATTAAAGAAAAGGTCGATAAAGCAGAAGCTAATGACAATAGAAAATTAAACAAAAATAAACCTAACGTACTATTTGTTCAATTAGAAGCGTTTATGGACCCAGAAACAATAAAAGGTGTAAAATATAGCAAAGATCCAATACCAAATTTCAGGAAATTAACTAAACTTTACACAAGCGGTATGGCCAATGTTCCAACAACAGGAGGAGGTACTGTTAGAACTGAGTTTGAAGTTATGACAGGAAACAATATCGACTATCTTACTCCAGGAGAAATACCATACAGCACAATTTTAAAAAGCAAATATTATAATTCTGTAGCAACAACACTTAGTTCACAAGGTTATGAAACTCATGCTGTGCATAATTTCCAGGGAAATTTCTATGGTAGAAACAACGCCTATGGAAAATTAGGATTTGGAGATTTCACATCACAAGAATATATGAGTGGCTATGAATTAAACGAAAGAAACTGGATAAAAGATAAAATACTAACTAAATATATAAAAAAAGCATTAGACTCAACAGAAGGTTCTGATTTAGTATACACAGTAACTGTACAAGGACACAGTAGTTATCCAACAGATGCGGAAAATTACAATTTTCCAATAAAAGTAAGTGGTAGTTTAGATCAAGAGATACTAAATCAATTATATTACTATGCTAATCAAATTAAAGGAACTGATGATTTTATTGGGGATTTAGTGAATATGGTTGACAAAATGGATGAAGATACAATAGTATTATTCTATTCTGACCATATGCCAAACTTAACATTATTTACTGACGATAATTTTTATCTAGATAAATTCAAGGCTCCATATGCATTTTATGCTAATTATGACATAGAAAAATATGACATAGATAAAATAGAATCTTACGAATTAAGCTCTTTAATGTTTAAAGAGGCTGGACTAAAATACGGTCCAATGGAAAGATTTAATACATATATGAAAAATGATAAAGACTTTGCAAAGATGCAAGATTTAATAGAATACGATGTATTGTTTGGAAAATCATACTATATAAGTGATGATGAAAAACCAAAGAAAAATAAAATCAAAATGGGTATCGACAATGTTTGTGTAAGTAGAATAGAACATAAAGACAACAAGATACTTATACATGGCGAAAATTTCACTACAAATAGTAGGGTTTATTTAAATGATAGTCCTGTAAGCAAAAGATTTATAAATGAAAATACTTTAGAAGTTGATGAAATAGATAACTTAGAAAGAGTATCTGTTAAACAAATAGGACGTAATAGTGTAGTACTTAGCTCAAGTGATGACTTTGACTACAATTCATTAAATGCAAGTAAATAAGATAAGTTGGGGGTATAAAGCACTTCTGTGTATTTATACCCCTAAATTAATAACATATAGAAAATAAACGAAAAAGGGAGATGAATTAAATGTCGAGGACTGCTAAGAACGCCGTTATAATTATGGTGGCAACTTTACTGTCTAGAGTATTGGGATTTTTGCGTGAAACAATTTTAGCAAATTTCTATGGAACTAGCATGGTAGCTGATGTTTTTGTACTAACATTTAATATACCAGGGCTAATTATATCAATTGTAGGATCAGTAATATATATGATGTACATACCTATGTATTACGACACGAGGGACCGATTGGGTGAGGATGAAGCTCTTAAGTTCACAAATAATATTTTAAATATTTTATCAGTATTTTCAATAATAGTATCTATATTGGGAATAATTTTTGCAGGAGAAATAATAAAAATATTTGCAATCGGATTTACAGGTGAAAAATTTAACCTTGCAGTTCAATTCTTGCGAATTATGATGTTTGGAGTTTTATTCTTATCTCTAAACAAAATACAATCATCTTTCCTACAAGTAAAGGAAAGTTATCTGCCAGCATCTATAGTTGGTGTAGTTTATAATATAGTAATAATAATTGCGATATTTATAAGTGTAAAATTAGGAAGCTACTATTTAGCTATAGGAGCTCTTGTGGGGCTTTTTATACAAGTACTTTTATTACTTCCATGCATGTATAAAAGAGGTTATAGATATAGCTTTTATATGAACATAAAAGATGAATCAATCATTAAGATGATAAAATTGAGTATACCTATGATGATGGGTGTTGCGATGAGTCAGCTAAATGTATATGTCGATAAAGCACTTGCAAGTACTTTAGGAGATGGTAAATTAGCAGCGCTTAACTATGCATCACGTCTAAATGACTTTGTGGTTGCGCTTTTTGTAACATCTTTAATTACAGTTATTTATCCAAAATTATCTCAATTTGTAAATAATAAAGACACAATAAATTTTAAAAAGATAATTGTAAAATCAAGTAACTGTATAATATTAGTCGTTGTGCCTATAGTCTTAGGGGCGATAATTTTAGCCGAACCAATAGTAAGAGTCTTATTAGAAAGAGGTAGTTTCAGCGCCGAATCTACAGCTATGACTTCTAATGCATTAAAATTATACGCAATAGGTATAATAGGGTATGCAGTAAAAGAGATTTTAAGTAGAGGATTTTATTCACTTGGGGATACAAAAACACCTATGATAAATTCATCTATCTCTGTAATAATAAACATAATACTAGATTTAATATTCATAAAACCATTTAGTTATATGGGGCTTGCGATGGCAACTAGTATTTCATATATGGTAACTGTAGTACTTATGTTTTTCAGCCTTAGAAAAAAAGTCGGCTCATTTAACGGAAGTGCAGTTGTATCGACATTTTTAAGATCATTAATAGGGGCAATTGTGATGTCTATAGTCGTTATATTAATTTATAACAACTTAGTTGCTGTTTTAGGTTTATCTTTTATAGGCGAATGTACATCATTAGCTGCAGCTATTTTAGGTGGAATAATAGTATATATAATTTGTATGAAGATATTAAAAGTTGAAGAAATGAAATTAGTTGAAGATAGCGTAAAAAACTTTTTTAAAAGATAAAAACTTAAAATATAAGTATGTTGAAGTATAAGTAGCTGAAAATAAAAAGTTTAAAGATAAGAATTAAAAAGCTTAAATGCAATTTGAAAAAACACAAAAAATGTCCAAAAACTTGGAAAATTAGTCGTGTATGTAAATTTATTAAAAAATAAAAGGAATTTACTTAAATTTATATTAAAAATCTAATAAAAATGTTTTTCACCTTAAATTAAAAAGTAAAAAAACTAATTCTTAAAAATTTGTTTTCAAAAAAAAATCTAAAGGTAAGGTATAAAAAATCAACTTGCTGGTAAAAAATATCTAATTATGCTAGAATGATTAGGAAATACAAATTTTAGAAATTAGGGGGTGAGTGTCAAACATCATGTTTACTGAAAAGAAAACAAAATCGACACTATCAAAAGCATTAGCATTAGGGATGGTTGCAACTTCAGTATCATTTGGAGCACAAACTGCAACTGCAGACGCAGCAAAAATTGAAAATACGAATACAACTTCAACATATAAAACTCAAACATCAAAAACTGGAATAGTTACAGCATATGCCTTAAATATAAGAAAAGGGCCATCAACTTCTTATGAAAGAATAGGTTCTTTAGCTGAAGGACAAAAGGTTACTGTTACTAGTACTGCTAGCAATGGCTGGTATAAAATAAAAACTTCATCTGGAAAAGTTGGATACGTAAGTCCAAAATACTTAAAAGTATCAACAACTGAAGCAGATAAAGATGATAAAGATGATAATGAAAATACTCATAAGGGAACTTATGTAGTAAAAACTTATTCAAAAATATCAAAAGTTGGTAGAGTTTCTGTAAGTTCATTAAACCTTAGAACAGGTCCATCTACTTCTTATTCTAAAAAGGGAAGCCTTCACAAAGGATATGTAGTAGGTATAGTAAAACAATACAGCAACGGTTGGTACCAAGTTAAATTAAAAGGTGGTAAAAAAGGATGTGTTGATGGTTCTTATTTAAAAATAACTTCAGGAACATCTTCTGATTTAAAAAATGGAAGTTCATTATCAACTGGAAAAGAAGATAACAACGACGGTACTGTTTCAAGTTCAAAAGTACAAGCTGTAATAAATATGGTAAAAAGACAAGTTGGTAAACCATATGTTTACGGTGCAGCTGGGCCAAATTCTTTTGACTGTTCAGGTCTTACATATTATTGCTATAAAAATGCGGCTGGAATAACTCTTAATAGATCTTCAGCAGCACAAGCATCAAATGGAAGATATGTTAGCAAAAGTGAATTAAAACCAGGAGACTTAATATTCTTCAATAGTGGAACAAACCGTATCCGCCATGTTGGTATGTACGTTGGAAATGGACAATTTATCCATGCTCCAAGTCCAGGAAAAAGTGTAAAATATGAAAACTTATATTCTTCATACTATGTAAAAGGATATGTTACAGCTAGAAGAATAATAGGATAATAATTGAAAATCTAAAATCGAAATAAAGATCACATGTATCGGTTTTTATAAAGAAGTCTTTATTCTAAACACCTTTCACAAGGTAGACTTCTTTGAAATGCATTAACGGAAATTATTTTTATCTATAATCTAAAATTGATTATAATTTCCTATGCGTTATAAAAAAATCGTAATTTCATGTGGTCTTTTTTTGCTCTAAAAAGAATATACATACTTTATTCTTCATAAAATTTACTATTAGACAAGTAATTGGAGGAAATTGGTATGATTAATATTGCGGGGAAATTAATAAGTAATAAAGTGAATAATATCAGATTCTTTTTGAATTATCCTAAGCTAGATATAGAAGAAGAGAATGATCATGTTCAGAAATTTGTGGAACTTGTAAATAAATCTATAAAAAATGAGGTCGATATTTTTGAGGAGATAGTAATAAACACTTATTTTGAGGAGAATATTATAGGAAATGTAAACGCAATATCTGAGTTTCAAATCGCATTTAACCGAGGAAATATAATCAGTATGCCGATGGAGTTTACACAAATTATTGGACTTACTGATATTAGCCATATATACAGCTACAATTACGATTTTAATTTGATGAAAAAAATCACACTAAATGATATTTTTAAGCAAGATATAGACTTTGAAAAAATTATCGAAAGCTATGTAATGGAAGAGATTTATGAGATATTAGATAATTATAAAAGCAATATGACTTATGGTGTATACGAGCTTATGATGGAGGCGATTTATATATGTGATGATCCAGTTTTTTATTTTAATGGTAGGGAACTGGTTATTTGTATATCTAGTTTCGAGCTTACAAGTCAGGTCGACAATTTGATTGAATTTCCGATATCTTTTAAGAAGATAAAAAATATTTTGAGCGATTATGCGCTTAGAAATATTTATTTGTATTAGATTTTAATTTATTGTGTGAAAAATATAATTGTAAAGAGAAAATATACTTATAAAATTGGAGGTAATTTATGGTAAAATTTATGAAGTATAATAGAGAGGAAGCTACCAAGTATGCTACAAAGTGGGCATTATCAAGGAATCCAGCTTATAAAGATTATGAAAAATGGGGCGGAGATTGTACAAATTATGTGTCTCAATGTGTACATGCTGGAGGTATACCTTTTGACCACGAAGGCAATAATATATTAAAACAATGGTATTGGTATAGCGATATGAACAGAACCCCTAGCTGGACGGGGGCTGAGCCTTTTTATAAATATTTAATTGGAAATAATACAGACGACACACAAAATTTTGGAGTTTATGCAAAAGAAGTAGCTTATAATGAATTGGAACTTGGTGATATTGTTCAACTTATATACGAAAATGATTTGGCATATCACAATATGATAATAACAGACGTTATTTTAGAAGGAAATTATTTAATCGACTATTTAATTTGTCAACATACTTATGATTTATTAAATTATCCACTTAGTATGAAACAGGGCGAAAAAAGATACATAAAAATTTTAGGATATTATGAATCATAATGGATTAAAATGTTAATAATATTTGAAAAAAGCCTTTCTTAATGATAAAATTACTGTATAACATATAGAAAATTATGCTTATTTTAAAAGTTTATATTAAGATAATTTAAACCATAATAAAATGAGAAAGGTGAATTCGGTGACTAAGAAAAAAACAGGTAATACAACAAATAAAGAGGGTAAAAAAACTACACAAACTAGAAAAAAACAAAGCACAACTACGAGAAGTAGAGAATCACAAAGCAGAAACACTATAACTAGCACTCAAAATAGAAATACTAAAAGTGGAAACACACAAACTAGGACAGCAAAAAGAAGTAGTGGGCGTAAAAAATTAAAAAAGAAAAAAGGATTACATAGAAAAAAGACATCATTGAGAACTAGGAGATTAATTGCATTGGTATGCACGATTTTAATACTAATAGTAGTAGGATTTATAGGCAAAAAGACTGTAAGTTTTGTAAGCAGTATTTGGCCTAATATAGAGTCAGTAAAAAATTCTCTTACTGGTGGAAAAATCGACAAAACAAATGTAGACACTAGTGATCAATACGACATAAATGACGAAAAACAACCAACTCTAGAAGCAAAACACAACATATTTATAGATGTCGGTTGTGGTGGTAATGAAACTGGATACGTCACAAAAGACAATGTAAAAGAAAAAGATTTAGATTTAGAAATAGCAAAATTAGTAGCAAAGCAATTATCAAAATACGACGATGTAAATGTAATATTATCAAGACAAGAAGACGTATATATGAGTGCTGATGAAAGAAAATCTTTAGCAGAAAATCAAAATGCAGAACTTTTTGTATCTATACATATGGCTGGTGAAAACACTGGAAAAGCTGATGGAGTTGAGACTATATACTATAAAGGTTCACAAAATGGTTCTTATGATTTTGCAAGTCTTATGCAAACTTCTATAATGGCTTTTATAAAGGCCGAAAATAGAGGGACAAGTGCATATGAAATGAGTGTATTAAAGGACAACTCTATGCCTTCTATATACATTCAATGCGGTTTCCTTAGTAATTCTGCAGAAAAGAAAAAACTAACAGATAAAGAATACCAGCAAGAATTAGCAAAAGGGATAGCACAAGGAATACTGAGTTACATAGATGCTAAAAAATAAAAAAGGAAGTGCTTATTATGGATAATTTAGAAGTAAAGAAAATTTTAATTGAAGAATCTTTGAGAAAAAGTCAGATGTCACAGATTTTTGATGTTGTTTCAAATGATAAAATGGTATTTTTCAGATCGTTACAACAATATAAAAACAACAAATTATTGTTGGGAATAATATTAGATGAATCTGCTTATACAGCTATAACAATTTTCTTTGGAAAAGTTATAGATGAATCTAAAAAAGACATAATAATAAAATTAATAAATGAATTAAATGGATTACATAATGTAGAAAAATTTGTTTTAAACAGAAATGATGAACTTTTAGTTCAAGTACCATATGTGGCTTTATCACAAGATTTTAATGGAGATATAGCTCTAGATTTATTAAAAACACTTTACCATATGCTAACTAACAATGCATACGATAAATTCGAAGACATTTTAGGTGAAAGCATGTGTAACAAATTATAATAATGTTTGCACTTTAAAAAACAAAATAATTTTATATAACAAATCATAAATAAAAGGGGGTCAATTTTGGATAAATAAAAACTATCTGGAATTGACTTTTTTGTTAATTAAAATGATTATTAAAATTTAATTGTATCTGATGGGGGAGATATTATGGAAGGGAGTTTTGTAGTTTCAAGAAAATATGAAAATAAGTTAGACATTAAAACAAGAAAAGAAAGAGGCATCTACTATACACCTTATGTAGTAGTAAAGTACATATTAGATAATACTATTGGAAAACACGACATAGTACAAAATCCATATCCAAAAATTTTAGATATGAGTTGTGGATGTGGCAATTTTTTAATACAAGCATATACCATGCTTTACAAAAAGTTTTACGACAACATTGATAAACTAAATCAAAGATATGGACAAGACTTTATATGTAAAGAAGACATAGGTTTACATATTATAAAAAATTGTATTTTTGGAGTCGATACAGATAATGACGCTCTAATGATATTAGAAAATGAACTGAAAAAAATTTTAAAAAAGGAATTAAGGGAAACTTATAAACACAAACCTCTTATAAGAGACGATGATTTAGATGAGATTTTAGACGAAGAATATCTAGACAAGCTCAATATATTTTGTGGTGATAGTTTAAAAAATGATTTGAGCGAGGTTTTTGGAGTTGATAAATTCGACTATATAATAGGAAATCCACCTTATGTAGGTCAAAAATATCTAGATAATAACTATAAAAAATTTCTATATAAAGAATTTGAAGAGGTGTATAAAAATAAAGGTGATTTGTATTTTTGTTTTTATAAAAAGATTTTAGACTTATTAAGACAAGACGGAAAATCTGGGATTATAACACCTAGATATTTTATGCAAAGTCCGTCAGGAAAATATCTAAGAAGTTATTTAGTAAACAACTCTCAAATAGAAAAAATAATTGACTTTCTAGGAGCAAACTTATTTACAGGTTTAGGGGTGGCGAGTTGCATAGTTATTTTTGGACATAAAATAGAAACAGACAATAAAAACAACTGCTTAGAATTATATAAAATAAAAAATGAAAATATAAATATAAAGAAAATCGCCAATTTAGAAGACTATATAAATAAAGAAAATTTTAAAAAAATAAATGTAGAGATAGATTCCCTTGGCGATACTTGGCTTATGGTTGAACAGGCAGAATTTGAATTTTATAATAAAATTCAAAATAAGTGTGAATATTTCTTAGAAGAAATTTGTGAAAGTTTTCAAGGTATAATTACAGGCTGTGATAAGGCCTTCGTTGTGGATAAAAATGATAAAAATTTGCAAAAAATAAATGGAAAATTTTTAAAAAACTGGATAAAAAACAAAGATATTGGGAAATATATAATAAATAATTCACAATCTATGTTAATATATTCAAACGACATAAAAAACGAAGAAGAAGAAGAGTTTTTAGTTGAAACATTTTTAAAACCATATAAACAAAAGCTACAAAATAGAAGAGAATGTAGAAGAAATTATAGAAAATGGTATGAATTACAGTGGGGAAGAGAAAAATATTTATTTGAACAGAAAAAGATAATGTACCCTTATAAATCCCGAAGTAATAAATTTGCAATAGATATAGATAATACTTATGGAAGTGCTGATATTTACTCATTTTATATAAAAGATGAATATAAAAATGAGTTTTCATATGAATATTTAGTTGGCTTATTAAATTCAAAAACATACGATAAATATTTTAAAATAATCGGAAAAGAAATGGGCAAAAAGGTATTCGATTATTATCCAAATAAAATAATGAAGTTAAAAATATTTAAAGACGAAAATTATGACGAAATAGAAGCACTATCTAAAGAATTAGTATCACTTTCAAGACAAAAAATAATGGTGAGTAATGAACTTAATACATATATAAATGAATGTAACGGAAAAACTGTAGAAAAATTAACAATATCAACAGTTCAAGGCGAATTTAAAAATAATTTTTTAGAAATTAATGGATATGAAAACGTTGCAAAAATACAAGACAAAAAAATTTCTCTCTTAAAAGAAAAAAATTACCTTGAAAAAAAAATCGATTTCATAGAAAATAAAATAGACGAAAGAATTAAAAAATCTTTAAATTTATAAAACACTTATTTGAATTTTTAACTTTAAATAAAACAATAAGGTGATGTAAATGAAAGGTTTAGTTTTAGAAGGGGGAGGCACAAAAGGTGCTTACCAATTAGGTGCTTATAAAGCTTTGAAGGAATTAGGTATGGAGTTTGATGGAATTGTCGGAACTTCAATAGGTGCTCTAAATGCAGCATTTATAATACAAGGTGATTATGACATAATGGAAGACATATGGTTAAATCAAGATTACAAGAGTTTTATGATAATAGAAGAAGATCTATATGAAAAATATAAAAATACTGAATTTAAAGTAAAAGATATTGTAGCTATTGTAGATTTAATGAATAGAGTCAGAAAAAATGAAGGAATAGATATAACACCTTTAAAAAATTTATTAAAAGAATATATAGATGAAGACAAAATAAGAAAGTCATCTAAAGATTTTGGGTTGGTAACTGTATATTTAGACAAAAAAATAATTCCACAACATCTTATGAAAGAAGATATACCTGAGGGGCAACTTGTAGATTATTTGATTGCAAGTGCAAGTTTACCAATATTTCAGCTAGATAAATTAGATGATAAACTTTATTTAGACGGTTTTTTATCTGATAATACACCAGTTGGGTTATTGGCGAATAAAAAATATGATGATATAATAGTACTTAGATTATCGAATGATGTCACAGGAGATAAAAATTTAAAGAAATATGTAGATATAAATCTTACAGTAATAAAACCATCTATGGATTTAGGGGGATCTCTTAATAAGGATAAAGACCATATGGAGAAATTATTTAAATTAGGATATATGGATGTTATGAAAACCTACAAAAGATACGATGGAGTAAAATATTTCTTTAATGCAGATTTTATATACGATGAAAATACTTGTTTTGATATGATAACAAATTTAAACATAAAGACGATTCAAGATATATGTAAAATTTTAAAAATTAAAAGAGAACCGAGTCTTAGAGTTCTGCTAGAAAATATAATTCCACAAATTGGTGATATATTACATTTAGAAAAAGAATTTACATATAAAGATATTTTTTATAGTATATATGAGAGAATACTTGAGGAAAATAATATAGATGTTTTAAAATTATATGATTTTTCGAAAGTTATAGATTTGGTTAACTCACAAATCGAGCCAATAGATTACGATTATGATAATAATGATAATAAACACATTATTTCATTAAATAAAAAAGAGAAAATTGAAAAGGCAATAATAAATAAAATACTAAATGATTTTAAAAATCAAAGTTTAAAAAAGATGCCGATTTAATTTTATTTTACTAAAAATAATATTTCCAAAGAAAAATAAAATTTTTATGTATATTAATTAGGAGGTACACAATGGAAAAAACAGTAGTAATAAAAAACGCAACAGGGTTACATGCTAGACCAGCAGGAATGTTTGTAAAAAAAGCTTCAGAATTCACTTCAACAGTAGAAGTATTAGCTAAAGGAAAAACTGTAAATGCTAAATCAATCATGGGAATAATGAGTTTAGGTTTAGGTCAAGGTGAAGAAATAGTAGTTAAAGCTGAAGGTGCAGATGACGCTGCTGCAGTAGATGCATTAGTAGAATTAATCGAAAGTGGATTTGGTGAATAAGAATCAATACAATATAATATAAAACCTGGGGTTTCCCAGGTTTTTATATAAAATTACTACAATAAATTAAAAGGTTTTTATGATAAAGATTTCTTTATATAGGAATTAAAATAAATAATATTTAGAAAATAAGAGCAAAAGTAACGATAGATTATATCTTACAATCAAGGGTATATTTTAGGAGGAATAAATATGTTTAAAGGAACAGCAGCATCACCAGGTATCGTACTTGGGAAAGCGTTAGTATTAGAGCATAATGAATTAGTAATAGAAAAGAAATCAATATCTGATGTAGATAAAGAAATAGAAAGATTAAACGATGCGGTTGCAATATCAAAAGCTGAATTAGAAAAAGTAAGAGATAAAGCAAAGGTAGAATTAGGGGAAGAAGAAGCACAAATATTCGAATCTCATTTATTAGTTTTAGAAGATCCAGAATTATTAGGTTCTGCAATAGACAAAGTAAAATCTGAAAATGTTAATGCTGATTTTGCATTAAACGAAATAAAAGAAATGTTTGTTGGTATGTTTGAAGCTATGGACAACGAATATATGAGAGAAAGAGCAGCAGATATAAAAGACGTTACAAATAGAATATTAAGACATCTATTAGGGGTTAAGATAGTTGATTTAGCTGCATTAGAAGATGAAGTTGTTTTAGTTGCACATGATTTAACTCCATCAGATACAGCTACTATGGATAAAAAGAAAGTTTTAGGTTTCTTAACTGATATCGGTGGTAGAACTTCTCATACTGCTATAATGGCTAGAACTTTAGAAGTTGCTGCAATAGTTGGTTTAACTGATGCTACTGAGAAAATAAAAGACGGGGATTTCGTAGTATTTAACGGAGATACTGGTGAAGTTATATTAAACCCAGATGAAGAAACAATAGCTAAATATTCTCAAATGAAAAAAGAATTTGAAGAATATAAAAAATCATTAGAGTTATTAAAAGGACAAGCATCTGTTACTACTGATGGAAAACATGTTGAATTAGCAGGAAACATAGGTACTCCAAATGATGTTGAAGGTTTAATCAAAAACGATGCTGAAGGTGTTGGACTTTATAGAACTGAATTCTTATATATGGATAGAACTGATTTCCCAACAGAAGATGAACAATACGAAGCTTATAAAGCAGTACTTGAAGGAATGAGCGGAAAACCAGTTGTTATAAGAACTTTAGATATAGGTGGAGACAAAAAACTTGACTACCTACAAATGGATGAAGAAATGAACCCATTCTTAGGATACAGAGCGATAAGACTTTGCCTAGATAGAAAAGAAATATTTACAACTCAATTAAGAGCTTTATATAGAGCGAGTGTTCACGGAAAATTAAGAATAATGTTCCCAATGATATCTTCATTAGAAGAATTATTACAAG
>OLNJ01000336.1_pt1 | contig 42789 bp, 39 predicted proteins | sample 1672191 | NCBI WGS metagenome assembly OLNJ01 (sample SAMEA3136657, study PRJEB25190) | human gut metagenome | biome: human gut; feature: human-associated habitat; material: faeces | place: Austria | collected 2013
TTTTTCCTTTGATTCCTATTTCTCCGTATTTTACAATTAACGCGTTATACACTTTCTCACGTTGCCAAAATTATTATCCTGGCATACTCCTTTCTTTTAATTATCTTCCTCTTTATTTTTACTCTATTTCTAGATTTTATTTATATACTATCTTCTTCTTCCTATTATCATTCTTAAATCTGATACAGATTCTTTTAAAACTTTAATAGTTTCTAGTATTTCTTCTTTTGTATTTAAATCGCTTAAACTAAATCTTATAGCTCCTTCAATTTCTTCTGGAGTTAAACCTATAGCATTTAGTACATGACTTCCCTTTTTCTTAGAAGAACATGCAGACCCTGTAGATACATAGATTTCTTTTTGTTCTAAATAATGAAGAAGAACTTCTCCTCTAACTCCTCTAAATGAAACATTTAAAACATGACAGACACCATCTTCAGGTGTATTTATTTTAACATCATCTATATTAGCTAATATTTCTTCTTTTAAAAGATCTCTAAGTTCTCTTATTTTGTCTATAGTCCCTTCTAAATCTTTATTTATAACTTTAACAGCTTCACCAATTCCGTATATTCCTGGTACATTTTCAGTTCCTGATCTTATTCCGATTTCTTGTCCTCCACCAGTAAGAAGTGGTTTTATTCTGTTGTTTTCTTTTACATACATAAATCCAATTCCCTTAGGACCATGTAATTTATGACCGCTGACACTCATAAAATCAATATTATATCTTGATGGTCTAAACTTAATTTTTGCATAAGATTGTACCGCATCTACATGTAAATATATTTTTTCGTCTAAAGATTTTAAGTATTTTCCGATTTCTTCTATAGGTTGTATAGTTCCGATTTCATTATTAACATGCATTATAGACACTAATATAGTTTCTTTTTTGATTGCATTTTTTAAATCTTCTATAGATATTTTTCCATCTTTATCAACTGGTAAATATGTTACTTCAAATCCTTCTGATTCTAAATCTTTAAGAGTATCTAAAACTGAAGGATGCTCTATTACTGTTGATATTATGTGGTTTTTAGTCTTTTTATTTAATCTTGCCACACTTCTTATGATGGTATTGTTACATTCAGTACCACCTGATGTGAAATATATTTCATTTTCTTTAGCACCTAAACTTCTCGCTATGTTTCTTCTTATTTCTTTTATTTCTCTTTCAACTTCTATACCTTTTTTGTGTATAGATGAAGGATTTCCATATTGAGTAGTAAGAGCTAGAACCATTTTATCGACAACTTCTTGATATGGTTTTGTTGTTGCACTATTATCTAAATAAATTTCCATATTACTACACCGTCCTTTTTATCAAATATTTATATAAATTTATACAATAATTCGTTTATATTCGAGCTTTTAGATAAAAAATCTAATCTATCTGAATGACTTATATATTATACCATTAAAGCCTTTAATTTTTAAGGTTTTAGGATTAAAAATATTATCTTTTGACTGTAAATAAATTCACTTAAATTTATTCCCTAGCATTTCTGTATAGTTTTTTCCAATCAATTAATTTCTGTATTATGATTTTATTTTTTCTTAATATTTTATATTTTAATAATAAATAATTATCAAAGTATTGGTAATACTATATAAAATTACGATTTTTCTAATTACCAAAAAATACCATTTGATTTTTATGTCGAATTTTGCTATTATAAATTTAAGGTTATCCCCCAGATAGCCATACTAATATTTCTATTCGAATACCCCTTTTGAGAATAGACTTTATATTATTTATTATTGTTAAATTGAAACGGAATCAGTTTGACCCCTTAAAAAAAGAGCTTCCCCTGGCTCTTTTTTTGCTATTAAAAATAGAGAAGTGTTTATCACTTCTCTATTTTTTTATGTAATATTATGATTAGAAATATAGTCTATACATTCATTCAAATCTATTCCAACTAAATTTATTTTTATTTGTTTATTATTTAAGATATTTATTATTATCGTGTCTTTGTAGTCTTTATTTATTTCGTCTTGATTGTATAAAGGATAAATAACTTTAATTGTTATGTTGTTATTTAATAATGCTTTAATTTTAAAGCCTTCGCAACCATTTTCCCATGTGTAAACTTTATTTTTTACGGAATTTTCGCCTATTTGTTTAATTTTTTAATTAATAAGTGTCATATTTTCTAATTTTATTATGTAAAAACAAAAAAATAATTAAATTATCATCTATCGGTATAAAATCAAGCATTAATCCCAAATATAAAAGATGTACATAATTGAAAACATATTATAAAATATTAAATGTAATTATATTTGACATTCGGAGGTGCATTATGCCAATTAAGAAAAAAGTAGCTGTTGTTTTCACTGGTGGAACAATATCTATGACAATAGATCCAGAACTTGGAGCGGCTATACCTAGTTTATCTGGAGAAGAAATATTATCTTTAGCAACTAACATAAACAAAGTTGCTACAATAGAAGGTCACAATTTTGATGAAATACCAAGCCCTCACATGAGCTTTGAAAAATTAATGGAATTAAAACATTATATAAATAATCTATTAGAAAGAGAAGATATATGCGGTGTTGTTGTTACTCACGGTACGGATAGTTTAGAGGAAACTGCATATTTCTTAGATTTAGTTATAAATACTGAAAAACCTATAGTCGTTACTGGAGCTATGAGAAGTAGTTCTGAACTTGGATACGACGGATCTAGCAACTTATCTGCAGCAGTTTGTACGGCAATATCAGATTCTGCTGTTAGTAAAGGTGTTCTTGTTGCTATGAACAACGAGATCCTTCTTGCATCTGAAGTTACAAAAACAGATACACTTTCATTAAATACTTTCCAATCACCAGCTCACGGTCCTTTAGGTATAATAGACTGCAACCAACTTTTATTATTAAAAGATGCATCTAAAAAGACATTTATAGATACTGATAAATTTGAATCAAAAGTTGCTTTATTCAAATCAGGTCTTGATATGGGAGATGATTTAATAAAATTCGCTGCTGATAGCGGATATAAAGGTATCGTAATCGAAGGTATGGGTAGAGGAAATATACCACCAGAAATGTTTAGAGGTATTGAATACGCTAGAGAAAAAGGTGTAGAAGTAGTACTAGTTTCAAGATGTTTAACTGGTAGAGTTTATGACTCTTACGGTTACTTAGGTTCTGGACGTGACTTAAAAAATATAGGATGTATATTCGGCGGAGATTTACCAGGTCAAAAAGCTAGAATAAAACTTATGTTAGCTTTAGGTAAAACTAATGATTCACAAGAAATAAAAGATTACTTCGAAAAAGGAGTATATTGTTAATATATAACTGACTTAGATTTTTAATAAAATCTATAACTAAAAAGAAAAGGAGGTTATTAAAATATTAATCGATTAGTATTTTAATAACCTCCTTCTGTTTATGATAATATTTTTGAGAAGAATTCTCTTGCTCTTTCGTGTGTTGGATGCTCGAAAACAACTTCTGGTTTGTCGTCTTCAATTATCTTTCCTCCATCTACAAATAGCAGTCTATCTGATACTTCTTTTGCAAATCCCATCTCATGTGTTACTATAGCCATTGTCATACCATCTTCTGCTAATTCCTTTATAACATCTAAAACCTCTTTTACCATTTCTGGGTCAAGAGCTGATGTAGGCTCATCAAATAACATCATATCAGGTTCCATTGCTAATGCTCTAGCTATTGCTATCCTTTGTTTTTGACCACCTGATAATTGTGATGGATAAGAGTCTTTTTTATCTAATAATCCTACTCTTTCAAGTAATATCTCTGCCTTTTTGTTGGCATCTTCTCTGCTTAATTTTTTTAATCTCATTGGTGCCAAAGTAATATTGTCTAAAACAGTCATGTTAGGAAATAGATTAAAGTTTTGGAATACCATACCTATTCTTTGTCTAATTTCATCAATATTCACTTTTTTATCTGTAATATCTGTTCCTTCAAATATTATTTGCCCCTTTGTTGGAACTTCTAATAAGTTCATACATCTAAGTACTGTACTTTTTCCAGAGCCACTTGGTCCAACTATAGTTACTATTTCACCTTTTTTGATTTCTAAATCAATACCTTTTATTACTTCTAAATCTCCAAATGATTTATGCAAATTCTTTATATTTATCATTTTATCACTTTCCCTTATTAATTTGATTTAGCTAGTTTCTTTTCTAATATACCAACTAATTTTGATAATATTGTTGTTAATACAAGATATATAACTGCTGCAGCTATATATGGTTCCATAGGTCTATAAACTGCTGTAACGACTATACCTGCTTTAAACATGATTTCTTGAGTTCCTATAACTGAAAGAACTGATGACTCTTTTACTAATGTTATAAATTCGTTTGCTAATGCTGGTAATACGTTTTTAATAGCTTGTGGTACTATAACAAATCTCATAGTATCCGCATATCCTAAACCTAATGATCTACTAGCTTCCATTTGCCCTTTATCAACTGATTGTATTCCTGACCTAAATATTTCTGCTATATATGCACTTGAGTTTATTGATAATGCAAATGCACCTGCGATAAATTTAGATGATATCGGCCCTATATCCGGGAAATCTATACCTACTTGTGGTAAACCAAAATAAATAATAAAAACTTGAACAAATAAAGGGGTTCCTCTTAATATTTGTACATAAGCACTAGATAAAAGCTTTAGAACTTTAAAATTTGACATCTTCATTAGACAAATCAATAAGCCAAGTACAAATCCTACTACTAAAGATACTAATGATACTAAGATAGTATATTTAGTACCTTCTAAAAGTACCCCATAGTATCCATTTAATATACTAAAATCCATAATCACATCTCCTAATTTAATTGCCTATTATTCTGCTAATTTTAAAGCTTCTTCCATGTATTTATCCATATCTCCACTATCTTCTAATCTTTTTATAGTGTCATTTATAGATTTTAAGAATGAAGTATTATCAACATTTTTACTAGATTTTTTGACTGCTGCAGCAGCAGTTTCTGCAACATCATCACCTACTGTTGTTTTACATATTGCTATATGGTCGTATTTTTTAATGTTTATTTGAGCAACTGCCTTACCAGTAACTATGACATCTATTTTACCGTTTTGAAGTTCTAACATTAAATCTGGTATTCTTTTTAATTGAGTTGCATCAGTTATTCCTAATGTATTAGTAACATAATCTGCTTGAGTTGATCCTTTTTGTACCCCTACTTTTAATTTTTTCAAATCATCTGAACTTTTTATAGAATCTTCTTTACCTTTTGCAACTATACAAACATTGCTATTTGTGTAGTATATTTCAGAGAAGTCCACACTTTTCTTTCTTTTTTCATCTGGTGTCATACCAGCTAAAACTATATCAACTTTATCAGCTTGTAATGCTCCTAATAAACCGTCAAAGTCCATATCTTCGTATTCAACTTTTACTCCCATATCTTTTGCAATCTCTTGAACTACGAAATCATCAAATCCAACGATTTTATCTTCTCCATCTACAACTTTATGGAATTCATATGGAGAATATTCAGCACTTGTACCTACTTTCAATACTCCTGCATCCTTTATTTGTTGTAACTTATCTGTTTGGGCACTTGAACTTCCTGATGAACTACTGCATCCAACTAATCCCATAACCATCATTGCTGCTAATCCTGTTGCTAATAATTTTTTTAATTTCATTATTAATTCCCCCTTGTTCCTATATAAAAATTTGTATAAAAAAAGTCCCTTAGTTAAAAAACTAAGAGACGAATTACCGCGTTACCACTCTTTTTGATAATTAAAAATAAAATCTTAATTATCCACTCAAGCCTTTAAGGCAGGCATACCTCCTATCCTACTGTTATTTCAGATAGTCTTCTCCAAAGCTCTCTTCACAATAAACTCCATTGCTGACTCACACCATACTCAGCTCGCTTTAATTTATATTTATGCTACTTTCTTTTTCACAGAATTATTTGTATTAAATTAATACTAATTATAAGATATATTTTCCGTTTTTGTCAATTATTTTAAATAATTTTAATTTATTTATTTTATATTATTCTTAATATTCTTATATTATTCTTATAATTTTCTTTCTTAAGCATATTTTATAGTCTAAAGTCTTTGTAGAATTTTTAAATTTTACAGTTATCATGTTGTTTTTCTTTTCTATTATTTTTCCCTCTTTAAAGGTGCTGTGATATACTTTATCTCCAACGCTAACTTGCTTTAATTCAGAGTTTAGTGGTTCTTCTATTTCGTTTATAAATCTAGAAATAGATACTTTTTTACCATATTTATTTTGTGGGCAGCTTATGCATAATCTATCCTTAGCCCTAGTAATAGCAACATACATAAGTCTTCTTTCTTCTTCTATTTGTTCATCTCGTTTTTCATCATCTTCTATATCGTATGACTTTTCATGAGGTATAGTCCCATCGTTTACTCCGATTATATACACATTGTCAAACTCTAAACCTTTTGCACTGTGCATAGTTGTAAATATTACTCCATTTACTTCTTTGTGCTTTTGATTTTCTTGTAATTCTTCTTTTACTTTTTCTATATGATTTAGATATTCTTCGATAGTTTGGAAGTTTGATGAAGAACTTTCAACCTCGTTAAGTATTTCGATTAAGCCATTTGGTTTTATTTTTCTATTCATACAATAATCTAATATATACTTATCATAGTCTAGCGTACTTCTTATATAAGAAATTGCATTCTTTGGCGATAATGCTTTTAAATAACTTAAATCTATTTCTAAATCAGTTATTGTTTTTACTTGTTTTTGGTGTAAGTTACACTTCGTTATTAAAGCATTTAAGAAGAATTTTTCATCTTTTACTGAGTTTATGCTTTCTCTAGATATATATCTAAAAGGTTTGTTGATTATTCTTATCCAGTCTTGGTTTGAATCTGGGTCAATTGATAATCTTAAGTATGATAATATATCTTTTGCTGCCCAGTGGTCGTATATCGTAACGACAGAATCTCTAATTACAAACGGAATCCTCATATCCATAAATACATCTACTAATGCTCTCGACTGGATATTTGTTCTGTATATTACAGCAAAATCATCATACTCAACATAATCTTCTTTTACCTTTTCTAGTATATCCTTAGCTATTTGTATAGCTTCATCTTCCGAATCTTTTGGAGTTAAATATTCCACATTTCCCTTTTCATCTTGGGCACATTTGATAACTTTATTGTATCTATTTTGATTTTTGTCAATTAATCTATTTGCAGTGCTTATTATTTCTGATTTTGACCTATAATTTATATCTAGTCTGACTTCTTTTGCCTCTTTAAAGTAGTCTTTAAATTTAAGTAAGAAATCTGGTCTTGAACCTCTAAATCCGTATATACTTTGGTCCTCATCTCCCACTACAAATATATTTTTATCTTCACCCGCAATTAATTTTAAAACTTCAAACTGAACTTTGTTAACATCTTGGAACTCATCTACTAAAATATATTTGTATACATTTCTCACAATTTCAAGCACTTGAGGATTGTTTTGTAATAAGTAGTATGTTCTGATTAACATATCGTCAAAGTCTATTTTTTTGATTTCATCTTTATAATTTTCATACATATTGTATGTATTTATAAATTCGTCTTTTGTAAGTACTTCAGAATGAAAATCAGCTTTATCCATAAGCTCATTTTTTACATATGAGATTTCATTTATAACTTGGCCTATAAGCTCATCATCTTCTCCATTTTCTACATTTAGACTTTTTAAAATCCCTTTAAGTGCGAAACGTTTTGTCTTTTCGTCCAAAATACTATCTAAATTCATCTTTTCAAATTTTCTAAGAATCCTAAAAAATACCGCATGAAACGTACCGAAAGTTACCTTATTCATTCTAAAATCATTGCATATACTTAAGGCTCTGTTTTTCATTTCGATTGAAGATGCCTTTGTAAAACTTATCGCAAGGATTCTAGTCGGTGGTATCCCTTCGTTCATGACCATATTCACAATTCTATAAGTTATTACCCTTGTCTTTCCTGACCCTGGCCCAGCCAATACCATACATGGTCCATCGACATGATTTACTGCTATTTGCTGATTTTTATTTAAATTATCTATATCTATCATATTTTCCACCTTAATGTATTAAAAATTATCACGACAATATAAAAATATACTGTCGTGATTTTATCAAATTATCTACATCATCATATTATATCAAATATACGATCAAAAATATCCTTATTTAATTGTTCTCTTATTTTGATATAAAAATACATCAAAATAACTACTTTCATAAATATAATTTTATTTTAGCAAAACTTAATAACAACTAGCCTTCTTGCTTATATCATCTAGCACATTTGGAGCTGTTTTTTCATTTGTCATAACAGTCACCAAATCACCAGCGAGAAGTAGAGTCGATCCACAAGGTATTATTTCCTTTTCACCTCTAAGTATTGATACAACTAGACACCCCTCTGGCCATGCAATATCTTTTATATAATTGTTATCCATTACACTTCCTAACTCTACAGAAACCTCAACTAATGTCTTTTTGTTATAACTTCCTTCCAAAGAAAGATGATTACTTTGTAAAATTCTATCTAATAATGCCTCATAAATTGGTTTTGTATTTAATAAGTCAGAAACTAAAAGAGCAACTAATGACACAACTGCTAGAGAAAGTAAGTGATTAAGTGAGCCTGTCATCTCAGATATTAATATAATCGCTGTTATTGGCGATTTTACTATAGCTGCAAAATGTCCAGCCATTGCTATTACTATAAAGTTTAATAAATAATGCGATGGAATATTGAAGTAAGTAACCATGATAATACCTACTAAATCTCCAACTAAAGAGCCTAAAGTTAATAATGGGAAGAATATACCTCCTGGCGCTCCAGAACCAAAGCATATAAAAGTAAATATAAATTTAATTATTATGTAAAATACTAATAATTTCGTCGATATATTTAAATTTTGTAAACTCATTATTAAATCATGTCCACCACCTAATAATGATGGTAGTGTAAGTCCAACTATACCAGTTATTATAAACGGTATAATGCACTTCATTTCTATAGATAAGTTTGTCTTTTTATATAATATTTGAGATATTAATAACCCCTTATTAAAAATCGTTCCACTAATTCCTACAACAACTCCCAAAATTAATAATGCCCAATAATATTTTAACGGCATTGCTGATAATTGTTGGAAGTTCAATGATGGTTTTAATCCAAAGAAGTTTTTAGATGCAAAATCAGCCGCAAGTGATGCTGATATAGCCGAAAGAAGAACGATTGGTGAAAAGTTTTTATGCGCCTCTTCTAGCGAAAACATAACACCTGCCATAGGTGCATTAAACGCTGCAGCAAGCCCTGCACTCGCTCCACATGTTATAAAATATTTCTTTTCATTGTCCATTTTTTTCGTCGTTTCAGCAAATCCTTCTCCAACACATGCCCCAATTTGAACAGATGGGCCTTCTCTCCCTAGTGATAAACCTGTCCCCAAACAGACAAGACCGCTTACAAATTTTAAAACTAAAACACTATACCACTTTTGCTTTAGCTTTCTAAGTAATATTCCCTCAACTTGGGGTATACCACTACCAGTTATCATAGGGTCTAACTTTACAGATTTTCCTATGATATATCCCAGAAATATCAGTACTGCAAATATAAGTGGTATATAGATAAAGTTTTCTCTACCCATGTTATAGAACTTTTTGAACAGAGAAAACACATTTGATAAAATAATCCTGTGCATTACTATCACTAGTCCTACTAATAATCCTACTAATAATGATTCTGCTAGTATCCTGTACTTTTCTAGCTCGCCATAAATCAGCATTTTTTTCGTTCTTAAATGATTAGCTTTCATAAATATTTCCAATATCCTCCTATTTAATTTAATTTTATTAAAAATTTATAATTTCCACAACTTCTATTATATAAAATTGCATCAAAAAAAGCAGTGTAAAATTTTCGCACTGCTTTTTTTAATATGTAAAATATTTTATTATTTACCTTATATTTATATATTTATTTGCATATATTTTATGTTTATTTTAACTAATTTATTTTTAACTAACTTTTATATATTTTTAACTGCACAGACTTTAAACATAGGCGTTGGATTATAAAAATCATCTTTTATTTTATAAATCCTTCCGCTTACTTCACAGTCGGTTTTACATGATTCAAAACCTATCTCTTGTAGGTATTTTTCATCCCATAGAGGTCTATGTTTTTTGCTTATTTCTAGTTCTTGCTTAATATCATCACATTCCTTTACTAACTTAGAATCCATCATATTATGAGCATGTTCTTTTCCTAGCGATTTCATCTCTTCTTTTAATGAAACATGTCCATAATCGGCATCAAAGTTTAAAAGCACTCCATCTTTTTTCAAAACTCTGTACCATTCCTTATAAGCCTTTTCTATATCAGGTAATGTCCATGTCAAATTTCTAGAAATAACTACATCAAATTCCTCATCATCAAAACTCAACTCTTGTGCATTCATAACCTGAAAATCTATATCATAATTTAGCATATCAGCTATTTCCCCAGCTTTTTCTATCATTGATTCTGTCAAATCAATCCCAACAACATCATGCCCCAAAGATGCTAATATAACAGAGAAAAATCCTGGTCCACACCCAACATCTAATACTTTTAAATGTTCTTTATCTGGTAAGTTTGATATTATTTCATCTTGCCATAATTGTCTCTTATCGCTGTTTAACTCTTCTATTCTTAAGTCAGAAAAATCATCACTTCTCTTTGACCAATAACTTTCTATTCTCTCTACTAAATTCATTTCAATCGCCTCCATATATCCCTTTTAAGTTGATGTATTTTTTATTTGTTTATTTCTCCCCAATTATCATAAACATAGGTGTAGAACCATAATTTAATTTTTCTTCTTTATTCCAAGTTTTTGTCCAAATATTTTGGTCTATTTGTATATTTTTAAAACCTATTTTATCTAAAACAATCTTGTCCCAAACAGGTCTTTGAATCTTGCTAAGTGGAAGTTGTCTAGCTATATCTTCCATAGAATCTATATCTGTGCATGTGTAGTGGTCCTCCATTCCAGAAAGCTCCACATTCTTTCTATCAGATTCATATTCTCTTCTTTTTTCATCATCAAATAAATGCAAATACCAATTAGCGTCAAAATTTATCATCTTTCCGCCATTTCTCAATACCTTATACCAACTTTTATAAGCTTTTTCTGGATCTTTAAGGTTCCAAGTAAGATTTCTAGTTACAATTAAATCAAACTCTCCCTCTCCAAACTCCAGATTATGTGCGTCCATTCTTCTAAACTTAATCTTATCCTTCAAATCACCTGCGTTTTCTCTCGCTTTGTTTAACATCTCTTCAGTATAATCAACAGCAGTCACATCGTACCCAGCAGATGCTAATATTATTGAGAAAAATCCTGGTCCACATCCTATATCCAATACCTTTAGTCTTCTATCCCCAGCAAAAACTGGTGCATTATATTTTATAATGTCAATCCATTCTAATTTTTTATCGCTTTTTAACTCTCCTATATTAACTTGGCAATATCCCTCTGCCCTGTCAGCCCAATATCTCTCATTTTCCTTTAAAAATTCTTTCATACTCATAATTCCCACCCCTTATTTCTTTTATAAAACAAAAAATGCCATAAAAATACACGCACTTGTAGAGTGCAAGTATCTTCATGACACCGTTAATTAATTATTCATTGTTAATTAAATTTTAGCACATTGTTTTTTTAGAGTCAAATATAGAATGTTTTTTATGTTTTTAAGAAGTATAAATAATATTCTATATTTATTGTTTGCTAATTTATATTATATTTTTAAATCATATCTTCTATATGAGTATCTTGCTCTAAATCATCATTTTTACTTTTTAATAATACTTTAAGCATCTCTAATGCTGGAACTAATATGCATCCTATAACAAAAAATATTATATTAAAACTTTCTAAATTCATTGGTGATTGTGGAACTTCTAGTGATAATGGCCCCATAATAACTGCATATATAGACCCAATCATAAGACCAATAATACAGTATATAGTTTGTGACCTAAACTTTCTCAACAAATATCTAACACTTCTTATAGTTAGTAAAACACCAATTAAGATACCACTTCCGAAGATAACAACCCCTGGTAAGTATTCAAAATTTAATTTTAGTATACCCTTTATAGCATTAAGAATAGGAGTATAAAGTCCAAAGATTAATAAAATAGTAGAGCCTGATATTCCCGGTAAAACCATTGCTGATATAGCAATCATACCAGACAAGAAAATATATATTCCAAATATCAATCCTAAATTTTCAGCTTTAATCGAAAAACTTCTTCCACTACTACTTATTGGGTTAAAATATGTCATTGTAAATACTACAACAATTCCGATTAATAAAAATATGATATTTTTCCCTTCTGACAATGTTCTTTTTTCTGATTTAATTATCAAAGGTATAGAGGCTATTATAAACCCTAAAAATAAAGAACTGATTTCATAAATATTCTTTTCAAATATAGCAGTTATAAAGATTACAGATAATATAAATCCAGTAGCCCATCCTATCCCAATCTTAGATAAAAACCTTAATGCATTAATTCTTTCTACTTTACTCCCCGATATTAAGTTGTGTAATGAACTTACAAACTCATCATAAAATCCAAGTATGAACGCAATAGTACCTCCTGATACACCTGGGATACTATCAGCTAATGCCATACAAAATCCTCTAATAAAATTTAATATATATATTTAATCCACCCCCTCAAATAGTATATCTATATAATTAATGTTTATATTTTATTTATTGCTAGTTTTTTATATCCATTTACATTATTCTTATGCCATCTCCAAGCATCCTCTATAATTCTTTCAAGAGAATCATACTCTGGTTTCCATCCAAGAATTTCTCTAGCCTTATCACTAGATGCAATAAGAACAGCTGGATCACCACTTCTTCTTTCTTCTAACTTAGCTGGTATTTCATGATTAGTAACCTTTCTTGCAACATCTATAACTTCTTTAACTGAATAGCCATTTCCATTACCTAAGTTAAATATATTACTTTCATTCCCTTTTCTTAAATATTCTAATGCTTGATAATGAGCAGATGCTAAGTCCATAACATGTATATAATCTCTTATACATGTTCCATCTTTAGTATCATAATCATCACCAAATATACTTATATGCTCTCTCTTCCCAAGAGGAACTTGAAGTATTAATGGTATAAGATGAGTCTCAGTAGTATGAGCTTCACCAATACTTCCATCAAAATATGCACCAGCAGCATTAAAATATCTCAATGAAACATACTTCGTTCCATATGCATTATCAAACCATTTCATCATTTTTTCCATAGCTAATTTTGTTTCACCATATGTATTAGTTGGATTTGTTTCATCAGATTCTAATATAGGAATATTTTTCGGCTCACCATATGTAGCTGCTGTAGATGAAAATACTATTTTATCTACATTATTTTCTTTCATTACATCTAATAAACACATCATACCATATACGTTGTTATGATAATATTCATATGGTTTTACCATACTTTCTCCGACTAGTGAATTTGCTGCAAAATGAATAACAGCTTCTATATCATTTTCTTTAAATATTTTATCTAAATTTTCCTTATCTCTTATATCACATTCATAAAACTTATCGCTTAAAATAGCTTCTTTATGTCCTGTTAATAAATTATCTACAATTATTACATCCTCATTTTGTTCAATAAAATATTTCACTGTATGAGAGCCAATATACCCTGCTCCCCCTATAATTAATATACTCATAATAAAATTCTCCCTCTAAATAAAAGCCTCTGGTCGTTATAATAAAAACTTTCCAGAGGCTAATTAATTTAATAAATTTATGCCTTATTAATAAGCATAATCTCAATATCTATCTTTCTATACAAGCAGCCTTTTCTTTTATAAATGCTTCAAACTCATCTCTAAGCTCAGGTCTTTTTAAAGCAAAATCTACAGTTGCTTCTAAGAATCCTAACTTATCACCAACATCATATCTTCTTCCCTCAAAATTATATGCATATATAGCTTCTTTAGTCGCTAAAGTTTGAAGAGCATCAGTTAATTGAATCTCTCCACCTTTGCCTGCCTCTTGATTTTCTAATATATTAAATATCTCAGGAGTTATTATATATCTTCCAAGTATAGCTATATTAGATGGTGCATCTTCTACTGATGGTTTTTCAACCATATCTTTTACTTTATATACTCTACCTTCAATATGTTTTACATCTAATATTCCGTACTTATCTACATTTTCCTTAGCAACTTCTTGCACACCTAATATTGAAGTTTTGTATTCATCATAAGCATCTATCATTTGTTTTAAACAAGGTACTTCTGCGTCTACTATATCATCCCCAAGTAAAACCGCAAAAGGCTCATCCCCGATAAAGCTTTTAGCACAATGTACAGCATGTCCTAATCCTTTTGGTTCTTTTTGTCTTATGTAGTGGATGTTTACCATGTTTGATATATCTTGAACCATTTCTAGCATTTCCGTTTTGCCTTTTTGTTCAAGTTCTAGTTCTAGTTCAACAGATCTATCGAAATGATCTTCTATAGATTTTTTGCTTCTTCCTGTTACTATTAGTATTTCTTCTATCCCCGATTCTATTGCTTCTTCTATTATGTATTGAAGCGTTGGTTTGTCTACTATTGGTAACATTTCCTTTGGTTGTGATTTAGTTGCTGGTAAGAATCTTGTACCAAGACCAGCTGCTGGTATTATTGCTTTTTTTACTCTTTTTGTCATCTCATTACCCCACGATTAATTTTTATATTTAAACGTATGATTTAAGAAGTTCTAACTCTCCCTCAATCTTATACTCCACACCCTTAGGTATATAAATTGTTTCTTCTTTATTTAAATTTATAATATCATTATTACTTTTTATTTTTCCATTTCCATTTATAACAGTGTATGAATGGAAATCTTGTTTATCTACAGTATCACTGTAAACATTTTTAACAGTAATCTTCTCAACTGTAAAATAAGGTGTTTCCAGTTTTGTAAAATTCTCTATTTTACCACCTTTATTTTTACCTTCATAATCTATGACTTGCAGAGACTTTTCTATATGAACTTCTCTATCTCTTCCCCAGTCATACATTCTATAAGTAACATCACTACTTTGTTGCACCTCTATTAGCTTTAGTCCTCCTTCTATTGCATGAACTGTACCAGAAGGTATATAAATCATATCACCTGGCTTTACACTTATTTTTTCTAAGTGCTTCTCAATATCTCCTTTTTCAATAACTTCAGCTAAAGATTCCTTAGTATGTCCATCTTTAATCCCACATACAAGAGTACTATTTTCCTCAGCCTCTAGTATGTACCAACATTCAGTTTTTCCATTATCATTTTCATATTTTCTTGAAAATTCATCATCAGGATGGACTTGTACAGATAAAGTATCATTTGCTTTGATTATCTTATTTAGGATAGGTAATTCTTCCCCGATATGATTAATTAGAGTAGTGTCACTGTTCTCAATCTTAGAGTGACCGTTTCTATGAGTAGACAAAGTCCACTCCTCATATCCCCATACTTTCTCACTATAAAATGGTTCTAGCTTTAATATTCTGTTTTTCATGATCTTCTCCCCAGTATTTCCTAATAATTCATTTCTAAATTTTCTGATTCTATATTTTTATTCTTCAGTATACTTTTAAGTTTTTCTAGACCTGGTACTAGTGTACATCCTATTATAAAAAATACTATACTAAAAGTAGATGTATCCATTGGTGGTTTAGGTATTTCAAGAGAAGTAGGTCCCATTATAACAGCATATATAGATCCTATCATTAAACCAATTATGCAATATATAGTGCCAGCTCTAAACTTTCTAAGTAAAGACCTTACTGTTCTCACAATTACCAAAACACCAACTAATACCCATACTCCAAATATCATTATCGCTAGTAGATAGTCTAGATTTAATCTAAGCACTTGTTTTATAGCATTAAGTATAGGTGAATAAAGTCCAAATATTAGAAGTATAGTGGATCATGATATTATCGGAACACTATCTGCCAATACCATACAAAATCCTCTAATAAAGTTTAGTGCGTACATAGTTTCACCCCCTCATATATGCACTTAAGCTAAAATCAACTCTACTATCTCATCAACATCATTTTTGTAAGTATTTAGTTTTTCATAATCAATATTATTTTTTAATTTATTCTCTAAGCTTTGTATATCTATAGTAGATAAATCTTTTTCTGCTATAGATATTCCTAGTTTATTTTCTTTAATTTTTTCTATATTAAAACTATCTTCCTTGGCACTAGGTCTTTCTATAAGTACTAGATTAGTATGTCCTAATACTGCTTCAGCAATAGTTCCCCACCCTGCTTTAGTCATAACCATGCTACTTGCTGCTATGTAGTTTTGAGTATCTAGTATATTAATAGGTAGATTTACCACATTGCAATCATCTTCGCAAGTTATATCAATTCCAGAAGTGGTGAATATAGTTCCCTTAAAGTTTTTTATATTTATAGTATTTAAATTAGCTGATTTACCACATGTAACCATAATAGACTTTCCATATTGCTTTTTTATTTTTTCAACTTTATCAAGATCTATCTCTCTACAAGTAAACCCAACTTCATTTACATCTTTACAATTTACACTACTTATAGGTAAACATAAATCATATTTTATAAACTTATTAACATAAGAATAGGCTTGTCTATATTTATCAATAATAGACTCACCTATTCCTATATACTCATATTGCTCTACCCATGTAAAGTTAGTAATAAGTAACACAGGTAGCTGTAGTTTATTTCCTACTAAAGTACCTATGGGACTTATATCACTTACTATACATTTAATATTTAAATCCTTTAGAAAATCACACTCATCATTTACTATATCTTCCCATGATGAAGTAAACTCAATTAATTGTTTCTCAAGTGAATGTTTATCTACTTCTAAAGAATTTTCCTTATTAACTAGACCAATATCAGTTACTAAGTCTTTGTAAATTATTCTGTCTTTATATTTTGCTAAATAAATCTTAGCGAAATCATTTTGCTTCTTATTACAAACTATATATAAATTGTAGTCACTAGTCTTTAGGATATTTTCTATTATTCCTAAACATCTAGTCATGTGTCCAAATCCATGGGATGATATGTATACTGCTATGTACATGATACTACCTCCATATACTTGTCATAATCCCTTATATAATCTTCTTCATTATATTCTAAAGATGATAATACTAATAAAACCGCATCTGGAGAATGTTCAAAGCTTGTCCTCCATACATGAGGGCCAATATATAATGCTTCATCAGGTTTGTTCAGTTCATAAACTGATTCATTATTTTTATCAGAACATTTTATCTTTAAGCTACCAGATACACATATTAATACTTGCTCCGTATTATAATAAGCATGACCACCTCTATTAATTTCAAAAGGAACATCATAACTGTAAAAAATGCGCTTTACTTGAAAAGGTAAATTAAAATCATTTTCCAAAGGCATTAAAAATCCTATCTCATTATTTCCTTTTTTATTTAATTTATACTTATAATTCTTCTTCATAATCTAAAGTCATCTTTTCTTTAATTGTTCTTTTCTTTTTATTTATAGTATATAGACCTATACAAATAGCAACTATAACCATTAATAAAAGCTCTATACTTGCCCCCTCTGCTACATGCATAGATACAGTAAGTATAATAGCTCCTGCTATGGCATTTCCTATGAATATTCCTAATAAAGCATTTTTTATTCTCATTTTAAATATAGATGCTAAAGCTGCTACTGACCATGATCCTGTAGTAGGAAGTGGTACTCCTACAAATATTGTTAAACCTATAATACTAGCTGCTTTTAATTTCTTTGCTCTTCCCTCTATTTTTCTATCAACCCATATTATCACTTGGTTGAAGTATTTTCTATGTCTTAAATAATCTATAACTTGTCTAAATACTAACACCATTGGTACTGATACTAGAGACAATCCTATTAGACAAAATAGATAAAAGTACACAGGTTTTAAATCCATGGCTATTCCTAGAGATATGGCGCCTCTAAGCTCTATGACTGGTACCATAGATAAAAACATTAACTTTATATATTCCGATTTCTAGTCCCTCCACTAACAGTTACTTCACTTCTTTCTTAGAGTACCTTTGACAACCTTTACACCCCCAGGCATAAACAGTCCCCTAGCTTGTTTTACAAGTCCTTTTACTTCCATTTCAAATAATAATTGCTCTATATCATCTTTTAGAATTAATCTAATTTCATCTAAAGACATTTGCTTTGTGTTAAGTAAATCTAATACTTTTGATTATTCTTCAAGATAGATATTAACTTTACTAGAATTTATATTTAAAACTATATATTTCGATGATAAATATGGTTTGATACCTTATTTTATAAGAAGATTTGTACCCATGCTAGTTTTACTATTAATATTACCTTGTACTTCATAAACTTCTTTTTCGTATTTAATTCCACATTTAGCTGTAAATATTGCACCACTATCTCTTAGATTCAACTATAACAACAAATCTTTCAAAATGCTTTAAATTACCTCTTACATATAAAACTATAGATGTATTTTTTATTTACTTTAGATGAATTAGATAATTAGTTGAGTATTTAGTTATCACTAATTTATTAAGACTTTTACATTTAGAACGTATCTTCTCACTTTTGTAATCATTATTCTTTACAGTTTTTTGACACTTTTTATTTTTTTATTATGTAGCCTAATGCTTCTTTTTTCCCCTCACCTTTGGCTTCTCTCTTTCATCACTTTCTCCGTTCATATTTTCACTACACTAGCTTTCATTTTACGAACTTTTATAAGCTCCGACTTTCTTCCTTTTCCTCCAGGGATTCTTATCAAGACACGTCAGTGACTTGATTTTCTAACTTAGACTTGCTACTAAAGTTACTAATAACTGAACATACCAATTCTTCTTTTATGATATAACCTATAAAAAAATATATCGTTATGTATACTATGAAAGCTATTCCTAGAAAAATCAATTTAATAATATTATTATTTATATAAGCATTAATAGTAACGAACCATACTCTATATATTAATATAATAACTGACGAAGAAATAATTGATTTAACTATCGTTAAAACTATTTTTTTTATATTTAATCCTATTATTTTCTTAAGGCGTATAATTAATAAAATTGTAGTAGTTAATAACGATATTGATGATGCCAGTGCTAATCCATTATGAAACATAATTCTAACTAGTATCAAGTTTAATATTATATTAACTATAGTAGATATTATACTATTTACCATTGGAATCTTCGTATTATGCATAGAATAATATATTTTATTTAATATATCTCTATATCCCATAAAGAGCATACCTAATGAATAGAATCGTAGAGCATCAGAAGTCATTTGAACTGCATATTCATCAAATTTTCCATATTGAAATAGTACTGATACAATATCTTTACTAAAAAACATTACAAATATTAATATTGGTACTGTTAATACTGTAATCATATTTATAGACATACTAGATAAACTTGTAAATTCATTATTATTATTCTCTGAATTACTCCTTGCTAATTTAGGAAATATAATTGTAGAAATTGATACTGATATAATTCCAAATACAAACATATTTAATTTATTAGCATAATTTAATGCTGAGATACTTCCCTCAGGTAATTTCGAAGCAAGCATCCTATCTATCAATAAATTTATTTCCATTACAGCAGTACTAATTAGTATGGGTATAAATAAACTTATTAATTTTTTTAAATATTTATCTTTTATATTTAAGTAAAATTTATATTTAAATCCTAATTTTTTTATAGTTGGATACTGAATTAAAATTTGAGTAGCTGAGCCTATAACACTAATTATTGCAACTCCTTTTATGCCTATTTTATCACTAAGTAAAAATGCAAGTATAACCAATAAATTAGCTATTATATTATTTGCAGTTGGTATAATAAAACATTCTTTCGCTTGCAAATATCCCATTCCAATTTGAGATACCCCTGTAAAAAGCATCATTAGTGCAGTAATTCTTAGTAATTCTACAGCTAATGATAATGTCTCACCTTCAAAACCATTAGCTACAATACTTATAATTGGATTGGTAAATATTAGTACAATACCTATAAAAAAAACAGATGTTATCATCATCATGTTTAATATATTATTTGTAAAAGTTATCGCTTCACCTTCTCCTTCCTTACTTTTTATTTCAGTATATATGGGTATAAAACATGTCATTGCTGCAACAATTAAACTAGTGAATATTATTGTCGGTATTGTCATAGCAATAATATAAGAATCCGATTCATACGATGCTCCAAACTTTATTCCTAATAATAACTCTCTAAAAAAGCCAGTCATTTTACTAATAAAAGTAACTCCAATTAGAACTGTACCTAATTTTATTATATTTTTTTTCATAGTTATATATCCTTTTCTAAACCTATTTAGTAAGATATTTTGATTTATTCATTTAAAATTTTACTATATGAACTCATCATTTTTTTTATTTTCTTACTCCAGCTATAATATTCTAAATTTTTTAAACATGAACTACTCAATTCTTTTAATTTATCTCTATTATCATTTAAATATTTTATTGAAGTAGCTAAATTATATACGATATCATCATAGTCTAAACCATCAACTATAACGCCATTAATATTGTTTAAAACATTTACTGCTGGTCCTCCGTAATTTAAACATATTGTTGGAGTACCCTTTGACATTGCTTCTAACACTACCATACCACCTGAATCATGTAAACTAGGAAAAAATAAAATATGAGCATCTTTATACATATTTAAAACTTGCTCTCTTGGTAATTTCCCTAAAAATTCAACTTTACTATCTATTCCATAAAGCTTACACTTTTCTCTTATTAAATCTTTCTGATCACCATCTCCAACTATCTGCATTTTAAAATTTACATTTAAATTATCTATAGCAGATAATGTATCTACAATTATATTAGTCCCTTTCCAATATAGTAAATTCCCTACATATAATAATGTTAAGTTATCATCCCAAGTTTTAGTTTCTTCCTCTATCATATTATCAATAGCTATGGTTTGCATTACTTCACATTTAGATCTGTATCTTTTAGGTAGTATATTCATAGATTCGTTTGTCGTAACAAAAATTTTATTTGCTTTATAATAAGTATATAAATTTAAAGGATTATACTTACAAAGTTTAATATCTATATCTCTTATAATTTCCTTTATAATAAATTTATTTTTTATATTTTTATAAAATTTATAGCTTGCTCGTTCTCCACCGCCAACTGGTCCAAATATAAATGGTACTCCAGAAAATGCTCCTGCACTAAATACTTTAATTGTTGCAAAAGTAATATGATGACATAAATCAATAGAATACTCTCTACAGATATTTTTAATTTTTGTTGCTAAAGCAATTTGCCAAATAAAATAATATATTTGATTAAGCTTAATATACTTTTTTATATTGATAAATATTTTAGGTAAATCATAATATATAATTTCTATATTATTAAAAGCATCTTTATTAGTTTTAATTTTACTTTCTATATTTTCCTTATTATTTTTTCTAGTTATAACTACTACTTTATTATATTTACTTAATTCCAATATAGTCTTCCATCCAACCTCTGGCTCTGAACCCTTATTTGGCTCAAACGCATATGCTATAGCTAAAATATTATATTTGTTTCTCATAATAACTACTCCTATAACAAATTATATTTTTATTTTTATACCCTATTGTCATGATAATAGGTATTAAAATTCCTATTATTGTACTTATGATTATTGACATTGTATCACCTATGTTTAATAACTTATATAATATTAATACCAAGCCGGAAGTTATAAATGGTTGATGTAATAAATAAATTTCAAATGAATACTTAGAAACTATTTCTAGTATTCTATTAGACTCTAATTTAATCATTAAAAAGTAAAATAAATACATTATATCTATTGATAAAACTATTTTAAAAATACCCTCAATTGCTTTAATTATATAACTATTTCCATTTATGTTTAATAATATAAATATAATAAATATACTTCTAAGTCCCTCTTTCATTACTTTACATTTATTTAAACTTTTAAAATTTAATTTTAACCCTATCATTACAAATAATAAATATCTACACGTTTTTTCTAACAACGGAATAGTATTGTCTAATATACCTGAATAAGATAATAGAGAAAGCAAAACATAGATTATAATAAGTTTTTTTTCACTTTTAATTATCTTTTTCATAACAGGTATTATTAAAAATATTATAAATAATGTGTATAAAAACCACACGTGATCATCAAAATGTCCATAAAAAGTGATTATCTCTAATATACTTTGTACAATACCATTAAACTTATATCCACTTTCAATTAACATTACTTTTATAGGTGAATTAACTGTTGTAGCTATTAATAAAATTGTATAATTAGCAAAAGATATAAATATATATGGTAACATTAACCTCTTAAATTTCTTTTTTACAAAACTCTTATACTCATCATCTGATAGACTATTAAATTTTATTTCTTTGCAACAATATCCAGAAATCATAAAAAAAACCGGCATATGGAAGTAATAAATAATCCTCCATATATTATAAAAAAACAAATTATTTCCCCTAATTTCAGGAATAATTGCATGACCTAAGACAACTAATATTATCATGACTCCTCTTAATAATTCTATATTTCTATCTTTTTCTATAATCATATTTTACTCCTTTATTTGACAATATATATGTTAATATTCCTAATAATATATAAAATGTAGTCGCTTCAAATGGTGTTTCAAAAAATGTTTCACATGTAGCATTTAACATACATAAAAATAATATTAAAAATAAAATAAGATAATTTAAATCTTTTCCCATATTTTTAAAAGAAATCTTCATTTTTGAAATTAAAATACTCATCCATATAGTTAGAGTTATTATTCCCATTCTTGCATATACAGATAAATAGCTATTATGTGGCTCCCTCACTGAAGCTCCTGCCATATTTTTAAATTCAATCAATGAATATCCAAATCCACCACCACAAAAAATACTCTTTATATCGCTGTGAGTTGTTAATATATCTTCTAAATACTTAATTCTTTCCGAATGACCCGCAGCCATTCCCTCGTGTGTTCCTAATCCTATAGCACTTAAAAATATATTTTTAATCATTTCTAAATTTAGATATCCTCTTTCCAATTTTATATTAATATTAAATATCTCAATAAATATCAATATAGATGCAAATATAAATGAATAGTATATAAAACTCTTTACAATATAATACTCTCTTTTTAATCCTAAAATAAAAATTAATATTACTAAAGATATTATCGTTATCCTAGATGTGCTATATAATATTAAAGTTAATGATATAATATTTTGAATATGATAAAGTATAGTATAATTTATATTTACTAATTTTCTATCTAGTGAATACAAATTATATATAATTAGAATTACTAACCATAAATGAGTTATTGTAAAACTACCTAAAATTGGTATAGATGATTGTAATCCTGGTAATTTAGGTGATATTGATTTTATTATATTTTCAAATGGCATAAATAAAGCATATATAAACATAATATTAAGTATAACCTTAATATATTTAGTAAATAGCTTATTAATGTTTATTTTATCTCTTACAAAATTTAATTCTGATATAACTACGATAAAATACAACATATTTATATAATGAGTTGCATCTCTTAATGCTAATTTATCCACAAATATCATTCCATATATAAATCTTACAAAAGCTATTGAAGTAATAATTAAAATTAATACTTCGTCTTTTCTTTTTGGAGATTCCTTTCTCAAAGAAAATCTAAAAAAAATTCTTCCTAACCCAATAAAAAGTATTGCATCCATAAATGTCAATGGAATACCTCCAATAACTATACCTATCCCCTGTGCACTATAATTTAATATTATATTTAAAGCACATACAGCTAGTACACAATATAAATATAATGTCTTTGAAAACATCAAACATATTGCTAAAAACAGAGCTAAAACCATTATTGCTAATTTATACGACAAACATGACAATAATGCTATAATAAAAGCTATTATATTTATTCCAAATAAAGCTTTAACTTTTTCATTAATCAGTAAACCTTTCACATATATTACTCCTTTAATCATGTTACATATTTGAGCTATTATAAAATAATATTTCTAACATTCGATTCTCTATAAAATAATCAATCATATTTGTTAGCACATTTTTCTATAATCATGCTACATACTTTATTAACTACACATTCTATATCTTGATTAACATCAATCTCTTGTGCATTTGGTACTTTATTTTTAATTCCTAATATCTTATTAATTTGCTTCTCAGTTTCCAATAATGTAAGTTCTTTTTTCCTTTCATACAATATCTTTGGATCTCCAACCAATAAAAAAGTGATATCAGGTTTTGGAATCACTTTAATCATCCATTCTATAAATTTATCATTTAAATCTAATCTATATCTGTACTTATCAATTAAATAATCATAATAATACCTATCAAATATAACAAGTTTATTTCTTCCTAAATTAATTTTCACACTAAACCAATATCCTACTATATAATCTACATTAAAATACATAAATTTTAAAAATGAAATAAACTTATTATATGGTTTCTTTTTATGAGGATTTGTAATATCATGATTTGTACTATTATTTTTTTTAGGACTTTTCAAATACTTAGGCCTCCAATGATAGTATTTTATTTGAGATTCATCAAAAGTTCTTCCTAGTACTAGTGGTAAATGTTCTATTATCGTACTCTTTCCACTACCATCAGTCCCTATAAATGCGACCATTATTCCACTATATTTAAAGTATCTTTTTATCTTAAATAATACATTACTTAATATATGGTTTAACCTCTTATATGAAGATTTAAAATATTTATTTTTAATATTTCTTCTAATATCATAACTTAGTTCCGTAATTTCATGCCATTTTTCATTTATAATCAAATCATAAAGTATTTCACTATAATCAATATCTAAAAACTCCTCCATAGAATTAAGTGTTTTTTCTTTGTTATTTTTAAATATATCAATAATCTCTTCTTTATACTCATCTTTTATGTATCCATGATATAAATACCTTGAGAATAATTTAGTAATTCCCTCATTTACATTGCTACAACAATAAACTCCTTCTTTTAAAATACATTCCGATAATAATTGTTTATTTTTTATTAAAGGTATATCACTCCAACTGAAATTATTAAAAAAATCAAAATGAATGATTTCTATCTTATCTTCATTTATACAAAAATAATGTACTGTTATTAGATTTCCATTGTCTTTAACTGCTTTAAAGAAAAGTTTCCATTGCATCTTTTTTGCTAAAGTTTCAAGTATCATAAACACTTCATCTATTTTCGAGAATTCTATTACCATATCAATATCATGAGCTTTACCCTCCAAAATCTCTTTAGCCTTTCTCAAAATACAATATTTAATGTTATTATTATTTAATTTAGAAAAAAAAGCTTTTATAAATTCTATATCTTTTTGCATATTTTAATTTCCTCTCGATTAGTAACTAACTTTACATTCATCAAAATACATTTGTATTAGATTTGATTTATTATATATACTAATATTCTCTCTTTTTAACAGTTCATTTACAGCTATATCTATAGCATCTTCACTATTTTTCCCCTTTAGTAAGGTTTCAGTTTGGTATATATAATGTATCAAATCAAAACCATAAAATCTCATACCCGAATGTTCCCAATCAAATAACACGTATTTATCATTTTCCATCCTCATATTCCACGGAGCAAAATCCCCATGCGAAAACCCATATGGTATATTATTAATAAATTCTACTCCCTGACTAGTAACTAGTTCTTTAAATATATTATATACATCTTCTGTAAGTTCAGATTTAACCTTACTTCCATTAAATTCCTCAGTTACTTGGATATTAAATTTACTTATATTATCCATTTTTTTACTTTCAATTAATCGAGGAATATAAAATTTTTCATATTTGAAATTTTTATTTAAGTAATCAATTTCTGTAATCATCTCTTTATTTGAAAATTCATTCCCTATTTTATAATATAATGTTCTACCAGTATTTTCGTTCCATAACTGAATAACCAGTTTTTGTTTTTTATCATAAGTTCCAACAATTACATTCCACAACCTATTATATTGAGCTGTTTTGTTAATAAATTCCTGTACTTCCAGACATATTGTAGCTTTAACGAAGTAACCTAACTTTAACTTTTGCATAATATTAAAAGGTAAAAAGTTAATAGTTTTCATTAATAAAGTTAGGTTATTGGAATACGATGCCAAATTCCTTGATAGATATTTTTTTCCTTGCTTTATAGAAATAATATATCTAATTTTTTCTCCTTTACAAAGTACAAAATGTGTGGCGTCTTTTATTGATGTTTTCTTGTATTTTATAACACTTTCTAAAATTCCTGATCCTAGCATAAATTTTCCTTCCTAATACATTGTTAGAATATTTAATAATCTTATATAGATATCTCAATGTTAATATTAAACACTAGTTTTAGTTTTATAATTTAACCATATAAATTTAAAATTTGTCTCCATATATCTTCTAAATAATCTTTTAGGATCTTGATATAATCTATATAACCATTCTAAGCTATAATTTTGCATCCATTTTGGTGCTCTTTCTATTTTACCAGCATGATAATCAAATCCTGCTCCAACACCCAACATTAGCCCAGTTACCTTTCCCTTGTGCTCATGCATCCAAATCTCTTGCTTAGGTGCTCCTAATCCTACCCATATAAAATCTGCATTAGTTTTATTTATATTTTCTATAATCTCTTTGTCTTCTTTGTTTGTTAATTTTCTAAACGGTGGAGAATGCATTCCCACTATATTTATATTAGGATATTTCTCCTTTAATTTAATTCTTAATGTATCTAAAGTTTCTTGAGTACTACCATAAAAATAATGACTATAACCTTTTTTTTCTGATATATTAAATATCTCTTCCATTAAGTCGGGACCTGTTACTCTTTCAGCTTCTTTAAACCCTCTTCTTTTACTAATTATTGACAAAGGCTTACCATCTGGAAGAGCCATAAATCCATTATTTTGTATACGTTTATAGCTTTCATCTTCATGTGACATCACTGTAGTATGAACGTTAGATACACATATATAATTTCCTTTTATATCATCTAAATTTTCAGTTATAACTTTAACAGTATTTTGCATATTAGTTACATTTATATTAACCCCTAATATATTACACGTTTTTAATTCTGGTGTAATCTTACTTGACAATTTTACCACCTACCAAATCTATATATATCTCTATTAATTCTTTATAATTCTCTATATCTGTATAATTTTTATTAAATGTAATATATGAATTTTCACCTAGTAATTCGTTTTTTTCTTTATTATAAAAAACATCTTCTATAATGTCTTTTAAAGATTCTTTATTATTCATTTCAAATAATCGTCCATCAATTTTATCAAATATAATTGATTCAATATTACCTATTTTACTTCCTATTACAGGTACTCCTAATGAAAAACTTTCTACTATAGTCATAGGAAATCCTTCGTACCATTTTGATGGTACTATTATAGATCTAGATTTTTGTATTATTTCAAAAGCATCTTCTCTTTTCATAAATCCTAATAACTTTATATTTTCTATGTTATTCTCTTTGATGAACCTCTTTACATTCTCTTCCTCTGGACCTGTACCAATTACATATAAATCAATGTTTTTATCAATTTCTTTCCAAGCTTCAACTAAGAAATTTATACCTTTAATATCATCTAATCTCCCTATATACACAAAGTAATCATCTAAAATTCGTTCTGTTTTTTCTCTTTTCTCTACAAAATTAGGTTTCACATAAATCTTACTGTCATCTTTAACTAAACTTGATATCTTACTCTTATTAAATTCAGTTAAAGCTATATAGTTTATTTTGTCATAAGTTCCTATAATTCTATGAAACGTTAACATAGCATACATTATAAAAGTCTGAAATAATGAATTTCTATAACATCTATATTTTAAAGATTGTCTTAATCCTTTAGATACACATTCTTCACATATATGACCCTCTCTAGTAAATGTAGCTCTCGGACATAATAACCTAAAGTTATGTATAGTCTGAACTACAGAAACTTTCTTAGACATAGCTGCATAATATATAGATGGGCTTATTAAAGGCAATGTATTATGAACATGTACTACATCTATGTCATTTTCATCAATTATTTTTTTTACTTCTTTATACGTTTTTAAAGAAAATATAGTTTCTATACCTAACTTTAACTTACTAAATATTCCACTCTTTATTTCATCATTATGTCTAGTATATTTAATCACCTTATGACCATTCTTCTCTAGCATATTAACTTCATTATGAAAAACAGTATCTTCTCCACCTGGAACTTTATAGTAATTATGTGCCATTAATACATTTTGTTTTTTCATACCTAGCCTCTTTCTCATAATAAGGATGCTAATATACAGCTCCATTATTTATTTAATTTCTTATTTATAATTCTCTAAGAACCAATTATAAGCTAATTTAATTCCTTCATTTAAACTAACCTTATGCTTCCATCCAAGACAATGTAACTTATCAACAGTAGTTAACTTCCTAGGAGTTCCATCTGGCATGTCAGTATTAAATACTAATTCACCTTTAAATCCAACTACCTCTTTAACAGTCTCAGCCAATTCTCTTATAGAAACTTCTTCACCCGTACCTATATTCACATGTTGTTCTCCATCATAGTTTTCCATTAAGAATACACAAGCATCTGCCATATCATCTACATATAAGAACTCTCTAAGTGGAGTACCAGTTCCCCATACTTCAACAACTTCACTATTGTTTACTTTAGCTTCGTGGAACTTTCTTATTAATGCTGGTAATACATGTGAATTTTTTAAATCAAAATTATCATTTGGTCCGTAAAGGTTAGTTGGCATACAACTTATAAAGTTATCTCCATATTGTCTTTTGAAGAATTTACACATTTCTAATCCTGCTATCTTAGCCACAGCATAAGCTTCATTAGTTTCTTCTAATGATCCAGTAAGTAAATATTCCTCTTTTATTGGTTGCGGAGCCATTTTAGGATATATACAAGTACTTCCTAAGAATAATAATTTCTTAACCTTAAAATCATGAGCTGCTTTTATCACGTTATTTTGTATCATTAAATTATCGTATATAAAATCAGCTGGATAAGTATTATTAGCATGTATTCCACCAACTTTAGCAGCTGCTAAAAATACATATTCCGGTCTTTCTTCTTCAAAGAAGGTTCTCACAGCTTCTTGATTTGTTAAATCTAACTCTTTATGAGTTCTACATATTATATTTTTATATCCCTTAGCTTCTAAATTTCTAACTAGAGCTGAACCAACAAGTCCTCTATGCCCAGCAACGTATATTTTTGCATCTAAATTCAAAACTTTCACCTCTTCTTATTTTATTTGATTCAATTTTTAGCAAATAAGTAAACTATTAGAGAATGCTCTAATAGCCTTTATCTAAATTGTTCTAGTTTTCGAATTTAGATTTATATCCGCCACCGTTTTTTAATTCTTCTAAATCAGATTGAACCATCTCTTTAACTAAATCCATAAATGAATATTTAGGCTCCCATCCTAATTCAGTTCTAGCCTTAGTACTATCTCCCCATAATAATTCAACTTCTGCTGGTCTGAAGTATCTTGGATCAACTTCTACTAACACTCTTCCTGATTTCTTATCTATACCTTTTTCGTCTACACCAGTTCCTTGCCATTCTATATCGTATCCTAATTCTGCAAATGCTAATTCAACAAATTCTCTAACTGTATGAGTTTCATTCATTGATAATACATAATCTTGTGGTTCATCTTGTTGTAATATTCTCCACATACCTTCTACATAATCTTTAGCATGACCCCAGTCTCTTTTTGCATCAAGGTTTCCTAAGTATAATTTATCTTGCATTCCTAAATGTATAGCTGCAGCTGCTCTTGTTATTTTTCTAGTAACAAAAGTTTCCCCTCTTCTTGGAGATTCGTGGTTGAATAATATTCCGTTACAAGCAAATATATCATAAGATTCTCTGTAGTTTACTGTTATCCAGTAAGAGTATAATTTTGCTACTCCATATGGTGATTTTGGATAGAATGGAGTTTTCTCAGATTGTGGAGCAGTTTCTGGAAGTCCTCCGAATAATTCTGAAGTAGATGCTTGATAGAATTTAGTTTTTATTCCACTTTCTCTTATCGCATCTAATATTCTAAGTGAACTTACACCTGTTGCTTCTGCTGTATATTCTGGTGAATTGAAAGATACTCCAACATGTGATTGTGCTGCTAGATTGTATATTTCATCTGGTCTTATTTTTTCTATTAATCTATTTAAGTTACTTGAATCAGTTATATCACCATAGTGTAAAAATAATCTTACATCTCCTTGATGTGGATCTTGATATAAATGATCTATTCTTTTTGTATTAAAAGTACTTGCTCTTCTTATTATTCCATGTACTTCATATCCTTTTTCTAGTAATAGTTCTGCTAAGTAAGAACCATCTTGTCCTGTTATTCCTGTTATTAAGGCTACTTTTCTTTTTTCCATTGTTACTCTCCCTATCGTCTTAATCTATTTATATAATCTTTTTTAACTCTTTCACATTAGCTACATTTGACTTCTGACCAACTAATATCTTTCCGTCATTTTCTATAATATATATATCTTTAAGCCCTTCAACTACTATATTGTGGCTAGATGATATTACTAAGTTTCCATGGCTATCAACTACTTTAGCACTTCCAACTAGTACATTTCCCTTATCATCTTTTTCTCTATATCTATCAAGTGCTTCCCAGCTTCCAACATCATCCCAACCAAATCTACTTGGAACAACATATATAGAATCTGATTTTTCCATAACAGCATAGTCAATTGAAATAGCTTCTGTTTTATGATAATTATTATTTATAAGTTCTTGTATTTTTTCATTATCTACTGTTTCAATGTCTTTTAATGCTTCATATGTATCTTTTGAGTATTTCTCTATTTGGTTTAGTATATTGTCAGCACTCCATAAGAACATTCCACCATTCCATAAATAGTTTCCTTCTTCTATATATGATTCAGCTTTTTCTCTATTTGGCTTTTCTACAAAAGCATCAACTTTTATAACTTTATGGTTGTTGATTTTTTTCTCATCATTACCATATCTAATATATCCGTATCCTGTTTCAGCTCTAGTCGGTTCCATTCCTAAAGTAACTATCGCTTCTTTATTTTCGTTCACAAATCTATCTGCACTTTTTATAATATCTCTAAATCCATCTTCATCATTGATTAGGTGGTCCGATGGTAATACTATCATATTTGCATCTTTGTAGTATTTTTTAATTACTAATGCTGAAAGAGCTATACAAGGTGCTGTATTTCTTCCTTGTGGTTCTACTATTATGTTTCTTTCTGGCAGATTTGGAAGTTGTTCCTTTACTAAATCAACATACATCTCACCAGTACAAACAAATACTCTTTCTATTGGTATAATAGGTGTTATTCTATTTACTGTCATTTGTATCATAGTTTCTTCACCTATTAAATTTAAGAATTGTTTTGGCTTTTCTTCAGTAGAAAGTGGCCAGAATCTAGTTCCTTTTCCACCAGCCATTATTAATGCACATAGCATATTTACTCCCCCTATCAACATTCATAATTTTAACTACTATGATGATATTTTTATTAATTATTAACTCTCTTTAATATATCTTCAATTATCTTATCTAATTTATCATCAACTAATTCTTGATTTTCACCATTACAACCAAAGTAGAATTTAATCTTTGGCTCTGTTCCCGATGGTCTTACAGCTATCCAACTTTCATCTTCTAATATAAATTTAAGAACATCTGATTTTGGTAAATCATTTATTCCCTTTTTATAATCTCTAACTTCAACTACTTTTATATCTGAAATAGTTTGTATATCTGAATTTCTGAAATAATACATAATATTTTGGATTTGTTTCATACCATCAATACCTTTTAAAGTTATAGATCTTAAATCTTCTTTATAATATCCGTACTTTTTATATACTTCTTGAAGACCTTCGTATAAAGTCATTCCTTTGTCGTAATAATATGCTACCATTTCAGATATTAAAAGCGATGATACTACCCCATCTTTATCTCTTGCATGAGTTCCTACTAAGTATCCGTAACTTTCTTCATAACCCATTACAAATGTTCTATCTTTGTTTTGTTCAAATTGATTTATTTTTTCACCAATGAATTTAAATCCTGTTAATGTATCTATACAGTCAACACCATTTTCTTTTGCTATTTTAGCGCCTAATTCTGATGTAACTATTGTTTTTATTATTGTAGGATTTACTTGGTTTGATATATTTTCCTTATTGCTACTAATTACATACTCCACTAATAATGAACCTACTTGATTACCATTAAGTACTATATATTCTCCCTTGTTATTTTTTACTACAACTCCAACTCTATCACAGTCTGGGTCTGTTCCCATTATGATATCAGCACCTGAGTTTTTAGCCATTTTTATAGCTATTTCAAATACTGCTTTTTCTTCTGGATTTGGATATTCAACTGTAGAAAAATTACTATCTGGTAATTCTTGTTCTTTTACTACCTCTATATTTTTAAATCCTGATTGTTTTAGGACTTCTCTTACTGGGATATTACCTGTTCCATGTATAGGTGTATAAATTATTTTTATTTTATCTCCAACTCTATCTATTACATCTTGATTTATAATTTGTTTTTTTACTTCATTTATAAATGCTTTGTCTATATCTTTATTTAATACTTGGATTAAATTATCACCAAGTTTAGTAGTTGGTATTTTGCTGTAATCTTCTATTTTGTTTACTTCTTGTATTATTTCGTTTGCGATATCTGGACAAACTTGCCCTCCATCTGACCAATAAACTTTGTATCCATTATATTCTGGTGGATTGTGACTTGCAGTTATTACTATACCTGCTACACAATTTAAGTATCTTACGGAAAATGATAATTGCGGTGTGCTTCTCAAGCTGTCATATATATAAGCTTTTATTCCACAAGCTGCTAATGTCTTTGCCGCTTCTATGCAAAATTCTTTTGATTTGTGTCTGCTGTCATAGGCTATTACTACGCCTCTTTTCTGACCGTCTTCTTTACACTTTTTTAAGATATAATTACAAAGTCCAAAAGTAGCTTTTCTCACTGTGTACTTGTTGATTCTATTAGTTCCATAACCAATAACTCCTCTAAGTCCTCCAGTTCCAAATTCTAATTCTTTGTAAAATCTATCTTCTATTTCTTTTTCGTCGTTCTGAATTGCTTTTAGTTCTTGTTTTGTTTCATCATCAAAATATGGATTATTCATCCATTCATTATAATTTTTTATATATTCCCTCACTTACTTACACCCCCTAAGATGCATTACTGTCTCCAAACAGTACTTTTACTGTCTTTAAAATCAATTTTATATCTAATAATAAATTTCTATTTTTTATATATTCTAAATCCATCTCTACCCATTCATCAAAACCGATATTATTTCTTCCGCTGACTTGCCATATACAAGTAAGCCCTGGTTTTACAAGAAGTCTTTGTTTTTGGTATGAATTATATTGCTCAACTTCTCTAGGAATTGGTGGTCTCGGTCCGACTAAGCTCATATCTCCTTTTAAAACATTAAATAATTGCGGTAATTCATCTAAGCTAGTCTTTCTTATAAATTTTCCTACCTTTGTTATCCTAGGGTCATCAGTCATCTTAAATGCTGGACCTGTTTGTTCATTTTGTTCTTGTAAATGTTTTAATAATTCTTCGGCATTGTGAACCATACTTCTAAACTTATACATTTTAAAAGTTTTAGAATGTTGGCCATTTCTCTCTTGACAGAAAATTATTCTTCCCTTTGGATCTTCTATTTTTATAAGAATAGCTACTATTAAAAATATTGGTGATAATACTATTATCCCAGCTAAAGAGCATATGATATCTATGCTCCTTTTTATAAAAAGATATAAATTTGATTCCCTCTCTAAAATCTCATTTAAATCTGTATTTTTGTTTTTAGAGATTGTTTTTTCCATTAATACTCCCCCTCTCTATAAACAAAAATTATTTTCTTTTTCTCTTCTTTTTCTTTTCTTCTTGGCTATGATAGTAATAATTATAATATTCGCTATTTGTCTCTGTTTTGTATTTGTTAAGAATAACTCCTAGTATATTTGAATTTACACTATCTAATCTTTCTTTTGCCACTTTTGCTAAGTTTGAATCTACTTCTTCAGAACCTACTACAAATATAACGCCGTCTGAATATGAAGATATTATAGATGCATCACTCACTATCCCAACTGGTGGAGTATCTATAAATATATAATCATAGTCATCTTTTATAGATTCTATAAACTGGCTCATTTTTTTTGAAGATAAAACCTCTGCAGGATTTGGAGGTATTGTTCCTCCTGTTAAAACATATAGGTTTTCCTGTGTAGTTTTCTTTATACATTCTTCAATATTTTTTCGTCCTAATAATATATCCATTAGACCTTGTGCATTTTTTGTATCAAATAATTTGTTAACTGTTGGATTTCTCAAATCTCCATCTATTAAAAGAACTTTTTTGTCTATTTTTGCAAAGTTTACTCCTAAATTGCATAAAACAGTTGTTTTTCCCTCATCTTTTTTAGAGCTCGTTATACAAATTACTTTTAAATTTTTATCTAAATTAGAGAATTCTATCCCCGTTCTTATAGTTCGATATGCTTCTGATATGTTTGATTGTGGTTTTTCTAAACTCGTTATTTTTCCCATATTCTCTCCCTATGTATTTATTTTTATAATTCTTCTGGTATTACACCTAGTAAAGGAAGTCCCAATTCCTTTTCTATATCTTGCGGTGTTTTTATTTTTGTATTTAGGAATTCTATTATAAATATAATAAATAATCCTATCATTACACCTAGCACACCTGCTATTAAGATGTTCATCTTTTTATTTGGTGAAACTGGATTTACTGGTGTTTGAGCTTTGTCTATAACTTCTACACCGTTTGCATCAGCTATTCTGATAGCTTCCTTAGCAAATACTTTTGGTATTTCATTTGCTATTTTTGCTGCATTAGACTTATTTGTATCTTGAACTGATACTTTTATAATTTGTGTGTCTGTTACTGTTGAAACTGATATTTTACTTGCTAAACTTCCATTTGATTCTTTTAAGTCTAAGTTTTTTATAACCTCGTCTAAAACTTTTCTTGATTTTATTATTTCACCATATGTTAATGCTAATTTTTGACTTACCATTACCTGGTCGTTTGATAAACTATTTGTACCTTCAGTCTTTTCTGTTTTTACAATTAATGTAGTTTCTGCTTGATATACTGGTTTTGCGATAAAGAAACTGTATACTGTGCTTGCTGCTACACATACAGCGCATAATATCGCCATTATAAACCATTTTTTCTTAATAATAGAAAGATACTCCCTTAAGTCTATTACTTCTTCCTCCAATTTTTTCCCTCCCCGATTTTATATTTACACATTATTTATAAATAATGCATATTATTCTAATTTTTTCCGACAAAGAATATTATAATATTTTTTATCAGAATTGTATAGAATAAATTTCATTATCTTTTATTTTTTTTATTTGTTTTTTTAATATTAAGATTTAGTGGATAAATTCTGAATTTTAATACTTTATAAATAAAATACAAAAAAAGCTCTGATGAAATCATCAGAGCTTACTGGCGGAGAAGGAGGGATTCGAACCCTCGCACCGGTTAACCCAGCCTAATCCCTTAGCAGGGGATCCTCTTGAGCCACTTGAGTACTTCTCCATTTCTATATACACAGTATATACTATTTTTTTACAGTAGTCAATAATTTATTTTTATTTTATTTATTATTTTAATTCTTTCAAAAAATAAATCTTGCTTCTCTGAACGGCCCTCTCCCCTAAGCAGCATCCAGAGAAGCATTTGAATCAAAACTAATTCATATTTAAGATATGCAAAATCTATTAGATATGTTCATTAAGTTCTTCATATTTATCTATATACTTTGCGCTATGTGAGTCTGAACCTAAAACTAATTTTATATTATATTGTTTAATCAATTCTGCGAGATATCCACTTATATAAGTTTCGCCACAATCTTCTTTAAATAATCCTGCTATGTTATAATCGAGTTCATATCCTCTATCTGATATTAGTTTTACTAATTCTTTTAATTTTTTATTATTTGAATAATCATATGGAAACTTCTTATTGTATTTTCTTACTAAGTTTAGATGGCCAATTCTTTTAGGTTTATATTTTCCTAAGTCCGAATTAATAGCTTTTATAAGTGTTTCATAGTAAAGGTTATATACTGATTCTACTGAACCGAGCAAGTTTACTATTTTTTCAAATTCCTCACAACTAAAGTCCATACAATAATACTTGTCCTCTATTTTTATCATATGCACTGATAAAATACCGTCTTCCAAACACGCACCGTATTTATTTAAGTTGTTTTTTATTTCTTCTTCAAATCCTTCTATATAATCCACTTCTGCGCCGATGTTGATTTTTATTTGGTCTTTATATTTTTCTTTTATTTTTTTTACATCATTTATATAGCTTTCCATTTTATCTGCTTCTATAGAGCTATCTTTGGCTGGGGCTGGGTCTTCAAATCCTTCTGGTAGTGGAAAATGCTCTGTAAATGATATTTCATCCACCCCAACTTGTATAGCTTTTTGCACATATTCTTCAAATGAATCATCTGTCCCATGAGGACAGTATGGTGTATGTATATGCCCATCTTTCAGATATTTATGTGGTGATTGCTTCATTTTCTCCCCCCTATATTTTGAACATAAAAAAGAAGTAATACAAATACATTGTATTACTTCTTATGCTCAATTACATACTTTTCTTAGCTTCCATTAACATTTCGTTAGCTTTATTCATATATTCTATAGCTTTTTCTATGCAAGTAGCTGTTTCTGTTTTACCCATAGCTTTAGCTTTTTCTACCCATTCTTGGAATGATTCTTCGTGAGATTGGTTGTGGTTTACCCAGTGAACTAATAGTATATTTAAAGTTTTTTCGTCTTTATTTTCTACTACTGTTGCGTGGTCATGTCCACCGCACCCGCAGTCATCTCCATGGCTATGTCCATGATCATGTCCGTGATCATCATGGTCATGTCCGCATCCACAATCGTCTCCGTGTGCATGTGCATGTTCTTCTTCGTGGCTATGTCCGTGGTCATGCCCGCATCCGCAGTCATCCCCATGACTGTGAGTGTGAGCTGCTTCGTGTCCGTGTGAATGTCCATGGTCATGTCCTCCACATCCACAGTTATCTCCATGATGTTGTCTTATTATGTCTCTGTTAAATATCATTTCTTTGTCCTCCAATTACTTTATATTAAATTCTTTCTTTATGACTTTTATTGTATCTTTTATTAATAAAGATAGTGGTTTATTTTCTACCCCTACTAAAGAAAAATTCTCTGGCATTATAGGTAGTAATATTTTTAGAGCTTCACTATCACATATAGCTTCACTAATTTTGCTAGTAACTTCACCCATCATTGTGTTAGGCATTGTTACTGCGATTGGCGCAACTATTACGCTTGCCTTTTTGGATGATACTACTATAGCATTTTCCCCTGTTGCTCCTTTATTGGCATGGGATTTCATCATTGCACTAGTTGCAATTGAATTTGTGCCTAAAGCATATATATCAATATATGTTGGTAATTCTTCTCTTAAAGATAATATTATTTGGGCTCCTATTCCCCCACCCATTCCATCTATTACTGCTATTACCATGTGCTATACCTCATCTAATCTTTTTTAAGCTAAGATAATATTATATTATTAATCTTGAGCCAATATGATTTTATGATCCATTAATTTTATTTCTTTTATATATCCATCTAATATTTTTTCTTCTCCCAATAAATCAGTTAGATATACCTTTCCATTAACAGGATTTACGTTAACTACATTTTCCATAACTCTTGTTAATTCATTATTTTTCCCTAATACAAATGCTGAAGATTCACACATTTTAAATCACCCTCCTATAAATACTTTAAAGCGATTTCTAAAAAAAATCAAAAAAGATTTCTATAGTACTGCTATACTTATAGAAACCTTCATGATTTCGTTACACAATATTCATATACCTTAAGTATAGCACTGTTATTTATCCAAAGTCAAACACAATATCCAAATATTGTATTTTATTTCAATTCTATTTTGTTATCACTAAATTACCCTTCTAATATAGCTTTTACACTTGGGAAAGCATCTATATTTGTATGAGGTAAGAAACAACAAGATATAAATTCATCCATATATGTTGGGTATACGCTTAGTTCAACATATGTCATTACATCTGATATTTCTTCTAATTTAGCTTTAGCTTCATCACTTAATAATGTTAAGTAAGATCCTATAAGTGAACTGTTTCCTATGTATTGGAACTTATCTCTGTCTATATCTGGAAGTAATCCTATAAATACTGAGTTTTCAATATTTAAGTGGTTTCCTATACCACCTGCTATATAAACTTTATCTACACAGTCAAAATCCATACCTAAACTTTCTACTAATGTTGCTGCTCCAGAATATATAGCACCTTTAGTTCTTATAAAGTTATCTATATCTACTTCTGTTATAAATAAATCGTCTTGTAGATGCTCATTATCTTTAGCAAATGCTAGTACGTATTCACCAATATCATTTTCATCAAATCTTATTCTTTCATTATTTAAATCTCTGTGTATTTTTCCTCTTCTGTCGATTACTTTTTTCTTAAGCATTTCACAAATTAAATCGATTATACCAGAACCGCATATACCGATCGCTGGTTCATTATCTATAGTATTTAATTTTGGAACTAGAGTTTCTGGGTCTATATCTACACCATCTACTGCTCCTGCAGATGCTCTCATACCACAGCTAATTCCTCCACCTTCAAATGCTGGACCTGCTGAGCATGCACAACTCATCATAAAATCTTGGTTACCAAATACTATTTCACCATTAGTCCCTAAGTCTATAAATAGAACATTCTCTTCATTGGCCCAAATACCAGACGCAAGTACACCTGATGTGATATCTCCACCAACATAACTAGCTACATTTGGTGATAAATAAACACTTGCACTTGGGTTTATATCTAACCCAACTTCTTTTGCATTTAATTTTGGTGATTTAAAAAATGGTGGGATGAATGGTTCTAATCTTAAATAATCAGGGAATATTCCTAAGAATAAAGTAGACATTGTTGTATTTCCTGATGCAACAACGCTTACTATATTATTTCTTTTAACACCTGATGATTTTACTAATTCGTTTATCAACATATTTAAAGTATCATCAACTACAGCTGCTTTAGCTTTTTCTATGTTGTTTTTCTTTATTGCATAAACTATTCTGTTTATAACGTCTGCACCAAATTGAAGTTGTCCATTTCCTGATGCACCTTTTTCTACTACTTCATTTGTGATTAAGTTTACTAAACATACAACAACAGAAGTAGTACCTATATCTATTGCTAAACCATATAATTCACCTTCTGTATTTCCTGGTTCAACATCTATTATTTCTAATCTATCGTCAAAATCTCTATATGTAATAGTTATTTCAAAGTTATTTTTTCTAAATGCTTTTGGCATTTTCTTTAGAACTTCTATGTCGTATGTCATTTGTTTTCCACCGAAGTTCATACTTATATGTCTTTCTAATCTATCAACATCACTTATATTGTCGTCTAATGTTGGTTCATCAAGAGTTATGCAAGTTTTCTTTATATTATTTTCTAAAGTTATGTTGTGTTTTTCTGCTATTTCTACAGCTTTATCAAATAATACTTTGTCCTTAGCTTTATCTCCGCCTTCAACTTTCATTCCTCTCATAGCCATATCTAAAGAAGAGTTTGTAAGAACTTCTATATCTGATATTATTGTTGTGCAGCATGCTAAGATAAATCCATTTTCTCTATCTTCATCACTTAAGTGAGATGATACTTCTTGATTAACTTCCCCTGTTAATAATTTTACCTTACATTTTCCACAGCTTTTACTACCATTACATGGAGCTTCTATATAAACATCTGCTCTTCTTGCAACTTCTAATAAGTTATCCCCTATCTCACATTCTATTGTTTTGCCTGATGGTCTAAAAACAACTTTCGCCATAATTTATCCTCCCCCAAAATTATAAATAAACTCTTACTATTATTTTATCATATTCGACATATAATAAGTTAAAAACATCGTTATTATTTTACCAAATTTAGTCATTCCCAGAATTAAAAATTCGCTTCGCTCATGGCGCCAACGACTTCATCCGTTGCTTAAGTTAAAATTCACTACGTTCATGGCGCCAACGACTTCGTCCGTTGCTTAAGTTAATATGTTGGAAATTAAAAAAAGCCTTCTCCATGAAGACTTTTTAATTCAAACATATTTATATTAAGTTCTAAAAATACTTAAATTTATCTTATTTATAGTATTTTTTAATTTGAACCTAACCTAAATAATGTTGTGAAGTTATCCTATCTCCCGAGGTAAATCACGTTTAATTTAGGCAGGTCTCCTGACTTAATTTCATCCTACTTCCGGCCTTCCCGTAAAATACAGTGGCCTTTTGGTTTCGTCTATATTACAGTAGCGGGAACTGTAAAGGATTCTCACCTTTTTCCCTATTAATTTCGATTAAGAAAACCTAAATTTATATTAAATTTTATCAGATATAATTATCCCCTATCTTTTTTAAAAAAGTATAGTAAAAGTGAATTTACTCACCTTCACTATACTTTTATTTTAATCTGAAATAAGCGGGTTCAAATACTATTCAGCTAAAGTAGCTTCGTATTGTTCAGCTGTTAATAATGCTTCATATTCAGCCATATCAGCTACTTTTATTTTACAAATCCAAGCATCATATGGAGCTTCATTAACGAATTCTGGTTCGTCTTCTAATTTTTCATCATTTACTTCTACAACTTCACCAGATATAGGTGCTATTAATTCAGAAGCAACTTTTGAAGATTCTATTACTCCAAAATCAGAGTCTTTAGTTAATTCATCTTCAACTTCTGGTACGTCTACGTATAGAACTTCACCAAGTTGATCTTGAGCAAAGTCAGTTACTCCTATATAAGCATATTCTCCATCTAATTTTGCCCAAGTATGTTTTGGACTGTATTTTCTATCGTTTAGTATTTCCATTTTTATTTTCCCCCTAATCGTATTTTCTTAATTTCTGGAAAATTATTCTCCCATTATGAAATCCATTTCTAATGCTGGGTGTCCTTTTTCTGCTAAGAAAGCACAAACTTCTTCAGAATCAACTGCTATTGTTTCGTCACAGATATAGCCAGTAAAGTTATCTATACCAGCCATTTCTTTAACTGTTTTATTTAATTTTTCTCCAACAGCATCTTTTAATTCTTTAGGCATCCATACTATTCTTTCTGGTCCACCTTCAGTATATGCGAATTTTTTAGAAGATATGAAATGTCTACCATGACCCATGAATCCTGGAGTTTGAACTCCACCACCTGTCATAGAAGCAAGTTCACCGAAAGTCATACCAACTGGAGTAGTTCCAGGGTATTCTCTATTTACTATAACTAATCCATTAGCTTCTGGCATGATACCACAGATACATTCAAAACATCCACAAGAAGTCATTGGATCTTCCATTATAGAGTAAAGAGTAACTTTTTCAACTGCACCTTGAGATATTTGATTTACAGTTTCATTAACTGATTCCCAAATACCTTTCTTTTCATCTAAACATTCACCTTTAACTATTGGTTGACAAGGTCCTGTTGGGTTAAGTTCTTTAGTAGCTTTTGCATCTAACCAAGAAACTGCACCACAAAGTCCAAGTCTTTCTGGAGTTACAACACAAACGTGAGCTGGAGCAAATGATTGACACATGTTACAAGAATAGAATTCATCAACACTGTCATCAACAAGTGAAGCTAATCTATCATCTCTAGCTTCATATCTTGCTAAAGCTTCTGATTTTCTTTCATTTACTAATTTTTCATCAGTTATTATAGTAACTTCACATTTATCAACAACTGCTTCGAATTCATCTTTCATCATGGCATACATAACTTCACCTATATGTTCAAGTTTGAATCCTTTTTCAACAGCATCTTTAGAAATTCTAACCCATGCCATATCTCTTTGACCAACATGCATTAAACCTTCTATGTAGTTCATGAAGTAGTGGAATCTTCTTTCAAGAACTGGTTCAAAGTCTTCTTGCATTGCTTTACCAGCAACATTAACAACTACTGCAAGTGGTAATCTAGTTACACCATCAGCTAATTTAGCTGGATCTATATTTTCACCTATTACTTCTATTTTATGGTCTTCAACTTCTGCCATTGGTTTAGCTATAACTAATTCCCAAGCAGGAGTTTTGTTTCCACCAAATTCATAAGCCATTTCAGCTTTTCTTATTCTTTCACCCTCGAAAGCTGCAGCAAATCCAACTGGAATAGGTATTTCAGTTATTTTTATTTTTATATTTCTAGCTTCTAAAGAAGTAGCAACAAATTTATCGTAATCTCTTTGAGTTAATAAGTTGCAAGGAACTTCTGTAACAACTTGGTCAGTTATTACTGGGAATCCAAGAGCTATTGCTC
>OLNJ01000339.1_pt1 | contig 42598 bp, 41 predicted proteins | sample 1672191 | NCBI WGS metagenome assembly OLNJ01 (sample SAMEA3136657, study PRJEB25190) | human gut metagenome | biome: human gut; feature: human-associated habitat; material: faeces | place: Austria | collected 2013
CTTGACTTTTAATCAAGGTGTCCGGAGTTCGAATCTCCGATGGGTCACCAATTTATATAAAAACCATGTGTAAATGATTATTTGCACATGGTTTTTTCGTGTTTTCTATATTACTATTTACTTTTTAGATGCATACTTGTACTATAAGATTGAAATGATATGTTAATGGGTAAAATAAGGTTATTATTCATTAGAAATTATAATATTATGGTATAATTTAATAATGTAAATTAGTGTTCGGAAGGAGTGAAGATATATGGATTTTGAACTTCAGTCAGATTTTAAACCTATGGGCGACCAACCAGAAGCTATAAAAGACATAGTTACATCTATAAATAATGATGAAAAATTTCAAACATTATTAGGGGTAACTGGTTCGGGTAAAACATTTACTATGGCAAATATAATAAGGGAAGTAAAAAAACCAACATTAATACTGGCTCATAATAAAACTTTAGCAGCTCAGCTATATAGTGAATTTAAAGAATTTTTCCCTAATAATGCAGTTGAATATTTTGTAAGTTACTATGATTATTATCAACCAGAAGCTTATGTGGCATCAAGTGATACATATATAGAAAAAGATGCAAGTATAAATGATGAAATAGATAAATTAAGACATTCAGCCACTGCATCCATATTAGAAAGAGATGATGTAATAGTAGTATCTTCAGTTTCATGTATATACGGTATTGGGGATCCAGATGATTATAAAAAACTTATGTTATCTCTTAGACCAGGAATGGAAATGGACAGAGATGAATTAATCAGAAAGCTCGTATCAATTCAATATGAAAGAAATGATATTAACTTTATTAGAGGAACTTTCAGAGTTAGAGGAGATATATTAGAGCTATTTCCTGCTAGTAATGATGAAAGAGCTATAAGAATAGAATTTTTTGGTGATGAAATAGACAGAATAGTAGAGATAGATTATGTTACAGGAAAAATTTTAGGGACTAGAAATTACGTAGCTATATTCCCTGCATCACATTACGTTACAACTCCAGAAAAAGTTGCTCATGCAGTTGAAGCAATAGAGAATGAATTATCACAAAGGGTTAAATATTTTAAAGAGCATGATAAGTTATTAGAAGCTCAAAGAATAGAACAAAGAACAAAATATGATATAGAAATGTTAAATGAGATAGGAACTTGTCAAGGGATAGAAAATTATTCTAGACATATAACTGGAAGAGAAGAAGGAGAAAAACCTTATACTTTAATGAATTTCTTCCCAGATGATTTTTTATTAATTGTTGATGAATCACATGTTACTATACCTCAAGTTAGAGGGATGTATGCAGGTGACAGATCAAGAAAGCAATCATTAATAGAAAATGGATTTAGATTACCTTCAGCTTATGACAATAGACCTTTAAATTTTGAGGAATTTGAAGAAAATATAAATCAAGTATTATTTGTTTCAGCAACACCAGGACCTTATGAAATTGAGCATTCTACAACTGTAACAGAGCAAATAATAAGACCTACAGGATTACTTGATCCAATAATAGAAGTTAGACCAATTGAAAATCAAATAGATAATTTAGTTGGAGAAATAAATCAAGTAATTGAAAAAGGTGAAAGAGTTTTAATCACCACATTGACTAAGAAAATGAGTGAGGATTTAACTAACTATTTAAAAGAAATAGGAATTAAGGTTAAATACTTGCATTCAGATATAGACACATTAGAGAGAACTGAGATAATTAGAGACTTAAGACTTGGTAAATTTGATGTATTAGTGGGTATAAACTTACTTAGAGAAGGTTTAGATATACCAGAAGTTTCATTGGTGGCTATTTTAGATGCAGATAAAGAAGGTTTCTTAAGATCTGAAACTTCTTTAATACAAACAGTTGGACGTGCAGCTAGAAACTCAGAAGGTAGAGTTATAATGTATGCTGATAAAATAACTCGTTCAATGGCAGCTACTATTGAAGAAACTAAAAGAAGAAGAGAAATACAAGATCAATATAATAAAGAACATAACATTATTCCAAAAACAATTAAAAAGAGTGTTAGAGATAGTATTGAAACACTTAAACCAGCAGATGATGAAGTTGTATTTGGAATTTGTGAGAGTGAAGATGAATACGATGTTCAAAATAATATAGAAGCTTTACAAAAAGAAATGATGGAAGCTGCTCAAAATTTACAGTTTGAGAGAGCTGCTCAATTGAGAGATAAGATAAAAGAGTTGGAAGAAAGGATAAAAAATTAATGGAAGATAAAATCGTTATAAGAGGTGCAAAAGAGCATAACCTTAAAAATGTCAGCTTAGAACTTCCAAGAAATAAATTTATAGTTTTCACAGGGCTATCAGGTTCTGGAAAATCTTCCTTAGCATTTGACACAATTTATGCAGAAGGACAAAGAAGATATGTTGAAAGTTTATCATCATATGCAAGACAGTTTTTAGGACAAATGGAAAAACCTAATGTTGAATATATAGAAGGGTTATCACCAGCTATATCAATAGATCAAAAAACAACATCGAGAAATCCTCGTTCTACAGTTGGTACAGTAACAGAAATTTATGATTATTTAAGACTTCTATTTGCAAGAGTAGGAGATGTTCACTGTCCAATATGTAATAAACCAATATCACAAATGACCATACAAGAGATAGTTGATAAAATTTTAGAATTTCCAGAAAGAACTAAACTACAAATTTTATCTCCTGTGGTTAGAGGACAAAAAGGAACACATAAAAAATTAATTGATAGTATTGCTAAAGATGGTTTCGTAAGAATTAGAGTAGATGGAGAAAATCATGAAGTTACAGATGAAATAGAATTAAATAAAAATCAAAAACATAATATAGAAGTTGTGGTAGATAGAATAGTAGTAAAGGACGGAATAGAAGCTAGACTTGCTGACTCCATAGAAACAGCAGTTAAACTATCTGATGGGCTTGTAATTGCTCAAATAATAGATGGAGAAGAAACTTTATTCTCTACAAAATTTGCCTGTCCAGAACATGGAATAGGTATAGAAGAGCTATCTCCAAGAATGTTTTCATTTAATGCTCCATTTGGTGCTTGTGATGTGTGTAATGGTTTAGGAGAAAGTAGAGAAGTTGACCCAGAACTTGTTATACCAAATAAAGAATTAAGTATTAAGCAAGGAGCCATCGCTGCCTGGGGGAATGTAAGTACTGGTGATGACACATATTATAGTAAAATGGTACAAAGTTTAGCTGCACACTTTAATGTATCTTTAGACACTCCATTTAAAGATTTACCAGAAGATTTCGTTCAAGAATTACTTTATGGTGAAAATAATATAATGGTTGAATTTGTATTTGATTCTAAATTTGGAGGAAGAAGAGAATATAAAGCACCATTTGAAGGAGTTATAGTAAATCTAGAGAGAAGATACAGAGAAACTAATTCAGAGTATTCTAGAGAAAAAATCGAAGAATATATGGCAGAAATACCTTGTCCAAGATGCAAAGGTAACAGACTTAAAAAAGAAGTTTTATCTGTTTTAATAGGTGGAAAAAATATAATTGAAGTAACAGATTTATCAGTAAAAGACTTATTAAATTTTGTTGATAATTTAGAATTAAGTGAAAAAAATAAATTTATAGCACATGAAATATTAAAAGAAATAAAAGAAAGAGCATCTTTCTTAAGAGATGTTGGATTAGAATACTTAACATTATCTAGAAAGGCAGGTACATTATCAGGAGGAGAAGCTCAAAGAATTAGACTTGCTACTCAAATAGGTTCTGCTTTAGTTGGTGTTTTATATGTACTTGATGAACCAAGTATAGGTCTTCATCAAAGGGATAATGAAAAATTAATAGGAACCCTTAGACATTTAACTGACATAGGAAATACTTTAATAGTTGTTGAACATGATGAAGATACTATGAGAGAAGCTGACTATGTGGTTGATATTGGACCAGGTGCAGGAGTACATGGAGGACAAATAGTAGCTCAAGGTACTTTAGATGAAATTTTAGAAAATCCAAAATCTATGACAGGTTTATATTTAAGTGGTAAAAAAGTAATTGAAATTCCAGAGCACACAAGAGAAGGTAATGGAAACTTTATAGAAATTAAGGGTGCTAAAGAAAATAACTTAAAAAATATAAATGCTAAAATACCTCTTGGAAAATTTGTATGTATAACAGGAGTTTCTGGTTCAGGAAAAAGTTCATTAATTAACTCTATACTTTATAAAGGTGTAGCAAGTAAAGTTAATAGATTAAGACAAAGACCAGGAAAACATAAAGAGATATTAGGATTAGAAAATATAGATAAAGTAATAAATATAGATCAAAGCCCAATAGGAAGAACGCCAAGATCAAATCCGGCAACTTACACAGGAGTATTTGATCAAATAAGAGATTTATTTGCTACAACTAACGAAGCTAAAGCTAGAGGATACAAAAAAGGAAGATTTAGTTTCAATGTTAAAGGCGGTAGATGTGAAGCTTGTAAAGGTGATGGTATAATAAAAATAGAAATGCATTTCTTACCTGATGTATATGTGCCTTGTGAAATATGTAAAGGTGAGAGATATAATAGAGAAACACTTCAAGTTAAGTACAAAGATAAAAGTATAGCAGATGTACTTGATATGAATGTGGAAGAAGCATTAGAATTCTTTGAAAATATACCATCAATAAAAAGAAAATTAGAGACATTAATGGATGTGGGACTTTCTTATATTAAACTTGGTCAACCTTCTACTCAATTATCAGGAGGAGAAGCTCAAAGAATTAAATTAGCAACAGAATTAAGCAAAAGACCAACAGGAAAAACTTTATATATCCTTGATGAACCTACAACAGGACTTCATATGGCAGATGTTGATAAGTTAATTCAAGTTTTACAAAGACTTGCTGACACTGGAAATACAATAGTTGTTATAGAGCATAATTTAGATGTTATAAAAACTTGTGATTATATTATCGACTTAGGACCAGAAGGTGGAGATAAAGGTGGTAAAATAATTGCAAAAGGAACACCAAGAGAAGTATCTCAAGTGGAAGATTCATATACAGGGCAATTCCTAAAAAAATATTTTGAATAAAAAATATAATATCAAATTAAATATAAACTTCTAACTTATATAAGTTAGAAGTTTTATTATAGGGAAAGATATAAATGAAATTTTAGATAAGAAGCTAATTTTGGAGGATCAAAAGTGTTTGATATAAAAGAGCAATTAAAAAAACTACCAGGGGAACCTGGAGTTTATTTAATGAAAGATGAAAATGATAAAATAATTTATGTTGGAAAGGCTATTTCCTTAAAAAATAGGGTAAGACAATACTTTCAATCATCTAAAAATCATTCTTCCAAAGTAAAATCAATGGTTAAAAATATAAAATCATTTGAGTATATAATTACAGATTCAGAATTGGAAGCATTGATTTTAGAATGTAATTTAATAAAAAAATACAGACCTAAATACAACGTTTTATTAAGAGATGACAAAACATATCCTTATATAAAAGTTACGGTAAATGAAGATTATCCAAGGGTTTTAAAAGTTAGAAGAGTTCTTAAAGATAAAGCAAAATATTTTGGACCATATACAAATGTGGAAGCTGTAAATGATACATTAGATGTGATTAGAAATATTTATCCCATAAGAACTTGCAATATAGATATTGATAGAGCTATTAAAAACAAGATGAGACCTTGTTTAAATTATCATATAAAAAGGTGTATTGGACCTTGTACAGGTCATATTTCTAAAGTAGAATACGACAAAATGATAGAAGAAATACTATTATTTTTATCTGGAAAAGAAGAAAAATTAATAGAAATTTTAAAAGAAAAAATGAATAAATGTTCCATGGAATTTAATTTTGAAGAGGCTGCTATTTATAGAGATAAAATATTAAATCTTCAAGAAATGATGCAAAAACAAAAAATTGATGTATCTACAGATAATGTAAATCAAGATATAATTGCCATGGCTTATAATGATGAAGAAGCCTGTGTGCAATCATTCTTTATTAGACATGGTAAAGTTGTTGGAAGAGAACATTTTATTTTGGAAGGCACTAAGGATTCAAGTAAAGAAGCTATACTTTCATCTTTTGTAAAGCAATTTTATATGAAGGCGGAATATATACCAAAAGAAATTATTATAGAAAGTGAAATAGAAGACCAAGTAGTTTTAGAAGAATGGCTATCTAATATAAAAGGTCAAAAAGTTTTTATTAGAATACCTCAAAAAGGCGATAAAAAAAGTTTGATAGCCATGGTGAAAAAAAATGCTATGGAGTACTTAGAGAAATTCTCAAGTTTAAATAAAAGAAAATATGAAAAAAGTGAAGGCGCTTTAATAGAATTAGCTGAAGTGATAGGATTAGAAGAAGCTCCAAGGAGAATAGAATCATATGATATATCTAATATACAAGGAGTTGACTCTATAGGAGCTATGGTTGTTTTCACCAATGGATTAAAAGATAAAAAAGAATACAGAAGGTATAAAATAAAAACTGTTGAAGGTCCAAATGATTATGATTCCATGGCAGAAATTTTAGAAAGAAGATTGCAAAAAGGTGATTTTCCTGATTTAATTTTATTAGATGGAGGAAAGGGTCAAGTTAGTGCTGTACAAAAAGTTTTTGATAAATATAATATAGATATACCTCTTTGGGGAATGTACAAAGATGATAGACATAGAACAAAGGGATTAATATGTGCTACAAAAGAAATTGAACTTGATAGAACATCAAATTTATATAGATTTGTGGCAAGTATTCAAGAAGAAGTCCATAACTATGCCATAAGCTATCATAGAAGTTTGAGAAATAAATCTTTAACAAAATCAACTTTAGATGATATTCCTGGTGTGGGGGAAAAAAGAAAAAAAGCATTATTATCTCATTTCAAAAATATTGAAGAAATAAAAAATGCTTCAATAGAAGAATTATCAGAAATTGATGGATTAAATAAAAGAGTGGCACAAAATATTTATGATTATTTTAGAAAGGGAGAGTAAATAATTGATAGAGACAGTAAAAGACAGAGTATCCATATCTCAATTGATGAGAGATTTAAATTTAGAAGTAGTTTATATGCCAGAGAAAGAAGAATATTTTGTAGAATCTGAAGATGTGAATAGAACAGGTTTACCTTTAGCTGGATATTTTGAATATTTTCCTTATGAAAGAATTCAAATAATAGGTAAAACAGAGTATACTTATTTTCAAAATATAAGCAAAAAAGAAAGAGAAGAAGTATTAGATAAATTTTTCTCATATGAGATTCCTGTTTTAATAGTAACTAGAGGATTAGAAGTAGATAAAGATATAATAAAAAAGGCTAAAAAATATCAAAGAATAGTTTTAAGTAGTAAAAGTAATACGACTAGATTTATAAATAGATTATCTAATTATTTAGATAGTAAGTTAGCACCTCATGTGACAATACATGGAGTTTTAGTTGATGTATATGGAATAGGAGTATTAATAAAAGGAGAAAGTAGTATAGGAAAATCAGAAACTGCTTTGGAATTAATACAAAAAGGTCATAGATTAGTTGCAGATGATGCTGTTGAAATAAGAAAAGTTGATGAAAGTAGATTAGTAGGTCAAGCACCAGAATTACTTAAACATTATATGGAAATAAGGGGGATAGGAATAATCGATGTTAAAAGTTTATATGGTGTTGGTGCCATAAAAAATCAAAAGGCGATAGACTTAGTAATTGAACTTGAAAATTGGAACCAAAAAAAATATTACGATAGACTGGGACTAGACAGGGAGTATGAAGAAATACTTGGAAAAGAAATTGAAAAGTTAGTAATACCTGTTAAGCCGGGAAGAAATACATCTATGATAATAGAAGTTGCTGCTATGAACTTTAGACAAAAGGGAATGGGAATAGATGCAGCTAAGGAATTTACAGAAAAGCTATCACAGGCTATTGATAAATAATAATTAAAATAAAAAGGGAGCTATGATATTTTTATAAATTCATAACTCCCTAATTTATTTAATTTAAATTAATCAAATTTTATTTTAAGCTTCTACTTCAGCGAATATATTGCTTTTATCAGAGTATTTAGTGTGAAGCAAATCATGAGCTTTATGTCCTCCTCTTTCACCTAAGAATTCATCATATAACTTGATGATATCTGGATTATGGTGAGAAAGACGATCTTTTTTATGAGCGTCTATTTCATATAAAGCTTTAGCTCTAGCTTTAACTATATCATAGTCACCATGGTTATAAGGTTGACCTCCACCAGAAACACATCCACCAGGACAAGCCATTATTTCTATTAAATGATATTTAGAATTTCCTTGTCTTAACTCATCCATTAATTTTCTTGCATTTCCTAAACTACTTGTGGCAGCTACATTTACAGTATGACCTGCAATTTCTAGAGAGGCTTCTTTTATACCAGTCATTCCTCTGACTTCTTTGAAATCTAAAGAAGGAGCTTCTTCTTTAGTTATATCATGATAAGCAGTTCTAAGGGCAGCTTCTAAGACACCACCAGTAGCACCAAATATGTCAGCAGCACCAGTAGAATAACCAAGAGGGCTATCAAATTCAGCTTCTTCTAGATTATCTAACTCGATACCAGCTTCTTTAATCATTCTAGCTAATTCTCTAGTAGTTAAAGATATGTCAGTATCTAAGTAACCATCTCTACCTAACTCTTCTCTTGATACTTCATATTTTTTAGCAACACAAGGCATTATAGACATAACTATTACTTCATCAGGTTTTTTATTTAAAACTTTTTCAGCAAAATAATGTCTAGCTATTGGAGAGAACATGCTTTGAGGAGATTTACAAGTAGATAAATGTTGTAATAAGTCGGGATATTCATGTTCCATAAAGTTTACCCAAGCTGGACAACAACTAGTTAATATAGGTAAATTTTTGCCTTTAACGAATCTATTTACGAACTCATTAGCTTCTTCCATAATAGTTAAGTCAGCAGCGAAGTTAGTATCAAATACATAATCAAAACCTAAAGCTTTTAGAGCAGCAACCATTTTACCAGTAGATATAGAACCAGGTTCTAGTCCAAAAGATTCGCCTAAAGCGACTCTTACAGCAGGAGCAGTTTGAACTATAACTGGTTTTTCTTTTTGAGCTAGAGCAGTCCAAGCTTCACGAGTATTATCTTTTTCAACTAAAGCACCTGTTGGACATACACTTATACATTGACCACAATATGTACAGTTAGTATTTGCTAAATCAGCACCAAAGAATGTTGAAACTTCAGTATTAAATCCACGATTAACACCAGATAAAACTTTAACAGTTTGAACTTCGCTACACATAGTTTCACATCTTCGACATAGTATACATTTAGAATTATCTTTTACTATAGATTTTGTTGATATATCATAAGTACCAGTAGATTGTTCACCATCACTAAATCTTACTTTTCTAATTCCTAATTCAGCAGCAATTTCTTGTAATTCACAATCTTTATTTCTTACACAAGATAAACAATCTTTAGGATGGTCAGATAACATTAATTCAACAACATTTCTTCTAAATTTTAATGCTTCTGGAGAATTAGTATTTACAACCATACCTTCTTTTACTAAAGTACCACAAGCAGGAACTAATTTTCTTCCTGCACTAACCATACATACACGACAAGATGCACAGTGATTATCAAATTTTATATCATCCATATGTAAGTGACATAGACTTGGTATTTTAATATTTACTTGTTTAGCAGCTTCTAATATCATTGTATCAGCAGGTACTGAAACAGCCTTACCATTTATAGTTAAATTGACTAAACTCATTAATAAACCCTCCTTATTGTAATTATCTTTTGACAATTGCACCCTTTTTACATTTTTCTATACAAGTACCACATTTTAGACATTTAGTAGTATCAATTACATGTTTTTCTTTTTTATTACCAGTGATTGCATCAGCAGGGCAATTTTTCTTACATAAACCACAGCCTATACAGTCATCAGTAATTACAAAGTCTAGCATAGCACTACATTTTCCGGCTGGACATTTGTGATCTCTAACATGGGCTATATATTCATCATAGAAACAATCCATAGTACTTAAAACTGGGTTAGGAGCACATTTACCTAAACCACATAAGGCCGTATTTTTAACTGTTAATGCTAAATCTTTTAAATCAACTAAATCTTCTTCGCATCCTTTTCCTTCACAAATTTTAGTTAATAATTCATATAATCTCTTAGTACCTATACGACAAGGAGTACATTTACCACAAGATTCATCAACAGAGAAATCCAAGAAGAATTTTGCTATATCAACCATACAGTCTGTATCATCAAGAACAAGCATACCACCTGAACCCATCATAGACCCTATATCAGACAATGATTTATAATCTATAGGAGTATCTAAATCTTTTGGAGATATACATCCACCAGATGGTCCACCAGTTTGAACAGCTTTGAATTCTCTTCCATTAGGTATGCCACCACCTATTTCATAAACAATTTCTCTAAGGGTAGTACCCATAGGAACTTCAACTAATCCAACATTATTGACTTTTCCACCTAATGCGAAAACCTTAGTACCTTTAGAATCCTCAGTACCATAAGAAGCAAACCAATCGGCACCTTTATTTATAATTGCAGGAACATTACCGAAAGTTTCAACATTGTTTAAGCAAGTTGGAGCATTCCATAAACCATGCTTAGAAGAAGAGAAAGTCTTCATTCTAGGTTCACCACGTTTACCTTCTATAGAATGTATAAGAGCAGTACCTTCACCACAAACGAAGGCACCAGCACCGTATTTTAATTCAATTGTGAAGTCAAATCCAGTACCTAATATATTTTTACCTAAAATACCTATTTCTTCAGCTTGTGAAATAGCTATTTTTAATCTATCTATTGCAAGAGGATATTCAGCTCTTATATAAATATATCCTTTATTTGCACCAACTGCATAACCAGCTATGGCCATTGCTTCTAAAACACTATTAGGATCACCTTCAAGTAAAGATCTATCCATGAAAGCACCAGGGTCACCTTCATCAGCATTACAAACTACAAATTTTTCACCATTAATAGCAGGATTTTTAGCACATGATTCCCATTTAACACCAGTAGGGAAACCAGCTCCACCCCTACCTCTAAGACCAGAAGCTTTCATTTCATCAATAACTTGTTGAGGTGTCATTTCTGTTAAACATTTACCTAAAGCTAAGTATCCATCATTAGCTAAATACTCAGTTATATCTTCTGGATTTATATGACCACAGTTTCTTAAGGCTATACGTAATTGTTTTTTATAAAATGACATGTCTTCATGCTTTTTAACTTTTTTATGATTTAAAGTAGGCTCTTCAAACAGTAATCTTTCAACAACCACATTATTTTTTATATGGCTTTCAACTATTTCATGAGCATCTTCTGGACTAACATGAACATAGAAAACGTTATCAGGATATACTTTTACAATTGGACCCATTGCACAAAATCCAAAACATCCTGTTAAATGAACTTGTACAGAATCATTAAGACCAGCTTTATTTATTTCTGATTTTAAATTTTCTATTATTTCTAAACTGTTTGAAGAAGTACAACCAGTACCACCACAAACTAGAATATCTCTTTTATCAGGTATTTCTTGAGTATGATTTTCTCTCAAATAAAGAATAGGTTTAAAACCTTGCACTGCAGATTTTAGTTCTGAAACTGAATTTAACTTTTTCATGAAAATTTATCCCCCTAACAGTTTAATTCTACTTCTCTGTACTCATCTAATATATTAGTAACTTGATCTGGAGTACATAATCCATATACTTTTCCATCTACTACTACAACTGGAGCAAGGCCACATGCACCAACACATCTCAATCCATCCAATGTAAACTTAAGATCGCTAGTAGTTTCACCTGCTTTAATATTTAATTCTTTTTCAAATTCAGCCATTATTTTGTCTGAACCTTTAACAAAGCATACAGTACCTAAACAAACACTTATTTTGTGTTCGCCAACAGGATTAGTAGAGAAGTAAGAATAAAAACTTACAACACCATATACTTTTGAATAAGGAACACCTAATTTATCAGCAATATGCAGCTGAACTTCTTTTGGAAGATATCCAAATATTCCCTGAGCTTCCTTAAGTACATATATTAATGAACTTTCATCAGCAACAGGAAGATTTTGAATTAAAGTATCTAATTCATCAAATAATTTTTGGTTTTGTGAAATAAAACTACACATAATAAAATCCCCCTTAGTATAATTGAAAATATTAATATGGTATAAATCTAGATATGAAGTAGCATTTAAAATCTAGATTATATTAAAATAAATTAATAAAAATATACATGAAAATACTTGAGATGTTAGTGTTTAAAGTATTACATACAGTGTTTAATGTATCCAATAAATAAACTAGTGGGTATAAAAATTTAAGATATTATAATAATTGATTAGTTTAAAATTATGATAGTAATAAAAAATACTTTTACTTAATTATAGTATGAAAAACAAGAAAAAAGCAAATATATACATATATTTAAAAGATAAAGTCAAAAAACCACTCTATTTAGAGTGGTTAATGTATAAAATTTATATTTAAAAATAATACTAATAACTTATACAGTAGGAACAGTAGAGAAGTTTTTATAAAAACTTACAACACCATAAACTTCTACAGGTGCCATATTTAATTTTTTAGCAATATGACTTTGAACTTCCTGAGGTAAGTATCCAAAAATATTTTGAGCTTCAAAAAGAATATCCATTAAAGAACTTGGATTTGCAGGAAGAGTACTTATGACATTATCTAACCTATCAAATAATTGTTGTTTTTCATCGAAAAAATTATTCATAAAAATTTCCTCCCTCATAATTTAAAATATATATTATTAATATGAATTAACTATGAGATTAAACATTTGTAGCTTTATCAAATACATCACTTCGATCATAGTATTGAGTATGAAGTAGTTTATGAGCTATATGTCCGCCTTTTTCACCTAAGAATTCATCGTATAACTTGATGATATCAGGGTTATGATGAGAAAGACGATCTACTTTATGAGCATCTATTTCATATAAAGCTTTTGCTCTAGCTTTAACTATATCATAGTCACCATGGTTATAAGGTTGACCAGCTCCAGCAACACATCCACCAGGACAGGCCATAATTTCTATTACATGATATTTAGAATTTCCCTCTCTTAATTCATCCATTAATTTTCGAGCATTTCCAAGACTGCTTGCAGCTGCTACATTTACAGTATGGCCGGCAATTTCTAGAGATGCTTCTTTTATACCATCCATACCTCTGACAACTTTAAAGTCTAGAGAAGGAGCTTCTTCCTTAGTAATATCATGATAAGCAGTTCTAAGAGCAGCTTCAAGAACTCCACCTGTTGCACCAAAGATATCGGCAGCACCAGTAGAATATCCAAGTGGGCTATCAAATTCAGCTTCATCTATATTAGCTAAATCTATACCTGCTTCTTTAATCATTCTAGCCAATTCTCTAGTAGTTAAAGATATATCAGTATCTAGATATCCATTTTCACCTAATTCTTCTCTTGAAACTTCAAATTTTTTAGCAACACAAGGCATTATAGACATAACAATAACTTCATCATATTTTTTATTTAAAACTTTTTCAGCAAAATAATGTCTAGCTATAGGAGAGAACATGCTTTGAGGAGATTTACAAGTAGATAAATAAGGTAATAAGTCAGGATATTCATATTCCATAAAATTAATCCAAGCAGGGCAACAACTTGTTAATATAGGAAGTTTTTCACCCTTAACAAATCTATTTACAAACTCGTTAGCTTCTTCCATGATAGTTAAGTCAGCTGCAAAGTTAGTATCAAATACATAGTCAAATCCTAAGGCTTTTAGAGCAGCAACCATTTTACCTGTAGAAATAGAACCTGGATCTAATCCAAATTCTTCACCTAAACCAACCCTTACAGCAGGAGCAGTTTGAACCATAACAGGTTTTTCCTTTTGACCTAAAGCAGCCCAAGCTTCACGAGTATTATCTTTTTCAACCAAAGCACCTGTTGGACAGACACTTATACATTGACCACAAAAAGTACAGTTAGTATCAATTAAATCATCACAAAAGAAAGTAGAAACTTGAGTACCAAAACCGCGATTTATTTCTGAAAGAACGCCGACAGTTTGAACTTCATTACACATAGTTTCACATCTTCTACATAAAATGCACTTAGAGTGATCTTTTATAATAGATTTAGTTGAAGTATCTATTGGAGCAGAGGATTGCTCACCATCACTAAATCTTACTTTTCTAATTCCAAGTTCAGCAGCTATATCTTGTAATTCACAGTTTCCGCTTTTTACACAAGATAAACAATCTTTTGGATGATCAGATAATAATAATTCAACAATATCTTTTCTATATTTTAAAGCTTCTGGAGAATTAGTATTTACAACCATACCTTCTTTAACTAAAGTACCACAGGCAGGAACTAATTTTTTGCCAGCACTAACCATGCATACACGGCAAGATGCACAATTATTATCAAAATTTATATCATCTATACGTAAATGACATAGGCTAGGTATTTTTATATTTACTTGTTTTGCAGCTTCTAATATTTTTGTATCAGAAGGTACTGAAACAACTTTGCCATTTATAGTTAAATTAACTAAACTCATTAATAAACCCCCTTAGTGTAATTATCTTTTAATAATTGCGCCTTTCTTACATTTTTCTATACAAGTACCACATTTAATACATTTAGTAGTATCAATTACATGTTTTTCTTTCTTTTCACCACTAACTGCACCAACTGGACAATTCTTAGCACATAGTCCACAACCGATACAATCGTCAGTTATAACAAAATCTAATAAAGTACTACATTTTCCTGCTGGACATTTATGATCTTTAACATGTGCTAGATACTCATCATAGAAATATTCTAATGTACTTAAAACTGGGTTAGGAGCACATTTACCAAGACCACATAAGGCAGTATTTTTAACTGATAGGGCTAAATCTTTTAAATCAATTAAATCTTGTTCGCATCCTTTTCCTTCACAGATTTTAGATAATATTTCGTATAATCTCTTGGTACCTATACGACAAGCTGTACATTTACCACAAGATTCATCGACAGAGAAGTCTAAGAAAAATCTTGCAATATCAACCATACAATCTGTATCATCAAGAACAAGCATACCACCAGAACCCATCATAGAGCCAATAGATGATAAAGATTTATAATCTATAGGAGTATCAAGGTTTTTAGCTGATATACATCCACCAGATGGTCCACCAGTTTGAACAGCTTTAAATTTTTTATTATTTAGTATACCGCCACCTATTTCAAATACAATTTCTCTAAGAGTAGTACCCATAGGAACTTCAACTAATCCTACATTGTTAACTTTTCCACCAAGGGCGAAAACTTTAGTACCTTTAGAATCTTCAGTACCAAAAGAAGTAAACCAGTCAGAACCATTAGTTATTATAGCTGGAACATTACCAAATGTTTCAACATTATTTAAGCAAGTTGGAGCATTCCATAGACCATGCTTAGAAGAAGAGAAAGTCTTCATTCTAGGTTCACCACGTTTACCTTCAATAGAATGCATTAATGCAGTACCTTCACCACAAACGAAAGCACCAGCACCATATTTTAATTCAAGTTTGAAGTTAAATCCGCTACCCATGATATTTTCACCCAACAAACCAGCTTCTTCAGCTGCAGCTATGGCTATTTTTAATCTTTCTATAACACGAGGATATTCAGCTCTTATGTATATATAGCCTATGTCAGAACCAATAGCATATCCGCATATTGCCATAGCTTCTAGTACATTATGAGGGTCGCCTTCAAGCAATGATCTATCCATAAAAGCACCAGGATCACCTTCATCAGCATTACAAACTACGAACTTTTTACCATTAACAGGAGGATTTTTAGCAGCAGCTTCCCACTTAACACCAGTAGGGAAACCAGCACCACCTCTACCTCTAAGTCCAGAGGCTTTCATTTCTTCAACAACTTGTTCAGGAGTCATTTCATTTAAAGCTTTTCCAAGAGCTAAGTATCCACCATTAGCAATATATTCCTCAAGGCGTTCTGGATGAATTAATCCAAGATTTCTTAGCGCAATTTTATTTTGTTTTTTATAGAAAGATATATCTTTTTCATTGTTGACTCTTATATTATCTAAAGCAGGTTCTTCATATAATAATCTTTCAACAACAATATTATTTTTTATATGGCTTTCAACTATTTCTTTAGCATCATCTTCAGTAAGATGAACATAGAAAATATTATCAGGGTAAACTTTTATAATAGGTCCTATGGCGCAGAAACCAAAACAACCAGTAAGTTGAACTTTTACAGAATCTTCAAGATTAGCTTTTTTTATTTCATCTTGTAAAGCTTCTAAAACTTTTATACTACCAGAAGAAGCACAGCCAGTATCACCACAAACTAATATTTCTCTTTTTTCAGGAATAACATTGATACCATCTTTTTTTCTTAAGTCAAGAAGTGGTTTATATTTTTCAACAGTAGCCTTTAATTCGTCGTATGAATTAATTCTTTTCATATATTTACCCCCTAACAGTTAACTTCTAATTCTCTGTATTCATTCAATATATCAGTTATATCATCTGGACTAACACGACTATATACTTTACCATCAATAACAACAACAGGAGCAAGTCCACAGGCACCTACGCATCTTAGACATTCAATAGAGAACTTAAGGTCTTTTGTAGTTTCACCATTTTTTATTTCTAATTGTTTTTCTAGCTCAGCTAGTACATTTTTTGAACCTTTAACAAAACAAGCAGTACCTAGGCACACGCTTATTTTGTGTTCACCAACAGGATTAGTAGAGAAGTAAGAATAGAAGCTTACAACACCATAAACTTTAGCAGGAGTAATTTTTAATCTTTTTGCAATATGAAGTTGAACTTCTCTAGGAAGGTATCCAAAAATACCTTGTGCTTCTTTAAGGGTAAAAATTAATGCGCTTTCATCAATTTCAGGAAGAACATCAATTACCCTATCTAATTCATCAAATAGTTTTTGATTTTTTGAAATAAAATTGCACACGTTAAAATCCCCCTTTTATTTAGTTTTAATAATTTGAAAAATAGATAATAATAAATGTATAAAATCAAATGAATATTAGATTATATGTATTTGACTAGTAAAATATTTACCTTTTATTAAAAAAATAAAATATCAATACAAGGCTATAGAATTAGATATTTTTTGAAAGATAAGAAGATATATAAGTATATTTTTACATTTAAAATTTAAATTTCAAGATTACTAATATTGGAATTATAACCAGGTATTATTAGCATCTAAAAAGAATAATATTGCTACTTATCATATATGTATATGTAGTTGATATGATAATTAAAAACAACATTAATAATAAGAAAAGTATTATTTATATAATAGAAATGAGTAAGATTAATTAATAAGAATAGAGTTAATAATTTACATAAATTAAAAATATATAATTATTAAAATTATCTTCTTTTTTTATCGTATCATAATTAATATGAATAAGTCTATGGATAAATGATTCAAATATATGTAAAATAATTCTATTAAAGAATGATATAAAAAAAGACAGATGTTGAAACATCTATCCTTTAAGATTTATAATTTAAACTATTAAAATTATGCTTGGTTTATAGAACCGAATAGTTCCATTTTTTCTTTAACACAAGTTTTGATAGCTTCAAAACCTGGAGCTAATAATTTACGAGGGTCAAATCCTTTACCTTGTAAATCTTTACCTTCTTCTATGTATTTACGAGTAGCTTCAGCAAATACTAATTGACATTCTGTATTAACATTTATTTTAGCAACACCTAAAGATATAGCTTCTTTTATCATATCTTCTGGTATACCAGTACCACCATGTAATACTAAAGGCATATCTCCTGTAGCATCGTTTATTTTTCCTAATGCTTCAAAGTTTAAACCAGCCCAGTTTTCAGGGTATTGACCATGTATATTACCTATACCAGCAGCTAAGAAATCTATTCCTAACTCAGCTATAGCTTTACATTCTTGAGGGTCAGCTATTTCACCAGCACCTACAACACCGTCTTCTTCTCCACCTATAGAACCAACTTCAGCTTCTATAGATATACCTTTTGAATGAGCTAGTTCAACTAATTCTTTAGTTTTAGCAACATTTTCTTCAAATGGATAATGAGACCCATCGAACATTACTGAAGAGAATCCAGCTTCTATAGTTTTTAAAACTCCTTCATAAGAACCATGATCTAAGTGTAGAGCAACTGGAACTGTTATGTTTAATCCTTTTATTAAACCATTAACCATTCCTACTACTGTATCATATCCACCCATATATTTTCCAGCACCTTCAGATACTCCTAAAATAACTGGTGAATTATTTTCTTGTGCAGTTAATAATATTGCTTTTGTCCATTCTAAGTTATTTATATTGAATTGACCTACTGCGTATTTTCCTTCTCTTGCTTTAACTAGCATTTCTTTTGCAGAAACTAACATGTTTAAACCTCCAAATTTTAACTAAGTTTAAAACTTATAAAACTTACCCATCATCTATATTATATAACCAAATTAAAAAAGAGTATATAGTTAAATTTATAATAAGCAAAAATTAAAAATATAATATATAATAGAATATTATGTTATAATTTTCAAAGAGAGGAGGTGATATAATGAGTCAAAACATAGTTGAATATTTAAGAGAACAAATTGTTACAGATTTATTCAGGGGAAACTTTATTAATACTTGGAGTGCTTGGAAACCACATATTAATGCCTTAGTAACTCCTCCCACTGGATTAAAGTTATTAAATTTAGGTGATAATCTATATAACATATTTTCAACTACCAAAACACAGAATAGTAGAAATGCCAATAATTCTCAAAGTCATGTTGCTAATGCTGGTGCCTCTTGGGAAAATTTGGTTTGTTGGTATTTGAATTTATGTTTAATAGGAACTAGAACTGTAGTTATAAAACATAAAAAGGAATTTATACCTGAGCCTATTAGTGATGCAATTACAGTTAATTATTCTAACTTTATTTCAAATACAGAATCAGACTTAGTAGCTATAACTTTTCCAGATAATAGTAACTATGCAATAGATAAAGAGTTATTACAAGTTAGAGATAATGAGGGTAATATAGTACCAGTTCGCAGAACTACACGTTCTAGAAAGTATAATTTGAAGCCGATATTAGATAGTTTAGCTCATAATGATTTTACTGATATTGAAATTCATATAATACAATGTAAAACTAATTGGAAAGATAATGCTCAAATTCCTATGTTATGGGATATGATTTATTCAGCAGATAGATTTAGAAACAATATAACTCTTGGGCGAAATGGTTATACTATAAGAAATTGTAATAGATTCACATATTCATTTGTAACTGTACCAACTGGAGATATATCAGATTATACACCAAATGCAACACAAGTTGTTAGAGTAAGAAATTTAACAGGTGGTAACTATTGGGGAAGACCCACACTGAATAATGTAGCAAGTTCGTTAAAAGAAATGTTAAATAGAAATTTAGCGAATGGAATGCAAGGAAGTCATATAAACAATCTTAATAATATTGTTTGTGAGTTAAGCACTACTTATTCATATTTTGATATTTAAAATTAAAGGAGAGCACTAGTTTTCTAATGCTCTCCTTATTTCTAAGGCTATTGCCTTTGCTAATAGTGGAGGAACTGCATTTCCTACTTGAGTATATTGAGGAACTTCTACTTTTCTTCTATTTCCACCAGTGGTTCTTTTCCCAAGAAAAACGAAACTATCATCAAAGGATTGAAGTCTAGCCATTTCTCTAACTGAAAAAGTTCTATTTTCAAATGGCGATATATAATCGTCAGGCAAAGTTACAACTGTAAGAGAAGGATTATTTCTGCATAATCTTCTTCGTATATTTTTTTTTGTTAGTAAAATAGTTACTAAGTCTACTGGAACATTTCCATTAGCAAATATATGTATTAAATTATTCCTATCTAGATTTGTGCTTTCTTCTAAAAGTTCTAGTAATGAGTGCTTATCTTCGATATTAATACCTTCTGTAAGAATTCTTTTTCTAAGAGAACTACTATCTTCACCTTCGTTAAATAAAGAAAATCTTTCAATAATAATATCTGAATGTGTAGATAATTCCATATTCTTAGGTATTTCTTGAAATGGTAAATGAGTACCATCGACTCTAAGAGTTCTACCTTTTTTAGAATCTAATTGATATGGAGTAAGATTTTCTATATTAAGATTAATTCCATCAACTAAATCACTAATTGCATCATTAACAGTTACTTTATTTTCATCAGTATGAGTTGGTATTGGATATTCAGGAGCCCTTTGGTCATTTCTATAAGCTATGAATATCGCTCTTCTTCTTCTTTGTGGGACTCCATAGTCAGAAGCATCCAAAACTCTAGGTTCAAGCACATTATAACCGATTAAGTTTAATTCATTTTGTAATATTGTTGGAACTAAAACTCCATCTTCATCATTATATATATTGCCAGTAATACCTATAAAGTCATAAAATTTAGTATCATTTAAACCTTCAACATTTTCCATAACTACATATTTAGGTTGAATTTCATTTATAATTCTAAGATATTCCTTAAAAAGCATATTTCTAGGGTCGTTTGGGTCTCTTTTTCCAGCTCGACTAAATCCCTGACAAGGGGGTCCTCCGAATATAGCATCAATATCTTCAGGTAGCTCATTCTCTCCGTTGGTAAACATACCAAGATTATTGATACAATTCATTATATAATCTCCAGTAAGTTCTCTAACATCAGTACGTTGAAAGTGAGTGTTATATCCATCAATATAACCTAATTGTGCATGACGATTAGTGTAAGTTCTTTCAACATCTTCATTTATATCACTAGAAAATAGTATATGAAATCCAGCTTGTATAATACCTTCACTCATACCACCAGCTCCACAAAATAAATCAATTGCATACATATTCTCACCTCCTTGACTCTATCATTAATGATAATAGCATAAAAAGTAGTCAATGTCCAGGTTTTTTTTGTAAAATCAACTTTTTATTATAACATATTAATAGAAAAGTACAAGCTGATAGCTAACTTTACAAGTAATTTAAATGTATATAAAAGTATTATAAACCTGATGCAATATTTTTATTCCACTCATATTCGTTATATATACCATCTTCAATCATAGCTTGTTTGACTTCTAACATTTCAATATGTTTTGTAGAAGGTATTAGAATTTTTTCTTTCCTATATCTTTGAATATCTTGGTCTATTTCAATACCTTTTTCTAAAGATATATCTATGTATAACTCAAGTAAAAAGTTAAAGTATATACCTTTTTTCTTTTTGAATTTTTTTATAGATTCTTTTAGTATATCTGTGTCCATATAAGAAATAATATCCATTTGTTTAGAGCTAAGTTTGATATTTTGCTTTAAAACTAATGAAATTTTTTGACTATCTTCTTTTGTGTAAGGATTAGTGCTTTCATTAGAATTATTTGGAGTAGGAATTTTCATTTCTAACTGTTTTTTTCTACTATATTCTATGAATGCATTTTCTTCTTCGGAAGTTAGTCCAGTTTTTCTTTCAAAAAAATTTTTATTAATAGAAGTTGAAGCAATGTACTTATCTTTTATTAGATATTTAAATTTTTTATATTCATTATAATTTCCGTTAACACCTTTTTTCTTTTCAATAATCATATAGCCTAATTCAACAAGTTTCTTTATGGCAGATTTAACAGTTCGTACACTTATAGAAACTCTTTCAGAAATAACTTCTATAGAAGGATAAGCACATTTCTTTTCTTTGTTGTAAAGACTCATAAGGTAAGTATATATTCTAAATTCGTTTGAAGTTATGCTTTTATCAGTTATTAACTCGTGTGGTAATTTTAAAAATTGCATATGTACTTTCCTCCTTTCATCAAATTTAATTTCTATAACTATAATAGCATATAAAACTCACTAGTGCAACACCAATGCAAAAAAATATTAGCTAATATTAAAGCTAATAACAAATAAGTATAGATAAAGTAAATATAGATTGGGTGCAAAAATTGCACTTATAGAAATGAAAAAAATTACTAAAGAATCAGCTTCGAGGAGTTGAAAAATTTCTTTGAGATTAGTAATAGATTAAAAGTGCAAATTTTACACTTTTAAAGAGTTAAACTTAAGTGTATAACTAGTGTTGAAAAAGTTGAACTTAGTGTTAATAAGTGATATGATTATGAAAGAAAAATAATTATAAAGGTGGTTCAAAATATGGCTATTCCTGAAGGAAAAAAGAGAATTATGATAACGCTAGAAGAAAGTTTAATTGAAAAAATACAACAAATAGCAAAAGATAACCGTAGAAAAGTAAGTGATGAAATAGCTATCTTGATTGAAAAAAGTATTTCAGAGAAAGAAGGCAATAAATAAAGGGTAATATTAAAATTTGAAATATGAATTTTTGAGGGAGAGTAAATGATAAATAAAGAGAAAAAACGTAAATCCATAATGGAATTTCTTCAGTGGAATGACCCAAATGGTTGTTATACTGATGAAAATTGTGATTCAGAGGATGTTCCAAGAATGACATATGAAGAAGCAATTAAATACTTTTTTGGAGTAGTTAATGCTGATGCATATAGTCAAATAAGCGAATCTATGGCAGATATAGAATATGAACAAGTAATAAATTTTGCTAAACAAAACGGATTTTATGATGAAACTTTAGATAAGTTATCAAAATTAATATCTAAAACTAGTCATACAGTAGAAGTTTACAAGAGTTTACTGTAGAAGAGAAAAGTAAACAATTTTGATTAATATTATTTTAAATGGAAAGAATCATTTCTAGCAGGTGCTAGAGATGGAGTTATTAACTATTAAAATATTATTACTATCAATACCAACATTTTTATTAGTAGTTGGAATAGTATGGTTTATACTAATAAAAAAAGATATTATATGAAGAAGCTTCAAAAAAATTGAAGCTTCTTTTTTATACAAAGAAATTGAATTTTATTTTTTTAAATACTTCTCTATTGAAAAAAGAATGAAGAAATAGTATAATTATATGGTATTATTTACAATATAATCAAGTATTTGCTAAGTGATTGCTTGGTAAATACTTGATTAAAATTAAGGAGAGATAATAATGGAATTAAAAGCAAAGGTTAACAGATTAAATGATTTGGAAAAGGAGTTTTTTATTGAAATTGTACAAAAAATTAAGTATAGAAATACTGATATGCTAAATGAATCATTTAAGGATATTGAAAGATTTAATGAATCAGAAATAAAAGGAATTTCTAATGCAATAAAAAAAATGCAAATATTGAAGCAAGAAGGATATAGTTTAACAGTTAATAAAAAGAGTGAAATTTTAAATGAGATACTACTTCAAAGTTTAGATTTATAAATTTAACTACAATAAAATCATTATTTCATTTTAAATGAAAATAAAGAAAGATATTATGTGGTATTAAAAATTATGTTAAAATATTGGTATTAAAAGGAGGGTGTTTATGAATATTGGTAGAAATGATTTATGCTTTTGTGGAAGTGGAAAGAAATACAAAAAATGTTGTATGATTAAAATACAAAATCCTGAGTTAGTTTGGGAAGAGAACTTTGATAAGCTTGATATAGTTGGTGATAAGAAAGAAGAACTAAAAACTATTATGTTTGATACATATCAATTTATGAAGAAGAATGATTGGCAAGGTGCTTGTCACGTACTATCATCTATTCAATATATTTTATTGAATGAAATAGGATTAAATCCAAAACTATGTATTGGAGTTGTAGAAGGTTTTAAAGGCACTGGTTTTGACCATTCTTGGATAGAGTTAGATAATGAAGTATATGATATTACTGTTGCAAATGGTATAGATGTTATTAAGGTTTCAGAGCCTATAATAGCAGGGGTTAACATTGCCACACTAAAAAGAAGTGAACTAGTATACAACACAAATCAAAAGTTGGATTTTCCAGCTAGTATGATAAAAGATATGTCTATTACTGAGTATTTAGATGGATTTGTAAATCAGCCAATAAATGATGTACCAGCATATTTAAAGTGTGGTTTATGGAATCTAATATTAGATTTTGCAAAGAATATCAATTTAGAATTAAATATTGATGAGTTAAGAGAGAAATATTCAAAAGTTAAAAGAACAATAGTATAACAGATAATGTTTATTTAAGAGAGTTAGAGTTAATCTAGCTCTTTTTTGTTTTAAAATAATATTTTAGTAAAACAGCAATATAATTTTACGTTTTTACCCCCATTTACACGGATAATATCTTGTTGAATGAATTGAAAATAGAAAAAGGAGAATGATATTATGGCGAAACAGACTAAAGCAATAAACATTAGAATGAGTGATGAATTGAATAAGAGAGTAGAAGATTTTTGTTGGAATAACAGAGTTAGAATAAGCTCGTGGATAAGAGAAATTATAGAGGAAAAATTAAATGAATTAGAAGCTAATGGAGGTAATAACTAATGAAAAAGGTATTAACTTTAAAGGAAGCAATTGATGCAATTAGAGTTGGTAAAATTTTTGAGCTTGGTGATTTGGTAGAAATACCAAACTACTTCACTGGAATGAATGATAAATTTGTAGAATTTGCTATTGAGCATAAGGATGAATATAAAAGCCTATCAATACCATATTTAGATTTTAGAGTACCTGAATATGTAATATATCAAATAAGAGAATGTTTTAAAGAATCTCAAAGCAAAAGAGATAACAGATTATTCTACAATGAAATGAAAAGCAAGGGATGCTTACATAATTGTGGATTGGAAGATTAAGAGCTTATTGCTGGAGTAAAGAAAACAAGATCCAGCTAGGTTATACAAAAGATGGAGGAATTTATGGATAGATTAGAGAGTTATAAAAGAGTGTTGGCAGATATAGAGAGTGGACATATTGCTTATGATAGTAAATTGTTAAGTATAGTAAAGGGAGTTATTACTTCATTATCTCCTGAATTAGAAATTAGAGCTATGGATGAGATTAGAAAATATAAGACTCTTAATGAATTATGGCATGAAAGAGGTTATAGAGTATCTAATGGAATTAGTCTCATTGTAGCACCTTGTGGAAGTGGAAAAACATATTTTACATTTAATACATTAATTCAAGGTGAGAAATTAGAAAATATAATTTACTTGTGTGATACATCAAATCTTAAAAGAGCAGTTAGATTAGATAAGGACTATTCACATTTGTGTAGATTCTATAGTAAGAATGATGATAATAATGTAGTGAATAACTCTATAGAGTTTGGTGAAGGATTTGGAGAAAATAAAATAACTGTAATGACTTATGCACAATTTGGATATTATGCAAAAAGAAATCCAGATTCATTTAGAAAGATAAAACTTATTGTAATGGATGAAGCTCATCAGTTAGTTGATTATAGAATGAAATTTGATAATGAAGATTCAGATATGTATGAGGTTGCTATTGAAAAGATTAAGTCGTTAAGTAGACAAGCTAAGGTTGTAATGTTATCGGCAACACCTGAATTAATAACATATAATAAAGGATTTAAAGTACCTACTACTTATGATTTTAGTAATGAACCTGAAATAAAAAGATTAAGAGAAAACATAGTAATACCATATAGAACCAATAGAGAAATAAAGAAATTTATAAGAGATTTTAAAAAAGTTACTATTAGAACTGGTGTTAAGATGTTAGTTTATACAGATAGGATTGCTACTGTAAATGATATTGTAAAAACCTGCTTTAATGAAGGTGTAAGGGCAGTTGGTCTATGGAGTTTAAATAATAAAGAAAATGCAATGAGTACACATCAATTAGAAGTATTAGAATCAGTTGTTAAAGATGGGATGATTCCTGATAATATTGATATTTTAATAATAAATGCTTCATTACAAACTGGAATAAACATAAAGAATAATGATATAGATTGGGTTCTAGTAAATTCAACTAATAAAACAACTCAGATTCAAGCAAGAAGCAGAGTTAGAAAAGATATTGACAGATTATATCTAAAGTCTGATGATTCTGAAATATCTAATGATATTGAGTTAGATGAAAAGTGGTTAAATAGACCATTAACTTCTAATGATAAGAAAGAATTAAGCAATGAAATTCAACTTTATGATGAAAGGGGAAGGCTTATAAAGTGGAAGGGGTTATCACTAAGATTAATTGAGCAAGGCTATAAAATAGAAGATTTAACAAAAGTAATTGAAGGGAAAAGAGTAAGGATAAGCATTATTACCATTTAACACCACTTAATTATAGGTAACATTTCCGTGTCTAGCTATATATCTATAGTAAATCACGGAAATGTTACCTAAAAAATCACTATTATTCACCAGCGAAACTTCAAGCATTTAAACTTGAACGAGCAAAGCGAGAGAAAGTTTATAATGTGAGATGCTGAGCTGAGAGGTTAAACCGATAGGTTTAAGCTCAATGTAACTACTCTTATTATTAATAAATGTAGTATATCTATTAGTATTTAAGCTTGAAAATTTCATTTTCAACCTTTCAGCGTAACTTTTCGCTTTATTGAGATTCGTTCGCTATCGCTTCACTCGCTCAAAAGCTCCAAAGTTTACGCTGGTGAAATTAATAGTACCTTTTTTGATGTATAGAGTATATTCTCTCTTTTATATACATCAAATTGTATACTATTGAATATGGGGAAAAGGTTAGTCGCTTAAGCTCCAAAAATGAGAGATAAAGTTTTAAGATGTAAATAAAAACTGAACAAGTAGCTACTCTTATTATTAGTAAGAGTTATATATACGAGTACCTAAATGGACACCTTTTGAAGATGGGGAGATTACCTTATTGTAAATGAAAAGTAAAGGAGGGAGTAACAATGGATAGCTCTTATCTAATGGAGTTATCAAATATACATATAATAAGGAGATAAAAAAGATTATGGAATTAGAATTAACAAAAGTAGAATTAAAGAAGGAAATTACAAGTGCAAAAGATAGGGTTGAGTATTTAGAAAGTATTCTAGGAACTAATGAAATTAAGGATTCTTATACTAATGCTAATGATAAGAATTTCAATAAGCTTAGTGAGGATAATTACAACAATAGAAGGATTGAAACTTATGCTAATTGGTTGCTTAAAGGCGAGATGGAGAAAGAAGAAGTTTATTCTTATGATACTAGAACAGACAAGCAGTATAATGATGCTGAGAAGGCTAAGAGATTCATTGCTAAAGGGGAAGGAAACACAGATGCTGAGGGAAATACAGAAGCTCAAGTGGAGAGATTAAAGACTAATGGAATCCAGTACAAGAGTAATAATATAAAGATTACACCAGCGTTAATCAAAGAGGATTCAGAGCTTGGTGAAATTTTAGGGGAGTATCAACCACTAAGGGAATTACTAGGTCAAGAGCTTCAGAAGATAAAGAATGGACAACCTACAAGGAAAATTACTATTGAAAAGGATAGAGAACTTATAGAAACGCCATTAAACTTTAAGATGGTAAGGGAGCATCTATCAGAGGTAAATTCAGATATGTTATTGAGTATTAAGTATAAGAAAGGTTTGGATGCACTAAAACCAGCACCGACCCCAATATATGAGAATAAGTTGGACATGATTGATTATAGCAATTGGAAGATGATTAAGAAGTTATTAGGGCATTTATGGTTAAAAGAAACGGCTATGAATTTAGAGGATATAATCCTTGTTGCAGATTTACAAAGGGCATTAGACAATATTAAATTGGATGCTATTGATAAGAATATCATAGAAAAGTACAACGAAGGATATACTGAGGAAGAAATTGCTGAAGAGTTAGAAATAAATCAATCTACTGTAAATAGGAGAATAGCTTCAATCTCAAAAAGGATAAGCGAATATTTAAGCAAATAAATAAAAAATATTCGGATTTATTGCATAAAAAACCTTGTAAATCATATAGATAGTGAGGGAGTATATAAATAATATATATCACCTTTAGGAACGACCAAAACAAAAGATAAAAGCTCTAGTAGTTACACTACTGGAGCTTAACTATTTTAAAAGAAAGGAGCAATTAAGACTTGAAAAAATATTCTATGTTGTTGAATATGGATGAAGAGTTAAAGCATCAGCTGGAACAGATAGCTAAAAAACTACATACTACCAAAAGCCAAGCAATAAGATATTTAATACTAAACTATGATAAAGATTGATATTTACTTCAAGGCTATTTTCATAATGAATACCAAAAACCACTAGGCGATACCAATAGCGATTCTAAATTCCACATTTAAAAAATAGCTTTGAAGTAGCTATCATTCCTTCAATAGTGATGGCTATGATTCTAAAATTCCATAATAGCATAAAATGACATTCTCATACTAGGAAGTAAGAGAACATCCTTTCTCTCTTACTATCTAGTTCTTTAAAGCTAGGGTATTTAAATTAGGAACGGTGATATTCTAGCTTTAAAGATTGTATTTGAGTGTATACGTTTAATATATATAGATAAATGCAATCTCTCAAAGGGGATTGTAAATATAATAAGTATGTTTTATCTTCGTATAAATTCAAAGTTTATTAAATTCCTTTATTTGGTTTATAAGTAGCAAGGTATGGTCAAAGGAAATTACATTAGATAAAAAATGTAAGGACAGCTAGGCTATTACCTTGCTACATTAAAACAACCAATATGAATAACCTAATGAAACCTCATGTAACTACTAAAGAATAACTATACAATAAGCATAAGATTACAAGATACTCATGATAATGTAGAAGTAAGTTGTAATAAGATATGTGTAAGTTGTAGAGTATTAGATGTTAGATTGATATATCTATAAGATATTGAAGTGAGTACATGAGTTGAGAAAAGCAAGTGTATATGATGAATTGATGTATTAGATGATATGGAGATAAGTAAGTATCATTAAGTATTAAGTATGATTAGATAATATTAAATAGTGATTATAAATAATGTGTTATAGTGTGAAGAAAGAAAAAAATAAAAGTAAGAGATTAAGTTTTGTTGGGATGATTAATAACGGAAGGAATGACCTTTCTTTTTTTTATTGAGATGGTATAAGAGTTCAGCCCCTCAACAGAATAAAATATGTGTGCTTTTTTATTCAATGAAATTAAGTAAGACAGATTAGAACAATTAAAGATAAAAGGCATAGAAAAAACACGTTAAACTAGTGGTTACAATCACAAGTTCTAACGTGTTTTTTGTTGTGAGATTAGATTATCATAAAAATAAATTTATTGTCAACAGAAAGGAGCAAAGTTTTGAAAAGAATTTATAAAATAACATTTAAGGTTAGTTCTGATGAGAGAGAAGCAATTAATGAATTAATCAAAAGAAAACAATGTAGTTTATCAGATGCAATAAGAGAAAGTCTTCGTGAGTATTATTCACTTCATGGTTTTGAGGGAAGTTATGATGTTACTGCAAATAGAGAAGTAAAAAAAGATAGAAAGTGGGAGCTTTACTAATGGAAGATAAGCTACAAGAACTACAAGAGTTTCATAGTGCTATAGGTTTCGATTTAGCAGAAAAAAGGAATGACTTAGAGTTATTAGCATCAAAAGAAGAAAGGAGATACTTTTTATGGCTAATAAAGACTATACCAAATATTACGAATGTAGATATTATTCCAATTACTACAATGGCAATGTTACTAGCTACAATAAGTAAGTTAAATGCTTACATGGCTAAATGTGAGAATAATGTAGAGCTTTATCTTAAACTATTAGTTAAGAGAAATGAGAGTATCACTAAGCTAGACATGATAATGAAGAGTTATGGATTGACTAATACAACAAAAGATAAAATTTTCATTGCATATGAAAGTGAGGAAGGGTGATGATTAAAAAAATAGTTAAAAAGAATATTAAAAGTAGCGAAGATTATGCATTATATCTAAGTAGTGACCCACTTTTTGATTTGCTGAGAGAATTCTATAAAAGTCAATATGGATTAGACAGTGAGGAATGGAAGAGTATTGTAGATAATGATAGAAGGCTACAACTTGAGAAGAAAAAGAAGAAAATTAATGCTGATAGAAGGTACAAGTAAGAAAAATAATAAGATAAAAGGAGAAATAAAATTTATGGCTAAAACTAAGAGTACATTAAAGAAAAATATAAATGCAATGAGGGTACAAGCGATTGAGAATTATGATTTATCACTAGGTATGTTAGTAAATCCAAATATTAAACAACAATTAGTTTTAAATCCTATTGGTGTTTCAGTGGCATTAACAACTCTAAAAGAACTAAGAGAAGAATTAGAGAATTATGAGATAAAGTTAAATGAAATTGATTGTAATAGAATTTTTTATAGTACAGAATCTTTGACTGAAACAGAAGTATTTATCAGAAGTATTAATAGCTATCTAAACTATAGAAATGACTATACTAGAATTATACAAACTAAAGAGTTAGACAGAGATTTTCCAAGAGAACAAAGAAAAAAGATTGCTGATGGACTAGAAAAGGAAATAAAAGGCGAGTACAAAAAAATAGAAACAGTTGGAAAAATTAATAAAAACTTAAGAAGAGCTTCAGAAGCCAGAGTAGAAGCATTAGGTGTAGAGTTAAGAGATATTTTAAGTACACTTGAAGCTCCAACTGAGGAGTATATAAACAATATGTTATATATAATAGCAGAGTCTAAGATTAAAGAAATTAAAAGTAGATTGGATTCTAAGATTGCTTACTTAGGCTCAGTGATGGAGGATATAGCATAATGGAGACAAGAATGAATGATACATTAGAATTGAGAGTTAACCAGCAAGAGAAAAAAATATATCTTGCTGGTTATTTACCGGTTAATGAATTTTCTGAGGTATTGATGGACAAAGATGGAAAGAAATTTAGAGAGAAAATTAATAGTGGTTGCTTCAGTAGAAAGCTGAAATCAATGGGAGAAAAATTTCCTTTGTTACTTATAAATCATGATTATAAAAATCAAATACAAGTAGAATCATTTGAATATGAAGAAAGTGATAATAGATTAAGGATACTTTATGTTTTACCTTTGACAATTGAAGTAATGGATAAAGTAAAAGACTTGGGTGAGGCTAAACTATCATTTGGATTTACGGTGCTGAAGGATGTAAGGCTTCCTAAGAAAAGGGATATAGATGGTGTAGATTACGAAAGAACAGTAACTGATTTTTCTAGTTTGAGGGAAATCTCTATTCTCAAAAATAAGCTACCTGCTTACTCCCAAAGTAAAGCTTTTGCTGGAGATGAAGAATCAGTGAAAAGAGCAGTAGCAAAAGCAGAACTTTCAGAAAGAAGAAAAGAGATAGTTAGGTTACAACAGTTAGAGCTAGATAGGTATAAGGAATACATAAGCAACAAGAGAAGAAATGATTTGTTTGGCTTTGGAGCAAATGTAAAAATATCAATGAATTAACCAATCGGGATGCAATAGTGAATATTACATCCCGATTTTTTGCTTTTTGTAGCCAAAATAAATTTCGAAAATAACTCATAACTATTCATAAGTAGGTTGTAAGGATTATAGAAATTATAAATTTAATAGAAAGCAAGTTGATACAATGAAACACTGATTTTATATTATGTTCAGGAGAAAGTTTCAGTAATTTTATGTTGTTTTTTAGATTTATTGAACCTCCTTATTAAAGAAATTTTACGTTTTGATACCCCACAAAACGGATAATAACTAAAAGAATAAAAAACAAATGATAAGAATAGAATTAACTAAGGAGGAAATCTTTATGGGGGAAGTGTTACAGTTTGTATCTATGGAATTATATCAACAAGAATCTAAAGGAATGAAAAGTGGACAAACTAAAGTAATATATCAAGATGAACAAAGAAAAATAAAGCTTATGAAGCAAGGCAGAAGCATATACAATATAATAGTTAACTATGGAAATACTCCTATAGAAGAAATTGCAAAAAATCTATTGATACAAGCTTAGAACCTATTAACTAAGCTTGTATTTTTTTTTATTATTTGGGATATAATCAATATAAAGAGTTTTATTCAATGAGGTGAGCAAATGAAAAGGAAAAAGGTGGCGTTTTTCAGTAGGGTTAGTACAGATTTACAACATAGTTCTATGGAGAATCAAGAGAAGATATTTCAACAGTGGTTAGAAAGGAATCCTGATTGTGTATTTTATAAACTCTATGAAGATGAAGGGATTTCAGGTTCAAAAGGATATAAAAGAGTTAACTGGCTTCAGATGCTTGAGGATGGTAAAGATGGGTTATATGATGTAGTTGTAGCTAAGTCATTTTCAAGATTTGGGAGAAATCAAACGGAAACACTTCAGGCAATAAAAGAACTAAGATTAAAAGGGATTAGATGTGTATTTCTTGAAGATTCTTTAGATAGCGAAAAAGATATGAGTAAGTTTGGGTTATTTGCTTGGTTAGCAGAGCAAGAAGCACAGAAGTCCAGTGAAAGAATAAAGATGGTTTGGGATTCTTTTAATCAACAAGGAAAAGTTCATGTAACTTTAGCACCATATGGATATTTTTATGATAAAGAGATTAAGAATTTTATTGTAAATGAAATAGAAGCTAATACAGTAAGAAGAATCTTTAATTTATATCTAGAAGGTTATGGATTCAACAATATAGCTTTAACATTAACCAATGAAGGAGTGCCAACCAAGAGAGGTGGAAAATGGGCTGGTGCTACTGTGAGAGGTATTTTAACAAATGAATTTTACATAGGTACCTTAGTTCAAGGGAAAACAAGAACACTAGATGCGACTATGAAAGAATCAATAAAAATAGATGAAGCTGAGTGGTATAAGCATCAAGATAATCATGAAGCAATTATAGAAGTAGAGGTATTTGAAAAGGTTAATCAGCAAATACAAGAGAGAAGCTCAAGAGCTAAGGGAACTTATACAAAAGAACATGGTAACTCGAAAAGGAATAGCAACAAGAGCCTTTTTAGTAATCTTTTATTATGTGGGGAATGTAAAGCCACAATGACAATAAAACGTAAAAAGAAAGATGATTACAAGCCATTTTATCAATGTATAGAATATGATAAGCATTCTTTAAAATGTGGGCATAGTTCAAATAGAGTTAATGAATCTTTTTTAATTGAAATAGTAAAAGATGAGTTGAATTCTTTAAGTTCTAACAATTTTGAGAGATTAAAAGCTATAGATGCTTCAAGGAAAGAAAATAAAAATAATATTAAACTACAAAAAGAACTAGATGCTATTGAAAGAAAAATTGATGAACAGATACAACTAGCAAATAATTTATTATTGTTATACACTCAAGGTAAGATAACAGAGCTTCAATATGGATTACAGAATGAGAGTTTAAACAAGGTACTTAATAGCTTCATGGAGAGGAAAAGGAATTTATTTGAACAAATACATCAAGATACAACCAAAGAACAAACAGAAGCTATCTATGGGGGAATAGAGAGGATATTGAATAAACCAGTTGAAGAGTGGAGTAATTCACAATTAAAAGAGGTAATAGATTCAATAATAATTTATACAGATAAGACGATAAAAATTAACATTAAGTATTTCAATTAATAATACTTTTAAGTTAATCAAGATACATCAATATTAACTGGTTCTGTTGATATTTCAAAGATGGATATGTATCCAGAAGATGACCCAAGAATATTCTCATTAAATGGTGCATTTAATGTTGGTAATAGAGGTTTAGTAGAATTTATCGAAGTATTTAAAAATGATGTTGAGTATTTGCATACAATAATAACTGCTACACAAGAAAAATCTATACCATCACCAGGTAAAGGTTCAATGATTTATTTTGATGGTCTTATAATAGCTCACTCAAATGAAGCTGAATGGAATAAATTTAAATCAGACCATACAAATGAAGCAATCTTAGACAGAATTGTTAAGGTAGAAGTACCTTATTGTTTAGAGCTTGAAGAAGAAATAAAAATTTATGAAAAGATTTTAAAGAAGAGTAACTTTGGTGCACATATTGCACCTCATACTATTGAAGTTGCAGCTATGTTTGCAATACTTTCTAGATTAACACCATCAGCTAAGGTTGATCCTATGACTAAGCTTAAGATTTATAATGGTGAAGATTTAGTTGAAAAGGGAACAACTAAGAAGGTTGATATTGTTGAGCTTAGAGAAGAGGCTGGCCCATATGAAGGTATGAAGGGAATTAGTACAAGATTTATTATTAAAGCAATTGATAATGCTCTTTCTAATTCAGAGTTTGATTGTATTAATCCTTTAAGCATAATGGAAAGTATTATCAAATCAGTTAAAGATATGGATATTTCATCTGATGATAAGAAGAAATATTTAGGCTTTATTCAAGATACAATACGTAAAGAGTATAATAAGATACTTGAAAAAGAAATTACAAAGGCATTTATTCATTCATTTAGAGAACAAGCTGAAAGCTTATTTAATAATTATATAGATAATGCAGAAGCTTTTGTGAATAAGACTAGAATAAAAGATGAACAAACAGGTGAGGAATTAAATCCTGATGAAGAATTTATGAGAAGTATAGAAGAACAAATAGGAGTATCTGAAGCATCAAGCAAGGGATTTAGAGCTGATGTTACTTCATATATGTTCTACTTAGTAAGAAATGGATCTAAGATTGATTATAAGTCTTATGAACCATTAAAAGAGGCTATAGAAAAGAAACTTATAGCATCAGTTAAAGATTTATCTAGAATTGTTACTAAATCAAGAGTTAGAGATAAAGAACAAACAGAAAAATATAATGCAATGGTTGAAGAAATGAAAAGGAATGGATATTGCCAACACTGCTGTGATGTAATTCTTAAATATGCAGCAAACAATTTGTGGAAGGATTGATAAGGATGGCTATATTTAGAGATAATACAACAAATCCTGTTGAGCATGATAGAAGCATAGAAGATAGAAGAAGACATAGGCAGTTGGTAGAGAAATCCATTAAAGAAAACTTAGGAGATATACTTTCAGAAGAAAGTATAGTAGGTGAAACTAAAAATAAAAAGTTTAAAATTCCTATTAGAGGAATAAAGGAATATCAATTTGTATTTGGTAGCAACAATAAAGGTGTTGCTACCGGTACTGGTGAAGAAAAACGTGGAGATAAATTAGGTTCAGCTGAATCTAGTGGTAAAAAAGGAAATAAAGGTGCAGGTAACTCTGAAGGCGACGATGTATATGAAACAGAGATTACGTTAGAAGAATTGATGGATTATATAGTTGAAGATTTGGATTTACCTAATTTAGATAAAAAGAAGTATTCTGAAATTATTAGTGAAAGTGCAAGTAGAAAAAGAGGATATCAAAAGCATGGAATTAATCCAAGGCTTGCAAAGAAAAAGACTGTTATGGCAAAGACTGCACGTAAGCAGGGGAAGATAAGAGCTTTAAAAGAAGCAGGATTAGATACTGAATTAGAAAGATTTCCATTTAGAGAAGATGATATTAGATATTATAGAGTAAAAACAAAGCCTAAGAAAGAAAGTAATGCTGTTATGCTCTTTATAATGGATGTATCAGGTTCAATGGATAGTACTAAAAAGTATTTAGCAAGATCATTTTTCTTTGTTTTATCAACTTTTATAAAAAGAAAGTATAACAATATTGCTTTTGAATTTATTTCTCATACAACAGTTGCTAAAGAAGTTAACGAATATGAATTTTTCCACAAAGCAGAATCAGGAGGAACATATATATCAAGTGGTTTAAATTTAGCGTTAAAACTTATTGAAGAAAAGTATTCACCAGAAGTATGGAATATATATCCTATATACGCTAGTGATGGAGATAACTGGTCTGAGGATAATGAAAAGGCAATTCAATCAGTTAAAAAGCTTTGTGAAGTAAGTAATATGTTTGGTTATGCTGAACTTTTACCATCAACTTATTCAACAACAATGTATTATAGATTCAATAAGGAAATAGTAGATAAGAAATTTGTCTCTGTTATTGTAAAGGAAAAGAAGAATTTATGGGATGCTCTTAAGTTAATGCTTAGCAAGGAGTTAAGGGAGGATGAATAATGGAGTACACATTAAAAGATTTAGAAGAGTGGAATGAGAAGATTGAAAAGAAAGCTACAGAATTTGGGCTTGATTATTATCCTCAGGAATTTGAAATAGTTGGATTTAATGAAATGTTAGCTTATGAAGCATATGTTGGAATGCCTTCAAAGTATCCACATTGGAGTTATGGTAAGGCATATGAAAAGAGTAAAACATTATATTCATTAAATTTAACTGGATTACCTTATGAAATGGTTATAAATTCAAATCCATCTTTAGCATATTTAATGAATGAGAATACCTTATTATTGCAGATATTAACTATGGCTCATGTTTATGGACATAATGATTTCTTTAAGAATAATAGGTTATTTAGAGAAGGTACTAAGGCTTATTATACTTTAGAGATGTTTAAATTAGATGCAGATATAATAAGAGGATATATTAACGATCCAAGTATAGGGTATGCTAAGGTAGAAAAAATACTTGATGCTGCTCATGCACTTAGATACCAAATTCCAAGAGTTGTTGGAGTTAAAGAGTTAAGTGATGAGGAGATAAAATCAAATTTAATAGATGAATATAATAGGAAAATTGAAAATAGGGATGCTTTAAATGAGGATGAAGAAATAAAATTGCCAGATTTAAGTAAAACTCCAATTGAGCCTTGTGATGATGTTATTGGATTTATCATTAAATATGGTTCTTTAGAAGAATGGGAGAAATCAATTCTTAAAATAGTAAGAAGGGAAACGCAATACTTTATTCCGCAAATAGAAACTAAGATAATGAATGAAGGTTGGGCAAGCTATTGTCATTATAATATTTTAAAGAGCTTAGAATTACCACAAAGTTTACATTTTGAGTTTATAAAACGTCATAATGATGTAATTGCTCCAGCTTTAGGTGGATTAAATCCATATTATGTTGGTTTTAAGGTGTTTGAGGATATAGAAAAGAGATATGGAAGAGATAAGATTTTTGAAGTTAGATATATTGAAAGAGACAATTCATTTTTACGTAAGTACTTAACACAAGAATTATGTGAGGAATTAGGATTGTTCCAATATGCTAAAAAGAGCTTTGAATTTGTTGTTGATGAAGTATCAGATGAGCAAGGATGGAAGAGTATTAGGGATACTATGTCTGATTCATGTGGAGTTGGATCTATACCTTATATAAGAATAACTGACTTAAATAAAAGAGATGGAACTTTAACATTAGAGCATGTTTTTGATGGAAGAGAATTAGAATTACTTTATGCTAAGGAAACAATTAAATATTTATTTGATCTTTGGGGTCATAAAGTAATATTGAATACTAAAACTAAAGAAGGTAGAAGTATAGAAATAGTATGCGATAATGACAGAAGAGTTACAGTAAATTAAAAAGTGTAAAAAATGATGAATTAATGATGAGGAGTAGGAATTACTATCAGATTTAATTCATCATTTTTATATGTTTTGAATAGTTTAGTATAAGGAATATTTTTAAGGAGAAAATCATGGATTTAAAGGGAAGTAAAACTGAGAAAAACTTATATAGAGCATTTGCAGGGGAAAGCAGGGCGAGAAATAAATATAGTTTATATGCAGAAAAAGCAAGACAAGAAGGATATCAATGGGTTGGTAATATTTTTGATTTAACAGCATTAAACGAATTAGCTCATGCTAGAAGAGTATATAAGGATTATTTAAAGTTAGTTTGTAATACAAAAGAAAATTTAGTTGATGCTATATGTGGTGAAACAGATGAATTTAAAAATATTTATGCAAAATTTGAACAAGAAGCAAGAGAAGAAGGTTTTATAGATATTGCTAATTTTTTTAAAGAACTAAGAGAAGTTGAGGAAGATCATGCAAAAAGATTTAAAGAGTTGTATGACAAATTAGATGATGGAACAATGTTTGCTGGGCCAAGGGAATCAAAGTGGGTTTGTATGAATTGTGGATATATACATGAAGGAAGTGAAGCTCCAGAAAAATGTCCATTATGTGGATATCCTAGAGCTTATTTTAAACCTTATTGTGAAATAGAGGATTTATAAGAGGAGGAGAAAAATGTTTATATCAATACCTAAAGAGTTTTTTGTACCAGTAGTATTTAGTGATAGTTTTATACTAAATAAAGAGAATAATCACTTAGAATTTGACACAAATTCATATAGAGAAAGTACAGGCAAAACAAAAGGTGAAAGCATGAGTAAAACTTTGGAAAATAGTAAATCTGCAAATGAAAAACAAGATATACTACAAGTGGAAATGAGCAAGGGTGAATGTGGAAATAATGAAGAGGTTATTAAGCCTATTGAAAAAAAAGACAACACTATTTATATGTCATTAAAAAAAGAAGAAGATGAATATAAAATGTGTAAAGAAAATGGAAAGATATTTTCAGAGATAGATGATGAATTTATAGATAATATAGTTATTAAGGGGTGCGAAGAAAAATAAATGGAATCTTTATCTTAAGCTGGAGTTTTAATTTCACCTTAAGGTTAGAATTCGTTATGTCCAAAGGGGACCTAGTATAGGAGCATGTCCATTGTAACATTCCTACCTAAATGTAGGGAAGTGTTACAACCATAGAGTATTAATGAATTTATATATGGAGGTATTAAATGAAATACCAACAATTAATGAAACAGTATTATGGTGATTTAAGTAATTTAAATCAATTATTACAATCTATGGTCAATTCATATAGATTATTAATTGCTGGGGCAGCTGAACTAAATAATATTAATGAAGCAAGAAGTAGCTATGTTAAGGTAGCAGTAAAAAGAGCTGATAATTTAGGTGAAATAATAGATCATGTAATAGAATTACTAGATGAATGTGGGGAGAGCTATTTTAAATATATTGCTCTTGTAGGAGATCATATATTAAAAAATACAGATAGTAGTGTGATTTTAACTGAAGTTGACAACGAATTACTTTTTCAAGATGCATCTGTAAGAGAAGAATATGAAGCTTTAAAAAAATATAAAGAAGAGCATCAAAAAGAGTTTGAAGATTAAAAGTTATGGGCTATAGTTCATTAGAAAACTATAGCCCATATTTTTAATAATTAAAATTTCTTTAGCTTTAAAGTACTTACCATTAAATAAGAACCTAATAACAATAATAAAAAAGGAATAAGTGCAGATATGTTTTTATTAATAGTAAATAAACAAAATAAAGCTAAGAAGCTTCCAGTAACAGTAATTGGAACACCAGTAAACACTCCATTAAATTCACTTGCATTATATCGAGCTAACCTAAAAGCACCACAGATTGGGAATAATAATAGTGGAATTATTCCAAATATTTTAGAAGGACCTAGTGTATAAAAATCAAATAATAAAAATATTAATATAGATGGTGCTACACCAAATGAAACTAAATCAGCTAAAGAATCTAGTTCTTTTCCTAAATCACTTGAAACCTGTAAGTAACGTGCTATTCTACCATCGTATCTGTCAACTAAAGCTGCAAGTAATATAAAAATGCAAGCAAGTTGGTAGTTACTTTCAAAGGTAGCTAATAGTGATAAAATACCAAATGATAAATTAATAAAAGTAAAGATGTTAGGAATACTGCTTTTTCTCATATAATCACTCCTAAGTTAATCTTAACATCATCATTATAGCATAAATTTTATAAAAAATTAACAATACTGTATTGAAAAGAGAAAACTAGAGATTAAGAGAGATATACTTATATATTTAAGGTATAAACAGGTTTTATATATAGAAAACTAAGATATATCGGGTGGTGGTTAATTTAAAACTATGTGGTATAATTTTTTTATATAATTAGGAGGGGTACAATGAAAAAGGTAAAATTAATTTATAATCCGTATTCTGGAGAAAATGTTATTTTATCTAAGTTAGATGAAATAATTAATATACATCAGGAAGCTGGTATGACTATAGTACCATATAGAATTAGAAAAGAATGTGGCATAGATGCAGCTTTTGATGACATTATACCAAGTGAATATGAATATATTTTAGTTGCTGGTGGAGATGGAACTGTAGATTCAGTTGTAAATGCTATGGCTAGAAAGGGAGTTTCATTACCAATAGGTATCTTGCCAGTAGGAACAGCAAATGATTTTGCAAAGTTTTTAGGAATACCATTTGATGTAGAAGAAGCTTGCAAGCAAATAATAAATTCTAGTGTAACTAGTGTGGATTTAGGAAGTATTAATGATAAATACTTTGTTAATGTTGCTAGTACAGGGCTTTTTACTGACGTTTCACAAAAAACAGACGTAAATTTAAAAAATACTATAGGAAAGTTAGCTTATTACTTAAAAGGAATAGAAGAATTACCTAATTTTAGACCACTTAAGGTTAACATAAAATCTGATGAAGTTAATTTTGAAGGTAATATGTATCTTATGTTAGTGTTCAATGGTAAAACTGCAGGAAACTTTAATTTAGCATCTAGAGCAGATGCAACAGATGGAATGTTAGATGTTATAGTATTTAAAGCAGTACAAATTTATGAGTTAATACCTCTATTTATTAAGGTATTAAAAGGTGAGCATTTAGATTCTGATAAGGTAATATATTTTAAAACAAAACACTTATATGTTGAATGTAACGAAGATATAGTTACTGATATTGATGGAGAAAAGGGACCAGATTTTCCACTTGATATAAAATGTATAAAAGGTGGAGTGAAAATTTTAGGTGTTAATATAAGAGAAATAACTATTGCAAATGAAGAAAAACAAACATTGAAGCACTTATTCAGAGAAAATTCAAATGAACAAGTAGCTAACAATGCAATCGAAAAAATAGAAGAAATACTAAAGTATTTCAATGCTCATGAGAAGTTATATTATCAAATGAAGGAGAAATTTAATAATGAGTAAATTTCATAGAGATATAGAAAGAGATGCAATAAAACTAAGAAAAGAATATGGGATAAATGGTTATGGAATAGAAAATATATTTTCGCTAATTGAAAAAATGGATATAATACTAATCAGATATCCAATGGGAAAAGATACACTATGTGGATTTTGTACAGTATATGAAGGAAAAAAAGTAATTGTATCTAATAGTAATGAAATTTTAGCTAGAGAAATTTTTACTATTGCTCATGAAATCGGTCATTTCCAATACGATATAGATAATTATTCTAATGCTATAAAGATAGATAAAAATATAGAAGATGATGCAAATGATAAAGTAGAGCAAAGAGCTAATTTATTTGCAGCAGCATTCCTTATGCCTAAGTCTGTATTATGTGAATATATAGAAAATGAACTAGATAAAAGCTATAAAGAATTATCATCTATAGATATTGTAAAAATACAAAGTGAATTTAATGTTAGTTATTCAGCTGTAGTATTTAGATTGTTCAACCTTGATTTAATTTCAATACAACATAAAAATAAATTATTTGAAGATAGAAAGCAAAAAACATCTAGATTTTTATTTGATATGATAAATGCTGATAAAAATTTATTATATTCATACAATAAAATTTATGTTCCAAGTCAGTATTTTGAATTTGTAGTAAGTAATTACCAGAATGATTATGTGTCATTTGATAAGTTTAAAGAGGCTTTAAATATAATTGATGTAAAGGAGGAAATTATAGAGGGATTAAGAAAAGAAGAAGTTATAGAAGATGACGCAGAGAATTGGGATGATATAGATTTTGATTATTTCGAGTAAAATGGAGGAGCATAACTAATGATACAAGATTTGTTTGCTGGAGTATCAGTGGATACAAATGTATTTATCCATTTATATAAAAGTGATTCTAAAGCATTATTATTTGATTCATTTGAGAAAATTTATGCACATGAATACATAATTGAAACAGAACTAAAGAAAAATGATATTAAAGTATATAATGAAGTTAAGCAAGATATAAAAAATGGATATATTAAACTAATAACGAATAAAGATATTATACAAAGGGGTGTTATCCAATTATTTAATGATCAATATGACCAATATTTAGTGTTATTTGCAAGAGATAGAGGAGAAGCATATGCTATTGCATTAGCTACGGCTTTCGGTATAGCATCTTTTATATCTAATGATGTAAAAGATGGTGGTCCACATGAGACATTGGTAAAAGAATATATTGAAGGCGTAATGCCTTTTGCATATTATGAATTATTATTTTTAGAATATTTAAAAAGCAATATAAGTATAGAAGAGTTTAAATTAAAATTTGAATTAATTGCAAATACTATGACAAGTCCAATGAGGTTTAATAATAAGTTAAGAGAAACTATGTTTAGGTTTTTGAGAAAAGATTCTAGTATTAGAGATAAAGATTTTATGAAAGAATTTATAGGAATTAATAATATTAATTTAAGAGTAAAAAATGAAGAAATTAAAGCATATAGAAGTAAAATTTAAATTCGAAAGTTATGGGTACATTTATTTGTATCCTTTATATTATATATCTATCATATAAGAAACATAGTAAGCAAAGGAACTTTAGTATTAAGTGCATATAAACCTAAAGTTAAAATAATTTAACTCGTTGTGCTAGTTAATTTTTACAATAATAAAACTCCAACAAATATAGTATCCTAAGATTGTATCACCAATCTAAAGGAGGGTTACTATATGTTGGAGCTTAATAATTATTATATCCAA